>Ga0075019_10002497_pt1 | contig 10475 bp, 8 predicted proteins | sample ColStrG_CSR_2013_FD_71473 | JGI IMG/M metagenome (GOLD analysis project Ga0075019, IMG submission 71473) | Freshwater sediment microbial communities in response to fracking from Pennsylvania, USA - Cold Stream Run_MetaG_CSR_2013 | ecosystem: Environmental > Aquatic > Freshwater > Creek >...
CCCTTGTGTAACCGCAAGGAAGTGGTATTGAATGACCAGATGCAGGCGAACGTACAATTCCATTTGTTCACTCAAGCCCCGATAGCCGGTCATTACACAGGGATGATCCTCGACGATGCCTCGGCAGAGTTCAATGCGGCTGCGCCCGATTTCGGCGAGAAGTTTGGCGTACCCTTTGTGCCCATCTCCATCAAGGATTTCAACGGTGTTGAGATATCCCGTTTGTACGCCGACCAGTGGGGGATGTTCAATGGTATGACGCCATCGACATGGGAAGTCAACCCTCCTAATCCCAGCGGTTATGCACCCAATATGCTGACTACCTGTATGAATGATCCGGGTCCGATCAAGGATCCGGTGACCGGGTTGATGATTACCGATCCAATGTATAACCCGATGTATAGCAATTTTTGCTACACCAATCCTTTCATGCCGGGTGATACGTCTTACCTTGATACGCCGGTTCTACCGATTGCTGCCTTTGCAGCTGGTTACTATCCGGTTGATTGCGCCTATCCGGATGCGACACCGGCAATCAGGCGGGTTGATGGCGACAACATCGGTCCTTATCTGAATCCGACCGGTGCGCGTCACTTGACGATCACTGCTCTTGGCGATGTGAATGTGCCGAACCCTGCTTATGCCGGTCCGAGCGCCACGACTGCGCCATATAACCAGAAGACGATGCTGCGCCACTACGGATTTGGTACGACCGCAGGTCTGGTCACGGTTAACGGTATTCCTCTGACCAATGTGAGTTGGAGCGATACCCAGATCTCAGGCACGGTGCCTTCCGGCACAACGACGGGTGAGCTGATGGTCAAGGCTGCCAACGGTAAGTCCACTGTCGATGCCGTGACGGTGACGATAGAGAACACGGCTCCGACACTGGTGCAAGGAAAATTGGGGCAGACCATCCAAGCTGCGATCGAGGCCGCCAATCCCGGCAGCCTGATCATGGTCGATGAAGGAACCTACAACGAGTTGGTGATCATGTGGAAACCAGTCCGCCTGCAAGGAGTCGGTGCCGCTTCCGTGATCATCAATGCTGCAAAATATCCGGATGAAAAGCTGGATGCTTGGCGGTCCAGGGTCAATGCGTTATTTGGTATCGATGCCGCCGGTAATCTGACTTTGCCTGCGCTGGTCGATCCATTGCCCGGGCAGGAAATCACCGGAGGAGTGGTTCTGCTTGAGCCGACCGTTTTGAGTACCGAGGAAGGTGCAGGGATCACGGTACTGGCCAAGAATCTGCCGAATGGCCAGTGCAGTACAAATATTGTAGGTGGTGTCAGTAACTTCCTGTGCGCACCTTCGCGTATCGACGGTATCAGCGTCACTGGAGGCGATAGCGGCGGTGGTATCTACGTGAATGGCTGGGCACACAAACTGGAGATCGCCAACAACCGTGTGTATGGCAACGCCGGGACGTTTACCGGCGGTGTGCGCATCGGACAACCTAACCTCGAGGGCTTGACTGGTGAAGGAGCTTTCGGCTTCGACAGGCATGTGAACATCCACCACAATTCGATCACAACCAACGGTACGGTTGAGGCAAACAACGGCCAGGCCGGCGGCGGTGGCGGTCTTTCGATGTGTTCGGGAACCGACAATTACAGGGTCAATTACAATTTCATCTGCGGCAATTTCAGCTTGGGTGACGGTGGCGGTGTAGGTCATGTCGGTCGTAGCGATGGCGGGGTGATTGCAAATAATCAGATCATTTTCAACCAGAGTTACAACCAGAGTGCGACAGTCTCCGGCGGAGGCCTGGTCATCGAGGGTGAAGTCGCGGTTGCGGGCGGTACCAGTCTCGGTACTGGGAACGTGAGGGTCGATGCCAATCTTATCCAGGGCAATCATGCCGCAGGCGGGCATGGCGGCGGCGTTCAGCTGCAGAATTTAGGCGGCGACAACGTCACGTTGACCAACAACATGATCGTCAATAATGTTGCCGGATATTCGGGCGGGGGTATCTCGCTGGCAAATGCTGCTAGAGCCAATATCACCAATAACACCGTGGCCTCCAACGATACGACTGCCACGGTGGGTGCAGTGTTTATCATCAGCCCGACAACTTCCACGCCTCAACCGGCAGGGATCAGTTCGGATTCCGCATCGCGTCATGCCAAGCTGGAAAACAATATCGTCTGGCAGAATCGTTCCTTCTACTTTGCTGCCGATGCCACGAGCCCGACTGGCTATTCATTGTTCCCGAAGATGGGCGCTCCCATTTCGGGGTCCTGTGGAACAGGGGCGAATTACTGGGATTTGGGGGTGATCGGCCAGGCCCAAGTGAATCCGGGGCAGACGCTTAATCCATCTTTCTCGGTGTTGACCAGTGTAACGGGCTACAGCAGTACCAACATCGCGGCGAATCCGCAGTTAGTCACCCAGTACTGCAACGGTCCGCGTCTGGTGGCACCGGGAATGCCTGATGCCACACCGACTGCACCGCCAGCACCTTTTGCGATGCAAGCCGCCGGAACCGAGGATGAAGGCGGCAACTGGATAGACTTGCGCTACGGACCACTGTCGTTGAATGGCGAGGCTCCCGTGAATGGGCCGGCGAATGGCGATTACCATATTCTGGGTACTTCTCCGGCAATTGATGTGGGCGCAACAGTGGCTTTGGACCATGACTTCGATGGCCAGCCTAGACCAATGGGTGCTGGTTACGACATTGGAGCCGATGAGGTTCCTCCAGCCAGTGTATCGGTTCAAGCACTGGTTTTCGCACCTGCTGTTGCACCCTGACGGATTCGCATAGATCGATAAATGTGGAGGTAATACCATGAAACAAAAACAAACTCGTTCTTGCATTCCCTGCCTGGTGCTGGCGTTGACTAGCTTCGCCATTCCGATTTTGGCCCATGCAGAGTCACAGATAGTGACTGTGTCAAATACCGAGCGTCAATCGTTAACGATCTCAAGTATCTCGATTGACGGCAAGAATCCAAAAAACTTTTCGCAGACAAACAATTGCGGTAATAGTCTCGGTGTCGGGAAAAGCTGCACGGTTGATGTCAGGTTCACACCAACTTCTCCCGGCTTAAAAGAAGCAACGCTGATTGTGCGTAACTCGCGGGGAAATCCGCTGACGGTACCGGTATTATTGAGTGGGACAGGTATTGAGAATGAAGCGACACGTGACCATCCAACAAAAGCAAATGACCGCCACTGAGCTCGCGCTAGAAGGTTAACGGGTAATGTTAATAGCATTCCTTAATTCTAGGTGTGCGGCGCTGCTCGTCTGGATTGTCGCGAGCAGCGTATTTATTTCGACCGCGTTTGCAGAAGGGGACCTGGATCAGCACGAGCAAAGTCAGCTTGGCGATTCACCTAATCATACTTTCAGGTCGACGTTGAATTCAGAAAGCTGGCACAGCAGGGAAGGGATGTTTTATAAACGTAACTGGGGTGTCGATGTGGTCGGTGTAAGAGTCGTATCGTCCGGTTGGATGTTGAGGTTCGATTACCGGGTCCTCGACGAGAAGAAGGCCAAGCCGCTTTTCAACAAGGCTGCCAAGCCATATTTGATCGATGAAGCTTCAGGTGCCAGACTTTCTGTGCCGACTATGGAAAATATCGGAGACTTGCGGCAGAGTCCGGTATCTGCGACAAATCGCATCTACTTCATGATTTTTGGCAATCCCGGAAAGCTGGTTAAACCCGGTAGCAACGTTAGCGTGGTAATTGGCGATTTTCATGTGGATGGACTGACAGTAAATTAACATCATTACATCTTGTTATCGAACGATACGAGGAGCCGCACAATGAAAATGCGAAATTTGGTTCTTGCCTGCACGTTGTGTTTTCTGTCGATACCATTTGTGGCTACTGGTATGGAATCCACAGACATTAAAAATACCACGTCCGGTTTGACGGTCGACCAGATCGTGGCCGGGAACATCAAGGCGCGCGGCGGTCTTAAACGCTGGCGCGCGGTTCATGCCATGTCCATGTCGGGCAAGCTGGATGCGGGAAAGATCAGACCGGTAGATGCCGAAAAGGCACAATTGGATAACAGGATGGTAAGAGCCTCGGCCAGAAGGGCGATGCTTGAAAAGGAAAAAGGGATCGCGGATGCTGAAAAAATTATCCAGCTGCCTTTTGTAATGGAAATGCAGCGGCCGCGCAAAGTTCGCCTGGAGATCACCTTCCAAAATCAAACCGCGGTGCAGGTATTCGATGGAGAAAATGGTTGGAAGCTGCGGCCGTTTCTCGGGCATAACGATGCGGAGCCTTACACGCCCGATGAAATGAAATTGGCATCACAACAACAGGATCTGGATGGACCCCTGATCGATTTTGCCGCCAAAGGTACCAGAGTGAAACTGGAAGGAACCGAGTTGGTCGATGGCATTAATACGTACAAGCTTCAACTCACTTTGAAGAACGGTGCCGTGCGTTATGTTTGGGTAGACACAAAAACCTTCCTGGAAGTGAAAATAGACGGTAGCCGCCGTCTGGATGGCAAGTATCATCAGGTTGCGACTTATTTCCGCAACTACAAACCTGTTGACGGGCTGATGATTCCCTTCCTGCTGGAGACCAGAGTGGAGGGTATCAAGGATGCTGAAAGGATCATCATCGAACGGGTAGCATTGAATCCGAAGCTGGTGGCGTCGCGTTTTGCCAAGCCGCGAGCTTGAAAAAATGAAAGCATATTCAATTTCCTTCACTCTGATCGTATTCTCATTGGCCTGTACGGGCGCGTCAATTTGTAACGCTCAAATGCCAGAGGAGACCGGTGATATGCATGCCCATCACCACATGGTCATGGAACAAACGAAACATCAACTGGCGGACTACAAATTACCCCGGATACAGTTGGTGCGTGAAGACGGCAAGAATGTCGATTTACTCGAGGAACTGAATGATGGCCGACCGGTGATCATGAATTTTATTTATACCACCTGCACCACGATCTGTCCTTTGGCCAGTCGGACGCTTGCGGAGCTGCAAGAGCAACTAGGAACCGAGAGCGACAGCATACACATGGCATCGGTTTCGATTGATCCCGAGCAGGATACTCCCGCGGTTCTGGCCAAATATGCCAATAGATTTGGCGCCGGCAAGCAGTGGCATTTTTATACCGGCACTGTGGATGCAAGTGTTGCCGCGCAGCGGGCATTCGATGTGTATCGCGGAGACAAAATGGACCACAATCCTGTGACATTCATTCGTGCCGCACCCGGAACGCCCTGGATGAGGATCGATGGTTTCGCCAAAGCTGATGAACTGCAGCGCGAATTAAGAGATTTGAAAGCGGATATGCGATCCTCCAAGGAAGCCCGACTTCCGGAGGGTGCGCATTAGGAAACAAGCCGTGCGAGTTTTTTTTCTGATTTTTCTGTTGTTATTTTCAACTTCATTAAGGGCGAAGCCCTACATTCCGGCAGAGGGTGAATTGATATACCGTCAGGGCGTATTGTCCACCGGTGTATCGATCCGGGCAGAGAGAGAGCCGGGGATTTCGATCGAGGGGGCTGAGGCAGCTTGTGTCAATTGCCATCGCCGTAGCGGGCTGGGGAGTTCCGAAGGGCGTTATATTATTCCACCCATTACCGCTAAATATTTGTTTCGTCCAAGCGGTAATAATAACGAAGTCAGAACTTTGCCCAATGCAAGCGGAGTTCGAGCTAACCGGTCAACCTATACGGATGCCATGCTGGCGCGAGCAATTCGTGAAGGCCTCAATCCTGACGGACGCGAACTCAGCTACCTGATGCCACGTTTCAAATTGAAGGATGACGCGATGAACGCTCTCATTTCTTACCTGAAGGGATTGACGAGCAACCAGGTTCCGGGCGTGACAGAAGATACGCTGCATTTCGCTACCATCATCACGCCCGATGCCGATCCGATCAAGCGCAAAGGGATGCTAGATGTGCTCGATCACTACTTTGCCAGCAAGAACGCTTTCTACCGTGAAAGCCCCAGGATGCATGCCTCGCGGGGAATCAAGTACCGCGTCGACACCAAATGGCAGCTCCATGTTTGGGAACTGAGCGGTCCGCCCGATTCGTGGGAACGGCAGTTGCATGAACACCTGGTTCAAGAACCGGTGTATGCAGTAATTTCAGGAATAGGCGGAAAGACGTGGGCACCGGTGCATCAATTTTGCGAACATGAATCTCTCCCTTGTTTGTTTCCGAATGTCGATTTGCCCGTCGTGGCCGAGAAGGATTTTTATTCCATCTATTTTTCCAGGGGGGTGTTGCTGGAAGCCGAGTTGATTGCCAGGAGGATCGAGGAAGAGCGGAATCAAAGCGGGGTTCGTCGCGTGATTCAAATTTTCAGAAAAGGCGATATAGGCAAAGAGGCTGCTGACTTGGCAAGCGGCCTGATGGTGTCCGACGGACTGGAGTTGGAGAACCATGTGCTTAAGGAAGATCATCCGCAACAGGAGTTGGTGGAGTTGCTTAATGGCGTGCAGCCGGATACCGCAATTCTGCTCTGGTTGCGCCCGCAAGATCTGGCGTTGCTTCCGTCCAGGATTGACAGCAAGCAGACGGTATTCATGTCCGGGCTCATGGGTGACCTGGAAAACACAGTGCTGCCGGATACCTGGCGCAGCGTTACCAATATGGCCTATCCGCTGGATTTGCCGGATAGGCGTAGGTTCCGCATGAACTATTCAACGGCATGGTTCGGGATACAGCACATACCCATCGTCGATGAACGAATACAATCCGATACCTATCTTGCATGCAGTATTCTGGCCGAAACGCTGGGAGAAATGCTGGACGTATTCGTGCGCGATTATCTGGTCGAACGAGTCGAGGACATGCTGAGCCGCGTGACCGTCACCGGATACTACCCCAGACTCGGGCTTGCTCAGAGTCAGCGTTTTGCTTCCAAAGGGGCGTACTTCGTTCGGTTCGTCAACGGGAGTGGCAATAAATTGAATCCGGTTTCCGGCTGGATCGTTCCATGATTCGGGATGAATATTTGGTGTCCTCGACAGGAATCGAACCTGTAATTGGCCCTTAGGAGGGGCCGGTTATATCCATTTAACTACGGGGACAACGGCGCGCATTCTAGCGCAAAAGAGAGCCAATCGACACGCCATGACTGGTATGATGTGCCCACTTTTTTTGTGGCCGTCCAGTCCGGGTAAAAAATGAAGCTATTTCTGATGTTTTTGGTGTTGTTCGCGTTCGCATCGTTGTGGGTGGCGCGCGCGGCACGGGCAAGTGCGTTGCCGGAGGTGGGTAAACCTGCTCCTGATTTTAAATTACCGGATCAAAATGGCAAAGCTCACGCATTGCAGGATTTTCATGGCAAGTGGTTGGTGCTGTATTTTTATCCCAAGGATGACACGCCCGGATGCACACAGGAAGCATGCTCGTTCCGTGATGACTTGAATCTGTTGACGGAGATGGGCGCGGTAGTGGCCGGTATCAGCGTGGACGATAGTGACAGTCACGCCGAGTTTGCTAAAAAATATCACTTGCCTTTTCCTTTGCTTGCGGACAAGAGTGGCGCGGTAGCGGACAGCTATGGCGCGTTGCTGAATCTGGGGATTTTAAAAGTGGCACGCCGCTTTACTTTTTTGATCGACCCGCAAGGCAACATCAACAAGGTGTATCTGAGTGTGGAGACCTCGCGCCATTCCAAGGATATCATTGCCGATATGAAGGCTCTGGGTACGGGAGCCAAGTAACACAGGGCAAGAGTGCCATACCCATTTCGCACGCCGCTCTATAATATCCGCACCGGTTACGGTCTTTCATTTCAAACAAATAATCATCCATGCCTTTTATTACTTTAGATAAGGCGAGCCTGGCCTTCGGTCACGTCGCTCTGTTAGATCATGCAGATTTTCAACTCGACGAGGGAGAGCGCGTCGGGCTGATCGGCCGCAACGGCGGCGGCAAGTCCAGTTTGATGCGCGTACTGTCGGGCATCGCCAATTTGGACGACGGATTGGTGTGGCGCGCACCCGGTGCGCGCATCTGTTATGTGAGTCAGGAGCCGGTGCTGGATGCCGACGATACGGTGTTCGATGCCGTGGCGAAGGGACTGGGGAAATTGCAAAAATTGCTCAGCGATTACCATCACGTGTCCCATGAATTATCGAATCCCGAAGCCAATGTCGAGGCGTTGTTGGAGCAAATGCAGCATTTGCAGACGCAGCTTGAAGCGCAAGACGGATGGCAGGTCGAATCGCGTATCGAGACCGCAATCGCGCGTTTGGACCTGGACCCCGACAAACGTGTGGGAGATTTGTCCGGCGGACAGCGCAAGCGCGTCGCCTTGGCACAGGCTCTGGTGGCTGCCCCGGATGTATTGATCCTCGACGAGCCGACCAACCATCTGGATTTTTCGTCTATCGAATGGCTGGAGGGACTGCTCAACAGTTTCATCGGCAGTGTATTGTTCGTGACCCATGACAGGCGTTTTTTGGATAATGTGACCACGCGCATCGTCGAACTTGACAGGGGCATACTGTCCAGTTTTCCCGGCAACTTCAGTGCTTATCAGGCGATCAAAGAACGTATGCTGAGCGACGAGGCTGTGGTCAATGCCAAGTTCGACAAGGTCCTCGCCCAGGAAGAAGTGTGGATACGCCAGGGTGTCAAGGCGCGTCGTACACGGAATGAAGGCCGGGTGCTGCGGCTGGAACAATTACGTCGCGATCGAGCGGCACGCCGTGAAAAAGTGGGCAGGGTGGAGATGGCGGTGGACACCGGCGAACGCTCCGGCAAGTTGGTGGCGGAACTGAGCGATGTTTGCAAGGCCTATGGCAGCCGCACATTGGTCAAGGATTTTTCCTGTCGTATTCAACGCGGTGACAAGATCGGTTTGCTCGGGCCGAATGGCGCGGGCAAGAGCACGCTGTTGAAAATGATCCTGGGCCAATTGGAACCGGACAGCGGTGAAGTGAAGCTCGGGACCAAGATCGCGGTAGCCTACTTTGATCAGTTGCGGGAACAGTTGGATGACAATGCGACCCTTGCGGACACGATCAGCCAGGGCTCGGATTTTGTGGATATCGGCGGGCAGAAGAAACATGTCATCAGTTATCTGGGCGACTTCTTGTTCGCGCCTGAACGCGCTCGCTCACCGGTCAAGAGTTGTTCGGGCGGCGAGCGTAATCGTTTATTGCTGGCGCGCTTGTTCACCCAACCCGCCAACGTGCTGGTGCTGGATGAACCGACCAACGATCTGGATATCGAAACGCTGGAGTTGTTGGAAGAGCTGCTGGCGAATTATGATGGCACCCTGTTTCTGGTCAGCCATGATCGGGCCTTCCTGGATAACGTAGTCACGCAGGTGATCGCCTTTGAAGGCGATGGCAAACTGGTGGAATATGTGGGCGGATATGAAGACTGGGTGCGCGTGCAGAAATTTCAGGCAACTCAGGCGGCCAACAAACCCGCCAGTTACACGGTACCTAAAGCCGTGGCTGCTGAAAAATCCAAAGCCAATAACAAGCTCAACTTTAAGGAAGCTCGTGAACTGGAGGATTTGCCCAAGCAGATCGAGGCCATGGAGCAGGAGCAGATCGAGATTGCGACACACTTGGCCGATGGCACGATTTTTCGTTCCGATGCCAAACGTGCCCAGCAGTTGCAAACACGCAGCGAAGAGATCGATGTTCGTGTATCGGAGTTGATGTCGCGCTGGGAAGCCCTGGAGAAGAAAGCGCGTAGCTGATTAGTTGCGTGTGGCGAGTCCAATCGCACAAACAACAAGTGATTTTATTTGGGAGAGAAAGATGACGCAATACAGTAAACGCATGGTAATTATTCACTGGCTCACCCTGGTACTGCTGGTCGCCGCCTGGTTTCTTGGCAGCAGCCTGGCGGATGCGACTGACGAGAGCAAGGCGACACTGGCTGGATACGTCGCACATATGTCGGCGGGAGGCGCTATTTTACTTTTAACCATTTTTCGCTTTTATTTCCGCCACCAGGATGGGATACCTGCCCCGATAGGCGATACGCCGATGGATAAGCTGGCCAAGGGCGTTCATTACCTGCTGTATGCACTGTTGTTTTTATTACCGGTGAGCGGGATAACAATCATCCTTACCAGCAAAGCCGGTGCAGCCTTATTGGCCGGCGATACAAACTTGCTGCCGAAGGAACACGTGTATGACCATGTCTTTGCCCATTCTGTGCATGGACAATTGGTCACGGTGTTGATCGTGCTGGTGGCTGTGCATCTGCTTGGTGCAATCAAGCACCAGTTTATTTTGAAAGATGGCTTGCTGAGCAGAATGTCACTTCGCAAAAGAAATTAAGCCGTCGGGAAGTGATAGCAAGGGCGGGATAGCTACCCGCCCTTTTTTACGTCTGTATCCTTGATACCCATGAACTTTTTATCCGTCGGCCTGCGAATCTAAATCTGGAAAACAATCTAGATTCCAGGTACGTCCGAATTTGCCAATTCGGAGTCGCAAAAAGAATATTATTTTTACTCACAAATTCTGTGGATAACTATGTTGATAGGTGGTTGGA
>Ga0075019_10002499_pt1 | contig 10471 bp, 8 predicted proteins | sample ColStrG_CSR_2013_FD_71473 | JGI IMG/M metagenome (GOLD analysis project Ga0075019, IMG submission 71473) | Freshwater sediment microbial communities in response to fracking from Pennsylvania, USA - Cold Stream Run_MetaG_CSR_2013 | ecosystem: Environmental > Aquatic > Freshwater > Creek >...
TTGATGGGTGGCGCAAGCGCTTACCCATCCTACGGCTTTGAGGTTTTTTATGAACGTTGATGATTTGGTCTTGATGATTGACCAGGAGGCTTGTCTGCGCCTGCTGGCGCGGATGGTGCAGCACAAGAGCTATTCGCAGACCGAGGGCGAGAAGGAACTGGCGCGCTTCATGGCGGGCCAGATGCAGGCGTTGGGCATGGAGGCGGAGCTGACGCCGGTGCCGGGCGATCGGGTGAATGCGGTGGGGCGGCTGCGCGGGGTGGGCGGAGGCGCGAGCCTGTTGTTCAACGGGCATGTCGACACCAATCCGGTGACCGAGGGGTGGACCGTTGATCCCTGGGCGGGGAAGATCGACCGCGACTTCATCTATGGCATCGGCGTTTCCAACATGAAGGCGGGGGATGCCGCGTATTTCTGCGCGGTGCGCACCTTGATCGAGGCGGGGGTGCGGCTGAAGGGCGATGTGATCCTGACCTTCGTGGTGGGCGAGCTGCAGGGCGGCGTCGGCACCAAGGCGTTGATGGACCAGGGGCTGCGGGCGGATTATTTCGTCAATTCCGAGCCGACCGATCTGCAGGCGATGACGATGCATGCGGCGGCCTTCACCTTCATCATCGAGCTGGTCGGCAACACGCGGCATCTGTCCAAGCGGGAGGAGGCGGTGGATGCCATTCTGGCGGCCTGTGATGTGATTCCGCGGCTGAACGCGATGCGGTTTTCCGATGCGCCCTCGCCGGAGCATGCCAGCATCAACCGGGTGCACGTGGGCGTGGTGCATGGCGCGCTGGGCCGGGATCTGGCGGAATGGCGGCCGGCGCAGGTGGCCGATTATGTGCGGCTGCAGGGCTCGGGCCGTTACGCGCCGGGGCAGACCGAGGAACACGCGCTGGGCGATATGCGTCGCGAGCTGGATGCGCTGGAGGCGCGGTTTCCGGGGTTGAAGGCGACGCTGACCGCGGAGCGGACCCAGGGGCGGCCGACCATGCCGGCCTTCGAGGTGGCGCGGAACAGCCGCATCGTGCGCAGCATCAATGCAGCCTATCTGGCGGTGCGGGGCACACCGCAGCCGACCGGGGCGGTGCTGCCGCCGGGCTATTACGGCACGGATGCCGGGCATCTGCTGGAGAGCGGCGGGATGGAGGGCATCGTCTGTGGGCCTGGCGGGCGCTACAACACCATGCCGGACGAGCGGGTCGACATCGTCGACTTCATGGACATGGTGCGGATCTATCTGCGGCTGATCTGGGATATCTGCGAACCGGCGTGACGGCTTCAGGCGGCATCCCGGCGCATGCCGTCGACAAAGACGTCGACCAGGCGGAGCACGTTGGTTTTCCACCCGGGTGCGGACCGGATGCTGCAGAGTCCGACGAGGGTCAGCAGCAGGTCTTCGGGGCTGATATCGGCGCGGACTGTGCCGGCTGCGACGGCTCGATCGAGCAGGCGGCCGCCCATGCGTGTGAGGCGTTCGGAACTCAAGGCGGTCATGTCGGATTTGCTTTGGGCGGCGACGGCGAGGGTGGCGAGCATGCCTTTCTTGGTGGCGACGAATTCGACGATGGCGTGCATCCAGCGGCGCAGGGCTTCGACCGGGTCGGGCTGTTCCATGAGCTGCTCGGCGAGGTCGGCGAGCTGCTGCACCTCGCGGCGGTAGACTGCTTCGAACAAGGCTTCGCGGGTGGGGAAGTGGCGGTAGAGGGTGCCGATGCCGACGCCGGCCTGGCGGGCGACGGCTTCGAGGCTGGCGTCCGGGCCGCCGGCGCTGAAGACGATCTTGGCGGCTTCGAGAACGCGGTCGTGGTTGCGCTGCGCGTCGATGCGGGGTTTGCGCGCGGGGCGTTCTGCTAGGGAGGTGGCGGCTTGGTTGGTCATGTCACGGTTTCGGCCAGCCTTTCCTCGTCAGTGGGGCTCTTGTAAACCGGAGGGCCCCTCCGTATATCCCCGATCTCGCCACGCCAGCTCTTATTGGAGCCACTTATGAGCCATTCAATCACGCTCACCGTCAACGGTGTTCAACGCCAGATCACGCTTGAGGATCCGCGTGTCACGCTGCTGGATCTGCTGCGGGAGCGGCTGGATCTGACCGGAACCAAGAAGGGCTGCGATCGCGGCCAGTGCGGGGCCTGCACGATCTTGCTGGACGGGCGGCGCGAGAATGCGTGCCTGGCTTTGGCGATCAGCCATGACGGGGCGGATATCCTGACGATCGAGGGCGTTGTGCAGAAGGATGGTTTGCATCCGGTGCAGGCGGCGTTCATCGCGCATGACGGGTTTCAGTGCGGCTTCTGCACGCCGGGGCAGATCATGAGTGCGATCGGGCTGATCGGCGAGGGTCAGGCGGGCAGCGATCCGGAGCGGATCCGCGAGGAGATGAGCGGCAATCTGTGCCGTTGCGGCGCCTATGCCGGGATCACGGCGGCGGTGCTGGACGCGCAGCTGCAGCTTGAGCGCGCCGAGCGGAGGGAGGTGGCATGAACCGGTTCGAATATATTCGCCCGGCCAGCGTGGCGGAGGCGGTGCTGGCCGCGGCGGTGCCGGGTTCGGCCTATCTGGCGGCGGGCACCAATCTGGTCGATCTGATGAAGGGCGGCGTGGTGCGGCCGGAGCGGCTGGTGGATGTGACGCATCTCCCGGGGCTTGATCAGATCAGCTTCCAGCCGGACGGCGCCGTGCGCATCGGGGCGCTGGTGCGCAATGCCGAGCTTGCGCACAACCCGGAGTTCGCGCGGGGGTTTCCGGCGGTGGCGGAGGCTTTGCTGTCCGGCGCCTCGGCGCAGTTGCGCAATGCGGCGACGGTGGGCGGCAATGTGCTGCAGCGGACGCGGTGCGCGTATTTCTATGATGTGGCTTCGGCCTGCAACAAGCGTGTGCCCGGCGCCGGGTGCGAGGCGATCGGCGGGCAGACGCGGACGCATGCGGTGCTGGGCTGGAGCGATCGGTGCATTGCCACCCACCCTTCCGACTTCTGCGTGCCGCTGGCGGCCTTCGATGCCGTGGTGGAGATTGCCGGGGAAGCGGGTTCGCGCCTGGTGGCGCTGGAAGAATTCTATCTTTTGCCGGGTGCCTCGCCGGAGCGCGAGACGGTGCTGGCGCCGGGCGAGCTGATCGTGGCGATCATCTTGCCGGCTGCCGCGCGGGGGTTTGCCTCGCATGCCCGTTACCTGAAGGTGCGGGACCGGACCTCCTATGCCTTCGCGGTGGTTTCGGCTGCCGCCGGGCTGCGGATGGAGCACGGGCGGATCGCCGAGGCGCGGTTAGCACTTGGTGGCGTGGCGGCGAAGCCGTGGCGGGCACGGGCGGCCGAGGCGGTGCTGGCGGGGGCCCCGCCCTCCGTTGAGATCTATCGCAGGGCGGCCGAGGCCGCTTTGGCGGAGGCCCGGCCCTCCGGCGACAACGCCTTCAAGATCGAGCTGGCGCGGCGGCTTCTGGTTCGCGCGCTGACCTTGGCTGTGTCGGGAACGCCGGAGCGGATGCCCGCCCTGCCCGCTTCGCCGTTTGCAACCTCGCCCTTCGCATCGGCCACCGGAGACATCGTCTATGTCTGACATGATCATGCCCTCGGCCCCGGTGCATCTGCGCCAGGGCTCCAGCATCGGCCAGCCGCTGACCCGGCGCGACGGTGTGCTGAAGGTGACCGGCCAGGCGCGGTTTGCCGCCGACAACCATCCGGCCGGCATGCTGCACGCGGTGATGGCGATCAGCAGCATCGCCCGCGGCCGGGTGATCGCACTCGATGTCGCGGCGGCGCGGGCGCATCCCGGCGTGGTGGAGGTGATGACGCCGGAGAACCGGCCGCAGCTTGCAATGGATCCGGATGCCAAGCTGCATCCCTTCATGTTCCGCATGGACCTGCTGCAGAACGATCGGGTGCGCTATCCGCATCAGCCGATCGCAGTCGTGATCGCCGAGACGCTGGAGGCGGCGACCGAGGGGGCCGCCCTGCTGGCGCCGCGGTACGAAGTGGAACCGGCGCGGGTCGGGCTGGATGGTGCCGAGGCCTTTGTTCCGGCCGCGGTGGGTATTGGCTCGCCCCCCAGTGCCGCGATCGGCGATGTCGCAGCGGGGCTGGCGGCGGCGGATGTTCGCATCGAGGCGACGTATGAGACGGCGACGCAGTTCCACAATCCGATGGAGCCGCATGCCATTGTCGCGGCCTGGGACGGCGACCGGCTGCAGGTGGACACGCCGAGCCAGGGCATGGCTATGGCGCAGGGTCGGATTGCCGGGCTGCTGGGGATTGCGCCGGAAAACATACATATCCGCAGCCCGTTCCTAGGTGGCGGCTTCGGCTCCAAGGGGTTGATCTCGGGGCCGCAGCTGCTGGGGATTCTGGCAGCACGGCTGGTGGGACGGCCGGTGAAACTCGTGCTGCGGCGCGAGCAGATGTACGGCCCCGTTGGGCATCGGGCACCGAGCCGGCAGATGATCGCGCTCGGCGCCGATCGGCAGGGCAGGCTGACCGCCATGCAGAACCACACGCGCACGGCGTCCAGCAGCTTCGATGATTTCTTCGAAAGTGCGGCCGATGTGGCGCATACGCTGTATGCGAGCCCGGCGATCGCGACCTCGCACGAGGCGGTGCGGCTGGACACGGGCACGCCGCTGTTCATGCGCGCCCCGGGCGAGGCGCCCGGCAGCATCGCGTTGGAAAGTGCCATCGACGAGATGGCCTGGGCCTGCCGGATGGACCCGCTGGCGTTTCGCCTGGCCAACTACGCCGAGGTTGAACCGATGTCCGGCAAGCCTTTCTCCTCGAAGGCGTTGCGCGAATGCTATGCGCAGGGGGCTGCGAAATTCGGCTGGCAGGGCCGCACGCTGGCGCCACGGCTGACGCGCGATGCGGAGGGTCATCTGGTGGGGTGGGGCATGGGCACCGCGACCTTCCCGGCGATCATGTTCCAGGGCCAGGCCCGCGCCGTGCTGCGGCAGGATGGCCGCGGCGTGATGGAGACCGGCGCGCATGACATGGGCCAGGGCGCCTGGACCGCCTTCGCGCAGATCGCCGCCGACAGCCTGGGGCTCGATCTCGCGCAGGTCGAATTCAAGTCTGGCACCTCCGATCTGCCGGATGCGGGCATTGCAGGTGGCTCGGCGCATACCGCGACGGTGGGGGCCGCGATTCATGATGCCGGCGGCAAGGTGATCGACAAATTGGCCGAGCTTGCGATGGGCGATGCGCGCTCCCCATTGTTCGGGGCCGGCAATGCCGGGGTGATCGCGCGCAATGGCCGGCTGCATCGGCGCGATGACGAGGCACGCTCCGAAAGCTACGGCGAGATCCTCGCCCGCGCCGGCGTGGCCGAGATCGATGCCTCTGGCACCGGTGCGGCGGATCCGGCGATGCAGCAGGCCTACGCCATGCATGCGCATGGCGCGGTGTTCGCCGAGGTGAAGGTGGATCCGGACCTGGGGCAGATGCGGGTGACGCGGCTGGTGGGGGCCTTCGCGGCCGGGAAGATCATCAATCCGCATCTGGTGCGCAGCCAGTATTACGGCGGCATGATCTGGGGCGTGTCCTTCGCGCTGCACGAGCATGCGGTGATCGACCCGCGTTCGGGGCGTCCGATGAACCCCAATCTGGGCGAGTATCATGTGCCGGTGAACGCCGATATTCCCTCGGTCGAGGCCATCATGGTCGAGGAGCACGACCCGCACGTGAACGCGCTCGGCATCAAGGGGGTGGGCGAGATCGCCATCACCGGCACCGCCGGCGCCATCGCCAATGCGGTGTGGCATGCGACCGGGGTGCGGGTGCGAAACTTTCCGATCGCGCTGGAAAATCTGCTCGTGTGAAAGATCTGGGCCCTGTCCAGTTGTCGGAAATGTGTCCGCGAGGAGGTGTCGCCGGGGGCCGGGCTATGTTTTCCTGGCCTCCCACCGATGAAAGGCAACGGCCATGAGCACCATCACCACCCGCGACGGCACCAGCATCTTCTACAAGGATTGGGGCAGCGGCCGTCCGGTGGTGTTCAGCCATGGCTGGCCGCTGAGTGGCGATGCCTGGGAGGCGCAGATGATGCACCTGGCTGGCCACGGCTTTCGCGTCATCGCCCACGACCGCCGCGGCCATGGCCGGTCCATGCAGACCTGGACCGGCAACGACATGGACACCTACGCCGATGACCTGATCCAGCTGATCGAGCATCTGGACCTGCGCGAGGCCATGCTGGTTGGCCATTCGACCGGCGGCGGCGAGGCTGCGCGCGTTGCGGCCAGGCTTGGCACCGCGCGGGTGGCGCGGGTGGTGCTGGTCAGCGCGGTGGCGCCGGTCATGCTGCGCAGTGCCGCCAATCCGAACGGCGTGCCGATCGAGGTGTTCGACGGCATCCGCGCCGGTGTCGCGAAGGACCGTTCGCAGCTCTATCGTGATTTCACCACGGCCTTCTTCGGCGCCAACCGCGATGGCCACGCCGTCACCCAGGGCATGCGCGACAGCTTCTGGCTGCAGGGCATGATGGGCGGGCTGCCGAACCAGTATGCCTGTGTGAAGGCCTTCTCCGAGACCGACTTCACCGAGGACCTGCGCAGCCTCACGATGCCGGTGCTGGTGATCCATGGCGATGACGACCAGATCGTGCCGATCGACATCACCGGCAGGATGTCGGCGCGTATCGCACCCAACGCGACGCTGAAGATCTATCCGGGCGGCGCACATGGCCTGACCGACACCGCCCGCGAACAGCTCGGCGCCGATCTTCTGGAATTTGCCCGCGGGTGATCCGCAGCCGGATTTCGCCTTGCACCGGAGGCTTGCCATGCACAGCCCTGACCTGATCCTGCACAACGGCGCCATCACCACGCTGGACCGGTCGAACCCCTCCCCCCAGGCGGTCGCGATCACCGATGGGCGCTTCTCGGCGGTGGGGGATGTCGCCGAGATCATGCCGAGCGCGGGGCCGGACACCCGGGTGATCGACCTTGGCGGACGGCGGCTGATCCCTGGGCTGATCGACAACCATCTGCATGTCATCCGCGGCGGGCTGAACTTCAACATGGAGCTGCGCTGGGACGGCGTGCGCAGCCTGGCCGACGCCATGGCCATGCTGCGCCGCCAGGTCGCCCTCACGCCGCCGCCGCAATGGGTGCGCATCGTCGGTGGCTTCACCGAGCACCAGTTCGCCGAGAAGCGCCTGCCGACGCTGGACGAGATCAACGCGGCAGCACCCGACACGCCGGTGTTCATCCTGTATCTTTACGACCGCGCGCTGCTGAACGCCGCGGCCCTGCGCGTGGTCGGCTACGACAAGGACACGCCCAACCCGCCCGGCGGCGAGATCCAGCGTGCGCCGGACGGAACACCCACCGGCCTGCTGCTGGCCCGGCCCAATGCCGGGATTCTCTATGCCACGCTGGCCAAGGGCCCGAAGCTGCCGCCGGAATACCAGCTCAATTCCACACGGCATTTCCTGCGCGACCTCAATCGCCTGGGTGTCACGGGAGCCATCGACGCCGGCGGCGGATTTCAGAACTACCCTGATGATTACGCCGTCATCCAGAAGCTGGCGGCGGACGACCAGCTGAACCTGCGCATCGCCTACAACCTGTTCACGCAAAAGCCGAAGCAGGAGCGCGAGGATTTCCTCAACTGGACGCAGACCGCGAAATATCAGCAGGGCGACGACTATTTCCGCCTCAACGGTGCCGGCGAGATGCTGGTGTTCTCGGCAGCGGATTTCGAGGATTTCCGGGTGGAGCGGCCGGAACTGCCGCCGGAGATGGAGCCCGAGCTCGACGGCGTGGTGCGCATCCTGGCGCAGAACCGTTGGCCCTGGCGGCTGCACGCAACCTATGACGAGACGATCGGCCGGGCGCTGGATGTGTTCGAGGCGGTGGATCGCGACATTCCGCTGGCGGGGCTGCACTGGTTCTTCGACCATGCCGAGACGGTCGGCGAACGCAACCTTGAGCGCATCGCGCGGCTGGGCGGCGGCGTGGCGGTGCAGCATCGCATGGCATTCCAGGGCGAATATTTCGTCGAGCGCTATGGGGCTGCCGCCGCCGAGGCCACGCCGCCGATCGCGCGGATGCTGGAGATGGGGGTGAAGGTCTCGGCCGGCACCGATGCGACGCGGGTGGCGTCGTACAACCCCTGGGTCTCGCTGTATTGGATGGTGACCGGCAAGACGCTGGGCGGGCTGCGACTGACGCCGGAACGCAACACGCTGGACCGCGAGACGGCGCTGCGCATGTGGACGGAGAATGTCACCTGGTTCTCCAACGAGGAAGGCCGGAAAGGCCGCATCATGCCGGGACAGCTGGCCGATCTCGCCGTGCTGGACCGCGATTATTTCGCGGTGCCCGGTGACACGATCCAGGACATCACCTCGGTTTTGACGATGGTGGGGGGCCGCATCGTGCATGGCGCCGAGGGCTTCGCCAGCCTGGCACCGCCGCTGCCCCCGGCCATGCCGGACTGGTCGCCGGTGCGCCGCTTCGGCGGCACACAGACCCGCGCTGCGGCAACCAGGCCCGCCAGCGTGGCCCGGATGGCGCGTTGTTGCGACAGTGCCTGCGGCGTGCATGGCCACGAGCACGCGCGCGCCTGGGCCCAGGAAACCCCTGCCGGCAAGGACCCTGGCTTCTGGGGCGCACTCGGCTGCTCCTGCTGGTCGTTCTGAGCGCCTCGCCCTGACGCGGGCAAGACCATGGCGTCGGGTTCGTGCTAGGCTGGACGGATGGAAACCAAACAACCCCAGCCGCGCGCGATCCTGGTCGGCATTCAGCTTGATGGCGTCGATGACACGGCACAGGAGGCCAGCTTCCAGGAGCTTGGCCGACTGGTGACGACCCTTGGCTATGAGGTGGCCGGATCCGTCTCGCAGAAGCGGAGCGGCATCGGCGGATTGACGGTGCTGGGCGCGGGCAAGCTCGCGGAACTGGCGGCGCTGACCGGCGGCACAGGCGTTGTGGGCGGCTGGACGGCGCCGGGGAAAACCAAGGCGCGGGAACGCTTCGAAAAAGCCGACGCGGCGCCGGCTGTGCAGCCGGAAGCGGAGGTGGAGCCCGGACGGAAACCGGAATTCGTGATCGTCGATCACGAGATCTCGCCCAGCCAGGCGCGCAATTTGGAGAATGCAACCGGGGCACAGGTGCTGGATCGGACAGGGGTGATCGTGGAGATCTTCCACCGCCATGCGCACAGCCGCGAGGCGAAGCTGCAGGTGGAGATGGCGCGGCTGAAATACGTCGCACCCCGGCTGCGCGAGAGCACCAACGGCGGCGGCAGGCAGCGCGGCGTGGGCGCGGGCGAGACCAATCTGGATCTGGATCGCCGCCACATCCGCGATCGCCTGGCCGAACTGCGCGAGCAGCTGGAACAGATCCAGCAGGACAACGACCAGCGCCGCTCGAGCCGCAGCGACCAGCTGCGAGTGGCGCTGGTGGGCTATACCAATGCCGGAAAATCCTCGCTGATGCGGGCGCTCACCGGCAGCGAGGTGCTGGTGGCGGACCAGCTTTTCGCGACGCTGGACACCACGGTGCGGGCGCTGAAGCCGGAGAGCAAGCCGCGCATCCTGATCTCGGACACGGTGGGATTCATCAAGCAGCTGCCGCATGACCTGGTGGCCTCGTTCCGCTCGACCTTGGACGAGGCGCTGGAAGCGTCGCTGCTGCTGTATGTGGTCGATGCCTCGGACCCGACCTATGCGGCGCAGCTGGAGGTGAGCCGCACCGTGCTGCGCGAGATCGGTGCCGAGCGTGTTCCCTCCCGGCTGCTGCTCAACAAGATCGACCGGGTCAGCGAGGAGGAGCGGCGGGCGCTGGTGGAACGGCACCCCGATGCGATCCTGCTGTCATCGCAATCGCCCAGCGATGTGGCCGCGCTGCGCGAGACGATCATCGCCTTCTTCGAGGCCGAGATGGTGGAGGATGAGCTGGTGCTGCCCTACGCCAGGCAGGGGCTGCTCGGCGACATCTATGAAAACACCCGGGTGATCGCGGAGGATTACGATGCCCAAGGGCGCATTCTGAAGGTGCGGGGCCTGGCCGGGTCGATTGCGCGCCTGAAACGGGTGCTGGCCGGGTAGCCTCAGGTGCCACTTTCCGGTCGGACGTCCGGCACCTTCGCCCAGACCCAGATCAGGTTGGCGACGAGCAGGATCGCGGCGACCAGAAACACCCAGCGCACGCCGGCAACGGATGCGATCGCGCCGCCGGACAGCGGGCCGAGCGATCCACCAAGAAACATCGCCGAGGCGGTGGCGCCATAGACGGTGCCTTTTTCGCCTGCCGGCGCCAGACGTCCCACCAAGGCGTTGGCCGTCGGCAGGATGCCGCCGACGAACAGTCCCAGGCCGAACCTTGCCGCGACGAAGCTCCAGTATCCGCCGACGAAAAACTGCGGAGCGCTGGCGAGGGCGGCGCCGGCCAGGCAGATCAGCAGCACGCGACGATAACCGAGGGTGTCGCTGCGGCGGCCGAGAAACGGCGAGGCCATCAGATCGGCGACACCGGTGATGGAAAACGCCAG
>Ga0075019_10002500_pt1 | contig 10465 bp, 10 predicted proteins | sample ColStrG_CSR_2013_FD_71473 | JGI IMG/M metagenome (GOLD analysis project Ga0075019, IMG submission 71473) | Freshwater sediment microbial communities in response to fracking from Pennsylvania, USA - Cold Stream Run_MetaG_CSR_2013 | ecosystem: Environmental > Aquatic > Freshwater > Creek >...
AGAGGCTCGAACCATCGCTGGAACACCGGACCGATGCCTCCCGTACGGTATAGGCGGGCGAGGGAACGATCGACCGCCAGGCGGAAATCCGGATCACGACGCATCATCAAGCCATAGGGCTCATAGGAAAACTGCACGCTCGACAGTTCGAACTCCTTTTCGCGACCCGAGGCCACCACGGTCGAGATCAGGATGGTTCGGTCCGCGGCCAGGGCGGTTCCCTTCTTGTCAGTCAGCGCCTTCAGAGCCGCTTCATAGTCGGGAACCTTGATGAGTGAAGCACTGAGTTTGGCCGACGCGCCCAGCTCTGCAAGAGTCTTTTCGGTCGTGCTTCCTGAAACCACCACGATGCGCTGGCCCGACAAATGATCCGACGTGGCCGGCACTTCGCCTTTGCGGAACAGCAGGCTGGCACCATCGACAAAAGTCATGACGCTGAAATCGAATTCAGCCCGGCGCGCCAGCGTCTGGGAGGAGTTGCCGCACTCCAGATCGATTTTTCCGCTTTTCAGCGCATCGAACCTGGTCTCTGCCGTGACGGGTACCCATTGAATCTCGATTTTTTCCAGCTTGAGCTGCTTTGCGATGTCGTCGACGACAATCTTGCACAGGTCGACGCTGTATCCGCGCGGCAGCCTGTAGTCGCCGACGAAGGAAAATGGAATCGAGGTCTCACGGTAACCCAGGCGGATCGTCTTGCTGCTCTTGATCTGATCCAATGTCGATTCTGCCGCTGCTGCGCCTGCGGTCGACATGCACGCGATCAGTACGACCCCCAGTATTGCCTTTCTGGTCATGCTGCTCTCCTCGGTGGCAATTGAAAAATCAGTTCGGGCGCAAGGCATTGCCCGGAATATTGGACTGACCGGGGCGGGCAGTCTATCCGGATGCCGCAGTGCTGAAGACGAACAGGTCGGCCGTGGGAACGCGGCCAGTCATGCTGGGGTCGTTCAGTTTGCTTCCGGCAATATGTGGCGCGATCAGTGGCAAGATAACCGCGACCCTTGCCGGGAACCTCACTGTCCGCCGTGAGCGGACACTCAGGGATGAGAAACGTGATTGCAACAAAGGGGCGCCTGATTTACAAGGAGCCTTGAATCACGGCGTACCTCCGATCGGGCTAGAACCTTGGTCACTTCAAATGGCACGAATGATCTGGTTCGGGCAGAGCTTGTCATCACCATCATCTGGTCGGACTCTCAGTTTGTCGATGTCGCCATCCCGGCCGAGGAGTTTTGGAAGTGACGCCGGAATTGGAAGGCGAAGCGGTCATCGTAAGCGGGCGTCGCTGTTCGCCGTTGTCGGCCAAGAGCCGCCACACGGCGCGAAGTCGGGGAATCCTCAAAACCGGACATTCGTGGTCCCCTCTCTCTGGAGATCGACGGGCTGGAATTTCGGCAACGCCGAATACGTAGAGCGAGTGCCCATGCGCGGCGCGCGAAGGGTTCCTGTGTGGCCTTTACTATCGCGCATCACCCACGTTAACCTAACAAGTTTCGCATGAGTTCAGTTTTTTTAGGATGAAGAAGACAATGATTCAGCTCACGAGATTTCTTTCCGTAACTGTAGGCGTGCTTGTGCTGGTTGCCGGGCCGGCGCTGGCGCAACAGCAGAAACCCAATGTCGTGTTCTTCCTCGTGGACAACGTCGGCTGGGGAAGTTTCGGCGTCTACGGCGGTACGACGCCCACGCCGCGCATCGATCAGTTGGCCCACGAGGGCATTCAATTCAACAATTACAACATTGAGGTTCAATGCACGCCGACGAGGTCGGCGATCCACACGGGGCGCTATTCGGTCCGCTCGGGCACCTATACCGTCCCCTGGCCCGGCCAAGGCCTTTCCGGTTTATCGCCTTGGGAATACACCATCGCCAGACTCTTCTCTGATGCCGGCTACGCCACCGCGTTGTACGGCAAATGGCACCTTGGCGACGTCGAGGGCCGGCTGCCGACCAACCAAGGCTACGATGAGTGGTGGGGCCCACTGCACTCGTGGGACGAGGCCAGCTATACGGCGTGGCCGCAATTCAAGGAGACCGGCCAGGAAGCGCCCATGCTTTGGGAGGGGAAGAAGGGCAAGCCGTCAAAGCCAGTGTTGCCGCTCGATCTGAACGTGCGGCCCGTGGTGGACGAGAAGTACATCATCCCCAAGACCGTCGAATTCATCAAGCGCAACGCGGCGGCGAAGAAGCCCTTTTTCGTTTACGTCGGCTACTCCGAGATGCACCCGCCGGCTATCCCCAACCCGAATTTCGCCGGCAAATCCGCCCAACGAGGCGGAGCGTTCTCCGACCTCCTTGCTGAGATGGACTACCGGGTCGGGCAGGTCCTCGACGCCGTCAAGGAAGCCGGAGTCGAGGGCAACACGATCTTCGTCTTCAGCAGCGACAACGCGGGCGGCGGAGTTATACCGCAACTTGGCGGATTCACGAATGGGCCATTTCGCGGCAATTTCATGAACACGCCGTTCGAGGGCAGCATGCGCGTGCCCGCGACGATCCGCTGGCCGGGCAAGATCCCCGCGGGCGTCGTCACGCAGGAGATGCTCGCAGACGTGGACTGGATGCCGACGCTTGCCGCCATGGCAGGGGCGTCAAACCGCGTTCCGAAGGATCGACCGATTGACGGGGTCGACGCATCAGCGTTCATGCTGGGAAAGAGCGAAACGACCGGCCGCAACAACTACATGTTCTTCGGCGTGGACGGCGAACTGATGTCAATCAAGTGGAAGATATTCAAGGCCGTGTTCCGCTACACCGACGACAGCCCGCGTCCGGCGATCGAGAGCGCATACATCACCCCGCAGTTCCCGATGATGTACGACCTGAGCAGCGACCCGCATGAAGACAACAATCTTTGGTACACGGATCTCACCAACGGTTGGATGTTCGGGCCCTTCTACCGGATCATCGGAGAATACCAGCGAAGTATTAAAGATTACCCCAACATCAAGGTCGGCGAGGACTTCAAAGGCTATAAGAAGTAAATCACGAGCTGCGCGGGAGATTGAGATTGGCTCCTGCAGAACTTGAGATCAGCTCATGGAGATGCAAACGTCTGCTTGCCCACTATGCAACGTCGGGTTTCGGAGAGACCGGGAGACCGCTTCGGGTCGGTTTGGAGTTTCTTGATTCGCTCTTTCTTCAGGCTTCCGAAAAATGACTCGGCAACTGTCGTGAGAAGCGCATCACCGCATGCTGGGCCGGAACGGATGCGAATTAGCGTTGCATCGCGACTATGATGATCGCGGCACCGACCCATCGCTATGACTAGCGTCGCGCGGAAACTCCATGTGGCTGGCTCGCCTGCTCGTAGGACTCATGCTGACGCTCAGCGCGGCCGCCGCCACGGCGCAGATAGTACCCAAACAAAGCGCCGTTACGCTGTACGGCGCTTACCGCGGCGGCGGCAGTTTCGCCGACGCCACCAGCAATCAGACGCTACGACTCGACGATTCCACCGCTTGGGCGATCAGCTACGACAAAGGCCTGGACAGCAGCCGCCAGCTGCAGTTCTACGTGTCATATCAGAGCACCCATCTTGAGCTCGACCGTTCGACGGTCTTCAATCCGCTGTCGAGCACGATTCCCGCCCCGCTGCCGATGAAGGTGATCTATTTGCACCTCGGCGGCACCAGCTTCATCGACGGCCCGATCGGCCAGGGCCCGTATGTCGTTGGAGGGATTGGCGCCACGCTGTTCCAGCCCGGATTGAGCGGCTACGGCGATGAGGTGCGGCCGTCGCTGAACCTCGGCATCGGGTACCAGGCAGCGCTTGGGGAGGACGTTGCGCTGCGCGTCGAGGCGCGAGGCTATCTCACGGTCGTCAATAGTAGCGGCGGGTTGTTCTGTTCGGGCGGTTGCCTGGTCAAAATCAAGGGAGATGCCGTGACGCAGGGTGAGGTGCAGCTTGGCCTTTCCTATCGCTTCTAACGGTCGGGGTTGCCTTCAATTCCGCAGTTGGAAGCGTCAGACGCATGGGATTGCGGAGAGCTTGCGGTAGTCTGGTTGCGGCTCCGGACATCAGAATCGATCTCGCGATTCTCGGAAGCGGTCATCCGGGCCGTTTGGTTATTCCTCCCAAGTCGAAGAGGAAGTGTGCGCCCGCCATTGCACGACGTCCTTTGTCGATAACACGAAAGGATAACTCTGCAATGGTTCTATGTCCCCTGATCCGTCCATGTTGACAGCGCAATCGAGCTGGGTATGAAATCGAGCTCGACGCAGGCATCGCCGGAAGAATGCCCATGCCGAATGGCGCAGAACAAGATCGCGCAGCCGATAGCGACAGCGGGGCACCAAACACGAAATCGGGTGAGTTGCGCAGTTTCATTTTCCTGACGGCCGTGATGGTGCCCGTGCTGGCGGTGATTGTGGTTGCTGGGTATGGGTTCCTCGTGTGGATCTATCAGATGTTCGCCGGACCGCCCGGAAGTTGACTTCGTCGCGCGGCCGACCAGGCAAAAGCGTGAGCGCCGAAATCCATATCGCTGGCGTCGTCGTGCACGTCGCTCCGCAGCGACTGACGCTTGCAGGCGCTGCCATCGCAGCGCTTCCCGGCGCCGCGGTACACGCGACGAACCCGCAGGGAAAGCTGGTCGTCACGCTCGAAGCGGAGAGCTCGGCACAGATCCTCGCGCAGCTCGAGGCGGCGCAGAGGATCGAGGGTGTCCTGTCCGCGGTGCTCGTCTACCAGCATGCCGAGAGCGTGGAATCGATGAACGAAGAGGTGTCCGATGAAGGTATCGAGACGTGAGTTCATCCAGCACACGGCAGCAGCAGCCGCCGCGGCGGTGGCGGGCGTTCCGTTTTCGGTTCAAGGACAGAACCTGATCACTGACGCCGAGCTGACCAGGCTCAAATGGTCCAAGGCACCCTGCCGCTTCTGCGGCGTCGGCTGCGGGGTGAACGTCGCGGTCAAGGACGGGCGCGTGGTGGCGACGCAGGGCGACGTCAACAGCGAGGTGAACCGCGGCCTGAACTGCGTCAAGGGTTACTTCCTGTCCAAGATCATGTACGGCGAGGACCGCCTCACCACGCCGCTGCTGCGCATGAAGGACGGCAAGTACGACAAGAACGGCGAATTCGCACCGGTGAGCTGGGACAGGGCATTCGACGTCATGGCCGAGCAGTGGAAGCGCGTCCTCAAGGAAAAGGGTCCGAGCGCGGTGGGCATGTTCGGCTCGGGCCAGTGGACCATATGGGAGGGCTACGCCGCGGTCAAGCTGATGAAGGCCGGTTTCCGGTCCAACAACCTCGATCCCAACGCGCGGCACTGCATGGCCTCCGCGGTCGCGGGCTTCATGCGCACGTTCGGCATGGACGAGCCGATGGGCTGTTACGACGACATCGAGGAGGCGGATGCGTTCGTGCTGTGGGGTTCGAACATGGCCGAGATGCATCCGATCCTGTGGACGCGCGTGACCGACCGCCGCCTGTCGAACCCGAAAACCCGCGTCGCCGTGCTTTCGGTGTTCGAGAACCGTTCCTACGACCTCGCAGACCTGGCGCTGACCTTCGTGCCGCAGACGGACCTCGCCATCCTGAACTACATCGCCAATCACATCATCCGGACCAACCGCGTCAACAGCGACTTCGTCAACAAGCACGTGGTCTTCAAGGCCGGCAACGCCGACATCGGCTATGGGCTGCGCCCGGAGCATCCGCTGCAGAAGGCCGCGCAGAACGCGGGCGACGCGGGCGGCTCCAGGCCGATGACGCTGCAGGAGTTCGCGCAATTCGTTTCCAAGTACGACCTCGACTACACGGCGAAGCTATCGGGCGTCCCGAAGGAGCGCCTGGAGAATCTGGCGGAGATCTACGCCGACCCGAAGACCAAGGTGATGTCGTTCTGGACCATGGGCTTCAACCAGCACACGCGCGGCGTGTGGTGCAACAACCTGGTCTACAACCTCCATCTGCTGACCGGCAAGATCGCCACGCCCGGCAACAGCCCGTTTTCCCTGACCGGTCAGCCGTCGGCCTGCGGCACCGCGCGCGAAGTCGGGACGTTCTCCCACCGGCTGCCGGCGGACATGGTGGTGACCAATCCGAAGCACCGCGCGGAAGCCGAGCGCGTCTGGAAATTGCCGGAGGGCACCATCCCGGACAAGCCCGGCTATCACGCCGTGTTGCAGAACCGCATGCTGAAGGACGGCAAGCTCAACGCGTACTGGGTCCAGGTCACCAACAATATGCAGGCCGCGGCCAACCTGATGCAGGAAGGGCTGCCCGGGTATCGCAACGAGCAGAATTTCATCGTGGTCTCCGACGCCTATCCGACCGTCACGACGCTGGCGGCCGACCTTGTGCTGCCGACGGCGATGTGGGTGGAGAAGGAGGGCGCCTACGGCAACTCCGAGCGGCGCACGCAATTCTGGCATCAGCTTGTCAACGCGCCCGGCGAAGCGCGCTCGGATGTATGGCAGGTGGTCGAGTTCTCCAAGCGCTTCCGGATGGAGGAGGTCTGGCCGGCCGAATTGCTGGACAAGAAGCCCGAGTACAAGGGCAAGACGCTGTACGAGGTCTTGTTTCGCAACGGGCAGGTCGACAGGTTCCCGCTTTCCGACATGGAAGCCGGATACGAGAATGCCGAGGCCAAGGCATTCAACTTCTATCTTCAGAAGGGACTGTTCGAGGAATACGCGGAGTTCGGCCGCGGACACGGCCACGACCTCGCTCCTTTCGATGTCTATCACAAGGCGCGCGGCCTGCGCTGGCCGGTGGTGAACGGAAAGGAAACGAAGTGGCGCTACAGCGAAGGGAATGATCCCTATGTGAAGGCGGGCGCCGGCTTCGAGTTCTACGGCAATCCCGACGGCAAGGCCGTCATCTATGCGCTGCCATACGAGCCCGCCGCCGAGTCGCCGGACAAGGAGTATCCGTTCTGGCTGTGCACCGGCCGCGTCCTGGAGCACTGGCACTCGGGCTCGATGACGCGGCGCGTGCCGGAGCTGTACCGGGCGTTTCCCAACGCGGTGTGCTTCATGCACCCCGATGACGCCAAGGCGCTCGGTGTGCGGCGCGGCAGCGACGTCGAGATCGTGTCGCGGCGCGGGAAGATGCGCACCCGCGTGGAGACGCGCGGCCGCGACAAGCCGCCGCGCGGGCTCGTATTCGTGCCCTGGTTCGACGCGAGCCAGCTGATCAACAAGGCGACGCTCGACGCGACCGATCCGATCTCGCTGCAGACCGACTTCAAGAAATGCGCCGTGAAGATCGTCAAGGTCTAGGGGGGTCCCACCGTGAACAGACGCTTCGGCCCGACCGTGCTGTTCTTGTTGTCGAGCCTCGCCATGGCGGCGCCGCCGGAGGGTCTGATGGACCCGATGCGCGGGCCGGTACCCATCGCGGACGAGACTAAACCGCCTCTATTGCCGGGCGGCGCGGAAAACAAGGATATCCGGCGCACGCGCTCCTATACGATGCAGCCGCCGACGATTCCGCACAAGATCGACGGCTACCAGATCGACCGTAACGCCAACCGATGCCTTATGTGCCATGCGCGCACCAAGGCGGAGGAAACGCAGGCGATTCCCGTCAGCGTCACCCATTACATGGATCGCGACGGCAACGTGCTCGCGGACGTGTCACCACGTCGTTATTTCTGCGATCAGTGCCACGTGGCGCAGCTGGAGATGAAGCCGTTGGTGCCCAATACCTTCCAGGACGTCGACACGGTGCTCAAGCGCGAGCTCGCAAAGCCACAGTCGAAGAAGAAATAGGCGCTCCATGATCGAGCGGTTCAAGCGCTACTGGCGAACCATCTGTCGCCCGAGCCGGTACTATGCGCTCGGGTTTCTCACCGTCGGCGGCTTCATTGCCGGGCTCGTGTTCTGGGGCGCGTTCAACACCGCGCTGGAGCTGACCAATACCGAGGCGTTCTGCACGGGCTGCCACGAAATGCGCGACAACGTCTACGCGGAGCTCAAGGGCACCATTCATTTCACGAATCGGTCGGGAGTCCGCGCGAAGTGCTCGGACTGCCATGTGCCGCACAAGTGGACCGACAAGATCGCGCGCAAGATGCAGGCGTCCAAGGAGGTCTGGGCCAAGATCTTCGGCAGAATCGACACGCGCGAGAAGTTCGTGTCGAAGCGTCTGGAGATGGCGCAGCGCGAATGGGCGCGCTTCAAGGCGAACGACTCGCTCGAGTGTCGCAACTGCCATGACTTCGAGTACATGGACCTGACTCGCCAGAGCGTGCGCGCGCAAAACATGCATTCGACATTGCTTGAGGGCCGGGGCAAGACGTGCATCGACTGTCACAAGGGCGTCGCGCACAAGCTGCCCGACATGACGGCGGCAGCGAAATAGGCTCTAGCGCAATGCCTTGGCGCGAAAGCGCTCTCTGGCATGATCGTTGAGCATGCCGATTTGCCAAGGTCCGGCTGCCGAGTTGGTTTCGTCGTCGGGTATTGTCTTTGCATCCCTGCGTCGAGTCGTGCAGCGTCGGCAACGCCTTCAATGGGCAGCATCAGATTGATTCGGAAAAAGCGCCAGCGTCGACGAAAGGAATATTGCGCGTGATACTCAATATCCTCTCGGATCTGCATCTGAGCCTGAACCTTTTGAAGATTCCAGAGAATGACGCAGATGTCGTAATCCTCGCCGGGGACGTTGCCCGTCCGAAGGAAGCTGTTTCCTGGGCGTCAGGCTTTGCCAAGCCAGTACTTTACGTTGCCGGAAACCACGAGTTCTACGGCGGCAGTATTGGAGGTACGGTAAGCGAAATGAAACAGCTGTGCGCCGGGACCAGTATCCACGTGCTCGACAACGAAGAACTCGTCGTCCAAGGCGTGCGGTTTTTAGGAACCACACTGTGGACGGATTTCAACCTGTTCGGGGAGGGTGAAAGACGGGTGGCGGCGATACAGGAAGCTCTGGCTTTCATGCGCGATTTCAGCAGAATTCGCACTGGCGAAGCAATGGCAACGATGTTCACCCCGACCGATTCAGCAGCGCTGTTCAAGGTTCACGCGGAATGGCTCGAGTGCAAGCTGGCTGAACGGCATCCTGGTCCGACCGTGGTAATCACCCACCATGCTCCATCGCGGAAGAGCATCCATCCGAGGTTTTCCGATTCGCTCTTGAATGCATGCTTTGTTTCCGATGCCGAACGTCTGGTCGACGGGAGTCGGGTGCGCCTATGGATACATGGGCATACGCACGACAGCTTCGACTACTTCCTTAATGGAACGCGGGTGGTGTGCAATCCGCGCGGATATGCCAGGGATGGTGTGAACGAGAACCCGTTGTTCGATTCGAATTTCTTGGTCAAAATCGAATGAGCCGCGCGCGTCTGCGAAACTCTTCGCCCGGCGATTGACCCGTTAGCGGACACCTATTGGAGACCGCTGTGGGTCGGGTCGGGTCCTCGGAGCGAGACTGCGCGATATGTCAGCTTTGGAGTGTAGACCGACCGTCGGGTTGGTCCCTTCGTAACCTCGGTGCGGCGCGGCACCACCGCAACCGCTCGGTGCCACGGAGCGGAACGGCTGGCCGGGGTGGGCTGAGACAGGTGGACGACGATATCGCTCAGTGTTGCGGCGCTTCAGTGGCCAGGAACCGGCCGCGCGCGCGCTGCAGCGCTTCGAACTGCACATCCCCCTCGTCGATCCGTTCCAGTTGATCGTCGATGCGTGCCAGGCATTGCGCCCTCGCCTGCGCGAGTTCATCCGGCCCGAGGAGCCGATGCGCTGCAAGTTCGAAGTCCTCGTCGGCGCAGCGTGCCGCTGCCAGCCGTCGAACCAGGTTCGCGCAATAGGGCGCGCACAGAATGCACTCCAGGGCCAGGACGGCGAAGGCCTTCGATCCGATCCCCAGCGGCCGCCGCCAGCGCCAGGCGGCGAGCATCGTGACGGCGATGTTCAGGTACAAGAGTGCGGCCGCAGCGAGGATGACGGCCGGGCCAAGATGCAGCATCAATGCCGCCGGTATCAGCACGAGCATCTCGAACCAAGTGATCCAGGCGAGGTAGCCGACGCGCGCAAGCTCGGCCGGAATCTGCACGTCGACCCGGGGCCCCGGATCGGCGCTGATCGACGCGGGCGCCATGCGCCATCGCAGCCTGTAGGCCGCCCGGTCCGGCCGCAGGGGATTGACCATCAGGGGTTCCTTGCCCGCGATCTTCCAGGTCCGGGCGCCGAAGGCGGCGCCCCAGCGAGCGCCGCCGCGGCTGACCAGCACGGCCTCGTCTGCGTCCAGCAGAAGCAGGCAGTCCTTCAGGTACAGCGCGAAGATCAGGAGCACCAGGAGCGTTTCGGTGCCGACCCTCACGCGGTCTTGTCCCGCGAAAGGAACTTCCTGATTCCGACCACGACGGCCGCCGCGCCGGCAAGGACGAGCTTCCACGACGCGACGAGCGCTGCAAGGATCACCTTCCAGAAGCCCGTCTTCACGACCGCCGCGGCGGCGCCGCCGCGGCGGTCGTGAAGACGGGCTTCTGGAAGGTGATCCTTGCAGC
>Ga0075019_10002502_pt1 | contig 10465 bp, 8 predicted proteins | sample ColStrG_CSR_2013_FD_71473 | JGI IMG/M metagenome (GOLD analysis project Ga0075019, IMG submission 71473) | Freshwater sediment microbial communities in response to fracking from Pennsylvania, USA - Cold Stream Run_MetaG_CSR_2013 | ecosystem: Environmental > Aquatic > Freshwater > Creek >...
ACCACTTCTTGAAGGCTGGTGGCTTCTGATTCAAGGACAATATCAATTCTGGTTTGATCGCCTATGATGACATTCTGGGTTTTATACCCCACAAAAGAGAAACTCAAAGTCTTGCCCACGTCGGTCGCTTGGAAAACGATTTGGTAATTGCCCTCCCCATCGGTGGTTGTCCCTAAGGTAGATCCGACCAACACGATATTTACCCCCGGAATTCCTTGAGCATCATCCTTAGAGGTCACCCTGCCGGAAAGGGTTTTGTCCTGCGCCAATAGCTGCATTGTTGAGCCTACCAATAACAAGAAGAGTAGTTGTAGTTGATGCCTCATAATCCCTGATTTTCAGATTGTTAACCAAACAAACGATTGCAGAAATCATTTACTGCAAGCTTTTATTAATAGAAAGTTAGGTCTAAACAAATTTTATGTGAAATTATTTCTGCTGATTGTGCTTGATTAGGCGCCAAACTTAATAATAAAACGGTCTATGGTTTTCACGCAAAAAAAACATTGTTTTCAAACGTTAGCTGGCATCTTTTTATAATCCATCAACTAATTTTTTACGTTTAAAAGACATCTTTTCTTAGCCCTGCATTTTCAACGTCGCCATGGCGGGTGGCTTTTATCCGGCTAGGCGGCAATTTTAAATCCAAGACGATCCCTTCCCAGGAATCAATGCTTACCTTGTGATCGCGGCCAAGCGCTATTCGTTCGGTCACTTTCTGCCGGAAGGCCCAAACCGTACTCAGCCTTAAATCTAATTTTTCGGATAACTTCTCCAAAGTGAAGGTCCTTTTATTGGTGTAGGTGAGGTAGACCAAATAAAACGCTTTGGCTATCGGAAATTTTACGCCGTGAAAAAGAGTGTTGGCCGTTACCGACTCATTGTACCCGCAACGGGTGCACCTTCGCGCAAATTTTTGAGCGCCTGCAGAATACTTCATGTTGCCGCACTTGGTACACTCAAACCCATTTTGATCCTTCAGCTTTTCCAAAAACCGATAACAAGCAAGATTATCAGGATACAAGGTGGCAAACTCATCGTAGTCCATCACTTTTTCATGCATTCGCTCTTCCAGCACTTCTTTCACCCTGTTTTTCAATTTCCAGTTATCAAGATCCAAAAGGGAATTGATTTGATTGATTTCAGTGGCTTGCCGATTCAGTTTCAAATTACTGATTTGAAGTGCTTCGTTCTTTACCCCCAGCTCAAGGGTACGTTCACTCACCTTGGCTTCCAACTCGCGATTTACTTTATCTTTCAATTGCATGTTCACTTCATGCTGCTGAATAATTCTTTTCATCGCTCGATCCCGGTTATCCTTCAATATCCGAATGCGGTCACCCAGTGCCACGGTCAGGAATAGCATTTCAAAAACAAAGCTAAAGTGGAGGCTGTAGTGGGTAGCGGTCGTTAGGGGCAGAAAATTAAAGTAGACCAACGTTCTTAAAAAGAATCCAAAGAATAATACGCCATAGGCGATGACAAAGAATCGCGCCGGTCGATAACCATTTCTCCAAACGGTAATGGCGGTAAAGAAAATCAGGGAAAGAGGAATGATCTCCAGTGTTCTAAAAGCAAGCATTCTTGGATACACCAATAAACTGATGACGAACCAAGCGGTGCGAAGGATGATCATGATTTTTAGAATTCGATCCAGTTTGGGGGCATTGGCTTTGACGCTCAGAAACCTTCGGGTAAATACCAAAGACCAAAAAATGAGTAGATACAACGATATTCCCACGGCCCAGTCATTCACCTCAGGATGGTTCGGCCATAAATATTGAAAGCCAATGCCGTCATAACTCATCGCATATAAGGCGACACTTAAAATATAACAGACGTAGTAAATAAATTTAATTTCTCTAATGGCCAGGTAAACCAAAAAATTATAAACGGTAATAATCAATATCATTCCGTAAAACATGCCATATAAATAATATTCATTCAGTGCGTAGTAAATAAATCGATCCGTTGATCGCAACGCAATACGGACATCGGCGAATTCGTGCGAACGCACTTTAAAATAATAAGGCTTGATGCCAGCACCACTCATCTCCAGGGGAACCTCAAAATTTTTATGTTTGAAAATACGATCGTAAAATTTTTGATGATCCCCCATTTTTATGACCCTGAATACAGAATCGCGTTGGGGGACAAACGCCTCCAGGCTATCGATGGTCTGATCATAAAATTCCAACAGCCAATTTTTCTTGGTATGCCGACTGGGTTTAATTTGTAGCCTAACCCAATAGGAGGCATTGGTTTCGAAATCGATATTGAGATAACTACTATGCTGTTTGAACTCGTTGGCAAAGGCCGACGAAGAAATCCTTTGAAAGGGAATGGTGTTTGTGCTGTCGATAAAATAGGACAATTCGGAAGGCATAAAAATGCGTTCCTCAATAGAGTCATTTATTTCAATAATGGATTGTGCCTTCGAAATCGTAACGCCAAACAGAAGAATCAACAACACCGGTCTCATCATGCTATAAAGTTAATGCATTTCGTCCATTGTTAGGCCGGTGGATCATTCCCTCATAAAACAATTGGATGCAATCAATCTTTGTATAATCTTTAAGTTAAAATTCACGTATGCGTCGCTCCTATTTATATCCATTTTGTTTTTTTCTGATCGTTTGTTGTACAGGAAATAAGACTCCCCAAGACACCCCTCCAGCAAAAGAGGTAAACCAATTATTTCTGGACTCTCTCTCCCGTAGCACCTTTAACTTTTTCTGGGATCTGGCCGATTCCACTACGGGCAATCAGCCTGACCGTTGGCCAACAAAGAGTTTTTCGAGTATTGCCGCCACTGGATTTGGACTGACAACCTATCTTGTCGGCGTTGATCGAGGTTACGTCACGAGGGCCCAAGCGGCTGAAAAAGTATTGAAAACGTTGCGCTTCTTTTCCCATGCTCCAAAAGGAAATCAATTGACCGACGTGACGGGGTATAAAGGCTTTTTCTACCACTTCATTGATATGAAAACGGGATTGCGTTTTCGGGATGTGGAGTTATCAACCATTGATACGGGCTTGCTCATGGCAGGAATCCTGAGTTGTCAGTCTTATTTCGACCGGACCGATGACATTGAAAAAGAAATCCGTGCTTTGGCTGATTCACTTTTTCTGGCTGTAGAATGGGGCTGGGCGATGAACGACAAAAAAACCATGAGCATGGGCTGGCATCCCGACAAAGGTTTTTTAGATGCCTCTTGGCAGGGCTATAACGAAGGAATGATTTTGTACATCATGGGATTAGGCTCCCCCACCCATCCGATACCGGAACAAAGTTGGGAAGCCTGGACACAAACCTACCAATGGGGAAATTATTTAGGCTACGAGTGCGTCAATTTCGGTCCGCTGTTTGGACATCAATACTCACATATGTTTATTGATTTCCGAGGAATACAGGATGAATACATGAGGAAAAAAGGGATCGACTATTTTGAAAATTCAAGAAGAGCGACGCTAGCCAATCGAGCGTACTGCATCGCCAATCCGGGTGGATGGATTGGGTATGATGAAAATAGTTGGGGCCTGACCGCCTGTGATGGACCCGGTAATGACAACAAGTCTAATCCTAATATGGCATTCATGGGTTATAGTGCCCGGGGTGCTGCCCAATGGTACACCCAGGATGATGGCACTATTGCGCCGACCGCCGCGGGTGGCTCCATCCCGTTTGCCCCCGAGGTATGTATTGCTGCCTTGGAGAAGATGCATGAAAAATATGGCAAAAAAATTTATGACCGCTATGGATTTAAAGACGCGTTCAATTTTACCATTACTTACAAAGACGGAACAACCGGTTGGGTTGATCCGGATTATTTAGGTATCGATCAAGGTCCCATTGTCATTCAGCTTGCCAACTACAAGAACAATTTTGTCTGGAATCTGATGAAAAAAAATAAGTATATCGCTCAAGGATTAAAGAGAGCCGGCTTTACAGGAGGCTGGCTAGAGGGTATCGGCAAATGACGGTCTTTATAGCGAAGACACCTAACCTCATGGATGGCAGCGTCGAGTTTCACTTGCTACCTTCAGTGCATAATTGCACAAAAATGAAATGGCTATTCCTATTCGTCCTTGCCCTATGCGCTCATGAGTCCACAACGGCTCAGCAAAAAATCCAACTGTCCTCGCCGGATGGTCGAATCACATTTAATTTTAGATTAGGTCAGCATACGGGAAGGTATTCAATTTCATATAAAGGAAAATCCATTATTGAAAATAGCGATCTTGCCCTTTCCTTTAACAAAAAAGATTTTATTGCCTCTGAATGGATGAAGCCCCTTTACCGGCAAGGGATTGAGAAATACGAGTTAGTTGTTGGCAAAACAAAAATGGTCAACGATACTTTTCGGGAGGTAACGATTCCCTTACGAGACAAAGAAAAACAGGGGCGCGTTGATTTGATCGTACGAGTCTTCAATGATGGCCTGGGCATGCGCTATCAATTTGTGAGTGACTACGGACAAGATTCATTGATCCTTGAAAATGAGCAAATCAACTTAACGTTTCCTGCCCATACTGTTGCCCGAACGCTGATCCTTCCAAACTACCGAAGCTCTCATGAAGGTTACTATCAAACCACTCCCATTGAGCAATTGAAACAAGGTGCGCTGATGGATCTGCCAACCCTGTTTGAATTACCCGGATCAATCTATTGCGCTGTAACGGAGGCGGCCCTGGTCGACTATGCGGGGATGTATCTTACAAAAGAGAACGGCGTAGTGAGAACCATTCTTTCGCCATGGCCAGGACAGCCTTCCATCAAAGTAAAGGCAAAATTTCCACACCAGAGCCCATGGCGTGTCCTGTTAATGAGCGACCGTATTGGCGCCTTAATCGAATCCAATGTCATCACCGATCTCAATGAACCAAATGAAATACAAAATATTGGGTGGTTGAATCCTGGAAAAACAACATTTCCTTGGTGGAACGGTAACGTTCTTCCCGACACCCTGAATGCACCGGGAAATAATTTCATTACGCAGCAATACTACATCGACTTTTGCGCACGGAGTGGAATTGCATACCACTCGGTGGTAGAATATGGGCTTCATCAATGGTATGTTGATGACGGTGTCAGTTTCATGCCGGGACCTCATTCCAATCCGACCAAGGCCGTTCCCGGTTTAGATATGAAACAGGTGTGCGACTATGCAAAAACAAAAGGAGTTGGCATCCGGGTGTGGGTACATTGGGCTGCGCTCTATCCAAAGCTCGATTCCGCATTTGCACAATATGAAAAATGGGGAATCAAGGGGCTAATGGTTGATTTTATGGATCGTGATGACCAGCCGATGGTCAACATTCAAAATGAAATCTTGAAAAAGGCAGCACACCATCATCTGCACATTCAATTTCATGGTGCCTACAAGCCTACTGGCCTGCACCGAACTTACCCCAATGAATTTACGCGGGAAGGGACATTGAACTACGAGATAAATAAATGGGACAATAAAGGGCTTTCTCCGGATCATGATATCGTCATTCCCTTCACGCGAATGCTTGCGGGAAGCACCGATTATCATCTTGGGGGCTTTCGCGCTGTTCCACAAAAAGAATTCAGAAGGCAATACACCAGACCATTGATGCTGGGAACGCGGGCTCATATGATGGCGATGTATGTCGTACTAGAGAATTACCTGGGCATGGTTTGCGATTATCCTCAAGCGTATGAAGGGCAACCCGGATTTGACTTTATTCAAAAAGTACCCACCACCTGGGACGAGACAAAAGTAGTAGACGCTAAAGTAGGAGAATATATTATTTTAGCCCGCAGAAAAGAAAACGATTGGTATGTCGGTGCCATTACCAATAATGAAGCAAGGGCAATTGATATTCCGATGAGTTTTCTCTCCACCGGGCAATACCTCGCTAGAATTTATTCCGATTCCAATGATGCACTAATTCAACCTAATCACATCATCGAAACGACCAAAGAAATTTCTTCCTCAGATTTCTTTACTATTTATTTAGCTAAAGGTGGGGGGATGGCCATGCACCTCCAGAAAAAATAAATTTCAAAAGTCATGAGTAAAGAGCAAACCAAAGACCTGCTTAAATTCCTTAAACCGTTCTCCCCTGAGGTACAGCATACGGTCTTGTCGCTAAGAGAGTTCGTCTGGGATTTATATCCTCAAACCAATGAACTCCTTTACGACAACTATAACGCGTTGGCCTTTGGTTGGTCCCCCACAGACCGAGTGAGCCATACCTTTTGCTCCATCGCGGTAGGCAGAACAAGTAAAAATGTTCACTTTGGATTTTATTGGGGCGCTGAAATTTCCGATCCGAAGAAAATCCTCATTGGGGAAGGCAAGCAGTACCGATACATTTTGGTTCCAAACTTTGAAGCGTTTCCTAAGGCATACCTAAAAAAACTCATCAAAGAAGGATACGAAAATTCGTTGAAGAAAGTAAAAGACAAAAAACAAATCAGGAACGGTCAGACGATTACAAAGTCCGTTTCTTCTGTTAAACGAGCCCTTCAGCCAAAGAAAAAAACAACCAAAAAAAAATAATTTCTATTTTACTTTCTCCACCACGACGGCGGTTCCGTAGGCCAGCACTTCGGTAAGACCGCTCATGACTTCATTGGCATCGTATCTCATATTGATAACCGCATTCGCTCCCATTTCCTTGGCATGCTTGATCATCAGTTGCAAGGCCTCTTCTCTTGCCTTTTCACAGAGCTCGGTATAGATTGAACTTCTTCCCCCGAAAATGGTCATAAATCCTCCAGCCATGTTCCCTAAAATACTTCTGGAACGAACGGTTATTCCGCGAACTAAACCAAGTTGTTTGGTAATGGTATAGCCCTCCAGTGAGGTACTGGTGGTCAGTAAAGTGGTATCCATAATTACAGTGGTTTATGAATGAAATTTAGTTCTTTTTTAGCGAAGTGCTTTGCCATCCAGGTTAAGCTACATTAATCAATTCAACTCCTAAGATTGTCAACTCAATAAAATAAAATGCCATTTATCGAAAGTGGATTCTGTCACGGCGAACTAATTCCCATCTTCGAATCATTAAAGCCAACTATAGACAAGATTATCCTCCGGGGTCAAGGACTTTGGAGGATTTTCTTTTATCATCCCCGGCAAAAAAACATCCGGTGCGCTCCAGGATAATGCTACGGGCTATTTAAAACGGCAATCCTTGCCTTTTTCTCTCTCCATAAAAAGAATTTATCTTGTTTAGCCAGTAAGTCAATGGCTTCATCGATCTCAGCTCGGCTAATAAAACTACCAAACATGGAGATGAGTTTCTTGTCCATGGCAAATACCGCTCCTTTTAAGTATCCATAAATAAAATTTACCGCTGCCTGTTTCGGTGAAATTTTTGTCGCAGCCCTGACCAAGTCTGGGTGCACCTGATGAAAGCAATGATAAGGATATCCTTCTTTACTCAAATAAGGTATCCCAACCTTCCTCATAACAAATGGTCCGCGATCGATCAAGAAATTCCTTTGCAATTCTGCCAAGGCATTATAGGCAGGATCATCGTTGAGGTCATTTGCCGGCATGCGCAGAAATTTTCGAACTAGTCCCGCCGTTGTTTCTTTGGTTTCTTCGATGAACTCAAAAACTCTCTTTGCTTCCTTAGATAACCCCTTTAAATCATGGGGTGGCCTGTGACGACGCACCAGAACGTACAAACTAGGGACCAGATCACGGTGGACCAGCGTAATTCGGTTAGCAATCATATTGACTTCAATTCCTTGATGGCTGGCCAGCAAATAGTTCGTTAGCGCAATGGCTAGGCGTTGTGATTCCTCCCGCAAGTTCATACCAGAAACCTCTTTTTTTTTTGTTGGGTTCTCCGCGCTTCCAAAGGCGGCCTGATATAAGCTGGCCATGGGTATCCTCTCGGTACGCCAATAACGCAAGGCCATTCCTACCTTTTTCAAAAACTGCTTAGCCGACTTTACATCAGTAAAACAGTTTTTATCCTTTAATCCAAAATTCTTCAGTTGCTTTTGGATGAGTTCATCAACCTTGGTGGGTGACGCCATAGGATTAGACGCGTTTATTTTGCTAGCTCACTCATGGCCTTGACGCTATAATCGATATCTTTCATCGTATTATAGATATGGGGTGAAAGTCGAATCCCTCCAGAAGGTGCTGTTGCTATGCCATAAGAATGGTACAATTTATCGGTAACCTCGTGGATCTCCTTTCCAGGCAAATTAATAATCACAATACCACCACTGAATTCTGGCGCTAACGGAGTGACAAACACAGCCTGTGGAATTTTGCTTTTAATCTGTTCTTTCAGATACGTGGCCAGTTGCACAATGCGATTCTCTATATTTCCTCTCCCCACGGTATGATAGAATGCCATGGTCTGGGGCAAGGCTGCCGGTGAAGGTTCGTTGCGCTGACCCAGCACGCAGAGCTGTGCATCCACGGTCGTGGCTTCTTTCCAACCACCGCCCATCACGGCAGGCCAAATACGGTTGAAATAATCTTTGTGAATATAAACCACTCCATTCTCAAACGGGCCCATCAGCCACTTATGCGTGCTCGCCGTGTAAAATGTGCATCCCATCTCATGCACGTCAATATTCATTGAACCCAGCGATTGCGCTCCATCCACCAGGGTCATAATGCCACGCGCCTTTGCCATCTGGCATATTTCCTTTGCTGGCAGGGCCATTCCACTAAGGTTTGAGAGGTGAGAGAATGCGATGAGTTTAGTATTAGGCGTGATGGCTTCGATAAACGGTTCAACTAACTCCTTTTTCGATGTCGGATTCGCTGGCAAACCTATTTTCTTAACAGTAAAACCAACCCGTTTAGCCTGACTCAACCACACCTCACGATTAGAAGGATGGTTTTGTTCCCAGAGAATCACTTCATCCCCTGGTTTCAAGTCCAGACCATGCACGATCATACAATTGCTTTCACTTGTGTTGCGTGTAATCCCCATCTCACTTTCATCGGCACCGACAAATTGGGAAAGTTGCGCTATGGACTTTTTTCTGAGCGGAGCAAACAAGGTGCGATATTGAAACGAAACGTCTTTGTTCAAGGACTTGGTCAGTTCGATCACGCGTTCGTGAATCGCTTTCGGGCTCGGGCACAGATTGGCCGCATTCATCATCACCAAGTTCTGGGGGACAGCAAATTGCTTTTTCAGGTCTTCCCAATAGGGTTCATTGTCAGCACCGGACGGCGGAAATAAACGATCCGCCGTGCTGGCCAAGGAAGGAATGGCAAGGCCGCTAAACGAGGCTCCCAGTAGTTGTTGGAGAAATTTTCTCCGATGAGTTAGGTTCATCATGGTCGAGTGCTTTAACAACACAAGATAACCATATCCTTCTTTAAATAATCGGGACCTTTTATGATAGGTAACTTGAAAAGTTTGAGGTTCCGATGGACTGAAAAAATCCAAGGCTATGGGAGCTTTTAAACTACCTATACAACGGCCCTACCGGGTCACTTATCGTGGAAAGAAATGGGAGATTGGCGCCTTTACAAAAAGTCTTGGATTACCCGATGTTAATGGTTTTCTCCGCGATGCCTGCCATTATTACCATGGTGGCCGTGATCATTATCAGAATAGCGCGGACCTCTTACCCAAACAGCGCAAGAGGATAAAAACGTTAGGCTGAACATAAATAGTAACACGGTAATACATGCGCGTGTTAAATTTGTTGGCTTATTCTTTGCAGGTTGCATGTGATTGGCTGATTAAGGGATTAACAGAGCTTTAATCGGCGACCAAAGTTCGGTCTATCACTGGTGAAAGACTTACATCTTTTTGAAATTATGTTGCAGTATTCACGTATCGAGCGTTGATTCCATGACTGCTTTCAACGGGCCAATCGGTGAAGCATGTAACTCTTTGGTTTTTTTCTACAACACCCTATTGACGGTACGCATTCATCTTTGAGGGATCACGAATCAAAATATTAAGGGCTATGACAATCATAAAATATTCACCTCACAATTTGGCCTTTCAACCGAGGGGCCTTTGTCCTGGCAAACGGATCGTCCCCTATCCCGCCGCCTGGAAGAACCTCTTCTATTCAAAGTGAACGGCAGCGCATCGAAAGGATATTCTAGGAATACAGGGCATTGGAATTAAGCGTTACCTTTGTGGGAATTTCCGACGAATCAACATATTTTGCGGCAGAGTTAAGAATTTGACAAAATATAATTCACACCATCCGTTTAAGTTTAATAAGTAACAAAACAAAAGAATAAAGTGAGCATATCGAGAACTTACAAGGGTAGGATCATTGAAAATGCGAATTCCATGCAACCACAAGAAAATACAAATTTTAACCTATGAAATCCTTTCAAAACTTATCCAAACTAATCGTGCTGGCTTTCGTTCTTTCGGCCTTCGCCTTTGGCTGCAAGAGCGCAAAAAAAACAGCCGCCACCAATGCCGCTGCCGAGAAAGCCAAGATGGAACAAGAAGCAAACTTGCGCAAGCAAAAAGA
>Ga0075019_10002504_pt1 | contig 10461 bp, 9 predicted proteins | sample ColStrG_CSR_2013_FD_71473 | JGI IMG/M metagenome (GOLD analysis project Ga0075019, IMG submission 71473) | Freshwater sediment microbial communities in response to fracking from Pennsylvania, USA - Cold Stream Run_MetaG_CSR_2013 | ecosystem: Environmental > Aquatic > Freshwater > Creek >...
GGCCGCGATTGGCGCAGCGACGTGGCAACGGGCGCAGGTTCGCTGACCTTCTCGCTGGGACTGCCGCTGGCGCCGGCAAACTGGTCGGGCTTGTCCCTGGTCGTGGGCCTGGCGCTTGCCGAAAGCCTGCACCCGGAATTGCGCATCAAGTGGCCGAACGACATTTGGCTGGACGAGCGCAAGCTCGCCGGCATTCTGATCGAGACCGTGAGCGCCGGCGACGCGCGTTACGCCGTCGTCGGAATAGGCATCAATCTACAGGGCGTGCCCGGCGACGGTCTGCGCAACCCGGCCGCCGGCTTGCAGGAGTTGTTGCCACAGATCAGCGCACCGCAGGTTCTGCAGCGCGTGCTGTTGCCGCTGGTGCAGGCCTTGCAGCAGTTTGTGAGACAGGGGTTTGGCGCGCGGCAGTCGGCATTTGGCGCGCGCGATGCGCTGCTGGGTCGGCCCTTGGTCTGCAGCGACGGGACGCAAGGCGTGGCGCGTGGCGTGGACGCGCAGGGCGCACTCTTGCTGGAAACGGACCGCGGCGTGGTAAAAATCAGCAGCGCGGAAGTCAGCGTACGCCCTGCCGCCTGAGCACCCACGCCTTTGCCAGCCTAATCCCATCGCCATGTTGCGTCCCTTTGTATTGCTGCTACTTTTGTCCAATCTCGCCTACCTGGCGTGGAGCAGCGGCGTGCTGCGCGCCTACGGATTTGCGCCCGATTCACAGGCCGAACCACAACGCCTGGCGCAGCAAATACGCCCGGACGCCTTGCGTATCCTGAGCGCCAGCGAGCTCAAGCAGGTGCAGGATCAAGCGCAGGATCAGGCGCAAGCTGAACAGTCGCCGAGCGAGTGCCTCAGCGCAGGTCCTCTGGAAGAAGCCCAGCTTGCCGCCGTGCGTTCGGCCTTGGAGACGGCGCTGCCGGCCGGCAGCTGGACGGTAGACGCAATGGATGTCGCTGCGCGCTGGATCATTTATATGGGCCCTTACCCGAACGCCGACATGCTGGCCAAAAAGCGCGGCGAGCTGGAGGCGCTCAAGCTCCCCATGGAAACGCCGGACAATCCGGCGCTGCAGCCTGGCATCTCCCTGGGTGGGTTCGACAGCAAGCCGGCGGCCGACGCCGCTTTGCAGCAGTTGAGCGGCCGCGGTATTCACACGGCCCGTGTGGTGCAGGAGCGCGTTCCCGGCAAAGCGTACCAATTGCGTTTGCCCGCACTGACTCCGGCATGGAAGGCCCGTCTTCCCGACCTGCACTCACAACTCGGCAGCCACCCTCTCAAATCCTGTAGCTGATTCAGGCCGCGCCCTGCGCGCGCCGGTCTTGCTCCGTATGAAAGCGCACCGTGAAGCACGCGCCTGGCGGATTCTGGCCGGCGCGGCTGTCGTCCACCGTGACGTCGGCGCGGTGCTGACGCGCAATTTCCAGCACGATGGGAAGCCCCAGGCCTGAGCCGTCGGCCTCGTTTCCCAAGGCACGGTAAAAGGGCTGAAACACCAGCTCGCGCTCTGCCAGGGCAATTCCCGGTCCCGAGTCTTCCACCTGCAAAACAATCACATGGCTGAACGGGTCCACCAGGACCCGCGCGGTGATTACGCCCGGTTGCTCGGGCAGCGAAGGCGTGTAGTTGATCGCGTTGTCCAACAGGTTGCGCACCATTTCCTTGAGCAGCGTCGGATTGCCTTGCAGCACCACGCCCGGGGTGTCGGCCTGCGCGCCCTCGTAGCCCACATCGATCGACTTCTCGATCGCACGCGGCACGCAATCCCGCACCACGTCCATGGTGAGCCGCGCCATATTGCAGGGCTGGTGCGCCAGCACGGCGCTGCTGCTTTCGGCGCGCGCCAATGCCAGCAGCTGGTTGACCGTGTGCGTGGCGCGTATGCTGGAGCGACCGATCTGGCGCAGCGATAGCTTCAGGTCCTGCGCACTCGCGTCTTCGCGCTGCGCCAGATCGGCCTGCATGCGCAGGCCTGCCAGCGGCGTCTTGAGCTGGTGCGCTGCGTCCGCCAGAAAGCGTTTTTGCGTGGCAATGGAATCCTTGAGCCGCAGCAGCAAGTCGTTCACCGAAGACACCAGTGGCGCAACCTCCAGCGGGACCGCGTCGGCGTCCAGGGGGCTCAGGTCGTCGGGCTTGCGTGCCCGGATGCGTTCTTCCAGCCGGCTCAGGGGTTTGATCGCCTGGACCAGCGCCAGCCAGACCAGCAGCACGGCCAAGGGCAACACGACAAATTGCGGCAGCATCACGCCCTTGACAATTTCGGTCGCGAGCACCGATCGCTTCTCCATGGTTTCGGCGACTTGCACCAGCGCAGGCCGGGTTCCGGGTGCGTTCAGTTGCACCCACATGTAGGCGACCTTCAGCGCCGCGCCCTGGTACTGCGCGTCGCGCAAGACCACCTCGCCGACGGCATTGCTGTCTTCCGCGCCGGGAGTTGGCAGGTTTTTCTCGCCGCTCAGGTATTCACCCTGTGGCCCCAGCACCTGGTAGTACACCGGGTCGTTGTCGTCGACGCGCAGCAGTTCGCGCGCCGGCAAGGGCAGCGAGAACTGGGCGCGGCCGTGCTGGACCGTAATGAATTGCGCCAGCGCGCTGACGTTGAACTCCAGCGCACGGTCGAAGGGCTTGCCGGCGATGTTTTGCGCCACCAGCCAGGTCAGCACCAGGCTGACCGGCCACAGCAGCAGCAAGGGCGTGAGCATCCAGTCAAGAATTTCTCCAAACAGCGAGCGCTGCTCACGCTGGAAAATTTTCACGCGGCGCTTTCCTTGCTGGCGCTATACCGGGATTTTTTCCAGGCAGTAACCCAGGCCGCGCACGGTGGCAATGCGTATCGGTCCTTTTTCAATTTTCTTGCGCAGCCGGTGGATGTAGACCTCGATGGCGTTGTTGCTGACTTCTTCGCCCCATTCGCACAGGCGCTCGACCAGCTGGTCCTTGCTGACGAGCCGTCCGGCGCGTTGCAGCAGGACCTCGAGCAGACCGAGCTCGCGCGCCGAAAGCTCGACCATTTTGCCTTCTATGGTTGCCACGCGCCCGGCCTGGTCGTAGACCAGCGGACCATGCTTGATGCTGCTGCTCGAAGCACCCATGCCACGGCGCACCAGGGCGCGTGCGCGCGCTTCGAGTTCTTGCAGGCTGAAGGGTTTGGCCATGTAATCGTCGGCGCCGTAGTCCAGTCCCTTGACGCGCTCTTCGACGCTGTCGGCGGCAGTCAGGATCAGCACCGGCAACGACGAGCCGCGCGCGCGCAATTTCTTCAAAACCTCCAGACCGTGCATTTTGGGCAGGCCCAGATCCAGAATCAGCAAGTCAAATTCGGTGTTGGTCATGAGCGCGGCGTCGGCCTCGCTACCGCTGGCGACGTGGTCGACCGCGGCGCCAGCGCTGCGTAGCGCGCGCAACAGACCATCAGCCAATACCTGATCGTCCTCCGCTATCAAAATGCGCATGGCGCTGTCTCCTTGTTATGCTGCCATTTTAGGCGCGCCAACGCGGCGCCAAGGCCCGCGCCCAGGGCGGCGCAGTGGGGGGAAACCCTTTGCCGCCCGGCCTATTGGCTGCAATACGCCTCCAGTCCCAGCAGCAGCACGGTGCAGACGGCGTCGCCGACGGCGGCGCGCAGCTCGTCCTGCGCTTGCCTGACGGCGTCCTGATAGGCCTTGAGCCACGCCAGGCCGGTGGCGCTGAAGCGGATGTTGCGCGCACGCGCGTCGTGTGCGTCGGCTTCGATTTCCAGCATGCCCCAGGCCTGGCATTGCTGCACCAACGCGCCCATGGCCTGTTTGCTGATACCGGCCTTGTGCGCCAGTGTGCTCAGGCGCATTCCGGCAAGCGCCAGGTGGCGCGTAATCTGCACGTGCGCCGCACCAAGCGGGCCGCGCGCCGCCAGGTGCGCCAAGGCCAGGGGCAAGTCCGGGTGCTGCGCCATGCACGCCAGTACGCGCGCGTCAAAGCGCTGTTGCGCCAGGCGCAGCCAGTGGCCCGCGTGGCTTTCGCGCCAGCCCTGGTCCGGCCCCCGTGGCAGCAGTTCGCGGTGCGTCGGCGCTGGGGCGTGCGGTGTAGTCATGGCAAATAGTAATGCAAACTGACTAAAAAAAGGCTTGCACGGTTTTCATTCCGCAATAAACTACTGTTCGGGTATCCAGCCTGTGATTAATTGCAGACGAACCCCAGAACACCCCGAATCCACGCCCATTTTTTAGGAGATTTCCATGGACGCACCCGTCAAAGGCCTAGGCCCCAACAGCGAAAAAGCCAAAGCCCTGCAAGTGGCGCTGGCGCAAATTGAAAAGCAGTTCGGCAAGGGAACCATCATGCGCCTGGGCGAGGGCGAGGTCATCGAGGACATCCAGGTTGTTTCCACCGGTTCGCTGGGGCTGGACATTGCGCTGGGTGTAGGCGGCTTGCCACGCGGGCGCGTCGTCGAGATTTACGGCCCGGAGTCCAGCGGCAAGACCACGCTGACCTTGCAGGTCATCGCCGAAATGCAGAAGCAGGGCGGCCAGTGCGCCTTTGTCGACGCCGAGCACGCGCTGGACATTCAGTACGCGCAAAAGCTGGGCGTCAATTTGCAGGACCTGCTGATCAGCCAGCCCGACACGGGCGAGCAGGCACTGGAAATTGTCGACAGCCTGGTGCGCTCCGGCGCCGTCGACCTGATTGTGGTGGACTCGGTGGCAGCCCTCACGCCCAAGGCCGAGCTGGAAGGCGAAATGGGCGACTCGCTGCCCGGCCTGCAAGCGCGGCTGATGAGCCAGGCGCTGCGCAAGCTGACGGCGCACATCAAGAAGACCAATTGCATGGTGATCTTCATCAACCAGATCCGCATGAAGATTGGCGTCATGTTCGGCAGCCCCGAAACCACGACCGGCGGCAACGCGCTCAAGTTTTACGCCTCGGTGCGGCTCGATATCCGCCGCACCGGAACGATCAAGAAAGGCGAGGACTCGATCGGCAATGAAACCAAGGTGAAAGTGGTGAAGAACAAGGTTGCGCCACCGTTCAAGACGGCCGAGTTCGACATCCTGTTTGGCGAAGGCATCAGCCGCCACGGCGAAATCATCGATATGGGCGTGAACGCACAAATCCTCGAAAAATCGGGCGCCTGGTACGCCTACCAGGGCGAGAAAATCGGCCAGGGCCGGGACAATGCGCGCGAGTTTCTGCGCGAGAACCCGGCGTTGTCGGTAGAGATTGAAAACAAGGTGCGCGACTCGCTGGGCATTCCGCTGTTGCCGGTGGCCGAAGCCGAGAGCAAGCCCAAAGGCAAGAAAGCCGACAAGGCAGACAAAGCCGAGAAAGCCGACAAGAGCGAAGCCGGCTGAGCGCCATGGCCAGGCCGCAGCTGTCCTTGACGGGCCGGGCGCTGCGCCTGCTGGGGCAGCGCGAGCATTCGCGCGCTGAACTGGCGCGCAAGCTCGCACCCCATGCCGGCGACGCGCAAGCGCTGGAGCAGGTGCTGGACACGCTGCAGGCCAAGGGCTTCATCAACGAGCAGCGTGTGCTCGAGTCGCTGGTGCACCGGCGCGCAGCCGGCCTGGGCGTGCTGCGCCTGCGCCAGGAACTGCAGGCCAAGGGTCTGGCGCCTGAGGCGGTGGCCAGTGCCCTGGGCGTTCTGCGCGGGTCCGAGCTGGAGCGCGCGCGGGCGCTGTGGCAAAAAAAATTTGGCGCGGTGGCGCAGGACCGGGCGGAACGCGCGCGCCAGCTGCGTTTTCTGGCGGCTCGCGGTTTTACGACCGAGACGCTGCGCAAGGTGGTCGCCGGGACCGACGAGGATTAGCCCCCGGTCCAGCGCCGCGTGACCGTGCGGAATTGTCCGCAGACCCGGGTCGACGCGCGCGGCACGGCGACTGGTGGGCGCCTGGGCGCTTACAGGCCCAGCATCAGTTGCAGGTTTTGCACCGCTGCGCCACTCGCGCCCTTGCCGAGGTTGTCCAGGCGCGCCACCAATACCGCCTGCGCGCTGCCATCGCGCGCCGCGTCGTTTCGGAAGACGCGCAATTCCATGCGGTCGGTATTGGCGAGCGCTACGGCGTCGAGCTTCAGGTCTGCCGTGGGCGCCTCGACACTTACCCAGTCACTGCCGGCGTAGTGCGCGCGCAGCGCGTCTTCCAGATCCTGCGCGCGCGGCGACCCCGGCAGCGTATCCAGGTGCAGGGGAAGCTGCACCAGCATCCCCTGAACAAAATTGCCGACCGAAGGAACGAAGAGCGGACGGCGTTGCAAGCCGCTGTAGCGCATGATTTCGGGGACGTGTTTGTGGTTCAGGCCCAGGGCATACAACTCCATGGCGGGAGCGTCCCCGTGCGCATAGGCCTCCATCATGCTGCGGCCCCCGCCGGAGTAGCCGCTGATGGACGGCAGGCATACCGGCGTCTGCGGGTCCATCAGCCCGGCGTCAATCAGCGGGCGCAGCAGGGCAATGGCGCCGGTGGCGTAGCAGCCCGGGTTGGCAACGCGCGTGGCTTGCGCCACCAGGTCGCGCTGCGCAGTTGCCAGTTCGGCAAAACCATACACCCAGCCGGGCGCGGTGCGGTGCGCCGTGGACGCGTCGATCACGCGCGGGCCGACGCCGCCATTTTCCGCGGCGATGCTGTCTATCATGGCAACCGATTCGCGCGCTGCGTCGTCGTGCAGACACAGCACCACCAGGTCGGCTTGCGCCATGCACGCGCGCTTGGCTTGTGGGTCTTTGCGGTGCTGCGGGTCTATGCTGAGCACCGCAAGGCCGCCCAGGTGTGCCAGACGTTCGCGTATCTGTAAACCGGTGGTTCCGGCCTCGCCGTCGATAAAGATTTTTTTCATTCGCCTGCTCGATTTTTACAGCCGTAGCGCCGCTCGGCGCTGTAAGTCTGGTACAAGTTTTCCGCGCTGCAGCATGATACAGTCCCCGTGCCGCGTGCCATGCGCTGCTGAGCCGAATGACGCATGGTGAACATTGTCCAGCCCGCAGAGAGATGTTATGAAGATACATGAGTACCAAGGCAAGGAAATCTTGCGCCAGTTTGCTGTGCCGGTGCCGCGTGGCATCCCGGCATTCACCGTGCAGGAGGCCGTCGAGGCGGCGCAGAAGCTGGGTGGCCCCGTGTGGGTCGTCAAGGCGCAAATCCACGCCGGTGGGCGTGGCAAGGGCGGCGGCGTCAAGGTCGCCAAGAGCATAGACGACGTCAAGCGCCTGGCCGGTGACATCCTGGGCATGCAGCTGGTCACGCACCAGACCGGCGCCGAGGGGCAGAAAGTGCGTCGGCTCTACATTGAAGACGGCGCCGACATCCAGAAGGAATATTACGTTTCGGTCGTCACCGACCGCGGAACGCAGAAGGTCGCCTTCATCGCGTCCAGCGAAGGCGGGATGGACATCGAGGAAGTCGCGCACAGCACGCCGGAAAAAATCGTCACCGAATTCATCGACCCGCTGACGGGCTTGGGCGACGCCCAGGCGGGCAAGATTGCCGACGCCATCGGCATGCCCGCCGACTCGCGCGCGCAGGCCATAGACGTGTTCAAGAAGCTGTACCAGTGCTACATGAACACCGACGCCTCGCTGGTGGAAATCAACCCGCTGAACCGCGACAGCAAGGGCGCCATCATGGCGCTGGACGCCAAGTTCAACTTTGACGCCAACGCGCTGTTCCGCCACCCCGAAATCGTCGCCTACCGCGATCTGGACGAGGAAGACCCGGCCGAAGTCGAGGCTTCCAAGTTTGACCTGGCGTATATCAGCCTGGACGGCAATATCGGCTGCCTGGTCAACGGCGCGGGCCTGGCGATGGCGACCATGGACACGATCAAGCTGTTTGGCGCCGAGCCGGCCAACTTCCTGGACGTGGGCGGCGGCGCGACGCCGGAGAAGGTTACCGAAGCGTTCAAGATCATGCTGAAGAACCCCAAGGTCAAAGCCATTCTGGTGAATATCTTCGGCGGCATCATGAAGTGCGACACCATCGCAACCGGCATCATCACGGCGTGCAAGGCGACCAACCTGAATGTGCCTCTGGTAGTGCGCATGAAGGGAACCAACGAAGACCTGGGCAAGCAGATGCTCAAGGACAGCGGGCTGCCCATCATCTCGGTGGACACCATGGCAGACGCAGCGCAGGCGGCGGTTAAAGCGGTGAAAGGTTAATCATGGCTATCTACATCAACAAAGACACCAAGGTCATCACGCAGGGCATCACCGGCAAGACGGGCCAGTTCCACACGGAAAAATGCCAGGAATACGCCAACGGCAAAAATTGTTTTGTCGCCGGCGTGAATCCCAAGAAGGCGGGCGAGTCGATTTTCAATATCCCGATCTTCGCGTCGGTCAAGGAAGCCGCCAGCAACACGGGCGCGACCGTCTCCGTGATTTATGTTCCGCCCGCAGGCGCGGCAGCGGCAATCTGGGAAGCCGTGGAGGCCGATCTGGACCTGGCGATTTGCATCACCGAAGGCATTCCGGTGCGCGACATGCTGGAAGTGCGCAACCGCATGAAAGCCAAGGAAGCCGCGGGTGGCAAGCGCACCCTGCTGCTCGGGCCGAATTGCCCGGGACTGATCACGCCGGACGAAATCAAGATCGGCATCATGCCCGGCCATATCCACCGCAAGGGTCGTATCGGCGTGGTGTCGCGCTCGGGCACGCTGACCTACGAAGCGGTCGCGCAACTCACCGAAATCGGACTCGGCCAATCGTCGGCCGTGGGCATTGGCGGCGATCCCATCAATGGGCTCAAGCACGTTGACGTGATGCGCGCCTTTAATGACGATCCGGATACCGACGCCGTCATCATGATCGGCGAAATCGGTGGCCCGGACGAAGCCGAGGCGGCGCGCTGGTGCAAGGCGAACATGAAAAAGCCGGTCGTTGGATTCATCGCCGGTGTGACCGCTCCTGCTGGCAAGCGCATGGGGCACGCGGGCGCGCTGATTTCTGGCGGCGCCGATACGGCCGACGCCAAGCTGGCCGTCATGGAAGAGTGCGGTTTCAAGGTCACGCGTAATCCGTCGGAGATGGCGCGGCTGCTCAAGGCGATGCTGTAACCGGGTCGTAATCGCGCGACGCACACGCTAGCCATGCGCTTGGAATTGCAAGCGCCACACCAGCCCGGGCGTGCGCGCCCGGGCTTTTTTGTGCACGCTTAGCCACGCGCGCGCATCCTGCAGAGCCAAATGGCTGTGATTTGTGACTTATAGCCTTTACGCACGCCCTCGTGTCTGATAAGGTGGATTGGATATATTCACGGGGTCGGGGCAGCGCGTAACATCCCCGACGAAGCGGCCCCGCAGGGCCACCACACGCAACACAATTTGGGCGACCGAGGACTGTCAATTGGGACGGATAAAAAAATTCAAGGCAGGCGCCGTTTGGCAGTCCGACTGGTTCGCAGGAGTGGCCATTGTTCTTCTGGCCGTGTTGTTGCACCTCTCCACAGACTTCATCGGCACGCTGGAGCGGCGCTATTACGATTTTGCGAGTACCACGACCAGCCGCCAGCCTTCCGACCGCATTGCGGTCATCGCCATCGATGACCAGAGCATCGCGAACATCGGCCGCTGGCCCTGGTCGCGCGACGTACACGCCCACCTCATCGACCTGCTGGCCGCAGCCAAGGCCAAGACGCTGGTTTATACAGTTTTCTTTTTTGAGCCGCAGCTCGATCCGGGGCTGACCTACATTCGCCAGATGAAGGACGCGCTGGGCAGCGCGATCGCTCCCGGCTCGCCGCTGGAGCCCGTGGGCAAAATCATGACCGACGCGGAGCGCGCGCTCGACACCGACGCGGTTCTGGCGACAAGCATGCAAGCCGCCGGCAACGTCTTGCTGCCGTCGATTTACACGCTGGGCGAGCAACAAGGCAAACCCGACGCGGCGCTGCCCGCCGCGGCGCTAAAGAGCACTTTTGACGACGCCGGCGGATTTGGCTTGAGCGCCGTCCGCGGCCAGCAGCCGATTGCCCAGATAGGCGACGCCGCAGCAGGCATAGGCCACCTTAACCAGCAAATCGACGTGGACGGCGCGGTTCGGCAAGAACCCTTGCTGGTCAACTACTACGGCCGGCTGGTGCCGTCCATGTCCCTGCTTGCGGCCATGAAGAGCCTGAACCTGCAGGCCAGCGACGTGCGTATCAATCCCGGGCAATCGGTGCAAATCGGCAAGCTGCACATCAAGACCGACGACGCGGCGCAGATGCTGCCCCAGTTTTATCGAGGACACGATGGCAAGCCCGCGTTTGCCGTGGACTCGTTCTACGATGTCTTGACGGGCAAGATTCCGGCATCCAAATACGCCGACAAAATCGTCATTGTGGGCGCCACCGCAGCCGGAGTCGGCGTGCAGTTCCCGGTGCCTGGCAACCCTTCGCTGTCGCCGGCTGAAACGCTGGCGCACATCACGTCCAGCATTCTGAGCGAGCACTTCATCGTCCAGCCGTCCTGGGGCGTCTGGGTCACGCTCGCCATTTTCCTGGCGGTGGCTGCGTATATCGT
>Ga0075019_10002507_pt1 | contig 10459 bp, 10 predicted proteins | sample ColStrG_CSR_2013_FD_71473 | JGI IMG/M metagenome (GOLD analysis project Ga0075019, IMG submission 71473) | Freshwater sediment microbial communities in response to fracking from Pennsylvania, USA - Cold Stream Run_MetaG_CSR_2013 | ecosystem: Environmental > Aquatic > Freshwater > Creek >...
CCAACGAAATAGCTCATGTCCGCGCCACCACGCCAGATTATTCCCCTGACGTCCTTCCGGTTTGTCGCCGCCATGCTCGTGGTGTTTTATCACACCGACGCCGCGCTCAAGACACACTTGGCCGACACTATGCCGCGCTGGGATCTGAGCGAGATCGGCTATGTCGGTGTTGGTCTGTTTTTCACGCTCTCCGGCTATATTCTCGCCATTGTGTATGACATCACGCGCGGCCGCGCCGCGATCATGCGCTTCTGGGTGGCGCGATTTGCCCGCATTTATCCGATTTATGTCCTTTCTCTGCTGGCCGATTTGCCCCGCCTGATGCTCTGGCGCATTTCAAAATACGGCCTGGGGATCGGCATATCACATTCTCTGGGCACGCTGGCCGCGCAGATGTTGATGTTGCAGGCTTGGAACCTCAATTGGTCAGGGTTGAATTTTCCGTCTTGGTCGCTGTCCAACGAAACCTTCTACTATCTGCTCTATCCTGCCATTGCGTTTGTCTTGCTGAAAAACCCCAATGCAAAGCGCGCCATATTTATTCTGCTGGGCTGCTGGCTGCTGTCTCAAACCGGGCCGCTGATCTGGGCCCGTCAGCTTCATGCGGGCAGCCCGATCGGGCTGGATGTCCTCAAGGTCAATCCGCTGCTGTCCCTGCCGGAATTTGTCGGCGGCATGACACTGGCGTCATTGCAAAAAGACCTGCGGCAGCGGCTCGATTCTTCCCGCCTGCAGCCGATCGCCAGCCTGTGCGGCCTGCTGGCCCTCGCGCTGTTTGTGGCCGTCGCGCTGTTTCACCCCTATATCCCGCTGATCGTTATCCACAACGGCCTGCTTCTTCCGGTATTTTGTCTGGTGATTTTCTGGCTCTCCAACGGACAAGACATGGTCATCCGGTTTTTGTCGCAGCGCCTGCCGCAATTGCTCGGCGAGGCAAGCTATACAATCTACTTGATCCATGCGCCGGTCTGGTATGGCCTGACGGCGCTGATCACTGTCGACAACGCGGCGACCTATCTTCTCTATATTTCTATTCTGCTGGGACTTGGGATGTTCCTTTACACCTTCGTCGAAGCACCATCGCGCAAGTGGATTCTCCAGTGCTATGATCGACGGTTTATGGCCGTTTCAATCAATATCTGAACCATAGTCGCACCTTGTCAAAACTTTATGCCTATGCGACAGCGCGTCCCCTCCCCTTCACTGGCATTACGCGCTAATGCAATATTTTCATTGAGTATTGCCTCAAAAATCACTGGTCAAGCTGCCTGCAACATGTCAGATGCATGGCGTTGGCTAAACTGAGCAAAGCAGCGTCAGGATCCTCCCCAAAATGTTCTACGCACTATCGAAGTTGCTCTGGATTGCGGCGGAACCGGCCAATTTCCTCCTTCTTGTTGCGTGTTTGGGGCTGGCGTTAAGCTATCTCTCCTGGCAAAAAACGGGGCGTCTGCTGGTCGGATTTTCTTTGGCGTGGTTTTTGATCATCGCCATTTTTCCGGTTGGCCAGATTGCGGTGGCGACGCTGGAAAATCGCTTTCCCGCCTGGATCGACAATGGAACCGAAATTGACGGAATCGTGGTTCTTGGTGGCACAATTGACTCGCCGAGCTTTTACGAGCACCGCGGTTCCGGTTTTAACAGCGCGGTTGGCCGCATCACCGAGGCCGCGACGGTTGCCCGGAAATATCCAAAGGCCAAGGTCATTTTTGCGGGCGGAACCGCCAAGCCGATGCCGGATGGCACCACCGAAGCCACCATTGCCCATGACCTGTTCAACGAACTCGGCATAGACGATTCCCGCCTGTTTTTCGACATTGAATCGATGAACACTTCGGAAAATGCCTGGTATGCCAAGCAGGTCGCCCAGCCCAAGACCGGCGAGCGCTGGCTTCTTATCACCTCGGCCTTTCACATGCCGCGCGCCATTGGCTGCTTCCGGCTGATGGATTTTCCGGTCATTCCCTATCCAGTCGATTATCACTCCTTCAAGGACATCCGGCAATTTGACTTCGACATGATGAGCGGCCTCAAACTGGTGTCACTGGCCGTGCACGAGGCTACGGGCCTTGCGGCCTATCGCTGGACCGGGCGTATCAGTGAATTTTTCCCGCGGCCATAAAATACACGCAGCCGCATTTGCCTCTCGCATCCGTTTCGGCTATGCATGCACCATAACGAATACGGTTGCTTTTTGCCTCTGTTGAGGCTTGCCATGACGAAAAATGGCGCCTCGCCGTAACCGGCCCAAATATGACACCGTTACAATGATGAATGGCCCAAAATCATGAATGGCCCCGGAGCGACGGACGTGAACACACCGGACTCAGAGATGATGTCCTCCCGAACACTCGGCATTCCACATCCCGTTGACATGCTCAGCCCGCCCGCATGGGAGATCATCGCGATTGCGGGTTTGGTCGCCTTTTATGTGTTGGGCGATACGCTGTATGGCACCGATTTCTTTGCTTTTGCCAATAATGCCGGACCGGTCTTTCTTGCGGCAATTTTGATGACCAGTGCCTGGGTCACAGCCCAGGAGGACGCTGTCGTGATGTGGCTGGGATTGTTCTGGTTTCGCATCACCACTGCAGTGTATTTTGGCATTGGGTCGATGATCCACATCTTCTACAATGACACGACCTTGCACGATACACAGATGTTCTTCTATGCACTGCCGGAGAATTTTTTCAAATACAACACCGTCATTGCCGTCTGCGTTTTTTTTGTGCTCCTTTATATACGGATGTTTGCGACCATTTTTAAGCCGCCAAAGCCCCATCCGACCACGGACAGCTCGGATAGCGTGCTGCTCGTCTGCGCTGTAGGTTTCGGCGGTCTCGGCTACCTGATCAAATACGCCATCAGCATCCCTCACAATCTGAACCTTTATGGCGATGCAGCGCTGCCCGGCATGATCAATTCGTTGTCGCTGCTGGCACCGGTAGGGCTATTTCTGATGACACTTTGGTGCGTGCGCCATGCCCCGCGCTACATTTTCGCGATCAGTCTCTTGCTTGCGCTGGATATTTTCACCGGATCTTTGCTGTTTAACAAGAGCGAGGTGCTTACCTCTGCCTTGGTATTCACCTTCGCGCTGCTTCAATATAAGATTACCCGCACAAGGCTGGTGGCGGCGGGCCTTTCGATCATATTTCTGTTTCAGGCACTGGTTCCGATGGTCGAATTTGGTCGAAACGAACTGTCACGCCAGCGCGGCAATATTTCGGAGGCCACCCTGACTGACAGGTTTGAAATTATGGCGGTCTATTGGGGCGGCAATACTCAAACCCGCACCGGTGAAGAATTTCAAGGCTCGCTGGCGCGGATTGCCTATGCCACCAGTTCCATTCCCGCCATCCTGCTCTACGACAATGGCCTGCCCGGCAATTCGCTCGACAATATTTTCGTGGTTTTAATTCCGCGCATGTTGTGGCCGGAAAAGCCCATTCTCAACACCGGCGAGCAATATAACCAGCTTGTCAGCGGCCGCTCCGGCTCTGCCTCCTGGATGGGCATTTTTGCCGAATCCTACTGGAATTATGGCTGGTGGGGAGCACCGCTGCTGATGTTCGCTGTGGCCGCCGCCTATTTTTTTATTGGCCGTATGACCATCAGAATCATGGCCGAACGGCGATGGTTTCATTTTCCTGTCGTATTGCTCGGTATGGGTATGGGTATTCGCACCGACGGGGAATTGCTGCTGGGCATCGGCATATCCGCACTGATCGCCCTCGTCGCAAATTTCGTCGGCAATGCGTTCGATGGTGTTGTTAGACCGCTCATTGAGGGCAGTCAAAAAGCAGTTCCACAGCCGCTCGCCCGCTAGACTTACTCCAATTCAGGAACCTCACTATGACTGATGCCGTAGGCTGGCACTCCCAGATCGCGCAGGCCTTTGATGCGAAATACACATCTTCTCCCGCCTTCATTGAGCGCTTCTCGGTCTGGATCAAGCTCATCGACGGCCATGTGTCCCCGGACAGCGATGTTCTGGACGCGGGTTGCGGCTCCGGCATTTTCTCGGATTACGCCGCCCAGCGCGCCCGCTCCGTCTTTGCCTTTGACGGCAGCCCCGAAATGATCGAGATTTCAAAGGCCAGAGCCGCCCAGAACACCCGCACCAACATCGAAATCCGCACCGCACAGCTCGGCGAAACAGGCCTCCTCGATGGTCGCAGCTTTGACCTTATCCTGTGCTCCTCGGTGCTCGAATATGTCGAGGATTACTGGCGCGCCTTTGACGGGCTGGCCGAAGCACTCAAGCCCAACGGCACAATCCTGTTTTCTATGCCGAACGGGGCATCTTACTATCGCAAGGCCGAAAAGCTGGCCTATTCAATCTTCGGCCGTCCCGCCTATTACGCCCATGTCCGCAATGTGCCCACGCTGGCGGAGGTCCAAACCGGCCTGAATGCCCGCGGCTTTGTCATCAAGAGCCAGCAGTTTTACGCCGCTTCACCGATTGTCTCCTCCATCGCCCGCGCGCTAGGCCGCGCCGATCTGGGCGATAATCTATTCGTGCTGGCCTGCGCCCGCACCACCGCCGGACCATCAAAATGACACGTGATTTTTGTCTCGGAGCCACCACTCTTTCGGGTGGCAATGGTGGCATCGGCCGCGTCGCCCGCATGTCGGCGCAGGCGCTCTTTGACGCCGGTCACACACTCGATATGATCACCCTGCTGGACAAGGGCCCGCTGGATTTCGCGGGCCAGCGCGTCATCGCCACCGACAACAACAAGATCGCCTTCGCGCTGCGTTGCCATCTGGCCGCCCTGCGCCAACCTTTGTTCTTGTATGATTCGGCTGGCCCTGCCCGCGCCCACCCGTTTTTGCCGGGCCTGAAGCGCCCCTATGCGATCTGGATTCATGGCATTGAAGTTTGGGGGCCAAACCTGCGCGCCGATTATGCCAAAGTGGTCAAGGGTGCCGACCTGGTGCTGGTCAACAGCCACTTCACGCTGGAGCACGCCCAAAAGGCGATGGGGTCATTGCCGCAAGCCAAAGTTTGCTGGCTCGCCACCGAGCAGGACGCCGAATCCACCCGACAGATTGACCCCGAAGCGCCGCCGAGCGTGCTGATTTTGGGCCGTATCGACGAGGCGGAAAGCTACAAAGGCCACCAGGAACTCGTCGCCGCCTGGGCCGATGTTGTTGCCGCCGTTCCGAATGCCCGCCTGTTGATCGGCGGCGGCGGCTCTGGTCTGGATGGTCTGCGCGCGCAAATCGCCGCCTCACCCGCTGCCGCCAACATCGACGTGCTCGGTTTTATTCCGGAGGGTGAAATCGAAAACCTTTGGCACCGCGCCAGTGTTTTTGCCATGCCCAGCCGCGGCGAAGGTTTTGGCCTGGTTTATATCGAGGCGATGCGCCACGGCCTGCCGGTGATCGCCTCGCGGCATGACGCCGGTCAGGAGGTCAATGTCGATGGCCAAACCGGATTCAACGTCGATCTCGATGCGCCGGGCAACCTCACCGCCCGCCTGATCGATCTTCTCGCCAACCCGGCGCTGCGCCAAAGCATGGGCGAGGCAGGCAGGCAGCGCTGGCGGCAAAATTTTCGCTTCTCGGCCTTTAAACAGCGTTTTTTGCCGCTGATCGAGCGCTTTGCGGCAAATTAGCCGCGAATTTTTCGACGCCCGCGCACCAAGGCCAGCACCGGTTTTTCAACAAACTGGTGCATCAGCGTGCCAATCCCCAGACACAAACCCACCGCCAGCACATAATAACCAATACCGGTGGTCGCGTCGTAGTCCGCCGCGCGGCCAAACTGGCGCACATATATGCCCAGAACCAACTCATGTGTAACATAAATCGAGAAGGACGCATCGCCGATCTTGCGGAGCGCCATCCCGAGCCATGCCCGCGCCTGCCAGCCCGAAAGCGCCGCTCCCGTCACCAGAAAGCCTGCGGCAACACCATAGCCGCCCCGCGTGATCAGTTTGGACAGGCGCGGTTGCGGCGTGCCCCCGCCCGAATAGACCACATTCCAGTAGTAAATATCGACGGCTGCCGCGATCGCAAAAATAACCAGCCCCGCCGCGAGAAACGCCATCGTGTATTTTTGCCAGCCGCGCGCCAACATCCATTGTGAGGCAAAATAACTGCCCACCCCCAGAATAAACATCGAATTATACATGCTCAGCGGTGAGACGCCGCAAACGGCCAGTTGCGGCGCAAATCCCAGCGCCATGTTGCCCAGAACAAGCGCCGTCCACAGCACCAGCGCGGCAAGAAACAGCCGCTTGTCGATGAAAAACAACGCGAAAACCGTATAAAAATACATTTCATTGGTCAGCGACCACAGCGCCCCGGGAATATGCTCGCAGCTCACCGGCAGCAGCGTCAGCGAAGCCACCACCCGCCAGAATTCCAACTGGATAAAGTCCGCATCGCCCGCCAGCCAGCGCAGCAGCGGCGCAAACAGCAAAATAAATCCCACCACCAACAGCGTGGTCGGATAAATTCGCGTCAATCGCCGCTCCACATAATGCCAAAAACCGGCGAGGCTGCGATCATCGTTCCAATGGGCATGGGCGATGATAAAACCGGACAGCACAAAGAACAGATCAACTCCGGCATGACCAAAAGCGAAGAAATGATAGAAACCCAGCGCCAAAGCATCGCCGGTTGGAAAATAAAGCGCGGTGCCAAAAATAATAGCCGCATGGAACATCACCACAATACTCGCCGCAAAGGCCCGCAAAATTTGCAGCGAATCCAGCGAGCGGCCTTTTAAACGCCGGGGCGGCGCAACGGCCTCGTCGGAGGTATGAACATAAGCGGACAAATTCTTCCTGCCTTGGCTGAACGAACAACGCCCCTACATGCCATTATTGGCGCCAAAGTGCACTAGGCGCGCGACTGAAATTTGAAATTTTCAAAGACGCTCCGATCGCCGCCTGTCATAATATTGCATCACGTTATTGGCATGGGTAATCCCCCTATTGCAGCAAAGCCCCGTCTTTATGTCCGAATCTTCGTCCCTTGCTTGCGTCGATATTGCCCCCAAGGGGCAAAGCCGCCGCCAAGCCCATATCCGGCTCATCGCATTGGCGCAAAAATCCGAAATCGACCAATTTTTCGCCGCCTGCCCTGCTCCCGCCTATGACATTATCCGCAAAGCCGAGGCTGGCCGTGTAATGACGCGCGGCCGCGTCGGTGGCTCCGGCCAGATGTTCAACGCGGGCGAGGCCGCCGTCTCGCGCTGCATGATTATGTGTGAGGGAATTGAAGGCATTTCTTACCGCTTGGGCACCGACAAGGATCTGGCCGAGCGCTCCGCCCTGATCGAGGCCCTCGCCCGTCACCCGAACCACGCAGCCGCCGTAGAACATTTGTTTTTCCGGCCCGTGGCCACGCGACTGGCCGCGCAGGACAGCGCCCGCCGCCAGCGTGTCGCCGCCAGCAAGGTCGAGTTTTTTACCCTCGTGCGCGGGGAGGACGAATGATGCAGGTGCAGCGCCGTTTCAAGGGATTTGCCGACGAGAGCCTCGACGCGCAATCCACCTTCCGCGCCATGATGATGGCGCTGGCCGAGCCGGGCCATGTTCAAACTGTGAAGTCCAGCCCGGACGCACCCGAACATCTCGGCCCCGCCTTCGCCAGCATTATCCTGACCCTGATCGACAAGGAAACGCCGGTCTGGTGCGACGAAACCCTAAAAAATGACGCGGATTTCCGCGAATTTCTCACCTTCCACACCCATGCGCCGCTGGTGGATGACCCCGCCAAAGCCGCCTTCGCTTTTGTCGCGCAGGCTGCCCATTGCCCGCAGCTCAGCGCCTTCAACCCCGGCGACGCCGCCTATCCCGAAACCTCAACAACGCTGGTTCTGGCGGTTCAAACGCTGTCCGGCGCGGATGAAGCCACGCTGTTCGGCCCCGGCATAGCCACCACAAACACCATCGCCGCCGCGCCGCTGCCGGAGAATTTCTGGGCGCAATGGGACGCCAATGCGCGTGCCTATCCGCTCGGCATTGATGTGCTGCTGTGCTGCGGTCCTGACATGATCGGCCTGCCGCGCTCGTCTCATCGCCACATAGGCAGCGCCACACAGACGGAGGCCTGAGCCATGTATGTAGCTGTAAAGGGCGGCGAAAAAGCCATTGCCGCCGCCCATGAATCGATGGCTGAAGCGCGGCGCGGCGACCCTGAATTGGCCGAGATTTCCGGCGCGCAATTGCGGGAGCAACTGGCGCTGGGCATCGCCCGCATCATGGCCGAAGGCTCGCTTTATGACCCCGATCTGGCGGCGCTGGCGCTGAAACAGGCGCGCGGCGACATGATCGAGGCGATTTTCCTGCTGCGCGCCTATCGCACCACACTCGCCTCATTTGGCGCGACAGAGCCGATGGACACCGCCAAAATGTCCATCCAGCGGCGTATTTCCGCCTGTTTCAAGGATATGCCGGGCGGGCAGGTGCTCGGCCCCACCTTCGACTATACCCACCGCTTGCTCGGCGAAACGCAAGCCCTCACCGGCGTGCTCGATCAAACCGCGCCCGCGCCGCAGGAAGCCTTCCCGCGCATCGCTGATGTGCTCGGTGCCGAAGCCTTGATCGAGCCAAACCCTGAGGACGCGGGCGAACCCGCCGACCTCACCCGCACGCCGATGAGCTTCCCCGCCCCGCGTGATCTGCGCTTGCAGGCTTTGGCACGCGGCGATGAGGGCTTTTTGCTTAGCCTCGCCTATTCCACCCAGCGCGGTTTTGGCCGCACCCATCCCTTTGTCGGCGAAATCCGCTTCGGCGCGGTCGAGCTGGAATTCACCCCGCCGGAGCTTGGCTTTGCCATTTGTTTAGGTGAAATCGAACTGACCGAATGCGAAATGGTCAACCAGTTCATGGGCAGCAATGAGGCCCCGCCGCAATTCACCCGTGGCTACGGGCTGGTGTTCGGCCAGTCCGAGCGCAAGGCCATGTCGATGGCTCTGGTTGACCGCGCCCTTCGCACCCGCGAATTTGGCGAGGATGTGGTGGCCCCGGCGCAGGACGAGGAATTTGTGCTCTCCCACGCCGATAATGTGCAGGCCACCGGCTTTGTCGAACATCTCAAACTGCCGCATTACGTCGATTTTCAGGCCGAACTCGGCCTGCTCCGCACCCTGCGTCAAGAATGGCAGACCAAAAAAGACAGCGCCAAAAAGGAGCATCAGCCATGATGCCCAAATATAATTTTGCCTATCTCGATGAGCAAACCAAGCGGATGATCCGCCGCGCCTTGCTCAAAGCCGTCGCCGTGCCCGGCTATCAGGTGCCCTTCGCCAGCCGCGAAATGCCGATGCCATATGGCTGGGGCACAGGCGGCGTGCAGGTCACGGCCGCCATCATCGGCCCCGATGACGTGCTGAAAGTCATCGACCAAGGCTCCGACGACACCGTCAATGCCGTCTCGATCCGCGCCTTTTTCGGCAAGGTGGCCGACGTGGCCACCACCACCTCGACCCTTGCCGCCAGCATCATCCAGACCCGCCACCGCATCCCGGAAGAACCGCTGAAAAGCGGCCAGATCATCGTCTATCAGGTGCCGATTCCCGAGCCTTTGCGCTTTCTGGAGCCGCGCGAAACTGAAACGCGCATCATGCACGCCCTGGAAGATTATGGTCTGATGCAGGTCAAGCTCTATGAAGACATTTCGCGCCACGGCCATATCGCCACCACCTATGCCTATCCGGTGCTGGTCAATGGCCGTTATGTGATGGACCCCTCGCCCACGCCCAAATTCGACAATCCGAAAATGCATATGTCGCCCGCCCTGCAATTGTTCGGCGCGGGCCGCGAACAGCGCATTTATGCGGTGCCGCCCTATACAAAGGTGGTTTCGCTCGACTTTGACGATCATCCGTTTGAAGTGCAGAAATTCGACAAACCCTGCGCCATTTGCGGCGCGCAGGGTGTTTATCTCGACGAAATCGTCATGAACAATGCTGGCGGGCGCATGTTTGTCTGCTCCGACACTGATTTTTGCGCCACGCGCAGCGCCCACGGCCATGTCGGCAGCGGCGAAGTTTCCAGCGCGGGGAAAAGCCAATGAACACGAGCGAAGCGCCGCTGTTTTCCGCCCGCAACCTCACCAAATTTTACGGCGAGCGCATCGGGTGCAAGGACATTTCCTTCGACATCTGGCCCGGCGAAGTTTTGGCCATTGTCGGCGAATCCGGCTCCGGCAAGTCCACTTTGCTGCAAGTCCTCTCGCAGCGCATGCCAGCCAGCAGCGGCAGCGTGCATTATCAGTTGGGCAGTGCCTTCACAGATCTGGCCAGCCTGAACGAGGCGCAGCGCCGCCAGTTGCAGCGCACCGACTGGGGCTTTGTGCATCAGGACGCGCGCGAGGGCCTTCGCATGAATGTCTCGGCCGGAGCCAATGTCGGTGAGCGGCTGATGGCGGTGGGCTGGCGGCACTACGCCAATATCCGCGCCCGTGTGGAGGATTGGCTGTCCCGCGTCGAGATTGA
>Ga0075019_10002508_pt1 | contig 10458 bp, 8 predicted proteins | sample ColStrG_CSR_2013_FD_71473 | JGI IMG/M metagenome (GOLD analysis project Ga0075019, IMG submission 71473) | Freshwater sediment microbial communities in response to fracking from Pennsylvania, USA - Cold Stream Run_MetaG_CSR_2013 | ecosystem: Environmental > Aquatic > Freshwater > Creek >...
TGTGCACGCAGCGCCCACGCAAAGGCGCCGTGAAAGGCATCTCCGGCTCCGGTCGTGTCGACGACATCGGCCACGAACGCTGGTTGGGTCCGGATCTCACCGTCGCGGGCCCGCCATAGATAGCCCTCCGGGCCCCGCGTGACCCCGACGTGGCGGACGCCGCGCGCAAGGACATGGTCGAAGCGCTCAGGCCACGAGAGATTGGGAAGGTACAAATCCAGTGCGGCCGCGGAGAATATGGCGTAGTCGACGAGATGAATGAGGCGCTCTATCACATGCTCGCTCCCCTGGTCTGCGTCGGCCATCGTGGGAACCCCGAGGCTGCGTGCCCTCTCAAAGGCCGCAACGGTTCCTTCAATCCAGCTGACGTCGCTGAGGACGACGGCGGTCCGGCCGAGCCGCTCCAGCGGCAACCACCCCGGATCCATCGGCATGGCGTGATCGCGCTCGGAGACGACGAGGCGCTCGCCGTGGCTATCCACGATAATGGCGGATGTCGACGAGCGCGAACCTGGATGGGCACGCAGGTACGAAACATCGACCGCGCCGGTGGCGAGCAACGCCCGGATCCTGGCACCGGCTTGGTCATCCCCCGTGCGGCTCCATAACTCGACCGGGACTCCAAGCCGGGCGATCGCAGCGGCCGCGTTCGCCGCCATCCCACCGCCGTCTTCGATATGTTCGAGCGCACGCACTTTCGTCGGCCGCGCGGGGAATTCCGCGATCCGGTAGACCCGATCAAGGGCTGCATGACCAATGACGACAATCGGCAGTGCGCTCATGGGAGGTCCGGCCGCTTGTTAATCGGAGCGGTTTTGCAGCGGTAGTCAGACTATGACGGCGAGAAGCAGATGATCCATTGGTTTGAGACAATGAGATTGGCCGGTTCTCAAGGATCGTGACGGCGGAGGTCGATGGTTGAGGCCCTCAGCATATTTCATCTTGCTTGCCAAAGCTCCAGGGTGGAACGAGGTCCAGGCACCCAGAGTGTCACACTATGAGCTGCCGAATTACAATAATCACGGACCGGTCCGAGCGTGCCGTTGACCAGGATCAACATTGACTGAGAGGTCGTGAGCTACACGGCCAAGCAGGCCTGTTTCTGTCCCTCTTAGCGGCAATCTTGCCCTCTTAGCGGCAATCTTGCGGAGGCGGTTCCTATGTCAAGCCATTATCACGCGGTCATTTGGATCGATCATCTCGAAGCCCGCATCTTTCATTTCAATGTCGCCGAGGCTGATCAGCTTCTGATTCACCCGCACAATCCCGCGCAGCATATCCACCACAAGGCCAACAGCATTGGCAGCGGTCACGCGGGCCAGGACCATGACTTCTTCCACGACGTAGTGGAGGCCATTGCCGATGCAGGCGCAGTCCTTGTGACCGGGCCGGCAAAGACCAAAAACGAGCTGGTCAAGCATATCGCGCGGCACACGCCGCTGGTGAGCGCAAGGATTTCCGGTGTCGAAACGCTTGACCGGCTTACCGATGGTGAACTCGTCGCCCACGCGCGCACATTCTTCAAGGCCGACCATCAAGTTCTTCCAAGGAACCACTAGGCATCCGCAACCAATGACGGCCCGGCAACACGAGATCGATGACTTCAAGCCGCGCCCTGCCCGATGCTTCCAGTCAATGACGGGGCGCAAGAACAACGGTGCGTCGCATGGGCAACTTGAAGAGCTGGGTCAACCGCTGGACCGCGGGGGATTGATGACGGAACGCATGCTCCGAAGAATGCTGGCCGGTATTGCCCTTTCGGGGCTCGCGGTAGGTACCGTCTTGTGGCTTGCCGGACAGCCGGCATGGGCTAGCGGGATTTGGGCGGCCGGCTCGGTTCCGGTCATCGCGGCCCTTGCCGTGTCGTTAGTGCGCGATCTCATCGCGGGGCGCCTGGGCGTCGATGCCGTGGCCTTCGTGTCCATGTCGGCCGCACTGCTGCTCGGTCAGCCTCTTGCCGGCGCCGTGGTGGCCGTCATGTATGCAGGCGGCAATCTGCTGGAGGACTACGCCACCGCCCGCGCTGAGCGCGACCTCAAGGCTCTTGTCGATCGCGCGCCGCGGATCGCCCACCGGCGCCGCCACGACGTGATCGAGGACATTGCCATCGAGGCCGTTGCGGTCGGCGATACCATCCTCGTGCGTGCGGGCGAGGTCGTACCGGTCGATGGCACCATCCTCGGCTCGAGTGTGACGCTCGACGAGGCAGCTTTGACCGGCGAGCCCATCCCGGTGACCCGGGGCAAGGGCGAAGCCGCCCGGAGCGGGACGACCAACGCCGGGGGAACCTTCGAGCTGATGGCGAGCGCGACTGCCGGGGAAAGTACTTATGCCGGCATTATCCGGATGGTGACGGTGGCACAAACGGCCAAGGCGCCTTTCATCCGCATCGCCGACCAATTCGCGTTGGTTCTTTTCCCGGTCACGCTTGTGATGGCCGGAGCTGCCTGGCTTTGGTCCGGTGATCCCATTCGAGGACTTGCCGTCCTCGTCGCCTCGACTCCGTGTCCGTTGATCCTGGCGGCTCCTGTCGCCTTCATCGCCGGCATCTCTCGTGCGGCGCGCCTTGGCATTCTGATCAAGGGTGGCGGCCCGCTGGAGAGGCTCGCCAAAACCCACACCGTCATGTTCGACAAGACAGGTACATTGACCGTCGGCGGCGCACGGCTGGTCGCGGTCGAAACCGCGCCCGGCGAGAGTGCCGACGAGGTGTTGCGGCTGGCGGCCTCTCTCGAGCAGGCTTCGCACCACGTCGTCGCCGCCGCGATCGTTGATGCTGCCGTTGCTCGTGGACTGGTCCTTGGCCATCCGGACGGGGTTCGCGAAACGATGGGTGCGGGCGTCGAGGGACGCATCGATGGACGGTTGGTCAAGGCAGGGTCGCAGCAACTCGTGTGCGGCGCCGGAGAATTGGACGCTTGGGCCGTGCGGGCTCTGCGGCGCGCCTCATGGCGTTCCGCGCTCAGCGTGTTCGTCTCGATCGAGGGGCGCACCATCGGGGCGATCCTACTTGCCGACGAACTCCGGCGCGAGACCCCACGCGCCGTGCAGTCGCTGCGCGCCGCCGGCGTCAAGCGCATCGTCATGGTCACCGGCGACCGGGCCGACGCCGCCGAAACGATCGGTGCGGCTCTCGCCATCGATGCCGTGCTCGCCGACCGGGAGCCGGCCGGCAAGGTTGAAGCAGTCGTTGTCGAGCAGCGGCAGCATCCGACGGTGATGGTCGGTGACGGGATCAACGATGCACCCGCACTTGCCGCGGCCGATGTCGGCATTGCCATGGGCGCACGCGGTGCCAGCGCCTCCTCCGAGGCCGCCGATGTCGTCATTCTTGTCGATCGGCTGGACCGCGTTTCCGATGCAGTCGCCATCGCGCGGCGCACCCGCGCCATTGCGGTCGAAAGCATCGTCGTTGGCCTGGCGCTATCGGGTGTCGCCATGCTTGCTGCCGCAGCTGGCTGGCTGACACCGGTCGCCGGCGCGCTCATGCAAGAGGTGATAGACGTGGCCGTGATCCTTAATGCCCTGCGTGCGCTGCAACCCCCGTGGCGGACATGGCACGAAACGATGCTGCCAGCCGTGACGCGAGAGCTGCAGAAGGAGCACCAGTCCCTTGAAGTGACGCTCGACAGGCTGCGAGAGATAACGGATGCGCTCGACAGCGCAGCGCCGCCAGCCGCCCTCGAACTGATCCGGGAGGCTAATGGACTGGTTGGACACGCTGTGGTCGAGCATGAGCTTTCGGACGAGGCCAGCGTTTATCCCCGACTAGCCAAGTTCCTGAAGGACGGCCATGGGCTATCCGCCATGAGTCGCGCTCACCGCGAGATCCTGCATCTGTCGCGGCTTCTCGCCCGGCTCAATGACGGTTTGAAAACCGAGGACGCCGACCGATATCTTATCAGGGATGCGCAGCGTGTGATCGAGGCGATCGAGTCGCTTGTGCGCATCCACAACGCGCAAGAAGAGGACATCTACGAGCACGCGACGAGCGGCTGAACGGTCACCCGTCACGCATGGTGGGCGGGGGACCTCGGCGCTTCATCGTGCCGGCGTGGCGCAATCCGGCCCGGCCCTTATCCGGCCTCGTCGCCCAATTCGGAGCGACGCATCGGCCGAGCGTCGGCAATCGCATGCTGTAGTGCTTTGCGAAAGGCGAGCGCGTTCGAGATCAGAGGAAGTCGCATATCCTCGTCCCCGGTGCCAGAAATGACCAGGTGCCCGAACCCAAACAGCCGATCAATCAGGCCCTGCTCCCAATCCACCTCCTCGATGGACCAGAGCTGCAATTCTTCGCTCGAGCGCTCGATCAATCCTCGTTTGATGACGAGCCGCTGGTTGGTAACAGCGATCTCCGTGACCCATACCGGCACCATGATATAGACGAATGCAGCCGCCCCTGCTGCAAATGAGGCGGCAGCTGCAATCGTTGAGGCGACGCGATCGGGAAACGTTACATAAAGGACACTGGACAGAGCCAGCCCAGCTGCAAGCCAAAGCCAAGCGGCAACTGAATAGATCCACGCCACCTTCGCGCGTGCGCGTATGCGCTCGTGTGGACCGAGGCTTTGGTCAATATACGACATGGCATTCACATTCCTCGCATCAGGATCCATTTTCTCTGCGACCGACGCGCGTGCCGTCGCTGACACGGTCGCTCGGGTGCAGGATGACGGCGTCCCCGACGGAAAGTCCGGCTGTAGCCTCAGCCCATTCGCCATTGCGATGACCGATTTCGACGAGCGCTTCCACCGGCTGCCCTTCTATCATCGTGTAAACCGCCCAACGATTACCTCGCCGATACAGGGCACTCAACGGAATCCGCAGGACGTTCTCGCCGCTTCACACGGTTATGCGTGCAAAGACGCGGTATTCATGGCCGAGCCGGGCGGACGACGGTCCCGAGGGCAACGCCAGATCGAGATAGGTGCGAACGCGCGGCTCCTCGACGCCGAGAGCGGAGACCTTGGTGAAGCCGGCAGGCTCGATCCGGCGCACGCGCGCCTGCAGGGGCTTGGAAAGTCCTGTTCCCTCCAAGGTCGCGTCTGTGCCGGGTTCTAGCCGTACGGCATCGCTGGAGAGCAGATTGATCATGATCTCGATATCCGCGGGATCCCCGATTTCAAACAATGGGGAACCCGCCAGGACGACCTTCTCGCTTTCCTGCAGCTCCCGCAGGATCTGCGTATTGACCGGGGAACGAACCTCCACGCAGCACCCAGCAACGCCGCTGGACGTTGCGCGGCTGCTATCGGGCCCTATCAGCCGTGCCTCCGCAGACGCAAGTTCCGCCCGCTTCAAGTCCAGGTTCGACGTCGCGCGGGCAAGGAGAACACGCCGCCACAACGGCGCCTGCCCCTGGGACGCGGATTTTGCGGTCTCGTTCACCCGCTGCATGACGATCACTCCCGGGTCTTGAAGACGGCGACCAGGTCGAGGTGGGCGACTCGCCGCCATCCTCTCCCCCAGATGGTTTTTCGGCCGTCCGCGACACGGGGCGACTGGCCACGTGTCAGGCGCCAAAGATGGACCACCCTAAGCGCTTCGTCAGAGCCTCGAGCGCGATGCCGCCGAGATGGGAGTTTCCCGACTTGTCGAGACCTGGAGACCAGACCGCGATCGAGGCGCGGCCGGGCGCAATGGCGAGGATTCCGCCGCCTACGCCGCTCTTTCCGGGAAGTCCGACGCGGTAGGCGAATTCTCCCGAGCCGTCATAGTGGCCACACGTCAGCATCAGCGCGTTGACGCGGCGGGCCCGCTCGGGGTGCACCACGGATAAGCCGGTCGTCGGGTTGTGGCCAAATTGGGCGAGGAAGCGGCCCGCCATGGCGAGCTGCCGGCACGTCATGTCGATCGCGCAGTGGTGGAAATAGACGCCGAGCGTAAAGTCGACAGGGTTCTCAATGACACCGAACGACTTCATGTAGTTGGCGAGCGCCCGGTTGCGGAAGCCGGTTCTCTGCTCGGAGGCGGCCACAGCCTTGTCGATCGCAATGGTTTGATCGTCGGCCAGGAACTGCACAAAGCGCAAGATTTCGCCAAGGGCTTCTCGCGGCTGGTAGCCGGACACGATGGCGTCGGTTACGGCAATGGCGCCGGCGTTGATGAAGGGATTGCGCGGGATGCCCTGCTCGTGCTCGAGCTGTACGATCGAATTGAAGCGGCTGCCGGACGGCTCTCTGCCAACGCGCGTCCATATCCGATCGCCAAACTTGCCGAGAGCTAGAGCCAGCGTGAAAACTTTCGAGATGCTCTGAATCGAGAATGGCGTATCGCTGTCACCGGCCGCTGCAAAGGTGCCGTCGGCCTGGATCACTGCGATGCCGAACGCGTTGGGATCGACGCGAGCCAGCTCGGGAATATACGTCGCGACTTCGCCGCGATCGGTCCTGCGCCGCATCTCGAAGGCTATCTCATCGACGACGGCCTGTAACGATGCCACGCGGATCCCACTCCTCGGTTGACCGGCCCGGGACGCCTGGAGCCGGATCGTTTGAAATGCCTGTCCGGCAAAAATCTATGGCGGTGGAATTTCCACCGCCATAGACGTATCGGCTGCCGACAAGAGGGCGATCCAGAACGGCGGCCGTTGACTTATGCGGCGGCCTTGGCTGCCACCGGCACGGACGCAATGGTTTTTAGGACTTGCGAGGCGATCTGGTATGGGTCGCCCTGCGAGTTGGGACGGCGGTCCTCAAGGTAGCCCTTGTAGCCGTTGTTGACGAACGAGTGCGGGACCCGGATCGAGGCGCCCCGGTCGGCCACGCCGTAGCTGAACTTGTTCCAGGGCGCCGTTTCGTGCTTGCCGGTCAGACGCTTATCGTTATCGGGCCCGTAGACCGCGATATGGTCCATCAGGTTCTTATCGAAGGCCGCCATGAGCTGCTCGAAGTACTCCTTGCCGCCGACTTCACGCATGAAAGTGGTCGAGAAGTTGCAGTGCATGCCCGAGCCGTTCCAGTCAGTGTCGCCGAGTGGCTTGCAATGGTACTCGATATCGACGCCGTACTTCTCGGTCAGGCGCTGCAAGAGGTACCGGGCGAGCCACATTTCGTCGGCGGCCTTTTTGGAGCCCTTGCCGAAAATCTGGAACTCCCACTGGCCCTTGGCAACCTCTGCGTTGATGCCTTCGTGGTTGATGCCTGCCGCGAGGCACTGATCGAGGTGCTCCTCGACCATCTGGCGCGCGATGTTGCCCACATTGCTGTAGCCGACGCCCGTATAGTAGGGGCCCTGCGGGGCAGGATAGCCGCTCTCGGGGAAGCCCAGCGGGCGGCCGTCCTTGTAGAAGAAGTACTCCTGCTCGAAGCCGAACCACGCGCCCTCGTCGTCCAAAATGGTGGCCCGTCCGTTCGTAGAATGCGGCGTCTTGCCGTCGGGCATCATGACTTCGCAAAGCACCAGCATGCCGTTGGTGCGCGCCGGATCAACGACGGCGCGGACCGGCTTCAGCACGCAATCCGAGTTGTGGCCTTCGGCCTGCTTGGTCGATGACCCGTCGAAACCCCAGAGCGGTAGCTCCTCAAGGGCGGGGGTGTACCGGTATTCACGGATCATCGTTTTTCCGCGAAGATTCGGCGTCGGCGTGTAGCCATCGAGCCAAATGTATTCGAGCTTGTACTTTGTCATTTTTGCCTTTCTCCTTACTTTGCACCGCCAGCGGCCGGAACCAACTGCTCCCCTTTCGGAGTTTAAGACCCAAACCCGACCGCCAATTCCGCAAGCGAAACTGTTGTGGAACGAGCAAGTCGATGGCCTGAGCGGCCAGCAGGTACCGGTCGTCGGCTTTTAGTCAGGTGTGGGAACCACTCCAATAGCCAATGCTATCTAATTGGGCAAAAAATTTCGTGTCCAAATATTGTGCAGTCGGAGTTTTGTTTTAGGCACAGAAGCCATTTTTCGTGCAAGTATGGGTCGTTGGGCACAAACTCGTGGGGCGGTCCGTATCGACGTAAGGCGAAATGGATTTGAAACCGGCAAGGTGGTGACAGCGATGAACGGAACAACGCTTCGAACAGCCGAGATCTACACATTCCCTGCCGGTGGGCGCAGCCGGCGGCCGGCGGGAACGCAATCGCCGCCGTTAGTTGTGTCGCAGGATGGATCGAATAAGGGGCTGCCGACACTCAGCGCGACGGCCTGCAGCGCGACGGCCTGGTATCACGACGAGGAGGTGCGCGAGGCGCTAGGGAAGCGGTCTTTGGTGCCGCCCCGAAAACGGTAACCCTCCTGCGTTTTCGTCGAGCAAGGCAGGCGTGGAATCGCTCGCTCCCCTGCGGTGCTCTGATGCCGCCACGACCTGAGGCGGAAATGGGCGGCCCGATAATCTCCGAATGGTCGGAGTTAGACGTCGCTCCGACGATCACCGGCGATCGCCGTCACGCCCGCGGATCACGCGGTGTACGAAGTCCAGCTTCTTGTAGGCCGGTGCGGAGATGACGAACGGATAGAAGTCTTCGTGCCCCATCCCGCGAGCGAGGCGGTTCATGGCCAGCGTAAGCGGTATCCATCGATCCATCAGCGAATCGAAAGACTCCTCTCGATAAATATCGTACTTTCGAAAGGGCCAGACCGCGCCGAAACTCAGGCCCGTTGCACGCGGTTCCATGCCGGCCGCTTCGGCGGTATCGACGGCGGACGTCATGTGCAGGTAATGCGCCCAGGTTTCGGCCCAGTCCTCCCAGGGATGAGCCGCCGCATACGCCGAGACGTAGTGGTCCTGCCAATCGGCGGGCGCCCCCATCGCGTGGTGGCGATTGATTGCATCCGAATAGATTTGGCGCTCGTCGCCGAAAAGGGAGCGGAACTCCTCAAGCCGCTTCGTGCCGTCGACCAACATCGACCAGTAGAAGTGGCCACTCTCGTGCCGGAAGTGACCAAGCAGCGTGCGGTACGGCTCGCCGAACAGCTGGCGTTGGCGCTCGCGTTCGACGGAGTCGGCCTCCATTATGTCGACGCTGATGACCCCGTCGAGGTGCCCGGTTTTGGTATTGCGCGCAAAGTCGAATGTGAGCCGGCCCGGGGGGCTTTTGCCGGCGTCGAGCGGTAAATCGAAGCGAAGCAGGCCATAGGTCAGCCGCTTCTTGGCCAGTTCCAATTGGAACCAGGCATTCAGGCTCCCGGGCTCGGACAGATTGGGAATGGTCCGGTTGAGGTCGCACGCATCGCACAGCGTGTCTGCGTCATTTGCGGGTGTCATCCAATTGCAAACACCATACGAAGCGTTCGAGCAGCGCCGCAACAGGTCATCTCGCTTACTATTGACCATCTTAAACAGCCCGTTTGCCGGCGGCACTTCTTCGAGGGCGACCATGGCCAACGAGGGAACATGGAACCCTACGGCATGACCACATTTCAGACACGACACGTTCTCGAAATAAATCGTGTTGTTGCAATTGGTGCATGCGAAGTTTTTCATCAATCTTCCAATCGCTATTGCAGACACGCCAGCATCTTAAGTTAGCGTTAGTGAGCGAACCGAATTCAAGCACGTGAGCGTGCTGACCGTAAGACAATCGCGAACCTCGACACAGCCAGTTTTTGTTGCACGATGGTGCCGAAAAGTTAGGAGCTTGATCGGACTTCAGGCACTTTTGCTGAAACGTCCGTGAGGGCAGGGGGTTGCACTTGCCCAGCTCAATTCAAAGCAGTAACGCGTGAAAGGGTGCTCCTGTTCGGCACCAAGACGCATTCCAACCTCGGCGAAAAGGGAGGGCCTCACCTAGATGTCACTGCACGTCGCTCTGACGCACGAGACCGTTTATCGATACGACCGGCGAATCGGTATGGCCCCCCAGATCGTCCGGCTGAGGCCGGCTCCGCACTGCCGGACGCCGATTCTCAGCTACTCGGTGAAGCTCCAACCCGCGACCCACTTTCTCAATTGGCAGCAGGACCCTTTCGGCAACTACCTGGCCCGTATCGTACTGCCCGAGGAAACCGAGATCTTCTCGGTCACCGTCGATCTCATCGCGGACATGGCGGTCATCAATCCGTTTGATTTCTTCATCGCGGACGAAGCCAAGGACTGGCCATTTCAATACGAGCCGGCGCTCAAGGCGGAGCTTGGACCCTACCTCACGCCCGCGCGGCCGGGACGCCGCCTGCTGAACTACGTCGGTGGGATCGATGTGCAGCCAAAAACGACGATCGATTTCCTGTGCGATCTCAATCGGAAACTAAACAAGGACGTGGCCTATCTGGTGCGTATGGAGCCCGGGGTTCAAACTCCGGAGGAGACGCTGGAAAAGGCGAGTGGGTCATGTCGCGACAGCGCCTGGCTGCTCGTGCAGGTCCTGCGCAACCTCGGTCTCGCCGCGCGCTTTGTGTCTGGTTACCTCATTCAGCTGACGCCGGACGTCAAGGCGCTCGACGGCCCCAAGGGGGCCGACGCCGACTTCACCGATCTTCACGCATGGACCGAAGTCTACGCCCCGGGGGCTGGATGGATCGGCCTCG
>Ga0075019_10002509_pt1 | contig 10457 bp, 9 predicted proteins | sample ColStrG_CSR_2013_FD_71473 | JGI IMG/M metagenome (GOLD analysis project Ga0075019, IMG submission 71473) | Freshwater sediment microbial communities in response to fracking from Pennsylvania, USA - Cold Stream Run_MetaG_CSR_2013 | ecosystem: Environmental > Aquatic > Freshwater > Creek >...
CTGCCAGGGCTCGAAGGCAGCAAGAACCGGGACTGCCGCCGTATGAAGGCGGCCCACGAGACCGGCAACGAATCCGCCCGCGAGCAACGAAACTCCCGCCCCCATGCCAGCGCCCACCAGGTAGCAGCTCAACGGCAGGGCGCGGCGCTCCGGGGCGAAATAGTCGGCGATGACCGAAGGTGCTGCCGGCTGGAGCGCGGCCTCTCCAACGGCCACCCCCATGCGCGCCATGAACAGCTGCGTGAAGCTGGAACACAATCCGCACAGCGCCGTCACGATGGACCAGAGCGCGACTCCCCACGCCACCACGCGCATGCGGTTGCTACGGTCTGCCAGCCAGCCGGCGGGGAATGTCATCAGCATGAAGAACAGGCCAAACGCAGCACCCTGCAGAAGCCCAATCCTGGTGTCGCTGAGGTGCAGCGACCGCTTGATGGGGTCGACCAGCAGAGCCAGAATGCTGCGGTCGATGGTCGACATGAAGAGCGCACCCATCAGCAGCAGCACCGCGAACCATGCGCGCCCCGCGGGCGGCCAGGACTCGGCGCTGGCATGTGCCGCCCCGTCGGACGCCTCGCCGCCAAGGTGTGTTTTGTCGTGCAGGTCCGCGCCGCGGATGGACCACGGTGTCGCCTTTCCCATCAACGCGACCCCCCTGCTGCGCGCTCCAGCGCCGTGGCCGCGGTCTCCGGGTCGAAGGTGGGCATGTCTTCATCGTCCTCGAGGGGAGCCTCGCTCATGTGATCATATTGCCTGCGGCTTGTTCCGTATATGACTCCTATGTTCAAATCGTTGAACGACGTCGGAAGTCGCCGCGGGCCTGGCATGCCGCCGGCAAGTTCCTGACCGGCCTTGAGATCTCAGGGGCGAAATCGAAGTTCATGACGGGGATATCCGGTGATCACTCAGCGACGCGCTAGGCATACACTGTCCCTGGATCGCCAGCTCGCACAGGCCGTGGCGGCGAGTAAGGCACCGGCGATCTCACGAGCCGTGGCAATCCTGCGATTGCTTGGCGAACGGGATTCGCCGCTGGGCGTGCATTCGATTGCGAAGGTGCTCGGCCTGGCTCCCAGCACCTGCCTCTACCTGCTCAGGGCATTGGTCGCCGAGGAGCTTGTCAGTTTCGATCGGGACACCAAGCGCTACGCTCAAGAGGCTGGCGTACTGACCATTGCGCAGCAGTGGTTGAGGCGCAACCATTTTACCGAGCTGGCGCAACCTCTCATGGACCAAATCGGCCAGTCCTTCGGGGTGACTGTGGCCGGAATGCGCATTGTCGGTCTGCAACACATTGTCGTCGTAGCCGTCTCTCGTTCAAACTCCAGCATTCGGCTCAGCATGCAGATCGGAAGCCGCTTCCCCGCGCTGATCAGCGCCACCGGGCGTTGTGTTGCGGCCTTTGGAGGTCATCCGGAGGGCGACGTTGAGACCCGTTTCAAGGCGCTACGCTGGGATAAGCCGCCGACCTTTCAGGCTTGGCGGTCGCAGGTTGAACGCACCCGCGCTCTGGGATTCGCGCTCGATGAGGAAAACTACATGGCCGGGCTGACGGTGCTCGCCGCCCCGGTTTGGACGAGGGGTAAGTTGAGCCACGCATTGGTGGTGATCGGCCCGAGCGGAGCGCTGAGGCGAAGCGGCCTTCCAAAGCTTCAGAAGTCGCTCCTGGATAGTGCCCGGATATTGACGACGCAGCTGGGCGGCGATGCCACATCGGGGTAGTCCCATGGTCTTCACGAGACTGCGCGGCGGCGCCGTCACGCTGGAATCCTCGCCTGCGTCCGCCTAAGCCCTCCTCAGGCCCACATCGGCCGTTGGCTACGCCGCTCTCCCCGTCGGAGAGCCTGTCAGCCAAAATCGTTCTTTTCCTCAATCGGCAAACCCTGCAGAAGACGACGCAGGCTGTCGAGTCCCAGTTCCACAGCTCCTGCCCGCAGAAACTCCTGATCGCCGAAGCGCTTCAACTGACTGCTCCGCACCACAACGCGCTCGCCCGTGGCGATGGCGAACCACAGGGCGGGGCCGAGGGCCGCCTCGTCCGCGTGGATAGCCTGGTCGGCAAGCGCTACGAGTGCGCAGGTCGTGTGAGTCACCCGTAGTGAGGCGCGGGCCGCGTCCCGCAGTGCACTTTCAGTCAACGGGCCGCTCGTCAGCGTTCCCTCGTCAAGATGCAGCATGGCCTCGATCTCGGCACCCGCCAGAGCCACCAATCCGCGGCGAAACACCGCATCGGCGGTGGGGTGCTGCGCAAGCCTTGCGGCGATCCGACCGCCGGTGAAAGTCTCGACGACGGACAACGATGCGCCCTTGCCTTTGAGGGCGTCGAGGACGAGGCCTTCCAAGGTGTCGTCATCTTCGGCCACGAGAAAATGGCCCAGACGTTTCCGCACCTCGGCCTCGATCGGCGCCATTCTACGCACGAGTTCGGCCGGATCCGAACCCCGCAGCGCGAGCTTGGTCTCCAGCTGCGGAAAATGGCTCTGGAAACCCAGTTTGACCTCGCCCCTCGGTGCAAGGTCCGCGATCCCCTCCAGGAGCGAATCGACATGGGATTCGCCAAGACCGAACGAGTGGAACCGCTTTACGCGCGAGACGGCGGTCGTGCCGCTGCGCGCGAGCAGCCGTGGAATGAGCTCCGCTTCAAGCATGAGAAAGAGCTCTTTGGGCACGCCGGGCGTGAAATAGAAGCGCGCCCGGCCGATCGTCAACTCAAAGCCGCACGCCGTTCCGATGGGATTGTCGATGATCTGCGCCGTGGCGGGCAGGAGAGCCTGCTTGCGGTTGTTTGGCTGCATGACCAGCTTGTGCCGATGAAACAGCAGTTCGATCCGTTCAAGCCAATGCGCGTTGAGCTCGAGCTTCACACCGGCCGCCTGGGCAGCCATTTCCTGGGAGAGGTCATCGACGGTCGGGCCCAGCCCGCCGTTGACGATCACCGCATCGGCCCGGTCGCCGGCGACATGAAACGCCTCCAGCAGGGTGTCCCGATTGTCGCCAACGGTTGTGCCCCAGCTCACCGACAGCCCGGCTTCTTCCAGCTTCCGGCTGATGTGGCTGAAATTGGTATTGACGGTCTTGCCCGTCAGGACTTCATCGCCGGTGCAGATGATCTCAATGCGCATGCCCGTCTCCACGGTGATGAGGGAGTTGAATTTGAACTGAGATGGACGCACTTCTTCCTGAGCGAGCTCCGATCCTCATCGGAAACGCATCGAGGACCTCGATGTTAGCGGAGTCGCCTGACCTTGGGAAAAGGCCTGGAAGGGCCCGGTCCTGCGCAAGGTGCACCAGCGAACGCGCAGGGAATACAGCCGCAACGCCTGCAGCGGCCACTCAGGTCGGCGCAGTCCCTGACAGCCACTTTGCCCTCCCGGAAACCGATCCGCGCGACAGTGCGCGGGCGACGGCGAGCACCATCGTGCCCAGCCGGGTCTCCTCGCCCGGTCCCGCGCGGTCGTTCGGCACCGAGATCAGCACCGCTCCGATAGGAAGACCGTCCAATTCGAAGATCGGCGCGGCAATATTGGTCGAGCCGGCGAATACGTCACCACGGCTGACAGCGTAACCCCGAGCTATGGTCTCCGCGAACCGGTGGAGCATTTCCGCGTCAGGCGGCTGGCCGAGAAACTCGCGCTGCCGTTCCGGCGTCATATACGGCAGCATGGACCAGGCGGTGGCGCTCGCTCTCGGCGGTACGACCAACCCGACCGGCGGTGCGCTGCGGAGGAAATGGGGACTCTCGAATACGTCGATGACGATAAATCGGCCTTCGTCCGGCACGATCAGCAGGACAGACTCGCTGGTCTCCCGCCACAACGCCTCCAACGCACCGCGTGCCCTGCGCCTCAGATCGTGGCTGCCATAAGCGTGTTGTGCGACCGCATGGATGCGGGCGGTCAGTTCCCAACGAACGGGCCGGCCGGGTGCGGGGCGGATCCAGCCTTGTTCCGCCAGCGTCGCGATGGCGCGTTGGGCGGCAGCGACGTTGGTATCGAGCAGGCGAGCGAGTTCGCTCACGCCGACCGGCCGACTCCGGGCGATCGCTTCGAGCGCACACAGTATTCTTGCGCCGCTTTGACTTGTTTTGACGGACATCGTTTCCTAGCTTATATTATCACCCAGCGAACAATAATATCACATAGTGATAAATTGGTTGAGGCGACGCCCAGGGTGAGAGCCCTAAGGGAGCAGGAGCGGCGACACATGACGATACGGGTTACACCGCTGCGAGACGCGATTCCGTTCGGGTCCTGCGTCACCGGGCTCAACGAAAAGGAACTTCAGGACCCGGCCGTGCGCCAGGAGCTTGTGCGCGTGTTCGAGGACCGCGGCCTGATCGTCTTCGCAGGCGTCGAACCCACAAACCGGCTGCAGCTGGCGATCAGCAAGGTCTTTGGGCCGTTGAAGGAGCATCCCGTCGACGCCGTAGACAGGGTCGATCCGGAATGCATGCCCGGTGCGATCAAGATCAGCAGCGATCCGTCCTCTGCCGACCTGGTCGAGATCGATGGCAAGGCCTATTCGAGCTGGCTGCCGTGGCATTTCGATCATTGCTACAACAACGAACTCAACCGCGCCGGCGTGCTGCGCGCGGTGGAGATCACACCGAATGGCGGCCAGACGTGCTTCATCGACGGCATCGAACTGTACCGTCGGCTTCCGCCGGATTTGCGGGCTCGAATTTCCAGGTGCTCGGTGATCTATTCACTCGACATGCAGCCGGATCACATACGCTTCGGCAGGCCGGAGAATTTCCGGGTCCTGCAGGTCGACCCCAAGCAGCTCGAGATACTTGAACAGGCGAAAGTCTACCCGCGCGCGATTCACCCGGCGGTGTGGAGCCGGGCAAGCGGAGAACAGGTGCTGCACATTTCGCCCTGGATGGCGGAAGGCATCGAGGGCCGGGAAGATGCAGACGGCGATGCGCTGCTCGAAGCCGTTTCGCGGGAAATCATCCGGCTCGCGGAAGCTGGCGCCTATGTTCACGACTGGCAGCCGACCGACATGCTGATCTGGGACAATTGGCGCATGCTGCACCGGGTCACCGGCTGCACGCCGCCGCATCCGCGCAGCATCTACCGCACGACGATTCAGGGCGACTACGGGCTTGGCCGCTTCGAGAACAACGACCAGCGCCGCTACAGGGAACTCGAACGCACTGTCTGAACGTGTGACGGAAACAAGAATCGACCGATGACCGGAAATTCACAATCGATGCGCGAAGTCCGCACGCAGTTGTTCCGCAGGGTGCTGGAACACGCGAAGACGGGCACGACCGATCTCGCGCAGGACGTGATGCAGATCGATCCGTCGACTTATTTCGATCCGGAACATTTCGAATGCGAGCGCATCCGGCTGTTCCTCGAAACCCCGCTCCTCGCCTGCCTGTCATGCGACCTGCCGCAGCCCGGAAGCTTCCGCCTGTTCGAGGATACGGGCGTCCCGATCGTCGTGACGCGGGGAATCGACGGCCGGGTTCGTGCCTTCCTCAACGTCTGCCGGCACAGGGGCGGGCGTCTCGTGCGCGAGGCGTGCGGCGAAGCCCGGCGCTTCACCTGCCGTTATCATGGCTGGACCTACGACACCACGGGCAAGGCCGTGGGCGTGCCTTCGGAACCGTTCTTCTGCGGCCAGAGCGCAGCGCAGGGGCAACTGGTGGCCTGCCCCGCCGAGGAGCGACACGGCATGGTCTTCGTGCTGGCGACGCCCGGCGGAACGATGAATCTGGACGCCCACCTCGGTCATTTTGGCGAGGAGATGGAACGGCTGAATTTTGTCCGCTCCGAACCGGTTGTGGAGGAGCAATTCCACAGCACGTCGAACTGGAAGTTCGCGATGGACACCTACCTCGAGAGCTACCACCTCCCAACCCTCCATCGCGACACGTTCGCCAATGTCTTCGAATCGAATCTGTTCCTGCTGGACATGTTCGGTCCACACTGCCGCTTCACTTTCCCCCATCGCGGACTGGAGAAGTGGATCGGCAAGCCGGAGGCAGAGTGGCCGATCGACGCGCTGCCGATCACCTATTTCCTCTTCCCCAACACGATCATCGCGGTGGGGTCGGTCAGCGCCAGCGGATCGAGCTTCACCACCCACCGCCTGTTTCCGACGTCCATCGGGGAAATGTACGCCAACGTGAGGATGTACGCCCTCAACGGGGTGCAGTCGGCGGAGCATCGCGCTGAAATGGAAGCGAATTTCAAGAAGATCAAAGGCGCCGCGGCGGATGAGGACTACGCGGTGACGGGAGAGAGCTGGGCGGCCCTGAAGGAATTGCCGCGCGACGCGCAATTCCTGCTTGGACGGCACGAGATCGGCGTCCAGAACTTCCATCGCAACATTGGCCGCGCCATGGAAGGCAGAGGCATCGAACGAGCGACCGAGCGTGCCACAACATGACCGCGCGACCGTAGAGCCAGCGGGGCGGCGCCGCATGACGGGAATGTCCCGGAATTGGCCTCAACCCGTCGTCGATTTTCTGGGGTCTGCCTCCACGGCGGAGTACACCACGATCAGCGCGGCGGGCGTGCCGATCGATACGCCGGTCTTGATCTTTCCAAGCGAAGGCCTGGAGAGCTTCGATCTCGCAACTGGACTGGCCTATCCGGCCAAAGCAGAGCGCGCGCAGCGCAATCCTCGGACATGTCTGCTGATCCAGGGCCGCCCGGACGAACCAATCGTCCTGATGCAGGGCTTCGCCACCGTCAGGGACAGCGACCTGCAGGCCAATACGCTGCGTTACCTGTCGGAGACAGGGCAGACGTTGCCGCACAATCCGCCGTGGGATCTGGCGCGTCAAGCGGTGTGGTACTGGACCCGGATACTGGTCGAGATCAGGCCGGCACGCCTGTACTGGTGGGACAGCCCCGCGGCGCTGGCGGAGCCGCCCCACCGCTGGCATGCGCCGGAAGGAACGGTCTATCCGGCCTCGGACCCATCGCCACCCGGAACCACCAGCAAGGCGGCGAAGTGGGAGGAGGCAAGTTCGTGGCGTACCCTGGCCGAACGGGGCTTGCAGCGCGGCGTACCAGGCCATCTGTCTCTGATCGATGCGGGCGGATTCCCCTGCACGGTCCGTGCGCGCTCGATCGAGGTGACGCCCGTAGGGTTCCGGCTCGGCTTGCCTACCGGACTACCCTCGCACCTCGGCAAGGCGAGCCTCAGCTTCATGGGCATCGAGACCTTCATCGGCGAGATGATTTCTCCTGATTCGATGCGGGTGGAACGGACTTTGCCGATCTTCCCGATGACCCAGGACATGACTCAGCTCTGGCAGCCGACGCCGCATACCCGCAGTGAGTTGATGGAGCGGCTGCTGCAGGAAACCCGGCGCCGTGGCCAACCCATTCCCGAGATTCCCCGCGAGCGTCCGGAGCCCACGGCGGGCTATCGCCTGCGCATGGCGCGACGAGCGCGTTCCTGATGGCGTTCGCTATCGCGGTGGGTTCATCGCGAAGCTGAATTGCAGATGCTCCTGAAACCCACGCGGAAACGGTGCAAAGACCTGCGGATCGTGTCGATCCCCGATCCGGTCAATCTGTTCGGCCACCTGTTCCATCGTCCAGTGCTCACGAAAGACGCCCTTGGTTTCGGCGACAAATGCCTGGGCGACCCGACCGGCCAGAGCGACAAACATCTCCCCGGTTGACCTGCATTTCTCGTGCACCAGCCAGGCCACGGTTGGCGCGACCTCCTCGGGAACCATCGTTGCGGGGAATGACGACGTATCGACTCCTTCCGAGAGTCGCGTACGCGCTGCGGGCACGATCGCATTGCAGGTGACGCCGAAATCGGCCCCCTCCAGCGCGATCGTGTTGGACAACCCGATCAGACCGGCCTTCGAAACGGCGTAGGCCGCCAGGTTCTTCTGGCTGTACAGCCCGGCAATCGAAGAGGTCAGAACGATTCGCCCGTAACGCGCATCGCACATGACCGGCATGGCCGCGCGTACCACATGGAAGGCGCCGTGCAGATGCACGCCGAGGGTGGCGGAAAACTGTTCCCAGGTCATTTCCCGCAGGGGCGCGGGGCGATTGATTCCGGCATTGTGGATCAGAATGTCGAGGCGCCCGAAATGCCGCATGGCCGCGTCGACGACGGCCTGCCCGCCCTCGGCAGTCGCCACCGACTCCGTGACGGCCAGCGCTTCACCGCCGGCCTGACGGATTTCATCGACCACCTGCTGCGCCGGTCCACGGTCGCCGCCCTCGCCGTGGCGGTTCACGCCGGTGTCGTTGACGACGACTTTTGCCCCGCGCGAGGCGAGCAGCCGTGCGTAGGCGCATCCAAGCCCCCGCCCTGCCCCCGTGATCACCGCGACCCGGTCGTCAAACCTCAATTCGTTCATGACCACCCCTTTTCACCCGATACCAGCTTGATCTTGTTGCGCTACGTGCCCATCAGTTCGTGGACGTTCCGATGGAAGTTCTGGACCCCGATCTCCTGGCGTCCCACCGGCAATTTCGTGCCCGGAGGAAGTGCAGGCAGCCCCGGATGGCTCTCGCCTGCCACTGAATAATCCTCGTTCAGCAGCGCGGCCCTGGCCGTCTCATAGGCGCGGTCAATCTCGGCGCGATATTCCGGAGACTCGACGCCACCGATGGCACAGTAGGCCATCTTCGAAACGAAATGGCCCACGGACTGCGGGAAGATCCGGTGGATGTTGACAACGCATCCGTTGGGACTGGTTGAGCCCACGGAAAGAATCGTGTTGGGAAACAGGAAATACTGCAGCGGCAGCAGATCCACCTGCCACTGCGATTCCGGCATGTCGAGCCACTTATGAACGGCGAGCGGCGCAAAGGTGTAGCGATGATGCCGGCCGAAGGTCTCGAATACGCAGATCGGTGAAAACAGCCCTTTGAACGTCTCCCGGTGCAGCGAGTTGAGGTGATAGGTCTCGAAGAAGGTGTCGAGTCCGTACTTCCAATTCGCTGCAACAGGAAGATCGTCGCCGCGTACGCGCCACGCGTTGCCAAGGCCAATGATCGCAAGCTCCCGATCGAATGCGCCCAAATGTCGGTCCAGATCCATGATCGAGCAGGGCGTCGCCTGCACGAAGACGAGGCCATGCCGTTCCTCGGCGGGGCAAGGCACAAGGTGCTTCTGCGCTTCGATCCCGCCGCAGAACTGCCCCTCCTCCGGCACGCCTATGGCCTTGCCCGTGGCGTCAAACGTCCAGCCGTGAAATCGACAGGTGAACCGGCTGGCGCTTCCGCACTCGGTACGGACGAGGCGGGCGCCGCGATGCGGGCAGATGTTGAGAAAGGCGCGAACCCGGCCATCCTTGCCGCGCGTGATGAATATGGGAACGCCCGTGTCGTCAAAGATCCGATAGCTTCCCGGTTCGGGAAGATCCGTGGACAGGCAGGCCACAAGGGGCATTTCACGAAAGAACGCCTGATACTCCCGGGCGAAGGCTTCCGCGTCGAGATAGAACGAGACGTCCTCGTGGAGCACCCCCAGCGCAACGGCGGTTCCCCCGCTCCTGGCCTGCTCGACGGCGCCGCGCGCGAGTTCCCGGCGCAGCGTCCTCAGCGGAGGATCGCGGTCGCCGGCACCGGCAGTCGGTTCCTTCATCGCCGGCATTCCCGCCTCCTGCTGCTCAGCATATGCGGACCCATATGCCCCCCGCTATCCAGTCAGAAATTGATCACTGAACGTGTGACGCGCTGTTCGCCGCGCAGAGAACGCTGGCGGCGCTGGCCTCGACCATCACAGATGCCCAGATGCCGCTATTCTCCAAGATCAGATGCGGCAGCGCAAAGGCCCAATTTGACTGCAAAACTTGGGAGACTGGCTCTGACGGTGCTGTCGCGCAGACTGAGTGGCGGAGAGGGTGGGATTCGAACCCACGTGCCGGTATTACCCGACCATCCGATTTCGAGTCGGCGCCGTTATGACCACTTCGGTACCTCTCCCCGCTGTTCAGCATCGGCGAGCTGCTATTCTAGCCCAATTGACGGCTCCGTGAGTTTCACAATGGCCACTGCCGACCCCGCCCCCGCCACCGTGCCCCGTGCGCTGGCCGCACCCGGCAGTGGCGCCCACCTGGCCCTGCTGGCGTTGGCGGTCGTGTTCTCGTTGGCGGGCTGCTCGCCGGAACCCAACGGCCTTTCGCAGCTGCGCGCGCGCGGCGAACTGCGGGTGGCCACGGTCAACGAGCCGACCGCGTATTACCTCGGAGCACACGGCCCGCAGGGCTACGAGTACCGGCTTGCACGCGCCTTCGCCGACAGCCTCGGTGTACAGCTGATCATCGAGCCGGCGCCGGACCGCGGGCACCTCCGCCAGATGCTGCTGGACGGCAGTGCCGACATCGCCGCGGCGGAAATCACCGCCGATGAAGTCTGGAAGCACGCCGGCCTGGCCACCAGCACTTACCGTGAAGTCGAGCAGCTGGTGGTCCAGCGCCGCGGCCGCCCTGCCGCGCACAACATCGCGGCACTCAATGG
>Ga0075019_10002510_pt1 | contig 10447 bp, 9 predicted proteins | sample ColStrG_CSR_2013_FD_71473 | JGI IMG/M metagenome (GOLD analysis project Ga0075019, IMG submission 71473) | Freshwater sediment microbial communities in response to fracking from Pennsylvania, USA - Cold Stream Run_MetaG_CSR_2013 | ecosystem: Environmental > Aquatic > Freshwater > Creek >...
GAATAGGGTTAGTGTTTAACGACACTAGCCCTTTTTCTTTTGTTCTTCCACTGCAGCTAAATTGCTGCTGTGGGTGCATAAAAATATGCAGGTCACAAAATAATTGTGCCTGGTCATGCATTTATATGACCAAGCTTTGGAGGTGCGACTTGCAGTTTGAGATCTGCCTTGTGTTCACTCGTGAACATCTCCATAGTATTCAAATTGATTGTTGTCCCGGGTTATAAGCTGCATCAGTTTTGGATGCAGGAATATCTTTTCTTTGCCCATCGTGATTTCCTGTAAAACACCGATCTGAACCAATTCTTTGAGATAGCGTGAAGCTGCCTGGCGTTTGGCAATTCCTTTTTCAGCCAAATCCCCGATCCGACAATAGGGCTGCTCAAAAATCACGTCAACCAGTTCACGAGAATATATTTTTGGAAGGCTGGACCGAACAAACTGGGTTGTGTGGTCGGATAGTTTACGAATCGCTGCAATCTTGTACGTGGTCCAGCTTGACGTCTGTTCTACGGCTTTCAACATGAAGAGAATCCACGGCTCCCATGCCTGCTCACTGGTTACGTTCAGCAGCAGTCGGTAATAATCTGCTCTGTGTGCGATGATGTGACGACTCAAAAATAAAATAGGCAGTTGCAAAAGATTTTGCTGGATCAAAAATAAAATATTGATCACGCGGCCTGTTCGGCCATTTCCGTCAATGAATGGGTGAATGGCTTCAAATTGATAATGCCCGACTGCCATCCTGACCAAAGGATCAATATCCTCTTCGTTATGCAGGAATTTTTCCCAATTTGCCAGCAAATCCCTGATGACTTTTTCGCCCTCGGGCGGCGTGTAAATTATCTGCCCGGTTCGATCATTGATGAGCTGTGTGCCAGGAATTTTCCGGATATCCATATCGACCCCTTTGAGCGTTGTACAAATCTCAACGGCTGTGGCCGTACATAGCGGGCGATCATTTAAAGATTGATACCCTTTAAAAAGGGCGGAGCGATAGCGCAACGCCTCTTTTGTGGCCGGATCCGCCTGACCGTCGGCGTGGACATGCTGGAATAGTTTGTCCGTTGTCGTGACTATATTTTCGATTTCGGAGCTGTCTTTTGCTTCAAGCAAGGGGATAGTATTGATCAACATGGTTTGATTCGGGATCAATTCCGCCGCCTGTTTAAGTTCAGCCAACGCGGTCCTGGCAGCTATGCAAGCCTTAAGTACAGCGCGGCTTTCCAGATCCTGGCTGGTTGGCAGGGAGGGCAGTTGATTATAGGGGTATGAAGAATCCCAAACAGGTGTTGATTGAGTCATGTTTGCAAAACCGAATTTTGTCGACATGTATGTGATGTTATGTCGATATCAGCGACATGTCTATCGTTTATGTCGTTATTTTTTACTTTCATCGACATGAGAAGGGATATCTGGTAAGTCTCACGGAAGTTGAGCCCGCGATACGAATACTTACCTGCATCCTCAAAAACCACGAACGGAATAGCCGCAACAGCATCACTGAATAGGGTTTAGTGTTTAATGACACCAGCTCTTTTTCTTTTGTGTGTTGAACGTGGTTCGATTTGTCTCGAACCCTGTTTTATTACAGAGTCTGGCATCGCGACACAGTCATTGCAAAGACATCAGCGCCTGATGCCCTGCAGTTTCCGCCTCCCGGTTTCAGCCGCGTCTGGCCCGCTTCAATTGTGAGATATCGCGCACTGCACCGCGATCAGCTGAAGTGGCCAGCGCCGCATACGCCTGCAACGCCTGCGATACATAGCGTTCGCGCCCGATTGGCAGCCATGCTTCATCGCCACGCGCTTCCATTGCCGCTCTGCGCGCTGCCAGGGCAGCGTCACTGATCTTCAGATGAATACTGCGCGCCGGGATATCGATTTCGATGATATCGCCTTCCTCCACCAGACCAATCGCACCGCCTTCAGCTGCTTCCGGCGAAGCATGGCCGATCACCAAGCCGGACGAGCCACCGGAAAAACGACCATCGGTAAATAAGGCGCAGGCTTTGCCCAGACCCTTGGATTTGATATACGAAGTCGGATACAGCATTTCCTGCATGCCGGGACCACCTTTCGGGCCTTCATAACGGATGATGACGACGTCGCCTTCATGCACCGTATCACCGAGGATGGCTTCCACTGCGGCATCCTGACTTTCGAATACGCGTGCCTTACCGGTAAATTGCAGAATGCTTTCATCAACCCCGGCGGTTTTTACGATACAGCCTTTTTCTGCCAGATTGCCGTACAACACGGCCAGTCCGCCATCCTGCGAATAGGCATGCGCCTTGTCGCGGATGCAGCCCTGTTCACGGTCCAGATCCAGACTGTCAAAACGCTGTGACTGCGAAAATGCAGTCTGTGTCGGCACGCCGCCCGGTGCTGCCTTGAACAGGGTGTGTATGGCTTCATCAGCACAAACGGCAATGTCATTGTGGGCAATTGCCTCGGCCATGGATGCACTGTGTATGGTCGGGCGAGTCGTGTCGAGCAGACCGGCACGGGCCAGTTCACCGAGAATGGAGATAATGCCGCCGGCACGATGCACATCTTCAATATGATATTTATCGGTCATCGGCGCGACCTTGCACAGGCACGGTACTTTGCGTGAAATGCGATCGATGTCAGCCATTGTGAAATCGACTTCCGCTTCGTGTGCGGCGGCCAGCAAATGCAATACCGTATTGGTCGAACCACCCATCGACACGTCGAGCGCCATGGCGTTTTCAAAACTCGATTTGGTGGCAATCGAGCGCGGCAGTACGCTGTAATCATCCTGTTCATAATGCCGTTTGGCCAGCTCCACGATCACGCGTCCGGCGCGCAGGAATAATTCCTTGCGGTCGGCATGGGTGGCCAGTATCGTGCCATTGCCCGGCAACGACAGTCCCAGCGCTTCAGTCAGACAGTTCATCGAATTGGCAGTGAACATGCCCGAGCAGGAGCCGCAGGTTGGGCAGGCAGAACGTTCGATGCGGCCGATTTCTTCGTCCGACACTTTGCTGTCACCAGCCTTGATCATGGCGTCAACCAGATCGATTTTCATGATCTTCTGTACGCCGTTTGATTTGGGGTGCAGGGTTTCAAGCACCTTGCCGGCTTCCATCGGACCACCCGAGACAAACACCACCGGGATATTCAGACGCAGCGCGGCCATTAACATGCCGGGTGTGATTTTGTCGCAGTTCGAAATGCAGACCATGGCATCGGCGCAATGCGCGTTGACCATGTATTCCACCGAATCCGCGATCAGGTCACGCGAAGGCAACGAATACAACATACCGTCATGCCCCATGGCGATACCATCATCCACCGCGATCGTGTCAAATTCCTTCGCTATGCCGCCAGCTTTCTCAATTTCTCTCGCAACCATCTGCCCCAAATCTTTCAGGTGGACATGCCCGGGCACAAACTGGGTAAATGAATTCGCAATCGCAATGATCGGTTTGCCGAAGTCGCCATCGGTCATGCCGGTAGCGCGCCACAAAGAGCGGGCACCGGCCATATTGCGGCCATGAGTGGAAGTGCGGGAACGATATTGGGGCATAAATGTCTCTCTATGTAAAAATGTTGAAGCACGTATAATCAGAGAATCAATTCTAACCGATTCGCGCCATGCTTGTTCACCCACAATTTGACCCCGTCGCCATCCATCTTGGTTCATTCGGCATTCATTGGTATGGGCTGATGTATCTTATTGGCTTTATGGCTTTTATTTGGCTGGGGAGAAAACGTTTGCACACTCTGAATCGCGGGGGTTGGGATGATAAATTCCTAGACGACCTTCTGTTTTATGGGGTACTTGGTGTCGTGTTGGGTGGAAGGCTGGGTGAAGTGCTGTTTTATAATCCCGGCTACTATTTTTCTCATCCAGGCAAAATACTTGCCATTTGGGAAGGTGGCATGTCCTTCCACGGCGGATTTCTTGGCGTGCTAATAGCGATGGCAATTTTTGCCCGCAAACGACAACTTGACTGGCTACAGCTGATGGATTTTATCGCACCGCTTGTGCCGATTGGCCTTGGGGCCGGGCGTATCGGGAATTTCATTAATGCCGAATTATGGGGAAAACCCACCGATGTCGCCTGGGGCATGATTTTTCCAAATGTAGACAGTTTACCGCGCCACCCCTCCCAACTTTACGAATTCGCCTTGGAGGGTATAGCACTATTCACCTTGCTCTGGCTATATTCAAAAAAACCACGCCCGCTAGGTGCTGTTTCCGGATTGTTTCTGATCGGTTACGGTAGTTTTCGATTTATTGCCGAATTCGCTCGCACCCCTGATGACGGAATATTCGGCTTGATGACCTTCGGAATCAGCATGGGACAATGGCTAAGCTTGCCGATGGTATTCGCCGGAATTTTAATGATGGTGTGGAGTTACCGAAGCAACAAATACTCTTCATAAAGCTGCAATATCTTGTCCAGCCTTTAATATTCGCGACTCTTGACACCCCTTATCCCCTCCCCGATACTTCGCTCATCTCATTAGTACAGGCTTCATGCTTTGGACGAACTTTCACTGGCTACGCTGTTTTTAGCCCTCGTTGTTATTCTCATCCTCTCCGGATTTTTTTCGTCTTCTGAAACCAGCATGATGTCGTTAAACCGGCATCGATTGAATCATTTAGTTCGCAAGGGCAATAAAAGCGCGAAACTCACTTCAAAATTATTAGCCAAAACTGACAAGCTGTTAGGTTCAATATTGTTTGGCAACACCTTGCTGAATGTTGCAGCTGCAACGCTCACTGAAGTCATCGTATTGCGTATATTCGGGCGAGGCAACGATACAGCGCTTGTTTTAGGTTCACTCATCATCACCTTTATCATTCTGGTTTTTAGTGAAATATTACCCAAAGTGATCGCGTCCAGCCATCCTGAACGAATTGCGTTATCAGCCAGTTTCGGGCTCGCATTTTTCATCAAACTATTCTATCCCGTAGTTTTTATCGCCACCGCAATTGTGCGTACAGCACTCAAAGTTTTGCATATCAAAGTTCAAACAGATCAAAGTAAACAATCAGTCAGTCTTGAAGAAGTGCGCATGATGGTATTAGAAGCCGAACAATATTTACCCCATCGTCATCAAAAGATGCTGCTCAATCTAGTAGATCTGGAGCGGATTGTCGTTGATGACGTGATGATCCCCAGAAATCAGATTGAGGCGCTGAACATCAACGCCGACTATCTGGAACTGAAACAACAGTTGGCAACGTGCCATCACACACTGCAACCTGTTTATGAAAACAAGTTGGACAACATTATCGGGATTCTGCACGTACGCAAGACTCTTTCACTACTGCAACGAGATACTTTCGGAGCAGATGATTTGCGTGAATTATTGTTGGAACCCTATTTCATCCCTTCCGACACCACACTCCTTATGCAACTGCAACATTTTCAGGAACGTCAATTACGACTGGGGTTAATCGTGGATGAATACGGGGAGTTGCTCGGCTTGGTTACTCTGGAAAACATACTGGAGGAAATCGTCGGCGATTTCACCACTCAATCCCCCTCGCAAACAGGTAAATTTTACCCTCAGTTAGACGGAAGTTTATTCATCGAAGGTAGCACGCTGCTCCGCGATTTGAACCGCAAGATGGGGTTGCATCTGCCTCTGGATGGTGCAAAAACTTTGAACGGATTGATTTTGGAACACCTGCAAGACATTCCCGAAGCCGGCACTAGTCTCAAGATTAGTGGCTATCCGATTGAGATAATCCAGACACAAGATCGTGTTGTAAAGATAGCCCGAATATTCGTCGCTCCAAACAAAAAACCAGATTCGCATTAAATGATCCGCTATATAGCTACTTTACAAAGCACATAAAGCCAAGCATGATGCAAAATATCTTTATAATCCCGCCTATTGGGATAAAACTTGTGAACAATAACAACCACTGGATATGTGAACTTTGAGCTCAGGGAAATAGAATGGCTACTGCAAACAAAGGTACAAAAGAACTACTTTATAGCTGGGAAGGCAAAGACAAGTCAGGCAAAGTTGTCAAAGGTGAAATGCGCTCTGCCGGCGAAGCAACTGTCTCTGCCAATCTGCGTCGCCAAGGTATCACAGTCTCTAAAATCAAAAAAAGTGCCACTCGGGGAAAAGGAGTATCCGAAAAGGACGTCACACTTTTTACCCGTCAATTAGCGACCATGCTCAAGTCCGGTGTGCCCCTTTTGCAAGCTTTCGATATAGTAGGCAAAGGACACGATAATCCTTCCGTCGCACGCTTATTACTCGATATTAAAACAGACGTGGAAACAGGTAGCAGCTTGGAACAGGCTTTTCGCAAATACCCCCTCTATTTCGATGACCTTTTTTGCAACTTGATCGGCGCAGGTGAGCAGGCTGGCATTCTGGATAGTTTGCTGGATCGTTTGGCAACCTATAAAGAAAAAATACAAGCTATCAAGAGCAAGATTAAATCGGCTCTGTTTTATCCCATTTCCATTATCGTCATTGCTTTCGTCATCACAGCTGTGATCATGATTTTTGTTATTCCGGCATTTAAAGAGATGTTCAAAAACTTCGGTGCCGACTTGCCTGCCCCTACTTTGGTTGTCATGGCCATGTCCGATTTCTTCGTTACTTGGTGGTGGGCTATCTTTGGCGGTATCGGCGGTGGCTTGTATTGGTTCTTCTACACTTGGAAACGCAGCAAGAAGTTGCAGCGGACAATGGACACTTTGATGCTTAAAATACCAGTTTTTGGCCCGCTGGTTCGTAAAGCTACAATTGCCCGTTGGACTCGTACATTATCTACTATGTTTGCGGCCGGCGTTCCCTTGGTTGAAGCATTCGACTCTGTCGCTGGTGCGGCCGGCAACGCGGTATATTATGACGCCACCAAAGCTATTCAACGCGAAGTCACAACAGGCAGCAGTTTGACTGTGGCAATGCAAAATACCAACGTATTCCCCAGTATGGTATTGCAGATGGTTGCAATTGGGGAGGAGGCTGGCTCGATTGATAGCATGCTTTCCAAGGTGGCTGATTTTTTCGAAGCAGAAGTTGATGACGCTGTCGAAGCACTTGCCAGCTTGATGGAACCGGTAATCATGGTGGTACTTGGAACGCTTATCGGCGGCATGGTGATCGCGATGTACTTGCCGATTTTCAAGATGGGTCAGGCTGTCGGTTAATAAAGCTGCGTCAGGCATATCTGCGTTGTCATTGCCGTAATGTTTACCCTCTACTTGCAGACAAACAATTGGCGCGCCGTTTAGATGGACGCGCCTTTATTTATAAACTTATAAAATGACTTTTATCCAAGACCTGCAATTCTTTCCCCCTCTCTTCATTGCACTTTCGGGCATCATGGGTTTGATAGTTGGTAGCTTTCTGAATGTTGTCATTCACCGCCTGCCTAGAATGATGGAGCGTGAATGGAAAGACCAATGTGCCGAACTATCTGGCGAGGAAAGGCCGAAATTGGAGCCTTACAATTTATTGACTCCACGTTCTGCCTGTCCTCATTGTAGCCATCCAATTAGTGCCCTCGAAAACATACCGGTCATCAGCTATCTTTTGTTGCGCGGGAAATGCAAAGGGTGCGGAGCATCAATTTCAATTCGCTACCCAATCGTAGAAACGGTTAGCGGTTTGTTAAGCGCTTTTGCAGCATGGCATTTCGGTTTTGGAACTGCCGGACTGTCTGCCATTCTGCTTCTATGGGCTCTCATCGCACTTACCTGCATCGATCTTGATACTCAGCTGTTACCGGACGATATTACCCTGCCTTTACTTTGGCTGGGTTTGTTGTTCAACCTGTCAAATACCTTTACCAGCCTAAGCAATGCGGTGATTGGCGCTATCGGGGGATATCTGATTTTATGGGGCGTCTATTGGATGTTCAAACTTGCCACAGGTAAAGAAGGCATGGGGTATGGTGATTTTAAATTACTCGCTGCCATTGGAGCCTGGCTAGGTTGGCAAATGCTACCGCTGGTCATCTTACTGTCTTCTGTAGTCGGCGCTGTAGTAGGCATTACTTTGATAGTAGCAGTGAAGCATGGACGAGATATTCCTATACCTTTTGGTCCCTATCTTGCCGGAGGGGGACTGATTGCATTATTTTGGGGAACGCATCTCACCCAAAGTTACTTGCAACTCTTTGCGGCACAATGAGCTCAGATGCCAATAAGTACGCAGGAGGCTCTCCTCTCCACCTGTTAATTGGCCTAACCGGGGGTATCGGTAGTGGCAAAAGTACGGTTGCCAACCTGTTTGCACAACTAGGCGCTCGCATCATCGACACCGACGAGATTTCTCGCGGCCTGACAAACGCTGGTGGCAAGGCTATACCTCAGATTCTGGCCGTTTATGGCGCAGATTATATTGACTCCGAGGGGGCTCTAAATAGAAATAAAATGAGAGAGTATGTCTTTGCCAACAAGGCCGCCAAAGCAAACCTCGAAACTATCCTACACCCGCTCATTCTCGAACAAGCCAAACAACTTGCACAAGCACCTTCCTGCGCACCTTATACTTTTTTAGTCATACCTTTACTATTCGAATCGCAAAGTTATCGAAGCTGGCTTCATCGCACCCTTGTTGTCGATTGCCCTGAAGAAGTTCAGATATCGCGCACAATGCAGCGAAATGGTCTCGATAGGGCTCTGGTAGAATCGATCATGGCTCAGCAAATATCTCGAAGCCAACGTTTGTCATTGGCTGACGATATAATTCGAAACGATAGCGATCTGCCTTCATTGTTTGCTCAGGTTGATTTACTCCATGAGCGATATTTGAATAAAGCAAGTGGAAGCGATTGACGGAAAGCGGCACACCATATATCTTTCCGAACCAAAATTAACCTAAACTTGACTCATTGATGATTAGCTACGAGTTTCCTCTGAACGAACGTGTGCGTACCCTGCTACGGCTAGAGGATCTCTTCTCTCGAATTGAAGTACTGATCGATCGCACCGACAGCATCGATCATCATTGTGCGCTTGGTGTTTTATTTGAACTTCTCGAAGTCGCGGCTCGCGCAGATCTAAAGTCCGAACTGCTGCAAGAACTCGAACGGCAAAAGAAAATACTTTCTGCTCTGCATGCTAATCCCGAGATTTCAGAAGATGCGCTTGAAGGAATCTTAACCAGTATAGATTCCGCGAGCACAGATTTGCTCTCTATGAACGGAAAAATTGGCCAACACCTGCGTGATAACGAGTGGTTGATGGGAATCAAGCAACGTGCCTGCATACCCGGTGGAGTATGCGAATTCGACCTGCCCTCGTACCATTATTGGCAACATCAGACCATTGCTGCGCGGCGTAACCATCTAGCCTCCTGGCTTAATCCAATGTTGCCTCTGCGCGAAGGTTTGTCGATTGTATTAAAACTCTTGCGCGAAAGCGGCAAGGTTCATCACTTTATTGCATTGCATGGCAGCTTTCAACAAATGCAAGGCGGAAAAGTTGCGCAAATGCTGCGCGTACACATTGATAAATCTGTACCTTGCATACCGGAGATCAGCGCTAATAAATATGCACTCAATGTTCGTTTTGTTGCCGCGAACTATGCCGCCAAGACCACCCTCTATGATCAAAATGTTCCCTTCGATTTAACTTTCTGTTCTCTCTAATTCTCTACATTAATGGGCACTAGCCAAAAAGCTCCGGTTGTTACCTGCCCACAATGCGGCAAAGAACACGTCTGGGATACCGCGAATCGCTACAGGCCGTTTTGCAGTGAGCGCTGCAAAATGATTGACTTGGGAAAATGGGCTAACGAAGAATATCGTGTTGAGCAGCAAGAACAAAAGCCCGACGAATCTGATCACCAAGCCTGACGCAGTAGGGCAATTCCGTGGGCACCGTGTTCCCATGCCGTTTGCAAATGTAAATGCGACAAACCACCCAAGGCATAGACCGGAATAGATGAAGTCTTTGCAATTGCGGAGAAATTTTCCCAGCCCATATGCGGTGCGCCCGGATGTGATTTGGTCGGCAATACCGGGCTCAACAGTGCAAAATCACAACCTAATTTTTCCGCTTGGCGTAGTTCTTCGGCACTGTGGCAAGAAGCTGAACACAAATCAAGTGGAGGACGTTCGGTTAACTCGACCAGTTGAACTGAGGTCAATTGCACGCCGTCTGCACCTACTTCGTTCGCCAACGCTACCTCACCATTGAGCAATACCTTTGCACCGTGTGCGTGAGCCAACTTGACCACACGTAAAGCCAGTTCACGCAACGCATCGCGTGAAAGATTTTTTTCGCGTAACTGCAACAGCCGCAGACCACCACCCAGTTTGGCTTGCAAACTGCTTATAAATGCTTCTGCGCCAAGTTCGCCAGCGTTGCTAATGGCATATAGGTCAGGCAGCTCCAAAGCTCGCAGAATCGGCGCATTGGCTGGGAGTATTGGTGAAACCGTAAACTGTTCGCTCTCCCCCGGGGAACGCGAAGCGAGGGGCCGGGCCA
>Ga0075019_10002511_pt1 | contig 10444 bp, 8 predicted proteins | sample ColStrG_CSR_2013_FD_71473 | JGI IMG/M metagenome (GOLD analysis project Ga0075019, IMG submission 71473) | Freshwater sediment microbial communities in response to fracking from Pennsylvania, USA - Cold Stream Run_MetaG_CSR_2013 | ecosystem: Environmental > Aquatic > Freshwater > Creek >...
GAGCCGGCGCCGGCGCAGCCGAACGCGGCGGCGGTCGAACAGCAGCACGGCGAACTCAGCGACTGGGCCGCGCGCTGCGGCGTGTCGGTGCGCCCAGAACTGCGCGCGTTGCGCCGTGAGGCACCCGCCAGCGACCTTTCGCACCCGGCCATGGCGGTCAACCTGGACGCGTGCATCCAGTGCAACCGCTGTGTCCGCGCGTGCCGCGAGGAGCAGGTTAACGACGTCATAGGCTACGCCCTGCGCGGTGCCCACAGCCGCATTGTGTTTGACCTGGACGACGCCATGGGTGCGAGCAGTTGCGTCGCCTGCGGCGAATGCGTGCAGGCCTGCCCCACGGGCGCGCTCATGCCGAAAACGCAGGTCGGCTCGCAGCAGGTGGACCGCAAGGTCGATTCGGTGTGCCCGTTCTGCGGCGTCGGCTGCCTGCTGACCTACAACGTGAAGGACGACCAGATCGTCAGCGTCGACGGACGCGACGGACCGGCCAACCACAGCCGCCTGTGCGTCAAGGGACGTTTCGGCTTTGATTACGCGCACAGCCCGCAGCGCCTGACGGTGCCGCTGATTCGCAAGCCGGGCGTGCCCAAGGACCCGGAAATGTTGCAGGGTCTGAACCACGACAGCGCCGACTGGTCGGCGGTGTTTCGCGAAGCCAGCTGGGAAGAGGCGATGGCGCTGGCAGCCGGTGGCTTGACCGGGCTGCGCACCCAATACGGCAACAAGGCCCTGGCGGGCTTTGGTTCGGCCAAGGGCAGCAACGAGGAGGCCTACCTGTTCCAGAAGCTGGTGCGCACCGGTTTTGCATCCAACAACGTCGACCACTGCACGCGCCTGTGCCACGCGTCCAGCGTTGCGGCGCTGCTCGAGGGCGTGGGTTCGGGCGCGGTCAGCAACCAGGTGAACGACGTCGCGCACTCTGACCTGATTTTTGTGATCGGGTCGAACCCGACGGCAAACCACCCGGTGGCGGCGACCTGGATGAAGAATGCCGCCAAGCAGGGCGCCAAAATCGTGCTGGCCGACCCGCGCGTGACCGACATCGGGCGGCACGCCTGGCGCACGCTGCAGTTCAAGGCCGATACCGACGTCGCCATGCTGAACGCGCTGATCCACACCGTGATCGAGGAAGGTCTGGCCGACCAGGACTTCATTGCGCAGCGCGCGTCCAATTTTGAGGCGCTGCGCGAGAATGTGCGCGGCTACAGCCCGGAGGCGATGGAGCCCATCTGCGGCGTTCCGGCGCAGACCCTGCGCGAAGTGGCACGCGCTTTTGCGCGCGCCAAGGGCGCGATGATTCTGTGGGGCATGGGCGTGAGCCAGCACGTGCACGGCACCGACAATGCGCGCTGCCTGATCGCCCTGGCGACGGTGACCGGCCAGATCGGCAAGCCCGGCTCGGGCTTGCACCCCTTGCGCGGCCAAAACAATGTGCAGGGCGCCAGCGACGCGGGGCTGATCCCCATGATGTTCCCCAACTACCAGCGCGTCGACAAGCCCGAGGCGCACGCCTGGTTCGAAAACTTCTGGGGCGTGACGCTGGACAAGGAGCCCGGCTACACCGTGGTTGAAATCATGCACAAGGCCCTGGCGCCCGACAGTGACCCGCACAAGGTGCGCGGCATGTATGTCATGGGCGAGAACCCGGCCATGAGCGACCCTGACCTGAACCACGCACGCCACGCGCTCGCCAGTCTGGAGCACCTGGTGGTCCAGGACATTTTCATGACCGAGACCGCCTGGCTTGCCGACGTCGTGCTGCCGGCGACCGCCTGGCCGGAAAAAACCGGCACGGTCAGCAACACCGACCGCATGGTGCAACTGGGCCGCCAGGCCGTGCCGCCTCCCGGGCAGGCGCGTGCCGACCTGTGGATCATCCAGGACCTGGCGCGGCGCATGGGCCTGAACTGGAACTACCCCGGCGAATTTGCCGGTGTGGCAGCGGTGTACGAGGAAATGCGCCAGGCCATGCACGGCGCGATTGCCGGCATTACCTGGGAGCGGCTGGAGCGCGAATCCAGCGTCACCTACCCTTGCCTGAGCGCCGACGATCCCGGTGCGCCCACGGTCTTCATCGACACCTTCCCGACCGACAGCGGACGCGTGCAACTGGTCCCGGCCGACATCATTCCCGCGGCCGAGCGGCCCGACGCCGATTTTCCGTTTGTGCTCATTACCGGGCGTCAGCTCGAGCATTGGCATACCGGCAGCATGACGCGGCGTGCCAGCGTGCTGGACGCCATCGAGCCGATTGCGACCGCCTCGCTGTGCGGCGCCGATCTGGACAAGCTGGGGCTGGAGCCGGGCGACGTCATCACGGTGCGCTCGCGCCGTGGCGCCGTGGCAATCCACGTGCGGCGCGACGACGGTACGCCACGCGGAGCCGTGTTCATTCCCTTTGCCTACTACGAAGCGGCGGCCAACCTCATGACCAACGCTGCGCTCGACCCGTTCGGCAAAATTCCCGAATTCAAGTACTGCGCCGTCGCGGTCGAGCGCGGCGGCACGCCGAGCGCGCGACCGGGCTACGGCACGGCGCTTGCGGCCTGACGTCGGAGCCGCGCCATGCCCGGGGACGCTGTCCTGCCAACGCTGACGCGGGCACAGGCGCCGCTGACGCACAGCGTGCCGGTGCGGGACGAGCACGGCGTGGAGCGGACCTTGTCGATTCCGGCCGAGCGCGCGCTCACGGTGTACGTGGACCGCAAAGAGCTGATCACGCTGATGACACTGGGCGCGCACCCGGAGTGGCTGGTGCTGGGTTATCTGCTGAACCAGCGTCTGGTCGCAAGCGCGCACGACATCGAGTCCATCAGCGTTGACTGGGAGGTCGGCGCAGCAGCGGTGCGCACGCGCCACGGCATTGCCGATTTGGAGCAAAAAACGGCGCAGCGCGTCGTCACCACGGGCTGCGGCCAGGGCAGTGTGTTTGGCGCGCTCATGGACGGCGTGGAAAAAATCGTGTTGCCGCCCACGCGCCTGACGCAGTCCGATTTGTACGCGCTGGTCGACGCCATCCGCCTGCACGACAGCGTCTACAAAACGGCGGGTTCGGTGCATGGCTGCGCCTTGTTCGAGGGCGCGCGCATGCGCTGCTTTGTCGAGGACGTGGGTCGACACAACGCCATAGACACGATTGCCGGCTGGATGGCCATGCACGGCGAAGTGGGCGCTGGCAAGGTGTTCTACACCACCGGTCGCCTGACCAGCGAGATGGTGATCAAGGCGGCGCAAATGCGCGTTGCGGTGCTGGTGTCGCGCAGCGGCATGACGCAAATGGGCCACGCCGTCGCGCACACCCTGGGGCTGTGCGCGATTGGTCGGGCAACGCACCGCCGCTTCCTGTGCTTCAGCGCGCCGGAGCGCCTGCTGTGGCAAACCGAAGCCGCCGCCCAGCGTGCGCCGGTACAAGCCTGAAATTTTGGGGCGATTGCCGCACGGCCGCAGCGCGCTTGCGACATGCGGTATGGTTGCGCCATGACTGTTTCTTTCTGGCGCCTGGGCTGGCGTACCCTGTGGCGTGACCTGCGCAGCGGCGACTTGCGCCTGCTGATGGTGGCGGTGGCCCTGGCGGTGGCCGCCTTGACCGCCGTAGGATTTTTTGCCGATCGCCTGTCCGCCGGTCTGCAGCGCGACGCGCGCCAGTTGCTCGGGGGCGACGCCGTCGTCGCCAGCGATAACCCGACGCCTGCAGCCTTTGTCGCACAGGCACACGCCCTGGGCCTGCAGCAGGTCACCACGCTGAGCTTTTCCACCATGGCGCGCGCCAGCGACGCGCAGGGTGGCGCCGCCAAGCTGGTGGCGCTGAAGGCGGTGGAGGCGGGCTACCCGGCGCGTGGCCAGCTGCGCCTGGCCGATCCCTCGGGCGACCCGGCTGGCGCAGAAGTGCCAACCGACCGGATTCCCGAGCACGGCCAGGCCTGGGTCGATCCGGCGGTGCTGGACGCACTGCAGCTGCACCCGGGCGACGAACTGCTGCTGGGTGACAGCCGCTTTCGCATCAGCGCGGTGCTGGCGTACGAGCCCGACCGGGGCGCGGGTTTCATGAACTTTGCGCCACGCGTCATGGTCAACAGCGCCGACCTGCCCGCCACCGGACTGGTGCAGCCGGCGAGCCGCGTCAGCTACCGCATGGCCCTGACGGGACCGGACGCTGCCGTCGTCCAGTACCTGGACTGGGCCGAGGCAGCGCTCAAGTCCGGGCCCGGCACGGGCGCGCGTCCGGTACGCGGCGTGCGCCTGGAGTCGCTGCAGACCGGGCGCCCGGAAATGAGCCAGACGCTGGAGCGCGCGAACCGCTTTCTCAATCTGGTCGCGCTGCTGGCTGCGCTGCTGTGCGCCGTGGCCGTAGCCCTGGCGGCGCGCAGCTTTGCTGCGCAGCGCCTGGACGATTGCGCCATGTTGCGCGTGCTGGGGTTGAGCCAGCGCAGCATGGCGTCGGCATACACCCTGGAATTTGGCCTCGCAGGCGTGCTGGCCAGCGCCGTCGGTGTGCTTTTGGGCTACGTCGTTCATACGCTGTTTGTTTATCTGTTGGCCGGACTGGTGCAGAACGCGCTGCCTGCGCCCAGTCTGTGGCCCGTAGGCCTGGGGCTGGGTATGGGGCTGACCTTGCTGTTCGGCTTTGGTCTTCCGCCGGTGCTGCAACTCGCGCAGGTGCCGCCGCTGCGCGTGTTGCGCCGCGACCTGGGGCAGCTGCGTCCAACGTCCGCCGGTGTGCTGGCGCTGGGGGTGCTGGGTTTTTCTGCCCTGCTGTTGGTCGTCGCCAACGACCGAACGCTGGGGCTGATTGCCGTGGGCGGCTTTGCCGGCGCGGTGCTGCTGTTTGCCCTGCTGGGCTGGCTTGCCGTGCGCGCGCTGCGCGCCAGCGTGCGCGAAAACACGGCGCCGCGCTGGCTGGTGCTGGCGACGCGCCAGGTCGCCGCGCGACCGGCGTATACCGTGGTGCAAATCAGCGCGCTCTCCGTAGGCCTGCTGGCCCTGCTGCTGCTGGTGCTATTGCGTACCGACCTGATCGCCAGCTGGCGCCAGACCACCCCGCCCGACGCCCCCAACCGTTTTGTCATCAACGTGATGCCCGACCAGAGTGCTGCCTTTCGGCAGAACCTGGAGCGGGCGGGGATCGCGCACTACGACTGGTACCCCATGTTTCGCGGCCGGCTGATCAGTATCAATGGCCGCGCGGTCACGCCGCAGGACTACAGCGAGGAGCGCGCGCAGCGCCTGGTCGAACGCGAGTTCAACCTGTCCAACAGCGCCGTGGCGCCGGCGCACAACACGGTGGTTGCGGGCCACTGGCAGGACGGCGAGGCCGACGCCATCAGCGTCGAAGAGGGACTCGCCAAGGCGCTGGGGCTGCAGCTGGGCGACCGCCTGGTTTTCAATATTGGCGGCGTCAGCAGCAGTGCGCGCATCACCTCGCTGCGCAAAGTCGATTGGGGCTCGATGCGCGCGAACTTCTTTGTGCTGTATCCGGTGGAGCGCATGCCCGAGGCGATTCCTGCGACCTTCATGACCGCGTTTCGGGCGCCCGCTACCCAAGGCTTTGACAGCGCGCTGGTGCACGCCTTTCCGAACATCACCAGCGTCGACATGACGGCCACGCTAAACCAGGTGCAGCGCGTGCTCGACCAGGTCATACAAGCCGTGCAATACCTGTTTGGCTTTACGCTGGCCGCCGGCCTGGTGGTGCTGTTTGCCGCCGTGACCGCCACGCGCGAGGAGCGCGCCCGCGAGTACGCCATCATGCGTGCCGTAGGCGCGCAAGCGGCCCTGCTGCGCCAGGTGCAGCGTGCCGAACTGGCGGGGGTAGGCCTGCTCGCGGGGGCCTTGGCCGCCGCGCTGGCCAGTGCGATTGGCTGGGCGCTGGCGCACTACGTGTTTGAGTTCGCGTGGACCGTGTCGTATACCGTGCTGCTGTGGGGCGCGCTGAGCGGTGCAGCGCTGGCGCTGGCTGCGGGTTGGTGGGGCTTGCGCGGCGTGCTGCGCCGGCCGGTCGTGGATACCTTGCGCGCCGCTGCCTGAAATGGACATCGAAGAGCCCCAGAGCGACACCGCGTTTGTCCGCATCGGCGGCGAGCCGGCGGTCGCCGCGCTGGTGCAGCGCTTTTACGATCTGATGGAACTGGAGCCGCAATACCGCGTGCTGCGTGCGGTCCATGGGCCGGACCTGAGCCCGGCGCGGCAAAAGCTGTTCTGGTTTCTGTGCGGCTGGATGGGTGGGCCGCAGCACTATGTGGAGCGTTTCGGCCATCCGCGCCTGCGCATGCGCCACATGCCGTTTTCCATTGGCATTCAGGAGCGCGACCAGTGGCTGGCGTGCATGCTGCAGGCCATGCAGGAAACCGGGCTCGCCCCCGAATTAAGGGACCGGCTGAACGCGGCGTTTTTTCAGACGGCCGACTGGATGCGTAACCGCTGAACGGGCTGGCAGTGTCTACTTATTCGCACTTGGGCGCGCACACCGCTTGCGACTTGCCCAGAAACTTACGCGTGATCAGCTGCGCCCGGGGGCGGTGCTTGCCACAGAGAAAGCACGACATGGTGGACGCGCCCACATACGAGGTCGATGTAAAGGGCGATCCCGAGGCTTTGGCCTTGTAGCGCAGACCGTCTTCCAGGATCGCAGATTTTGTGACAGGTTTCTTCATGTGGCGATTTTACGACAAGCAGCCGTTCGGGGTCTGGGCATGAACAGCCTGGGCGCCAGCCTGGTCAGCGCGCTGCAACTGCTGGCGGCTCTGGATCCGGAGTTGCTGGCGATCGTGCGGCGCTCGCTGGCGGTGAGCGCCAGCGCCTGTGCGCTCGCCAGCGTCCTGGGCCTGGCTTTGGGTGCGGCGCTGGCTTTGCTGCGCCTGCCGGGGCGCTGGGCGCTGCTGGCGCTGCTCAATACCCTGCTGGCCGTGCCATCGGTCCTGGTCGGTTTGCTGGTCTACGTACTGCTCTCGCGCAGCGGACCGCTGGGTTTCCTGGGGTGGCTGTTTTCGTTCAAGGCCATGGTGCTGGCGCAAACCGTGCTGGTGCTGCCGCTGATTACGGCGCTGACGCGCCAGCTGCTGTTTGACGCCAACGCGCAGCACGGCGAGCAGCTGCAATCCATGGGCGCCGGCCTGGCGCTGCGCGGCCTGTTGCTGGCCTGGGACGAGCGCTACGCGCTGCTCACGGTGCTGCTCGCCGGCTTCGGGCGTGCGGTGTCGGAAGTGGGCGCGGTCATGCTGGTGGGCGGCAATATGGAAGGCTTTACGCGGGTGCTGACGACCAGCATTTCTCTAGAGACCAGCAAAGGCAATTTGCCCTTGGCGCTGGCGCTGGGATTCGTTCTGCTGGCTTTCATTCTGCTGCTGCAACTGCTGATCGCCGTGCTGCGCAGGGAAGGCCGTGGTGCGGGGAACGGTGCGAGCCGTGGGAACGATGGGGGCGGTGCAGGCGGAGCCCATGGTGGCAGCGTTGGCAACGGCGTGCCTGCGCTGGACGCCGCGCCGGAGTGGTTGCCATGAACACGGTGTTGCACTGTGCTGCGGCGACCTTGCAGTATGGCGCGGCGCCGCACGCGCCGGCCGCACTCTGCGGCGTCAATTTGCACATTGCGCGCGGTGAACGCGTCGCCATTGTCGGCGCCAACGGCTGTGGCAAAAGCAGCTTGCTGCGCCTGCTGCACGGGCTTCTGCAGCCGACGCAAGGTACGGTCATGCGCGCGCCCGGCTTGCGCCAGGCCATGGTGTTTCAGCGCCCCTACGTGCTGCGCATGTCGGTGCAAAACAATATTGCGCTGGCGCTCTGGTTGCGCGGCCAGCGCTGGTCGGCGGCGCGGCAACAGGCCTTGGCGGCGCTGGAGCGCGTCGAACTGCTGACGCACGCGCAGCGACCGGCGCAGCAACTTTCGGCCGGCCAGCAGCAGCGCGTGGCGCTGGCGCGCGCCTGGGCCAGCGCGCCGCAGCTGTGGCTGCTCGACGAGCCGACCTCGAGTCTGGACCCGCACGCCAAGCGCGCGGTCGAGGCCTTGGTACAGTCGTTTGCGCACCAGGATCCCGACGCCACGCTGGTATTTGCCAGCCACAACCTGGGCCAGGTCAAGCGCCTGGCGAGCCGCGTGCTCTATCTGGAGAACGGGCGTTTGCTCGCCGACGCGCCGGTGGCCGAGTTTTTTCAGGACGCGCTGCTGCGCCAACGTGCGCCGCAGGCCTATGCATTTGTCAAAGGAGAACGGGTATGAGCACCGCTGGTATTTTTGGGAAGGCCCTGCGCTTTGGCGCGGCGCTGTTGTTGTCTCTGGCCATGGCCTGGACGGGCCTGCGTCCGGCCAGCGCGCAGACCATCGTGATGGCGTCCACCACCTCGACCGAACAGTCGGGTTTGTTCCCGTACCTTTTGCCCCGGTTCACCCAGGCCAGCGGCGTTCGCGTCAAGGTTGTTGCGGTGGGTACGGGCCAGGCGCTGGACATGGGGCGGCGCGGCGACGCCGACGTGTTGTTCGTACACGACCAGGTGGCGGAAGAAAAACTGGTCGCGCAGGGCTTTGCGCTGCGCCGCTACCCTGTGATGTACAACGACTTTGTGCTGATAGGCCCGGCGTCTGACCCGGCTGGCGTTCGCGGGAACGACATCGTGCAGGCCCTGGACAAGCTGGCCAAAGCCGACGCAGGCTTTATTTCGCGCGGCGACAACAGCGGCACGAATGCAGCCGAACTGCGCTACTGGGCGCTGCGCGGCGAAAGCGCGGCGCGCGGGGGCGGCTACCGCGCCTGCGGTTGCGGCATGGGCCAGGCGCTGAACATGGCGGCCAGCCTGGGCGCTTACGTGTTGAGCGACCGCGGCACCTGGCTGGCGTTTCACAACCGCGCCGACCTGCAGGTGCTGGTGCAAGGCGACAGCCGCATGTTCAACCAGTACGGCGTGCTGGTCGTCAACCCGGAGCGCTATCCCCAGGTGCAGGCGGCAGCAGCGCAAAAATTTGTCGATTGGGTGACTTCGTCGCAGGGCCAGGCGGCGATTGCAGGCTACACCATCGAGGGCCAGCAGCTGTTCTTCCCCAACGCCCAGCCCTGAGCGGCAAGACCCGGCCTGCCCGTGGGCGCTGCCGCCCGCAGGGGACTGCCGATTGCCTGCGTCAGACACGCACCGGTTGCAGCAGCACCAGCAGCGCGCCGGCGCCGCCCTGTGCCGGTGGCGCCTGGACAAAGGCGACGACTTCGGATTTTTGCACCAGCCAGCGCAACACCTTGTCCTTGAGCACGGGCGTCTTGCCGGGCGAGCCCAGACCCTTGCCGTGCACCACGCGCACGCAACGTATGCCGTGCTTGTGCGCGTCGCGGATAAAACCCGTCAGCGCCTCCCGCGCTGCGTCGCTGCGCAGGCCGTGCAGGTCAATCTGGCGCTGAATCGTCCATTTGCCCCGGCGCAATTTTTGTGTCACGTCCGGCCCTACGCCCGGCCTACGAAAACTCAGGCTCTCATCGGTTTCCAGCAGCGTGCTGATGTCGACGCTGTCGCTCAAGGCCTCGGCGAGTGCGGCCTGCGCGTCCCGCTCTTGCTGCCGTGGCACCGGGCTGGGGGGCGTGGGCCTGAGGTCGGCCTGCGTGCTCTCTGGAATGCGCCGCACCGAGCCTACGGCAGCGCGGAACAGGCTGTGCTGCTTGGCCGTTTGCCGCGCCGCCAGCTCGCGTGCCGCCAGCGCCTGCGCTTGCAGCGCCTCTTGTGCGGCGGCGCGCTGCGCTTGCGCGTCCAGCGTTTGCTTGACTTTTTTCAGCTCGGACAAGGAACCGACTTTCATGGCAGCGCCTGACCGTGGACAAGTGGGTACGGGCTTTGATTATGGCAGGCAGGCGCGCACGTGGCCCGGCCTACATCAGCCCGTGCTCCGCCAGGGAGAACGCGCGACCGGGCGCCACAATGACGTGGTCCAGAACGGCGATGTCCAGCAGTGCCAGGGCGGCGCGCATTTTGCGCGTCAGGGCCAGATCGGCCTGCGAAGGGTTTATTTCGCCGCTGGGGTGGTTGTGCGCCAGCAGCACCGCGCTAGCGTGGTGTTGCAGCGCGCGCAGCGCCACTTCGCGCGGGTAGACGCTGGTTTCGCTCAGCGTTCCGCGGAACATTTCTTCGTGCGCCAGCAAGCGGTGTTGCGCGTCCAGAAAAAGTACGGCAAAAACTTCGTGCGGGCGCTGCGCCAGCAGCATCTGCACATAGGTTTTCACGCCCTGGGGGTTGTCCAGCACGCTGCCGGCGCGCAGCGTTTGCGCGCTGGCGCGGCGCGCGAGCTCCAGGACCGCGAGGATTTCGGCGCGCTTGGCCGGGCCCAGGCCCTTGACGTTCTTGAGGGCGCCGGAGCCTGCACCCAGAACGCCTGCCAGGCCCGCGAGTCCCGCCAGGCCGGCCAGCCCCGCCCGGCGTACGCCACTGGCTTCCCCAGTGGCGTACGCCGGGCGGGGCTGGCCGGCCTGGCGGGACT
>Ga0075019_10002515_pt1 | contig 10439 bp, 7 predicted proteins | sample ColStrG_CSR_2013_FD_71473 | JGI IMG/M metagenome (GOLD analysis project Ga0075019, IMG submission 71473) | Freshwater sediment microbial communities in response to fracking from Pennsylvania, USA - Cold Stream Run_MetaG_CSR_2013 | ecosystem: Environmental > Aquatic > Freshwater > Creek >...
GGCGGCGCTCGACCTGCAGAAATTCGATGCGGCATTGGGTGCCGTGCGCAGCCAGCGGCCGGAGATCGAAATCTGGCTCGAACCCGGGCGCTTCCTCGTGGCCGCCGCCGGCGTGCTGCTGGCGCGCGTGACCCAGACCAAGTCCAAGGAAGACACGCACTATGTCGGCGTCGCGACCGGCATGAACTCGCTGATCCGCCCCGCGCTGTACGGTGCCTGGCACGAAATCGTGAACCTGACGCGGCTCGATGAGCCCGCCACGGAGCTGGTGAACGTGGTGGGACCGATCTGCGAATCCGCGGACGTGCTGGGCCATGACCGGCTGCTGCCGCGCACGCTCGAGGGCGACGTGCTGTTGATAGCCAACGCCGGGGCCTATGGCCACGCGATGAGTTCCCACTACAACCTGCGCCCGCCGGCCGCCGAGATCCTGCTGTAGGGCGGCCGCCCGGATACCTTCGCGTCCCGACACCTTCACGTGCCGGCACCCTCGTGCCGGTTCCGGCAATCTTTTGCCGCCGGGGGCGTGACGCGCGTCACACGCCGCCCGCGTGCGGCCTCAAGGACCCCCTGCGTTGCTCGATAGCGGGGTATGGCCCACCCCTGGAATATTTCGCGCGCTGTACTGGCCGCCTGCCTGGCGACCGCGGCGGGCTGCGGCGGCGGCACCGACGTCACCAGCCTGCCGGCGGCGGCGCCGACACCGGCGGCCGTCTACGGCATCAGCCAGAGCAACATCGAGATCGCCGCGGCGCTTTACCAGGATTCCAGCCGCACGCCGGCCGGCTTCTATGCCGATCCGCCCCCTCCGGGCGAATCCTCCGTGGCCACCTACCATGTCAAGAACAGCGACGTCAGCGCCGGCGTAACGGCGGATTTTGAGCTGTGCACCGACGATTTCAATCAGGCGCTGACCTGGTCCGAAGACGCCGCCGGTACGGGCGCCGGCTACGCCAGCCTGGTGGGCAACAGCACGACCACGCATTATTTCGAATTCGATCGCCTGAGTCCGGGCACGCCGCAGACCTACATCCGCCAGCGCGTCTACCTGTGCAGCTACCTGGATCGCAGCGACACCGTCGTCGGGGTCGACCCCGGACCGGCCGGCATCCTGAACCAGCGACCGATCAGCGCCGGCGAACTGGGTCAGCTGAGCGAATACCTGTGGCGGTTCACGAGCTGGAACAATTACGGCAACGCGGTACTGGTCAGCGAGCCGGATCCCGTGGCCGGCGGCATGACGCATACGCTGGTCGTGGCGTCGCTGGTCGCCAACGGGGCTGGTGCCGGGTGCGACCGCGTCGACGTGGTCGCCTGGCAGCACGCCGTGGATGCGACCACCGGCGCGTTGACACGCACGCTGTCGACCTTGTGGAGCTTCAATGCCCAGCAGGTCGGCACCACTGCGGCGAGCTGCGGAACCTAGGCCGCGCGCGCCCGCCAGCGCGTGCCAGCCAACGCGCGCCAGCCAGGCCGCAGGCGCCGACTCAGTACACTTCACGTTGATAGATGCGCGAGGTCGGCCCGGGAAACATCCCGAAGGTGGCCATCCCCGCCGGGTTGGCGTTGCTCCCGGAACTCACATTCCACAGGTACTGCAGCCAGCTCGGGGCGCTTGCCGTCACGGTCACCGCCCCTGAGTTGCCGCTGCCCGGTGCTGCCAGGATCAGGTTGAAATCACCGCCCTGGGGGCTGCTGCGGTAGCGCAGCCCGGGTGCCGCTGCGGCGGCGCATCCCACGCCCGAGACACCGGGGCTGCCGCTGTCGCGCACGCAGGTCTCGCCGGCCACCAGGTTCGACTGGTAAGCGCTGAAGGCGAGGGTGGGGGCGACACTGCAGCTGTCATCCGTGTTGGTGGTGAAGCCCAGCGCGGTGCTCAGGTAATACTCGGTGGTCAGCGACATCGGCAGGTCGAGCAGTTCCGAGCCGACGCGGTTGCGCAGCCTCAGCCGCCCATAGCGCTGCGTGGTGCCGGTGCTGAAGGCAATGCCGGTACCCGCACCGAAAGTCACCGGATTGGCGGCCGCGACGCCGTCCAGGTCGATGACGTTGATGGACAGGGCGATGTTGGCATTGAACGGCGCCGTCGCCGCGCCGCGGCTGAAGGCCAGACCGGTGCCGGCGCTGAAGGTGAGGCTCGACTGGCCGGCACCCAGATCGACGATGGCCGGATCGCTGCTGGTGGCGGGCAGCCCGGAAGTATCCAGTGCCGGACTCGCCGGGGTCGGCGTATAGCTGCGCCCGGTCAGGGCCGCATTGCTGAGCCGCGACAGCGCGCCGGTGTAGTTCTGCGTGGTCGCGCCGCCCACGGCCTGGGCGGTCACGGTGATCACCGGCGCGACGGTGTATGCAAAGGGTTGACCGAGGTAGGTGAAGCCGCCCGCGCCGCAGCCGGTCGCGAGCACAGGCGTGTTCAACGTGGTGGCGAAATTGTTCGGCACAAAGCGGCCGACATTGCCCGTCGCGCTGCCGACGACATCGCCGGTGCCCAGATAGCTGCCACCGGCCACATGCGGCACGAGCTTGATGATGCCGACTTCCGGCCAGGAGAACGCCGTGCCGGTGGCGACCCCGTTGGCGAAGCTGCCGGCCGTTCCGGCCACCGCCGGATTGTTGCCCGCGGCCGGCAGGACCAGCGTCGCCGTGAAGGACACCGAGGCCGGTGAGCTCTCGCGGCCGTAATTCGGTGTCGTTGCTCCGCCCGTCTCGACGGCGGTGACCGTGGCGGTGAAGGCCTGGCCGGCACCGATGAATACCGTTCCGGAAGCCGTGCTGGCGGCCGGGTTGGCAAAGGCATCGGCGCTGCGCTTGATGTTCGATACCAGGAAGTTGGCGGGCTTGGAGACCCAGGTTCCGGTACTCCCGCGAATCCCGGTGGGCAGGCCCGGGTTGCCGGTGGTGTCGTCCTTCATGGCGAGGCTCAGCGCGCCCGTGTCCTTGTAATTTGCACTCACCGTGGCCTGGCCGGCCGTGAAAGTGACGCTCTGCGCGGCGGCGCTGGCTTCGGCCGCGGCGATGCTGGTGCCGTTCACGGTCGGCGTGATCGTGCCGCTGGCCGGATTCACAAAGGTCGACCAGAACTTCAGGTTCTTGGCGCCGGCGTAGCCGGTGATGATGCCGCAGGTCGCGTCGGTGGGGTTCTGGCCGTAGGCGGTCAGGTAGACGCTGAAGCTGCTGCCCGCCACCTGCGGTGAGGCAAAGGCGGGCACGCCGCCGGCGGGATTCGAGAAGGGGGAGGAGGTGACCGTGAAGCCGCTGGGCGAGAACGTGATCGCACCCTGCGTGCCATCGTCGTGGATGCCCGCGCTGACCGAGTCGACGGCATTGACGGTTACGAGCGCTTCACCGGTCTTGTAGCTCAGCGCGAAGCTGGCGCTGGAATCGGCGGCGTTCCACGCATAACTGGCCGCGCCATCGTCGGGCACCGTGTCCGTCAGCGTGCCGTTGCCCGCGGTCTTGCTCCAGGTACCGTGTCCGGTGGTGGTGGTCAGATTCACGGTACCGGTATAGCCGGTAATCGGGTTCCCACCACTATCGACTACCGTGATGGTCATCGACTGTGCGAGGCAGAACAGACCATAGTTGCTGTAGCTGATCTTGTAGCCGACCGCAGCGGCTCCGGAGGAGAACGCAATGGCGCCCGGCGCCTGCACATAGGCTGCGCTCGAGGAAGTGGACCCCTCCGTCGTGCCATCGTAAAACACCGTGGCCGTGTGAACGCTGGTGTTGGTCTGGGTCGCCTGCGCCCACAACTCCGCTACCAGGATATCGCCGGCATTGACGGCGACGCCGCTGATCGAAGTCGTGTTGGTCGAGATGTCTGTTTCAGTATTGCTGCTGCCCGGTCCTGTGATGCCAAGCGCTGGATTATCCAGCAGCGTTGCAACGGTAGTCCCCGTCGACGGCCGCCACACCTTGAGCACCAGGCCCCACGGGAGCAGGTGCGTGCTGATACTTGATTCGGAGGCACCGCCGTCTATGGACCAGGCACCCGTCGGCAAGGTCTGGGCCGCCAGCGGCCTGGAAAGAAACCGCCGGAACCAATACTTCTTGAGCGTGGTCTGGCCCAGGGTGCTCAGCGCCGCGCTCACCTGGGCCGTGCCGATCGTGGTATCCATGGCGCGGTTGGTCCCCGCAGTCGTGGCGGTGCCATCGGGTGTGGTCGCGCTCTGTGTCGCCGCTCCCGGCAAGGTTCCGGTATCCGGCGTCGAGGCATCGTGGAAGTACAATTTGGTGCCACCGATCGTCTTGGTCTTGGTATCCGTCGCGACGGTGGTGCCGCCAGCACCCGCCACCACCAGCTGGAGGCTGGTCGCGGCTGCGGCCGCCGTGAAGTTGGCGAATCTCAATCCCGAGATTGTCAGGTCGTCGCCTGGCTGGAAATTGGCAGTCGGGTGCAGCACTACCGTATGGTTGCCATCTTCATAGGCGCCGAGCGTGGCGCTGACATAGCCCGCCGCGGCGCCCGACAGCGTGACGGTGGTGACCGTCGTGTCCCAGGTCATGGGAAAGGACGCAGGTATGCGAATGCGCAGGCCATTGGCGGCGGTGATGGTCGTGACATTCTGGTCTTCGGTGACCGTCGGATTACTCGCTGCCGCCGCCGACTGCCCCACCGCGAAATTCTGGTTGGCGGCCGAATCGAGGCTCGGCTGGCCGATCGTCTTCCAGCGGTTGTCGGAACTGGCGGCCGCGCCTTCGGCGCCCGAGGTTACCACCTGCAGGTTGCCATACGAACCGGCCGTGAAGTTCGCGAATCTCAGGCCGGCGATGGTCAGCGTCTGGCCGACGGTGAAGTCGGCGGTCACATTCAGGACCAGGGTCTGGCCACCGTCCTCATAGGCGCCAAGCGTCGTGCTCACCTTGGCCGCTGCGGTACCCGAGAGCGTCACCGTGGTCACCGTCGTGTCCCAGGTCATATAAAGATTGGAGGGGATGCGGATGCGCAGGCCGTTGGCGGCCTTGATGGTCGCCACGCCGGCGTCATCGGTGACGGTCGGGTTGCTCGCCGCGGTTGCGGCCTGCCCCACCACGAAGGACTGGTTCGAGGCCGATGAAATCGTCGCTGTCGGCACCTGGACGTTCTTCCAGCGACCGTCGAGACTGGCGGTGGCGCCGCCCGCGCCGGTGACCACCAGCTGCAGGTTGTCATAGGAGGAGACGGCGGTGAAATTCGTGAACCGCAGTCCGGAGATCGTCAGGGTCTGGCCGACGGTGAAGTCGGCGGTGACGTTCAGGACCAACGTGTGGTTGCTGTCCTCATAGGCGCCGAGCGTCGTGCTCACCTTGGCTGCGGCGCTGCCGGTCAGCGTCACGGTCGTCACCGTCGTGTCCCAGGTCATGTTGAAGGAAGCCGGGATGCGGATGCGGATGCCATAGGCCGCCTTGATGGTCGCCACTCCGGCATCGTCGGTGACCGTCGGGGTGCTCGCCGCCGTCGCGGGCTGCCCGATCGAGAAGGTCTGGTTGGACGCCGAGTTCAGCGTGGGCGTCGGCACCTGGATGGTCTTGGAGCGATAGTCGAGGCTGGCGGTGGCGCCGCCCGATCCGGTGACCACCAGCTGCAGGTTGTCGGTGGCGGAGACCGCCGTGAAATTGGCGAATCTCAAGCCGGCGATAGTCAGCGTCTGGCCGGCGGTAAAGTCGGCGGTCACGTTCAGCACCAGCGTATGGTTGCTGTCCTCATAGGCGCCGAGCGTGCTGCTCACCTTGGCCGACGCGCTGCCCGAAAGCGTCACCGTAGTGACGGTCGTGTCCCAGGTCATGTTGAACGTGGCGGGAATGCGGATGCGGATGCCGTAGGCGGCCTTGATGGTCGGGATCGCCGGATCGTCCGTCACCGTCGGGTTGCTGGCCGCCGTGGCCGGCTGCCCGACGGAGAAAGTCTGGCGCGAACTGGAATTCAGCGTCGGCGTCGGCACCTGGACGGTCTTCGAGCGGTAGTCCGTATTCGCCGTGGCGCCGCCGGATCCCGTGACCACCAGCTGCAGGTTGTCGCTGGCCGAGGCGGCCGTGAAGTTGGCGAAGCGCAATCCGGCAATCGTGAGCGTGTCGCCGGCGGCAAAATTGGTGGTGACGTTCAGCACCAGCGTATGGCCGCTGTCCTCGTAGGGGCCGAGTGTCGTGCTCACCTTGCCCGCGGCGGTGCCCGACAGCGTCACGGTCGTGACGGCCGTGTCCCAGGTCATGTTGAAGGTCAGCGGAATGCGGATGCGCAGGCCGTTGGCGACCGTGATGGTCGGCGTGTCGGGGTCGTCCGTCACGGTCACGTTGCTCGCCGCCGTTGCGGCCTGGCCAACGGTGAAGGTCTGGCTCGAGGCTGAATTGATGTTCGCATTCGCCTCGGCCCTGCCGGCGAACACCAGCAGCAATGCGGCCAGCGCGGCCGCCAGTCGCGGTACGCCGGTGAGCGGGCGGCCCTGGGCGCGGTCGGTCATCAGTTGGCATCCGTGAACGTGGCGCTCATGAGGCGCCGCACATAGTCAGGCTGGCCATAGGTGCCGGCGCTGGCGTTGGCGCTGATCACGTAGGCGTGGCTGGTGGCGGCGCCGTTTGCGAACGTGGTGGCCGTGCAGCTCACCGCCACCGCGTAGCCATTGAGGGCGGCCTCGCTGAGCGTGAGCGTCGTATTGGCCGCGCAGCTGCCGTTGAGTGCGCGATAGGCGCCCCACTCGATGCCGGTACGCGCGGCGGCAAGCGCCCGCGCCTGCATCAGGCTCATCATCACTGCGTGCTGCTGCCCGGTGCCGACGCGAATCGCGACCAGAGCGAGCGCACCGAGCACCACCATCAGGAACAGCGCCGGCACCAGGGCGAAACCCATCCCACGCGGCGGGCATGGCGGCTCGGTCCTCACGGGGTATTATCCAGCTGCACTTCCTGCAGCAGCTGGATCGATTCGCCGTTGCGCGTCAGCTGCAGCGACAGAGTGGCAAGCGCGTTGCGCTGCGCCGTGCCCGAGGCGTAGCTGAACTGGCAGGCGCCGACGTCGGCGGCCACGAGCGCCGTGCGGGCCCCGGCCGCCAGCAGCGTGCCGGCGTCGGCGGGCTGCGTAGCGGCAATGCTGTAGCCGGAGTAGCGCTTCAGGGTGCCGGCGGAGGCGTCGCACAGGTAGGTGACCGGACCGCTGACGATGTAGACCCGCTTGCCCGGCGAGCCATAGGCGAATTTGAAGGCCGGACTCAGGGTCACGAGGTTCTGGTTGGCGCTCGCGCCGGCGGCGACCGAGAGGGTGGTTCCGGCCGGCGTGATCACGTTGGCCGCTTCGTAGGCATTCGCGCCCGGCACGCCGATGTTGTAGATCGCCAGGTAGGAGGACGAGGAGGTCCAGGGCAGTGTCAGCTGGGTGAACGGCACCGTAGTCGAGAAGGCGCCGTCGGCGGCGGTGAAATCGAGCTCCAGGGCCGGATTGGCCAGCGGACCGCCGTCCAGGTAGCGGGCGCCATCGATGGTGGCGAGCAGTTCAAGTGCGGTGACCGTGCCGGTGCTGCTCACGCGTATGCTGTTAGGCAGTGAAGCGCGCAGATCCCGGCCCATCAGCCGCAGCGCACTGTCGGCGTCATCGACCAGTTCGGCGCGCCGTGTCTGGGCGCTGTAGGCCTCCATGGGCGTGACGATGAACAGCGCCATGAACGCGACCACGACGGAGCCGACCACCATCGTGACGATGAGTTCCACCAGCGTCATGCCCTGCTGGCGTGCGCGCCAGCTGCGCGGTCCGGGGGCGGGGAGCAGGGGCAGCACGCTCATGTCAGTAATTGGCCCGGTAGCCGGACAACTTCACGGTGACATTGGGTGGGCGCGTCACGGTGACGTCGATGCGCCGCGCGGCCGACGGGGCAATGCCGGTCAGCGCACTCGTGGTCACGACGTTGACGCTGACGGTGTAGGCGCTGAGCGCGGGGATGGCATTGCCGAACTGGTCGACCGCGCCGATGTCGTTGAGGCCATTGTACTGGTCCACCAGGTCCCAGCTGCCACGCCCGGTGTTCGGCGGCGTGCCGTTCGGGTCAACGACCCAGCGCTGCAGGATCTCATCGAGGTAGGCCTGCCCGATGGCGATCGCCTGTTGCTGCACCATCGCGTCAGCGCTGCGGCTGGCGACCGCCGCCATGGCGCCCAGGATGGTGGTGGCGGCGATCGCCACGATGGTGATGGCGACGATCAGTTCGATCAGCGTGACGCCGCTCTGCCGGACGCGCACGGCTACTGCACCTGGACGAGGCCGCTGCCGGCATCGAGGGTGATCGTGCGTGCGCCGACCGTCAGGGTGGTGCCCGGGCTGCTGCTGAGGCGCCCCTGGGCATCGAATTGAAAGATGCCGGTGGGACTGGCCACAGTGCCGGAGGGCGCGCTGCCCGCGAGCGCGGTGCCGTCGCTCACCAGCACGGGCGTGCTCCAGCTGTTGTCGCCGGGGTTGCAGGTGTTTCCGGAAGCCGATTGCTGGCTGCTGACGTAGGTGGAGGCCGTTAGCGTCAGTCGCGCGGGGCAGCCGGTGATCACGGCGGCCTTCTGCGTCAGGCGCAGCGCGGCTGCCACCTCATCGGCGTAGCCGCGTTCCGAAAAGGCCTGCTGAGTGAAGAATTTCGGGCCGACGGTCGCCGCCAGGGTGGCCGCGATCGTCATGACTACGACGAGTTCAACCAGCGTATAGCCGACGGAGGCCACGGGCGCACGGCGGTGAGTAACGTGGCGCGGCATGGGTGTCCGGGCATTCCCGGCTGGTCCTTGCGCCGTCGGCTTTAACAGCCGGTCGTCACGGTGGTGACGGTGGGCGCCGCACCGGCGGCGGCCGGCGGCGTGTAGTTGACCACGCAGCTGGCGGGCGTCGGCGCACCGTTCTTGGTCCAGGTCGCCGGACCCGTCGAGGCCGTGGCGCCGGCCGTGAAGGTGAAGTCGCCGCCGGCCGCGTTGTTGGAATTGACCGCCGCGGCGATGCCCGTGAGGCTGGAATCGGGGTAGTTGTTCACCAGGTTGACCGTGGCGCCTTCCATGGTGACGCTGGCGGGGGTGCCCAGGGCAATGGACAAGCCTCGCGCCAGTGCCGCGGCGCTGCTGACGCTGCCGGCCAGGCCGCTGACCGTGGCGGTGCGCGCCTGGGAGTCCAGGGCGATGAACTTCGGTACCGCGAAAGCGGCCAGGATGCCGAGGATCGTGATCACCACGACCAGTTCAATGAGCGTAAAGCCGCGTTGAAGAGTATTCATCATCTCGTACTCCGTGGTGGGGATGTTGATGAGAGGTTTGCCTGTTGATGTGAGTGGTGTAGCGAAGCGCATTTCACGGCGCTGGCAGCCAGCGGGCTAGCCGACGTGTCCGACCTTGGCGATCATGTTCCACATCGGCAGGAACACGCCGAGAGCGAGGATCAGGACCACGCCGCCGACGCCGATGATGAGCAGCGGCTCGATCATCGCGGTGAGGTTCCGCAATCGATAGTCGACTTCGCGCTGGTAGAAGCCGGACACTTCCTCCAGCAGCTGCGTGAGTTCTCCGGTCTCCTCGCCCACCTGGATCATCTGCAGCACCAGCGGCGGGAAGATGCCGGCCGTGGTCGCTGCGCGACTCAGGGAATCGCCCCGTTCCACGCCATCGCGGATATGCGCCAGCCGCTCGGCCAGGTAGGCGTTGCCGGCGGAGCGCGACAGCACGGTCAGTCCCTGGATCATCGGCAGCCCGGCGCCCAGGGAGATGGACAGCGACCGGGTGAAGCGCGACAGCACCGACTGGTGCAGCAGCTCGCCGACCACCGGTATGCGCAGCTTGAGGTGGTCCCAGCCGTAGCGTCCGGTGTCGGTGCGCAGATGCCGCCGCAGACCAAAGGCCAGCAGCGCCAGTGCGGCCAGCAGCGTCAACCCGTGGTTGCGGACAAAAGAAGAGGTGCCCATGATGACCCGCGTAGGCCAGGGTATGTCGTTGCCCAGGACCTTGAACAACGGCGCAAAATTCGGGATCACGAACACGGTGATGACGGTGGTGGCCATGGCAATCACCACCAGCACGATGAGCGGGTAGCGGACCGCAGCCTTGACGCGGTCCTGGACGTCCTGGTCCTGGCTGAGGTATTCGCACAGCCGCTGGAAGCAGGTGTCGAGCGTGCCGGTCGACTCGCCGACACGCACCATGGTCAGGAACAGCGGCGGGAAGATATCGGGATGCCGGGCGAGCGATGTGGCCAGGTCGCGCCCCGATTCGAGACTCTGCAGCACGTCGTGCAGCGCGTCCCGCAGCACGACGTTGTGCGTGGATTGTGCCAGGCCGCGCAGACCGCGCAGCAGCGGCAGGCCGGCCTTGGTGATCGAATACATCTGGCGGGCAAAGAGCACCAGGTCGGTATTGCTCGGGCGGCCGGCGCCAAGGCGCTGCAGCAGCTGCTGCAGCGTGGCATTCTCCAGCAGGTCCGGAACGATCTCGAGCGGCGTGATGCCGAGATTGAGGAT
>Ga0075019_10002517_pt1 | contig 10437 bp, 6 predicted proteins | sample ColStrG_CSR_2013_FD_71473 | JGI IMG/M metagenome (GOLD analysis project Ga0075019, IMG submission 71473) | Freshwater sediment microbial communities in response to fracking from Pennsylvania, USA - Cold Stream Run_MetaG_CSR_2013 | ecosystem: Environmental > Aquatic > Freshwater > Creek >...
ACCACCACCACCACCGGCGCCGCCATCTTCGCTGCCGTCATCGTCATCGTTGTCAACCTTCTTGCCCGATATGACTCTTTCGACCTTCTTCTTCTCGTCGTCTGTCAGGTTGAGTTTGCCCAGCTGGTCGATGATCTTTTGTCGATAGACGTTGTCGTTCGCGTTGTTCTTGTACTCCTGCAGCAGTTGGTCGAGGTCGGTGAGCGCAGCGATCTCGTCGTCGGACAGCAGTGCGCCGATGTTGAACGCACTCTTGTACGTGGCCGAGAACGCCGACGCGGCGGTGTTGTACGACTCGACGGCCGACACCATCTCGCTCTGCTCGTCGGCGCCGAGCGTCGGCACAACGCTCTCGACCCACGCGTCGATGTGTGGCCAGTCGAGCGACTGCGCGCCGTGGCGACGACCGAGTTTCTCCATCTGCTCGACCGCCTTGGCGAGCGCCGTCATCGCCGTCACCGGGCGGTCGGGCTTGATGCTCAGCTGCGCCTGCAGCGCGGCGCGCGCCGACACCGGCAGCGGCGTGGTGTTGCCGCCGCTGATGTTGACCGTCGTCACGTCGTCGACGCTGAAGTTGAACGCCTTCTCCGACTTCGCGTCGACGGCGGCCTTGCTCGACGCACTCTCGTCGGCGTACTTCTTCTCGAACGAGCGCATCAGCTTGTCGGTCTCGGTGCGCTTCATGGCCGGCGCCTTCGAGCCGTACGTGTCGGCGAGCGCCTTGAACTTCTCCTTGTAGTCGGCGGTGACCGGCGCGCCGACGGCGAGCGGCGCGAGGTCGGCGACGACCTGCTTGACGGCGTAGTAGACGAGGTACTTCTTCGCGGCGTTGCGGTTGAACTTGACGATGTACTTGAGCATGCCGTTGACGACGTCGGCGCGGACCAACTCCCACGCGCGGTTCTCGTCGGCGCTCGACGCGGCCACCGACGGCACGATGGCGCCGAGCGTGTAGATGACGCTGTCGCGCGTCGCGTCGTCGAACACGACGCCGGCCATGTACGCGAGCAGCGCGCCCGCCGGCACTGTGCCGAGCACGGCGTCGTTGCCCGGGTAGGGCGTGAAACGTGGCGGGCCGGTGAACTTGGTGGGCGACGACGACGTGACGACGCCGGTGCCGCGCGCCGTGCCCTTGGCGTTGGGCGCGGTGGGCGCCGCGAGGTAGCCGGGCATGCGACGACCCATCACCAACTCCCAGAGCACAGTCTCGGCCTTCTTGATGTGAAACCAGTCGGGCGTGGCGCGCGCGTCGCCGACGAGCGAGTTCTTGCAGGCGCGCGTGAACGCGCCCTTGGTCTGCTCGAAGAACATGATGGCGGCGCGCGCCTCGTTTACGTAGTCCGGCGACCAGCCCTTGGCGACGCCCTCGGCGACGAACGTCTCGAAGCCCGGCTCGTTGGCGTAGCCTGGCGGAAACTCGCCCCAGTTGTCGCGCTTCTTTGGCAGCGAGAGCGAGGCCTTGGCGTTGGGCGTCCAGTCCCGGGGGTCGCTCGGCGTGAGGCGCTCGCCCACCCAGACGCCGGTGGCGTCGATCGAGAGCGCAATGTTGGCGACGGCGACGTCGGCGAAGAAGTCGTCGTTGTACTCGGCCTCGCTCTCCCAGCGGTGCACGAACGCGCGATGTCGGGCCAGCGCCTCGCTCGTCGCGACGCGCTTGCCGTCGAACGCGGCGTGCAGCAGCTGGTCGACCTTCTGGTTGATGTCGCTCGTGAAGAGCACGTTGACGTCGAACTGGCCCATCAGCGCGGGGAGGAACATCATCTTGAGGTCGGTGTCGTGCGCGAAGAAGGCGTTCTCGGCGCGCCGACCGCCCATGCCGGCGTCGAGCGCAGCGCGGTTGCTCGGGCCGTAGATCGACATCTTGTCGGTCCAGCCGCCCTGGCGCTCGGCGGCCTCGACGTTGGCGGCGGTGAGCGCGTCCTTGAGGTCCTGGCAGTAGTCGCCGGTCGTGGTGTTCCAGATGCGCGCGTTGATGATCGACTCGCGCGCCGTGACCGGCTTCATCGAGTCGGTGCCGATGTCGAAGATGGCGATGTCGCTCTGCGCGGCGAAGTACTGCTTGCCGCCGACGCCGAAGAACTCGTTGCGCCGCGCGCCCCAGTTCTGGAAGTAGATCTCGCCGAACGTCGTGTTGCGCGCCAGGAACTGCTTCGGGCCGTCGTCCTCGTTGACGGTGAACGGCTGCGCGAGGAAGAGCGGCAGGCCCTTGATGGCGGTGATGGCGTCGGGGCCGGCGACGAACACGTCCTCGCCGGTCGGGCCCATCTGCCAGAACGCCGTCTTCGTGCCCGCGACGACCATCGCGTCCTGGAACGTCAGCGTGTCCCAGCCGATGATGGCGTCGGGCACCACCTGGCGGTCCTTGAACGCCGAGATCGACTTGGTGACGACCTGCTCGAGGAAGTTGGCGCTCGCCGCCATGCCGGCGAAGCGCGACGTCTCCATGTTCATGACGTCCTCGGCCCACTCCTTCTTGCCGCGGTAGTCCATCCAGTCCTGGATGTAGTTCTTGCACTCGATCAACTCGCTCATCGTCGAGATGTTCACGCGCAGCTGGCAGCCCTGCGCGCCGCCCATCAACTCGCGAATGTACTGTCGGTCGCCGTCGTCGGTGCCCATCAGGTCGCCCTCGAGGTAGAGCGCGACGCCCCAGCGCTCGACGAGCGCCTCCTTGGTCGACGTCTGGTGCGTCTGCGTGCGCGACACGCCCTTGTTCGGCGTCGCCGTCGCCGGGCGCACGTTGTGTCGGTAGACGTTCATCTTCACCGACTTCTCGTTCGTCACGAGCCACGGTAGGATGTACGTGTAGAACTCGAAGCCGTTGAGTATGAAGCCTTCGAGCGAGTCCTGCAGCTGCAGCCGGCGGCCGCGGTAGTAGTCGGGCAGGTTGCGCGAGCCGTAGTTGAGTCGGTCGAGCGGGTTGGGCTGCGTCGTCATCAGCTGCTCGCCCAGGTAGCGCGAGAGCGTCGACGGGTTGACGCCCTTGGTCAGCGGCGCGGTGTCCTGACGGAACGTCTCGCTGTTGGCATACGGAGAGAACATCGACATTTGCTGTTGCTGTTGTTGCTGCTTGTCACTCTCGGTTCAGATGTGTGTGTTGCGCGCGCTAATAATGCACGGGCTCGGTTTTGTTTTTTTCGTCAATTAACGATACGGAGCGGCGGCGCGGCTGTTGCGACGTCGATGATTGTGTGCTTGATGGCCAGAGAGAGAAAGAGAGAACGGAGAAAACCCGACTCTACTCAACACTCGCTCGACAACCACCGAGACGCGACAACTTAACATACAGGATTTTACTTTTTTTTCGCCTCTATCGTCAGCGACGCCGACGGCGGCGGCGGCAGCAGTGACGCACCGACGCGAGCGACAGGGCCGCCGCCGCCGCCGCCAGCGCCAGCCAGTAGAAGTTGCGAGCGCGGTTCGAACTGCAGCAGAGCGGCGTGCGAAGCGAACAGTTCGGGCATCACCTCGCCGCCGGCGCGCAGGTGTGCGGCGCGACGCTGCGTGTCGACGCGCTTCAGACGCTTCGCCTCGGCGGTGACGCGCGGATCGAAGTTGGCGTTGAGCATCGACGTGCCGAGGTAGGTGTTGTGCAACTCGGTGACGCGCGCCTGCGACGGCTCTCGCTCCTCGAGCCGAAACGCCTGCCGACTCTGCGCGCCGCCGTAGTGCACGAGCGCCACCGCTCGTTCGTTCGACGACGGCGGTGGTGTTGTTGACACGGCGGCGGCGGCGGCGGCGGCGGTGACAGCCAGTGTGCCATTCTCAGTTGCAGACGACGTCAATGACGACGGTGGCGACGAACGACGGAGGAGCGCGAGACCTTGCGGAACGAGTGCGCTGCTCGAGGCGCGCATGAACGCCTCGTGTCGAATGTACATCTGCCCAAACTGCACGGGCAGTTGCGCGCAGCTGTCGCGCGCCCGCTCGGTGGCCTGCAACAGTTTGCCGAACACATCGCAGACGCGCGCCACCACCGCGCTCTCGCCACGCTGCTTCTCGAGTTGCGCTCGCAACTGCCCGTAGCGCTTCGTCGCCGCCACCGCCTCGGCGCCCACCGTGAGCAGCGCGTCCAGCCGCGCGAGCAGCGCGACTGCGTGCTGCTCGGCGTCGGCTATCGTGGCGCGCATGCGCACAGCGTCGATGGCCGCGTCGGCGTCGGCGTTCTCCGACTGCATTCTGTTGATCTCGTCGGCGAGCGCCGTCTCGTTCGACACGCGCTGCACACGTCGCGTGCGCTGCTTCTTCTTCTTTGCCGCCGTCGGCGTTGACGCGGTTTCAGTCGACGGCGGTGGCGGTGGTGGTGCTAATTTTCTCTTTTTACCGCGTTTGGGTGTAGATGCGACCGGTGGCGGTGGCGGTGGCGGCGGCGGCGGCGCGAGCATTGCAAATGCGCTGTCGAGTTCGGCGTCAAAATTATTCTTTATACTCATATTAACAGCGCACAGAGTCGGCTGCGGCAACGAGCGCATGACTTCATTGCTTACAAGCGTGCCGGCTACGCTTTTCCTCTTCGCAGCGTCGGCGCTGGCGCTGGCGGCGCTGCTCGAGCGTTGCGCGCCGCTGCGCCTCGTGGTCGCGCTCGTTCGAAGCGCAGACGATCGAGCAGCGCCCGCACCAACTCCGACTGCGCGTCGATGAACGGCTGCGTGAGGCCGTAGAGCACGAGCGTGTCGGTGCGCGCCTGCAGCACGTAGCAGCGCGTGACGGGCACGTACGGGTAGTTGCTCGTCACCATGTGCCGGTAGACGAGCAACTGCAGCAGCGCCTGGTTGCGTGGCGAGTTGCTGAAGTGCCGCAGTGACGCCGGCGCGTTGAGCGGCGCGTTCGACTTCTCGAAGTAGTTCTCGCCGCCGACCTTCAACTCGATCAGGCACACGCCACAGTGCTCCTCGTCGGCGCACACCAGGTCGATGGCCGAGCCGATGCCGGCGTCGCTAATGAAGTCCTGGAAGTCCGCCACGACCGGCCGCAGGCGGCGCGACGCGAGGAACGTCGTGATGCGCTCGACGTACGCCGAGCAACTCATGCCGTACCGCCGCTGCCACGCCGCGCGACCGTCGTTGACGAACACCGTCAGCTGCTCGTGCACGTCGCGACCGCGCGCCGCGCCGTGATGCGGCGCACGCAGACCTGTCGCGACGCGCTGCGTGGCGAACTGCGGCGTGCCGGCGTCGCGCGCCTCCTCGAACCGATAGTTGCCGAAACAGGCGCGTCGAAGCACGTCGCGCACACCGACGAGCGCCGTCTCGCCGTCGGTCACACTCTCACCGGGCGCCGCCGGCGCCACCGAGCGATCTTTGAACTTGTAGCAGCCCTCGGCTGGCGCAAAGCGAATGCACCGCCGACGTGCCGAGCCGAGCATGCGCGCTAGGGCGGCTTCGAATAGAGTAGCATCAGGCTCCTGAGGTCCGGCGACAGTCCTGGCGCGTTTGACGGCATGCTCATCAGTGGTGGTGGTGGTGGTGGTGGCGCTGACGTCACGTTTCTGACCACGACGGGCTTCTGCACTGGCGCTGGGTACGTTAGCATGTTCACGACGGGCGTCGCGACCGGCGACATTGGCGGTCTGCCGAGCGAAGGTGGCCTCGAAAGTTTCGTCGTCGTCGTCGTCGTCGTCGCGACGGCGGTAGGTGCTGTGGCGTTGCTCGGCGGCGGCGGCGGTGGTGGAACTGCCACGACTGGCGGTGAGCGACGCGTGGCGGGAGATAAATGAACGGTCACCGGCTTTAGCGCCGGTGGCCGAACGCCCAAAGTGTCGATGAACTGTGAAGCCACCGGCGTCGAAGATGTCGACACGTTCGTCGCCAGCGGCGGCGGCGGCGTCGTCGATGATGAAGATGCGCGATGACATTCGCTGTTTGCAATGGGCAGCGCACGAACGGCGCCGCCATCAAAGCGAATGAAATCCAGTTTTTTGGCCGTCACCTGTGCGCGCACAACGAGCCGCTCGCGCAGCATGAGCGCCAGCATGAGCACGAGCAGCACGAGCGCCAGCGACGCGCCCTCGCACGACACCAGCAGCACCCACGCGCTGCGCAGCGCCGTCACCAGGTGCGCCGCCGAGTTGTGCAGCGAGTAACTACGACCACCAACGTCGGCACCGGCGGCGGCAGCAGCCTCTGAGAGAATATCGAGTGACACACTGCCCTCGGGCGCCGGCGCCGGCGCCGGTCTTGGCAGTGGTTTGTCGCCCTTGAGCGCACAGTGCACGGCGGCAATAACGACGTTGCGCTCCGAGTGCGGTGAGCGCAGCCAGGCGCAGTAGCGTGCGTTGAGTTCGAACGCGTCGGCGACGAGGAAGAGCGCGGCGAAGAGCGCGGTGCGCGACGTCAGTTCGCCGAGCGAGAGCGCCTGCGCCGTGGCGCCGGCCGGCGGCAGCAGCGCGGCGAGGAAGAGCACGCCGAGGTGCGGCAGCGCGAACGCGCGGCGCGCGAACAGCGACACGACGGCGGCGGCGAACAGCGCGACGAGACGCGCGGCGTGCACCAGCGCGGGCAGCGTGTCGCTGAAGCCGAAACTGACCTCGAGCGCCGCGTTGACGGCGGCCTCGTGCGCACCCTCGTGGAACAGCGCGCCGTACGCCACCCACGCCGCCCACACGCCGAGCATCAGACTGGCGTTGAACAGCGGCACGTGCAGCTTCTCGTAGATCGACGACTCTCCGCGCGTTAGCGCGACGAGCGCGCCGAACGCGAGCGCCGTCTCGCTCGTGCGTCCGCACTGTAGGCAGTAGACGATGCGCTGCTCCTTGACGCCCGTCTCGGTGCGCCGCTTGCGCTCGCGCTCGCGCACGTGCACGGCGGCCGCCGCGACGAGCACGACGGCCGCCGCCTGTATCTGGCAGTAGATGGTGCGGTAGTTGACGGCGACGCCCGCCGCCAGTAGCAGCGCCGTGCTCGCGAGCGCCGGCGCGAAGAACGTGCCGACGCGCAACCTCAGCGAGCAGTCGATAGCGGAAATTTGACGACGCACAATTGCAGCGAATGGTGGTGACGACGGCGCAGCGAAGCATAACAACAAACAATCTTTAGAAAAATTCTTTTCATTGCAGCGTGGCCTGCTGTTTAGTCAAACAACAGGCGACGAGTCGCGCTTGCGTTTGGGCGCGCTTTGCGAGTTGGGTGCACTGCTGTCGCCGTCGCCACCTCCCGACACAAGCGCCGGCACAGGATCGGGTCCGTAGACGTCGGCGAGCAAGTTGTCGCGGCCAGCGCGCGTACAGTGCGCCTGCATCACATGCTCTTCCAGTGTCAGTTTCTTCCAGCGATACTCGAGTTCCTTGCCTTCGGCCAGCGCCTTGTCGGTTGCATCCTTGACCGCGGCGAGTCGTGCTTGATCACCGGCGCGAAACTCGGCGCCGCTGATGTAGCCGAGCATCTCGACTTGCAGCTTCTCCGGTATCGAGTCGGGGTTGTCCAGCCAGCCTTCAATGCTGCTGGCGAGTATTTCGTACAGCACGTAGAAGCGGTTTGCGCCGTCGTCTTCGAAGCGGTACTCCTTGCTCTTTCCAACGAGACGCACGCAGCCCGACGATCTGCCACGCATCGTGCACTTGACGCACAGAATCGCCTCGCTACCGTCGGTGCGCTTGTATCGATCCCAGTGCTGCAAGTCCGAGCCGTTTTTCGCCGAGCCTACTGCGGTGTTGCGCGTCGACGCCGATGCGCGGCCCATCAATTTCTCGTGTGCAATCTTGCCGATCGCGTGCTGCTGATCGGGTATGTACGCCTTCTGCGACGTGAGACGCTGGTCTGCTGCAACGGATGAAGTGGTGCACGTGCGCTGCGCGCCAAGTCCGAGTGCGCACTGCACCTCCTCTCGTGTCAGTGTTATTAAACACTTTTCAGTCATTCTGTGTTTCTTTGCAGGAAACGGAAAAAATGGGGAGCGAGCGCTCCGCTTGCAAATCTATTTTAATCAATGACTTCGTCGACAACGACGACTGCGGTTTACACACCGAACCTACGAAGAGAACTCGCATCGTTGACGTCGACGCTGAGCGAGCCGGCGCATCAACTGGTGCGCGACGTGGCGGCTGGAGCCGAATTGCAGGCGACCGACGAGGTGCTGATGTTCGCGCTGCAACACCTGCTGCAAATTTCACCGACCTCTGACTACGGCAAGGAGGGCGCACGACACCTCTACGTGCACTCGCGCGTGGTCACCGACGAACTGTGCGCGTTCGAGCGCTTCACGACGCGCTTTGAGCGCATGTCGGCGCTCGAGCGGCGGCAGCAGGTGTTCTACTTCAATCCCGAGTCGAACCGACACTCGTCGCTCTGCACACTGCAGACGGCGCTCGACAAGAGCGGCTGCGCGTCGCTCGACGCGTGCACGCTCGTCGACTCGCTCTACCTGCCCATTTTCGCGCGCAATCACTGCTCGCTGCTCGTCTACTCGGTGCCGCGGCGCGTGGCGTTTCACGTCGACTCGCTGCGGCTGCCCGAGCACGAGCAGCTGGCGCAGCGCGTCGTGCACATGCTTCTCGCGGCGCACCTGCTCGAGCCGAACAAGTTCCGCCTCGACCTGCCGCGTGCGCTCGCGCAGCGCTCGACCTGGGAGTGCGTGTGGTGCGTGGCGCTCGTCGCCGAGTGGTGGCGCGCGTCGCTGCCCGACACCGCGGTGCGCGACGTGCTCGACGTGCGCTTCGACGCCGCGAGCGTGCGCGCTCTCTGCGCGCGTCTCGTCGAACTGCAGGAGTTCAAGTTGGACGTGTGCGCCTACGCCGAGCGCCTGCAGCGCTCGTTTCACGTGCTCTGCGACCGCCGCCGTCGACAGCAGCAAAGCGGTCGAAGCATCAACGGTGGTGAAGTGAAGCGTGTTTAAAACCTCCGGCGCGAATGTTTCTGTTTTTTGAGAGAACAACTCACAAAGCAATCGGTTTCTCGAGCAACGCACACACACACGCACGCAACACTTATGGCATCACGCAAATTCTCGCCCAATCAAATATCGAGACTGGCGCGCGTCGCCGTCAACAAATATAGCGGCGTTGGCGCGCCGGTCGAGGAGCGCAACAGCAGCACGGAGCCGACGTCGGCGTTCGTGGCGTACGTCGAGCGACAGGCGTTTCGGCCGCGGCGGACGAAGAGGTCGCTCGTCTATCACACGCTGGGCGAGGCGTTTCCCTACCTCCAGACGCTGGCGAGCGAGGTGGACTTTGGCTTCGCCAACGCGGCGCAGATAGCGGCGCTCTACGTGTCGGCGCGCACCAGAGCGGCCGACTGGCACCTGCTGGCCGAGGAGAGCGACGCGCTCGACTTCGTGCCGAGCGAGGCGCTCGTCGAGCACGTCAACGCCTACTTCTCGTCGGCCGGCGCGCCGCTGCGCGACGAAATGCACGAGATGCATCAGATGTGCGTCAGGTTCCTGCCGCGCAAAAGCGCCCTGCCGCCCGCCGAGGCGTTGCAACGCGCACTCATCGGCTCGTCACTCGTCGACGCACTGCCCACCGAGTTGAGGGTGCCCTCGCTTACTACCGCCGCCAAAACTGCCAACAACGACTCTGTGTGCAAAACAATCATGCGCGACTTTGCCATTGCTCCGCGCGCACAGAAATGAACCTTCGCCTCTCTCACTCGACGAGAACTTTCATTCGTTTCTTGGACTGACGCGTTCGCACGCGAACAATACTCTCACGCGCTCTGTCGACGAGTCGCAAAATCTTCTGCTTTTCCAGTATTTCCACCGGCAGCCATTCGAGAATCCACATAACAACGTAGGACGACATGTCGACGTTGCGACGAAAGAGTTGCAACGCCATCTCGATGACGGTCATGGCGGAGCGCCTTCGAACAGCACAACGCGAACCCCACTCTCCCGCCCAAAGTTGAATTGACGTCTCTTTGTCCCACTCTCGCTTCAAGTCGGTCTGGTCAGTGACCAGCATCATTAAGGTGCCAGGGCGACGTAATGTGTGGTCGATAGTGACACAGCAGCGTTGAGGTTTTGGCTTCATGAACGCCGGTGTGAAAATCAAGACCTTTTCTTCTTTCTCAAATAAACCCGCATAATAGCTGATTGTCACGTGCTTCCACCACGAATTGATGCGATATACGTCCGCGAACGCACTATTGGCAGGCGACATTTGCAACTCAAAATGCTTGCCCATCGATTGAACTTGCTTCCGAATCTCCGAAAACGACTCGACTGATTTGCGCGCAGTATCCTTTACGGTCAGTGTGATGGTATTCGAGTGCATCGTATACCACTTCCCGTGCGGCCACACACGATATTCGTATACACCATGCTTAGAGACAATAAGAAGATCGTCCCTGGCGAGCAAAGCTTTGCGCGAAATTCCGTCGATCGTCACTCCGCCTCTGGAGAAAGTTTTGTAACACTCAAGATATACACACTTTGGTTTGTTCACTACTTCAGGTGCACTCGAATAATCGCTCATGTTGATGTCGTGTTTTGTCGGCTGGGGTGGAG
>Ga0075019_10002518_pt1 | contig 10436 bp, 6 predicted proteins | sample ColStrG_CSR_2013_FD_71473 | JGI IMG/M metagenome (GOLD analysis project Ga0075019, IMG submission 71473) | Freshwater sediment microbial communities in response to fracking from Pennsylvania, USA - Cold Stream Run_MetaG_CSR_2013 | ecosystem: Environmental > Aquatic > Freshwater > Creek >...
ACGTTATTTCTAGCAGTGCCTACCGTCTGCGCGGTGGCCCGAACCGGTCTGTGGGCAGATTCACAATAATCACAACGGGGCTTTTCCCGTCATCTTTGGGAGTTTCGACGATCGGACGGGAGTTCGTCAAACAGGACTTCTGCCCAGATCGCGCTGCGCTACCCATCGGTAGGCGACAGAGCAGATACCGCTGATCGCTCGTCATGACCGGAACTTGTTTGCGCTCAGATTCCCGGTTGCGTGCTTGCGTGGCGTCGCGGAAGACGCATCTGAGGTGCACGGGCAGGGAGTACGGGTCCGGCTCTGCGGCGTGAACCGCGCCTAGCCGAACGGCGCAGGAGCGTGGCCGTCCCACGTTCGCCGACGCGCGCTTGGCTTCGGCAGCAGTGACGTCTCCTTCGCCGGTGAATATTGGCGCCCCTGCGACGGATCGTCCGCGGCGCGCTGATCTACGGTGTTACCGACGATGACCCGCGACTCGTCGCCGCGGCGATCGCAGCGGCGGCCGCGAGCTTGTGCTGCGCCTGCCACGGCGGACCGACCGCTCGGCCCATCGCGACGAGCATTGCGTCGAGATCGTCGCGGCGAAGCGCGGCAGCTGCCTCTTTAAACACGCGGCCTCGGTCATACCAGTGCACTGACCAGCCGCGAGCGACCGCTGCGCCGGCGAGCGCTTCCCGGTACATGACTGAGTCGGCATAGGTCTGCGCGCGGTTATCGGAGATGCGCGCCTCGGTCGTCGGCGGAAGCGCCGGACACTCGCGGATTGCGATCCCACTGACTGGTATGCCCACGGTGGCGGCCAGCGCCTCCAGACCCTGGCGTGCGCCCTGCAGAGCGCTGTCGCGCACCCGCTCAACGAGGGCTATCGCATCGGCCAGCGACGTCGGGCGCGCCCACGGACTGTCAAGATACCGACCCACGGCCCAAGAACCTTCATGATGGTGCGGATGGGTGGGCAGGTCCGAAGTCAGGTCGATTCGGCGTCGGTCGAGCAGCTGACCGCCGGAAGTGACGGTGACGAGCACCGCCGAGTTGCCGTGTTCGACGACCCCGACGATCGCGGCAGGACTCACTTGCTTTCGCGTCACATCGTCGTCCTTCCGGGAAGCTGGCCCCGCACCGAGTACGTTCTGGCAGCACCGTTCTACGATGGATCGACGCCTGTCGCTTTCGTCCGGACCTTGCGATCCAAGGCGACGACTGCGGCGCCGTCACTGCTGCGTCGGATCCGTGTCAAAGCAGATGATATCGGGCGGCAACGCCACCCAGGCGTGCTTGCGCGCGGTGTACACCGACACGCGGGGCGGCGGAAAGCCGGGGTCCGCGAAGGCACCGACTGCAATGGACACGCGGTCATTCTCGCCGTCCTCCGTCTTGTAGAGGTGGGACCCGCAGACGGGGCAGAACCGAAAACGAAAGCGAGCACCATGATCGCCGGTACGGATGTATTCAGTCGCGGTCCCGCTGACGTCGAAGGGCGCAGCGAAGCTTGCAAGCGCCGCAAAGATAGTGCCGGTGCGCCGCTGGCATTCGAGGCAGTGGCAGATGCCGACGCCGAGCGGTTCGCCATGAACCCTGATCGTTAGCTGGCCGCAGCTGCAGGTGGCCGTCCGCCCGCTCATGATACGTAGGCCGAATCAGTGCAGGACCCGGCGCCTGGCATCCAGCCGTAGGCGTCGCAGTTGGATCAAGGGCTCCGCGAGCAGCAAGGGGATGGCCCAGCACCCCCACGCCAGGGCGCCCTGAAGGTCCGGTCCGTCGGGAACCCCAAGAGCGATCAGCCATTGCGCGGCGATGCGAAAGGACACGAACGCGAAGGTCACCGTGTAGCTGCGCAGCATCCATTCCCGATGCTGCTCGATGTTGCGCCGCCGCACAGCCACGTAGGCCATGGTCGTGGTCACTATCCACGCCACGCTCAGCATGAACAAGCCGGCCCGGTAGGAGAGAGTGTCAGGACTGATCGTCGTGAACGCGAGCCCAAATGCGGCAGCGCTCCCAATGGCAATACCCCCCAGATAGACACGGCCGAGCAGCCGATGCAGGGCACGCGTCCTGCCCGTCATCCCGAGCCAGATCTGGATGAGGCCGGTGATGGCCGCCACGCTGCCGCCGACGAGGTGCGGAAGAAAAACAAAGCGACGCGGCCAGAGTTCCTCGTAGCTGACTGCATCGTAGTGGAAATAGACCATCCACTTCTTGGCGAGGAACCAGGCGACGAAAGCGCATACCACCGTCAGAACGGCAATCAGCGCGATCCGGGGCGTGTGTGGAACTGCAACCGCCGATGACGACATGCGAAAACCCCATGATTTGCGTCTCAAGGTTACACCGGGCCTTCGGAAACGGCGAGCGCACGATATTCTGGCCGATGCAGATCCGCGCGACCGCGAGGTCGAGCGACCACTGGGCTGGCGCCGCACCGCAAGCGGTGACGGAGCGAGGATTCCAGAAGCGCAACCCCTAACTCGAGCTGTGCCGATCGTGGACCTCGACGGTCGCCGATGAGTGACGCGCCCGGGGCACAGCTTCTGACCGCCGAGGTCAACGCGCCCACGGAGCGTCGCGGGCCATACCTCCCTCGTCGATCAGCGGTATCCGCAAGCGCACGGTCGTACCAACCCCAGCTCGGGAACGAACCTCGAGGGTGCCGCCGGCGCGCGCGGCGCGATGACGCATCGTCCGCATTCCGATGCCATTCGGAGGCTGACTCCGCGATTCAAGACCCTGACCATCATCCGAGACAAAGAGCTCGAAGATCGGTCCACTGACGCTGCACCTGACATCTATGCGTCTGCACTGCGCATGCTTGAGCGAATTCGTCACTGCTTCCTGCGCGACCCGATAGACCTCGAGCGCCGCGGCCCCTTTCAGGGCGGTGTTCGCGGACTCGGCGACGGACGCGACACACTCCACCCCGGTCTCCGTCGTTCGTGCGGCGAGTTCGACCAGCGCCGCGGTAAGGTCGCCCTGAACGACGGGCTCCGTACCGTGCGCGATCACCCGGCATACACGCAGCGCTTCGTTCAGGGCCTCGATCGCACGCTCGATCCTGGGAAGCAGGCTGGATCCCGCATTGCGGGCCTCTCGCGCAACGCCGGACAGAATCATAGAGGAACCGACCAGTATCTGGCCGAGGTTATCGTGCAGTTCCGCACCCAAGCGAAGGCGCTCGTAGTCGGCAGCGGCGGTCACTTCTGATTCAAGACGCTTGCGCTCACTGACGTCCTGCAACGTACAGCTCACTTCGGTCGTGCCGTCCGGCCGCCGCCGGGGCACGCCGGATACCCGGACCCAGTGGCTGCCGGAGGCGTTCAGACCCCTGAGCGGCAGATCTATGTCCACCGGATTGCCGGTCAGCGCGGCCTCATCGAGGGCGGCGCCGAATATCAACATGATTTCGGTGCCGACGGCTTGCTCGAAGGACTGTCGTTTGGCGTCCGTGCCACGGGGCAGTCCGAGCACTTCCGGCGTGCCGTCCGACCACCAGAACGACCATTCCGGCAGCAGCACCCGAAGCGCGCCGACACCGACCGTGGCCTCGATCTCGCGGAGCTGCTCAAGCGAATACGCGAGCAGTGTCGCCTGATCCAGATTATCGAGACCGAAGGACACGTCCGCGGCCATGTCGTCGAGGAGGGAAGTTTCACGCGAACCGAAGTGGCCGCTCAGCGTGCTGTGGGCACTGAGGATTCCGATCACTCGTCCGTCCCTGAAAAGCGGGAACGCGCCGGAGCACCGTAGGCCGAACCGCCCGGCGCGATCACGCCAAGGCCGCATCATCTCGTTCGATTCTATGTCTTCAACGATCACGTGCTGACCGGATCGCAGCGCGCGGCCGCCCGGGCCGCGCCCTTCGGTACTTCCCTCATCTACAGTGATTCGTAGACCTTCGAGGTAGTCGACTGCCGGACCGGCGGCGGCGGCGACCCGCAACACTCCATCGGCGTCCAGAAGGCCAATCCAGACCAGCGCGAAGCCTGCGTCTTCGGCACCGATGCGGCACACCTGATCGAGCAGCTCCGCCTCGGTCCGCGCTCGGATGATCGCCTGATTGGTGCGGGAAAGCGCGGCGCGGATGGCATCTATGCGGTGCAGATCCGAAATCTCGCTGCTGACACAGGCAAAGGCGAGCGGCCGACCGTCAACGTCGTCGATGCGGAATCCCGTAATCAGCGTCGGCACAGGCGCGGCACTGCCCTTGCGGCGGAAATCAAGCTGCCCTGACCATCGACCCACCGCCAGAAGCGCCGGGATCACTTCAAACTTCAACCTGTCGTGATGGGTATTGTCCACGAAATCCGGGATCCTTCGATCGCCCAGATCCTCGTCGACGCCGATGCCATGGACCTGGCGGCCAAATTCGTTGACGAACACGACGCGGCCATCGAGATTCGCGATCGCGAGGAATTCCTGCGCGTGACTTACGAGCGCCGCGAGCTGCAGATTACTGCGCTCCATGGCTCGGCGGTCGGTGATGTCGCGAACATTCGCGACGATGAGAAGTTCACCCGCCTCCGTGATCGGACTCAGGCCGACCTCGGCCGCAAACTCAGTGCCATCCTTGCGCAGGCCGAACAGGTTGAGGCCGGACGGAGTCGTGCGGACCGTATGACCCGTCATAGATATCCGCGGGCCGCCGGCGTGCAGGCCACGGATGCGTTCAGGCACCAGCGCTTCGACGGGCCGGCCCGCGAGTTCAGTGGCGGAGTATCCGAACAGCGCACAGGCTGCGCGGTTCGCGCACAGGATCCCACCGGACTGATCGACGACGACGATCGCCTCCGGAGCATGGTCGACTACGCGTTTCCAAATGTCAGATGCCAACATGGATCACCTGCTGGTCACGCATATCGCTGGCTGACCGATCGAGCGGTAAAACCTTGTCGCCGCCCAACCCTCCCCGATCCTAAACGGGCGAATCGCAGCATAATGAGAGCGTATCGACAATAGGTGAAAACGGCCACCGCGCGGCCCCATGGGGGTCGACGAAGACGCTCCGGGCAAAGGCGCGACCGGGACGGGCCAAGCGTGCGTCGCGGTACGACGGCAGACCGCGCAACCCTGCAAACCCGGTTGGGCCAGATGATCAGAGCAACCTGGGGTCCGTCTCCAGATCGCGGCCGCGGCCGAAACTCATCGGCGGCGTCGCTATCGCTATTCGACGGTGACGCTCTTCGCGAGGTTGCGCGGCTGGTCGACGTCCGTCCCGCGCATCGTCGCCACGTGATAGGCGAGCAGCTGCAGCGGGATCGTGTATACGATCGGTGCCTGAAAGTAGCTGACGTGCTTCGGCATCGTGATCACGTGCACGCCGTCCGAGGACTTGATACCGGAATTCGGATCCGCGAACACATACAGCTCGCCGCCGCGCGCGCGCACTTCCTGCAGGTTGGACTTGAGCTTCTCGAGCAGATCGTTGTTCGGGGCGACCGTGATGACCGGCATGTCGGCATCGACGAGCGCGAGCGGCCCGTGCTTGAGCTCGCCCGCCGCGTAGGCTTCGGCGTGGATGTACGACACTTCCTTGAGCTTCAGCGCCCCTTCCATCGCGATCGGCGCGAGCGCGCCGCGACCGAGGAAGAGCGCGTGGTGCTTGTCGACGAACTTCTTCGCAAGCTCCTGGATGACCGGATCGAGGGTCAGCGTCTCTTCGATCAGTCGCGGAATCTCGAGCAGTCGCCCGACCAGATTGCGCTCACGCTCACGGTCGATGCCGTGGTGCTTGCCGAGCGCGATGACCAGCATGTCGAGCGCCGCGAGCTGCGTCGTGAACGCCTTGGTCGAGGCGACGCCGATCTCGGGGCCGGCGCGCGTCAGCATGACGAGGTCCGACTCGCGCACGAGCGAGGACTCCGGGACGTTGCAGATCGCAAGCGTCGACAGGTACCCGGCCTGCTTCGCAAGGCGCAGCGCCGCGAGGGTGTCGGCGGTTTCGCCGGACTGCGAGATCGTCACGAGCAGCGTGTTCTTCGGCACCACAGGATTGCGGTAGCGGAACTCGCTCGCAATGTCGATCCAGCACGGCAGCCGGCAGATCTGTTCGATGAAGTAGCGTGCGACGGCGCCGGCGTGCCAGCTCGTGCCGCAGGCCACGATCTGCACTGCCTCGGTGCGGCGCAGCACGTCGATCGCGGCGGGGCCAAAAGCGGCCTCCAGCAGCTTGCCACCGGCGACGCGCTCCTCGAGCGTCTGCGCGACCGCGCGCGGCTGCTCGTGGATCTCCTTCAGCATGTAATGCGCGAAATCACCTTTCTCCACCGCGTCGGCCGACAGCTCGCTCTCGCGCACGGGGCGCTCGACGGTCTTGCCCTGCGCATCGACGATATGGACGCTGCGACGGTGGATGGCCGCGACGTCGCCTTCCTCGAGGAACTGGAAGCGACGCGTCACCGGCAACAGTGCCGAGACGTCCGAGGCCACGAAGTTTTCACCGACGCCAAGGCCGACGACAACCGGGCAGCCGGCGCGTGCGAGCACGAGCGTATCGGGGTCCTTGTCGCTCATGACTGCGAGCGCGTACGCGCCGTGCAGTTCGCGAACGGTGATCTGGACCGCCTCGAACAGATCCTTGTGGGTCTGGAGGTGGTGATGAATGCGATGCGCGATGACCTCGGTATCGGTCTCCGAAGTGAATTCATAGCCGCGGGCGCTGAGGTCCGAGCGCAGCTCCGCGTGGTTCTCGATGATGCCGTTGTGGACGATCGCGATGCCGTCACGGGAGATGTGCGGATGCGCGTTGCGCTCGCTCGGCACGCCGTGGGTGGCCCAGCGGGTGTGAGCGATGCCGAGCGTCCCTTGAGTCGGCGCCTCATCCAGCGCTTCCCGCAGGCGCGCGACCTTGCCGACCGTCCGCAGGCGGTGCAGGTCGCCGGTTCCGTTCATGACCGCGATGCCGGCCGAGTCATAGCCCCGGTATTCCAGCCGCTGCAGTCCCTCGAGCAGGACCGGGAGGATGTCCCGGTCGGCTACCGCGCCTACGATTCCGCACATGAAGGCAATCCTTGGAGTTCTGTCCTGGGCAATGCCAGATTATGGCGCATCCGGCACCCGCGATTTGTGAACCCCATCCGGGTTCGCGCGACCCCGGAGGATATTCAGTCCGCCGCCGGGTCTTCGGGCAGCCGGGCGAGGTCGATCTGGCGCTGGCGCTGCTCCGGATTCGCCTTGGCCGGCCGCCGCCAGGCATCGACGGTCTGCTGCTTGGCCCGCTCGAGGGTCAGGGCGCCGTGGGGTGCCGACTTCGTCAGCGTCGAGCCGGCGCCGATCGTCGCGCCGCGGCCCACGGTCAGCGGGGCGACCAGCATGCTGCCGGACCCGATGAACGCCCCATCCTCGATGAAGGTCGGCCACTTGTTGAGGCCGTCGTAGTTGCAGGTGATCGTGCCCGCCCCGACGTTGACCTTGCGACCGATCACCGCATCGCCGAGGTAGGACAGGTGATTGGCCTTGCTGCCCTCGCCGAGCACCGTGTTCTTGAGTTCGACGAAGTTGCCGACGTGGGCATCGTCGGCGAGTCGCGTCCCGGGCCGCAGCCGGGCGAAGGGACCCACCGCACAACGCTGGCCGACGGTCGCCCCGTCGAGAACGCTGTGCGCGTGGATCGTCGTATCTGCGCCGACGGTCACCTCGCGGATGACGCAGCCGGGACCGACCCGGACACGGTCACCGAGCGTCACGTCGCCCTCGAACACGACATTGACGTCGATCTCGACGTCACGCCCGATCTTGAGCGTGCCCCGCACATCGATCCGCGCAGGATCGAGCAGCGTCGCCCCTGCGAGCAGCAGTTCCCGGGCGCGCAGTCGGCGGTATTCGGTTTCGAGCTGCGCGAGCTGCACCTTGTCGTTGACACCGAGCACTTCGGCTTCGGTTGGCGCGACCACTGCAGACACGGTAAATCCATCGCGGACGGCAAGCGTGACGATGTCCGTCAGGTAGTACTCGCCCTGAGCGTTGTCATTGCGAAGGCTCGCGAGCCACTTCTTGAGGGCGCCCGCGGGCGCCGCCATCAGGCCGGTGTTGGATTCTTTGACCGCGAGTTCCTTGCGCGTCGCGTCCTTCTGCTCGACGATCCGATAGACGTTCGAGGCGTTGTCGCGCAGCACTCGCCCGTAGCCCGTCGGATCCTCCAGCATCACCGACAGCAGCGACAGGCAGCGTTCGCCGCCGGCGGCCAGCAGCGCCTTCAGCGTGTCGGCGCGGATCATCGGCACGTCACCGTACAGGATCAGCACCTGATGATCGTCCGGAATCGCGGGCATCGCCTGCATGACGGCGTGGCCTGTGCCCTTCTGCTCGGCCTGCAGCGCCCAGCCTAGCGTCTGACCGTTGAAGGCCGCCTGCACCTGTTCACCGCCGTGCCCGTAGACGACGTGGATGCCGTCGGCACCGAGCGAACGGGCACAGTCCACCACGTGCTGCAACAGCGGGCGTCCGGCGAGCGGCTGCAGCACCTTGGGCAGATCGCTCTTCATCCGTTTGCCCTGGCCGGCGGCCAGGATGACGATGCTCAGCGGCATGACAGTCCTTCGCGGGGTCTAAAGGAGCATTTTCGCACGTCATGCGCCGGAGAAGGCGTTAGGTCCGTCGCGGATCAGCGTCGCCCACGTTGCGACGGGGCGAGTTCTGGTTCCGGCCAGTACTGCCGGCCTCTTGGGGGCTCCGACCAGTCCGTCTCAGCGGCGCCAGCGCCGCAGCGCCTGCTCGCGTAGACGGCACGCCGGATCAGTTAGTTACGGGTTCCCTGATGCTCGGGTGGTCATTCTCGGGCCCGCCGAGTCCTACCGTCCATCGAAGGCCAGGGGCACGCGATGCCGTTGGACGGAATTCCCCCAACCCGCCCTGCGAGAATCACAGGGCGGTGACCACCCGGCGGGTCAACGCGATCAGGGGCGGTTCGGAAGCCCGTTGGTCGCCTCGAAGAAGGCATCGAGGTCGCGCTTCATCTGACCGAGCGCGGTCGGGTTCACGTACATCATGTGCCCCGCGTCGTAGTACTTCATCGTCAGGTGCTCGCGGAAACCCGGCGGCAGCCCGAGGTGATCGATCTGGTACTCGGTTGCCGAGAACGGCGTCGCGAGATCGTAGTAGCCGTTGATGACGAGCACCCTCAGGCTCGGGTTCGTGACCATCGCCTCGGCGAGATCGACACCGGTATTGACGCTAGGCTGCACGATCCCGTCGCCCGCCTGGTGCATCCATTTCCACTTGGCGAAGATCGCGCCGTTCAGCGGACGGTAGGTCTTACCGGCACCGAACTTGAGCTCGTCGTGGTAGTAGTCCATGAACGCCGACGCGTAGGCCGAGCTGATCGCGGACGACTGCGGATCGTACTCGGCGAGCTTCACGAGCGGATCCATAGTCGTACCGGCGAAGCGTGCATCGAGACGGCCGATGGTCTTGCGCGTCGACTTCAGGAGTTCATGCGCGAACGCGTTTTCGCTGACCCGCAGGTTCGCGGCCTTGAGGTATTCAACCGAAAGTCCCGTCAGCTCGTGCAGGCGCGCGGCGACAGCGTCGCGTTCGGCTGCCGGCAACGAGTCGCCCTTCTGCAGCGCCGCCGTGTAGGGCCCCGCGGCGTAGGCCTTGGCTTCCGCGATCAGCGCATCGCGCGACGGCGGCGTGCCGGGCAGCATGCCGTGGTGCAGCGCCGCGATCGCGAATGCCGGCAGGAACAGCGCGTACGGCCGGTCGTTGCCCGGGATCTCCGCGAAGATCGCCTCCGGGTCGAGCGCAACCGACACGAGCACGACGCCGTTGAAGGCCATCGTGCGGCGCGACTGCAGATAATCGACGACGCCGGCGGCTCGGGTCGTGCCGTAGCTCTCACCCAGGATGTACTTGGGCGAATTCCAGCGACCGTGGTCGCTGACGTACTGCGCGATGAAGCGGGAGACGCTGTCGATGTCGGGGTCCACCGACCAGAAGTCCTCGTCCTTCTTGTCGCCGATGGCCTTGCTGATGCCGGTGCCCACCGGGTCGATCATCACGAGATCGGCATGGTCGAGGACGCCGTTGGGATTGTCGACGAACTGGTAGGGCGCGGGCGGTGTCGGTGCACCATCAACCGCAACGACGCGCTTCGGTCCGAGCACACCGAGATGCAGCCAGACCGACGACGATCCCGGCCCGCCATTGAAGGCGAACACGATCGGGCGCCGGGTCAGATCCTTGACGTCCGAGCGCGTGTAGGCAATGTAGCCCATGCTCGCGATCGGCTTCTCGTCGTCGTCGCGGATGATCGCGGTACCGGCGGTCGCCGTGTAATCGAATTTGGTCGCGCCATTCGCGAATCGGTGCTGAGTCACCGACTGTTCGGCAACGACGGCGGGCTTGGCGTCTGCTTTGGCCTCGGCCTTCGCATCGGCCGGAGCGTCCTTCGCGGCGGCCTCGGCGAGCACGGGGCCGGCCGTTGCGATGAGTAGGGTGAG
>Ga0075019_10002521_pt1 | contig 10431 bp, 18 predicted proteins | sample ColStrG_CSR_2013_FD_71473 | JGI IMG/M metagenome (GOLD analysis project Ga0075019, IMG submission 71473) | Freshwater sediment microbial communities in response to fracking from Pennsylvania, USA - Cold Stream Run_MetaG_CSR_2013 | ecosystem: Environmental > Aquatic > Freshwater > Creek >...
ATGTCTCCGACCAGATAGAGGCTGTCGGATTCGTTATGGCGCAGGAAATCGAGCAGGTGGGCGGCCTTGCAGCCGGCGGTTCCCAGATGTATGTCGGACAGGAAAATGGCGCGGTAGCGGTTTACCGTACCGGCGTCAGGCTCACCCTCGGAGTCGGCAGGGGGGGCGGAGGTCAGGATTGCTTGGGACAGCGGATGCATCGCGCGCAGGGTACGCAGGGGGCATTACCCGTTGATGACCCGTCATCGTCTGCGCCGCAGGCAGCTGGGGCAAGGGTCGCGGCCGAGGTGGCAGCCGCGCCCGTGTGGCAGGGCGGCCCTGAAGGGCGCCTGCCGGTATCCGTGCTTTAGCTGTTGTCGGCGGGAGCCGCGGCTGCCTCGCCTTCCTGGGGTTCGGGACGGTCGACCAGTTCCATGAATGCCATGGGAGCATTGTCGCCCTGGCGGAAACCGAACTTGAGGATGCGGGTGTAGCCGCCCTGGCGGTTGAGGTAGCGCGGTCCGAGTTCGGCAAAAAGCTTGACCACCATCTCGCGGTCGCGCAGGCGGTTGAAGGCCAGGCGGCGGTTGGCCAGGGTGGGTTCCTTGGCCAGGGTGATCAGGGGCTCTACGACGCGGCGCAGTTCCTTGGCCTTGGGCAGGGTGGTCTTGATGGCTTCATGCCGGAGGAGCGAATTGGACATGTTGCGCAGCATTGCCAGGCGATGGCTGCTGGTGCGGTTAAGCTTGCGAAGTCCGTGACCGTGACGCATGGTGGTAACTCTCTTTCATCTTGTTCCGAAATCTTCTATCCCTGGTGGTCTCCCGGAGGAGCCGGCGGGCGGTTCGGTTGTGTTGTGGTTCCGGGCGGCCCCGATAGTCTGGTGGCGCGCCCGGCGTGCGGGTACAGCGTTTACTTGTCCAGGCCAACCGGCGGCCAGTTCTCCAGCTTCATGCCCAGGGTCAGGCCGCGTGCAGCGAGAACTTCCTTGATCTCGTTGAGCGACTTGCGGCCCAGGTTCGGCGTCTTGAGCAGTTCGTTCTCGGTACGCTGGATGAGGTCGCCGATGTAATAGATGTTTTCGGCCTTGAGGCAGTTGGCCGAGCGTACGGTGAGTTCGAGGTCGTCAACCGGACGCAGCAGGATCGGGTCGACATCCGGCGAGGTGCGCTGGGGGTGGATGGCCTCGGTCACGCCCTCGAGGGCGGCGAACACGGACAGCTGCTCCACGAGAATGCGCGCGGACTGGCGTACCGCCTCCTCGGGGGTGATGGCGCCGTTGGTCTCGATCGTCATGACGAGCTTGTCCAGGTCGGTGCGCTGTTCGACACGGGCGCTCTCGACGGTGTAGCTCACGCGCCGCACGGGCGAGAACGACGCATCCATGACAACCTTGCCGATGGTCGTGGAGTGATCTTCGCGGAAGGCGCGCACGTTGCCTGGGACGTAGCCACGGCCCTTTTCAACCTTGATCTGCATCTCGAGCTTGCCGCCGGTGGTCAGGCGGGCGATGAGGTGCTCGGGATTGACGATTTCCACGTCATGGGGAAGTTCGATATCGGCGGCGGTGACTATGCCGTCGCCTTCCTTGCGCAGGCTCAGGGTGACTTCGTCGCGGTCGTGCAGCTTGAACACGATGCCCTTGAGGTTGAGCAGGATGTCGACCACGTCCTCGCGGACGCCGTCGATGGTGGAGTATTCGTGGACGACGCCTTCGATCTGGGTCTCGGTGGGCGCGTAGCCGACCATCGAGGAGAGCAGGATGCGGCGCAGCGCATTGCCCAGGGTATGGCCGTAGCCACGTTCGAAGGGTTCCATCGTGATGATGGCGGTGTGCGCGCCGGTGGCTTCTACTTCAATGGCGCGGGGCTTCAAAAGACCGGATGTGCTCATGGACAATCCCTTTCAATACCCTCGGCTCGTTACGCCGATAAGGCTGCTGGATGGTCGCGGGACTTCGGGGTAATGCGGGTGCCGGCCTCCCACAATCTCCGGCACCGTGCGCGGGCTTTCGCCTTAGCGGGAATACAGTTCGACGACGAGCGACTCGTTGACGTCCTGGGCCACGTCACCGCGGTCCGGGATGGCCTTGAGCTTGCCGGTCATCTTGGTGGTGTCGACATCGACCCAGGCGGGGAAGCCGCTCTGGCCAGCCAGTTGCAGCGCGTCGACGATGCGGGTCTGTTTGCGCGAGGATTCGCGCACGCTGATCTGGTCACCCGCCTCGAGGAGCATGGAGGAGATGTTGACCACCTTGCCGTTCACCTCGATGGCGCAATGCGAGACCAGCTGGCGCGCCTCGGCGCGGGTCGATCCGAAACCCATGCGGTACACGACGTTGTCCAGGCGCGACTCGAGGATGGCGATCAGGTTGCTGCCGGTATTGCCGCGGCGGCGCTCAGCCTCGGCGAAATAGCGGCGGAACTGGCGTTCAAGCACGCCGTACATGCGCTTGACCTTCTGCTTTTCACGCAGCTGGGTGCCGTAGTCGGACTGGCGCGAACCGGACATGCGGCCGTGCTGGCCCGGCTTGCTGTCCGCCTTGCACTTGGAATCCAGGGTGCGGCGGGCGCTCTTGAGAAAGAGGTCCGTGCCTTCACGCCGCGAAAGCTTGAGTTTTGCTCCGGTGTAGCGAGCCATATCTGTTTCCTATTAAGCCGAAAAGGCCGAAGTTGGCGCCGTGGTGTTGCGATTTGCCGTTGCACGCAGGCCGTAGTGGGCAATGCGTGCGCCGGTAAGGTTGTCCAATCCCATGGGGGATTCTTCGTTGTGCCGCGGATCAGACACGGCGGCGCTTGGGGGCACGGCAGCCGTTATGCGGCACCGGCGTGATGTCCTGAATCGAGGCAATGCGGAAACCGCAGGCATTGAGCGCGCGAACCGAGGACTCGCGGCCGGGGCCGGGGCCCTTGATGCGAACCTCGAGGTTCTTCACGCCGCACTCAAGGGCCGCACGTCCTGCCGCTTCCGCAGCCACCTGGGCCGCGAAAGGCGTCGACTTGCGCGAGCCCTTGAAGCCGGCGCCGCCGCTCGTGGCCCACGACAGAGCATTGCCCTGACGGTCCGTGATGGTGATGATGGTGTTGTTGAACGAGGCGTGGATATGCGCAATGCCCTCGGCGACGTTCTTCTTCACCTTCTTGCGCGCCCGCTGCGCGGCAAGCTGTTGCGGGGTTGGTGCTCTGGTTGCCATGCTCGATGCCTCGACTTGTTACCGCACTACCAATGTCAAAAAATTCCGATTCCGGCGCGTCCTGTGGGACGCGCTCAGCCCTTCTTCAGCGAAACGCCGGCCTTGCGCGGTCCCTTGCGGGTGCGCGCATTCGTGCGGGTACGCTGGCCGCGCACGGGCAGCCCGCGGCGATGACGCATGCCGCGGTAGCAGCCCAGGTCAATCAGGCGCTTGATCGACAGCTGGATCTCGCGGCGCAGGTCACCCTCGACCGTGAAGCGGCCGACGGCTTCGCGTACGCGCTCGAGCTCGGTGTCGGTGAGGTCCTTGACCTTGCGGTTATGGGGTACTTTCACCGCATCGAGGATGGCGCGCGAACGTGCGCGTCCAATACCGTAGATCGCCGTCAGGCCGATCTCGGCGTGCTGGTGCGGGGGAATATTGATACCGGCTATCCGTGCCATTTCCTGAATTCTCCGTCGTAAACCTGGCGGCCGGGCCTTAGCCCTGGCGCTGCTTGTGGCGCGGGTCCGTGCAGATGACGCGCACAACCCGCTTGCGCTTGATCACCTTGCACTTGCGGCACATCTTCTTAACCGAAGCCATCACTTTCATTGCCTTGCTCCCTCGTTCGTGCTCACGAAACCGCGGCACGAAGCCGCTGTACCCGTACTGCCAAATACCCTGGCCCGCCTGCGGAGGGCAATGCCCCCGCCGTCGCGCCGCCCGCCCTACTTGGCGCGGAAAACGATCCGCGCGCGCGACAGGTCGTAGGGCGTGAGTTCCACCGTCACCTTGTCGCCTGGCAGTATGCGTATGTAGTGCATGCGCATCTTGCCGGAAATGTGCCCGAGGACGACGTGGCCGTTCTCGAGCTTCACGCGAAACGTCGCGTTCGGGAGATTCTCCAGAATCTCCCCCTGCATCTGGATGACGTCGTCGCGCGCCATCGTTACCGCGTCATCCCTGGCGCCCCGCCGCGAAAGTTCGCCTTCTTGAGCAGCGACTCATACTGGTGGGTCATCAGGTAGGCCTGGACCTGGGCCATGAAATCCATCGTGACGACGACGACGATCAGCAGCGACGTGCCGCCGAAGTAAAAGGGTACCGCGTAGCGCAGGTACAGGAACTCCGGTACCAGGCACACGAGCGTGATGTATATGGCGCCTGCAAGGGTCAGGCGCAGCAGGATCTTGTCGACGTAGCGCGCCGTCTGGTCGCCGGGGCGGATGCCGGGCACGAAGGCGCCGCTCTTCTTGAGGTTGTCGGCCTGCTCCTTGCTGTTGAATACCAGCGCGGTGTAGAAGAAGCAGAAGAACACGATGAGCGAGGCGTACAGCACGAGGTACAGCGGCTGCCCGTGCTGCAGGGCGGCTGCCAGGTCGCGGATCCAGCGCGTACCGTCGCCGGCGGTGAACCAGCCTGCAATGGTTGCCGGGAATAGCACGATCGACGAGGCGAAGATGGGCGGTATCACGCCGGACATGTTGAGCTTGAGCGGCAGGTAGGAACTCTGTCCGCCGAAAACCTTGTTGCCCACCTGGCGCTTGGCGTAATTGACCAGTATTCGCCTCTGGCCACGCTCGACGAAGCAGACGACGGCCGTAACGAGGACGATCAGGACCACAATCGCGAAGAACGCGAGGTAGCCGAGCGCGCCGTTGGTAACGAGTTCGAAGAGACGGGCCAGCGCACTGGGCAGCCCGGCGACGATGCCCGAGAAGATGACGATCGAGATGCCATTGCCCAGGCCGCGTTCGGTGATCTGTTCGCCCAGCCACATCAGGAACATGCACCCGGTGACCAGCGACACGACGCCGATAAAGCGGAAAAGCAGGCCCGGTTCGATGGCGAGGTTGGGAACGGACTCGATGGCGACGATGGCCAGGTAGGACTGGACCGTGGCCAGGCCGACCGTGGCGTAGCGCGTGTACTGCGTGACCTTGCGGCGGCCGGACTCGCCTTCCTTGCGCAGCGCCTCCAGGGAGGGCAGCACGTAGGTGAGCATCTGCATGATGATCGAGGCCGAGATGTACGGCATGATCCCGATCGAGAAGATGGAGAAGCGCGACAGCGCGCCGCCCGAGAACATGTTGAGCAGGCCCAGGATGCCGCCCTGCTGCGACTGGAATGCCTGCTTGAACTGGTCGGGGTCGATCAGCGGCACGGGGATGTGCGTGCCGAGGCGATAGACGATCAGCGCCAGCAGCAGGAATACCAGGCGACGCCAGAGGTCGGAGTATTTTCCGCTGTTAGCCAGAGAGCCCTGCTGCGTTGCCACGTTGTGTCCCGGTATCGATGCGCTGGTGGTTGGGGAGGTGCCGTCGCCGTAGCGCCGGCGCTCAGGCCTCGACCTTGCCGCCGGCCGCCTCGATGGCAGCCTTGGCGGTGGCGGATACGCCAACGCCGCGGATGGTCACGGCACGCGTGATTTCCCCGGTGTTGACGATGCGGGCGCCCTGCGAAAGGGTCGGGATGATGCCGGCGTGGATCAGGACCAGCAGGTCGACTTCATCGAGGCCCAGGCGGTGGATCTGGCCCAGGCGCACGGTGGCGATGTAGCGGCGCGTGAGCGAGGTGAATCCGCGCTTGGGAAGGCGACGATGCAGCGGCATCTGACCGCCCTCGAAGCCAACCTTGTGGAAGCCACCGGAACGCGACGACTGGCCCTTGTGGCCACGGCCGGCGGTCTTGCCCAGTCCGCTACCCATACCGCGACCGACGCGGCGCCGCGCGAACTTGGAACCCTCCGACGGCTTGATGGTGTTGAGGCGCATGGCGAATCCTGTCTTTCAGCCTACCTGGAGCAGGTAGGAAACCTTGTTGATCATGCCGCGCACCTCGGGGGTGTCCTCGAGTACGCGGCTGCTGTTCACGCGCCCCAGGCCCAGCCCGACGACGGTGGCGCGGTGCGAAGCCTTGGTTCCGGCCAGACCCTTCACCAGGGTCACCTTTACCGTCTTGCCCGTCTTGGTATCAGCTGCAGTAGTCACGTCCGTATCCTCAGCCCAGGATTTCTTCGACGGTCTTGCCGCGCTTGGCGGCAATCTCGGCGGGGGTGCGCAGACGCTCCAGTGCCTTGAGCGTGGCGCGCACCATGTTGTAGGGGTTGGTGGAGCCATGCGACTTGGCAACCACGTTGTGCACGCCCATGACATCAAAAATGGCGCGCAGCGGGCCGCCGGCCTTGACGCCGGCGCCATCGGGGGCCGGGGCCAGCATGACGCGTGCGGCGCCGTGCTTGGCGAACACCGTGTGCTGCACCGTGCCGTTGCGCAGCGGGATGCGGTTGAGGCCGCGACGCGCACGTTCCATGGCCTTTTGCACGGCGACCGGAACTTCACGCGACTTGCCCTTGCCCATGCCGACGCGGCCGTCTCCGTCACCGACCACGGTGAGGGCGGCGAACGCCAGGATACGGCCACCCTTGACGACCTTGGTGACGCGGTTGACCGCGATCATCTTCTCGCGCATCCCGTCATCGCGGGCTTCGCCGAGGTTCTTTGCTTGGATTCTGGCCATCATGTGCTCCTAGAACTGCAGGCCGGCTTCACGGGCGGCATCGGCAAGCGCCTTGATGCGGCCGTGGTAGCGAAAACCGGATCGGTCGAACGCAACCTGGGCAATACCCGCGGCGACGGCCTTCTTGGCAAGCCGCGCACCCACCAGTTTGGCCGCGGCGACGTTGCCGCCCTTGCCGTTGGAGCCACCGAGTTCGTTGCGCACTTCCTGCTCGAGTGTGGACGCGGAAACCAGGACCTTGTTGCCGTCGGGGGAAATCACCGCGGCGTAGATGTGCAGGTTCGAGCGGTGCACCGTCAGGCGATGGGCACGGACAAGTTCGATGCGGGCCCGTGTGGCACGGGCGCGGCGGATGCGCGATTCTTTTTTGCTGATCATGGCATTGGGCTCTGCGGTTACTTCTTCTTGGTCTCTTTGATGACGACCGTCTCGTCCGAGTAACGGACGCCCTTGCCCTTGTAGGGCTCTGGCGGGCGATACGCGCGGATTTCCGCCGCAATCTGGCCGACGCGCTGCTTGTCGGCGCCCTTGATGACGATTTCCGTCTGCGTCGGGGTCTCGACCTTGACGCCGGGCGGCATGCGATGTTCAACGGGGTGGGAGAAACCCAGCGACAGGTTGACCTTGTCGCCCTGCGCCTGTGCGCGGTAACCCACGCCGACGAGGTTCAGGCGGCGCTCGAAACCCTTGCTGACGCCCTCGACCATGGCGGCCACCAGGGCACGCATGGTGCCGCTCATGGCCTTGGCCTCGCGCGATTCGTCGGCGGCGGCAAAGGAGATCTTGCCGTCGTCGATCGTGATGGTGACCAGCCCGGTCATGGGGTGGTGGAGGGTGCCCTGGGGGCCTTTGATGGTGATCTGGTCGGCGGCCAGCTTGGCCTCTACACCCTTGACCAGCGGTACCGGTATGCGTGCTACTCGTGACATGTCGGTCCCCTGATCAGGCAACGTAGCAGATGATTTCGCCGCCGACGCCCTGAGTGCGCGCCTTGCGGTCGGTCATCACGCCCTGCGGGGTGGAGACGATGGCTACGCCCAGGCCGTTCATGACCTGCGGGATGTCGTTGCGACCGCGATAGATGCGCAGCCCGGGACGCGAGACGCGCTCGAGGCGCTCGATCACGGGACGGCCTGCGTAGTACTTCAGGCCGATACGCAGCTCGGGGTGGCCGCTGGCGGAACTGTTGGACTCGGGGGCCGTGCCTACCTGGAAACCTTCTATGTAGCCCTCTTCGCGCAGTACCTGCGCGATGGCTACCTTCAGCTTCGAAGCCGGCATTGCCACTTCGCTCTTTTCAACGCGCTGCGCGTTACGAATACGCGTCAGCATGTCGGCAATCGGATCACTCATGCTCATGTGCGGACTCCGGCCTTACTTACCAGCTGGCCTTGGTCAGGCCCGGGATGTCGCCGCGCATTGCGGCTTCGCGGATCTTGCTGCGGCCCAGGCCGAACTTGCGGAAATTCCCGCGCGGCCGGCCCGTGATGGAGCAGCGGTTGCGCATGCGGGTGGGACTGGCGTTGCGGGGCAGCGCCTGCAGCTGCTGCTGCGCGTGCAGGCGTTCTTCCATCGACAGTGTCTGATCGGAGAAAGACGCCTTCAGCGCCGCGCGCTTGGCCGCGTACTTCTTCACCATAGCGGCGCGCTTGGCTTCGCGGTTTATGATCGATAGCTTTGCCACGTTAAACCTCGCTCAATTGCGGAACGGGAACCGGAAAGCGGTGAGGAGCGCCTTGGCTTCCTCGTCCGACTTGGCGGTGGTCGTGATGCTGATGTTCATGCCCCGGAGTTTGTCGATCTTGTCGTACTCGATCTCGGGGAAAATGATCTGTTCCTTCAGGCCGATGCTGTAGTTGCCACGGCCATCGAAGGCGCGCCCGGACACGCCGCGGAAATCGCGTACGCGCGGGAAGGCGATCGTGATGAGGCGATCCAGGAATTCATACATACGCTCGCCGCGCAGCGTCACCATGCAGCCGATCGGCAGGCCCTGGCGGACCTTGAAGTTGGCGATGGCCTTGCGGGTCTTGGTGACGACCGGCTTCTGGCCGGCGATGCGCGTCATGTCGGCGACGGCGGCATCGATGTTCTTCTTGTCGTTCACGGCATCGCCCACGCCCATGTTCAGGGTGATCTTGGTGATGCGGGGAACCTGCATGATGCTCGTGTAGCCGAACTTCTGCGTGAGTTCGGGGACGATCTTTTCGCGGTACTGGTCGTGCATGCGTGCCATGGCTGCGCTCTCTCCCGGGCTCAGTTCTGGCTGCCAACCGGCGCGCCGCTGCTCTTGAACACCCGCAGCTTCTTGCCGTTGACTTCCTTGAAACCGATCCGCTCGCCCTTGCCCGTGGCCGGGTTGAAGAGCATGAGGTTGGACTGGTCGATCGGCATCGTCTTTTCCTCGATGCCGCCGTTTACGCCCTTCATGGGGTTGGGGCGTACGTGCTTCTTGACCTGGTTGACACCTTCGACGCGCACGTGGCGTTCGTCGACACGGTCAAGCACGACTCCGCGCTTGCCGCGATCCTTACCGGTGGTGACGACGACTTCGTCGCCCTTGCGTATCCGTTCCATGGGGCTATCCCGAACTGTAAGTGGGTACCTGGGTACTTCGACTGCGCTGCGCGCCCTGTCGCCTAGAGAACTTCCGGCGCGAGCGAGACGATCTTCATGAAGCGCTCGTTGCGCAGCTCGCGCGTGACCGGCCCGAAAATGCGGGTGCCGATGGGCTCGAGCTTGTTGTTGAGCAGCACCGCAGCGTTCTTGTCGAACTTGATGGCCGAGCCATCGACGCGGCGCAGGCCGCTCGCGGTACGAACCACGACGGCGCTATAGACTTCGCCCTTTTTGACCCGGCCGCGCGGCGCCGCATCCTTGACCGTCACTTTGATGACGTCACCGATGTTGGCGTACCGGCGCTTGGAGCCACCGAGGACCTTGATACACATTACCGCCCGGGCGCCGGTATTGTCGGCGACCTCGAGCATCGTCTGCATTTGAATCATCGCTCTTCCCAACTTTTCCCGCAGACGCCACGCCGGCAACCGGCCCGCCGTAGCGGGTTGCGGTCGCGGTGCGCGACGCTTCGGTCAGTCTTGGTCCCGTTCGGGGAGGCGGACCACCGTACTGCAGCGGCCCGGAAACTGTATCCGTCCCACCCGGTTTCCGGTGATGCGCCGCGCTCGTGCGTGCGGTGCCTGCCGGGGGTGGGTGGTTTTTCAGGTGGCTTTCACCACGTGAGCCTTGGATTCTAACCTGATTCCATGTGGCTTTGCAAGTGCTTGTTGTGCCGGGCAATGGAGGCTTTCCAAGCGCGGATTTGGGGCGGAAAATGGCGCCTTTGCGGGGTCATGTCCCTGCGCCGGTGCGCGCGCCATCCTGCATTGTGGGGAGGCGCTCCCGGACGCGCCGATCATGCAGCGCTTATTGGCCAGGGGGCCCTGTGCAGTCCAGAACGTTGCCCGAGCTGTTGTGTCTTTCCTTCCAGGATCGGCGGCCCGAATTTGTGTCTGCACCCCGGCGGGCGGTGGGCGTCGCCACGGTCTGCGGGCGGGTGCGCGTGGGTGCGGGGGCGCAGTTGTGTGCGGGCAGCGTGATTCGCGGGGACGGGCACGAGGTGCGCATTGGCGATGATTTTTTCATGGGCGAGCGTTCCACGATTCGCGTGGCCCACGAGCATCTGCCGACGCTGATCGGTACGGGGGTCACCCTGGGCAGTCGCTGTGCCCTGCGCGCCTGCCGCATCGGGGATCGAG
>Ga0075019_10002522_pt1 | contig 10430 bp, 7 predicted proteins | sample ColStrG_CSR_2013_FD_71473 | JGI IMG/M metagenome (GOLD analysis project Ga0075019, IMG submission 71473) | Freshwater sediment microbial communities in response to fracking from Pennsylvania, USA - Cold Stream Run_MetaG_CSR_2013 | ecosystem: Environmental > Aquatic > Freshwater > Creek >...
TCAAACGAATGCCGGGGTCGTTGACGATGGTCTGGTTTCCAGCAAAGCTAATGCCCAACACGACAGCCGTCTTGCCGTGGTGTCCGGCAGGCAGGTAGAGGAGGAGATGTTCCTTCGGTCCATCCTCACCGTTTGCGGAGAGATAGAGCGTGATCTGCTTGCGAATCGCCTTGCCGCCGAGGGCGTGGTCATCCTGTTCGTCAAGATGCGCCCGAACGGGTAAGCCCATGGCGCTGGCTGGGGTGCGTCCGAAGACGTTCTCCTCGAACAGATTTTTGATCTCTGCACGGCGTGCCGGCCAGGTCTTCGCGGTCACGGGCTTGCCATCAGAGAAGGCAAGCGGGTCAAGCAGCGTATACGGCTTTACTGCCGATTCGACATTGTTGTAGCCAGCAGGAAAGGACTGGGCATGGGCTGATGACACCAGCAATGCCAAGGCAAGGGTAAATCGCGTTGCATCCATAGATAGGAATTGTCGCACTTTCAGCCCGCCACAATATATGGGCTGTCTCATTTTGCATTGTCTCCGCATAGTGTTTTCACTTTGAAGACGTAAGCGACTTCATCAGGGTGGGTTGCGGGGAGCGAAATAAAAAGCCCATCGGGTTTCTGCGAATACATTAGCTCGGCGTTTGTACCGATGAGTGAGACGGAGCAAACCGGATGCGCCAGATAGGGAAGCCCGCTACCGAGTAGCTGTATGCGCAATGTGTCCGTGGTTGGCCATCCTAAAACAGTCGCGTAGACTAATCCGCCACCAGCCTTCGGCACGGTGAAACGTATATCTGCAGCGGTATAGGCCTGAATGTCGGAGCTTTTTGCCTGCGAGTTTTTCGGACCTTTCGTAGGTCCCTCGCCAAAGACGGCAAAGGGCCGCGTGTTGTAAATAGCCTCGCCATTAACACGGAGCCAATCACCGATTTGTAGCAAAACTGTTCGCGCCTCGTCTGGTATCGTTCCGTCGGCCTTTGGTCCAATATTCAGCAATAGATTCCCATTCTTACTGACTGTATCGACTAGCTGCTGTACTAGAGATTGCGCAGTTCGATATTCGTCGTGCTCGACATAGCCCCAAGAGTGGATGGAGACAGAAGTATCTGTCTGCCAGGGCAATAGCCGAGTCGTGTCCATCTTGCCGCGTTCTATGTCAAGTGTCGCCGTGTTGGCTGGCATGGCTTCAATCTTGTAGGTCAGAACTGGCTTCTCGCCGATGGCTTTGCTGCTGTTGTAGAAGTAAGCAGCAAATTCCTTCAGATATGGCTCAAAGGCCGGCTGCCCATCCCACCAGTCGATGTAGATAAACTCTGGATGATACTTGTCGACAATTTCGGTTGTTCGGGCTAGCCAGTCGTCAAGGAAGGGCTTATCGGGCGGCAGCCACTGCTCGAAGTGATTCGGGTCTGGTTCTTTCGTATCGTCGGCGGTACCCGGCAAAGCCATCTTTGCCGCCGGGCCGTATAGGCCTGCGTACTTTGGATCGTTTACATCGGAATTGAAGGTGCGGCCCAATCCATACCACCACCAGTGCTCGGCCCGGTGGGACGAGGCCCCGAAGTGTAATCCCCTTGCGCGAGTGGCCACGGCTAGCTCGCCTAATATATCCCGCTTGGGACCCATCTTCATGGCCGTCCAGTCGGTGAGGTGCGAGTCGTACATGGCAAAGCCATCGCAATGCTCGGCGACGGGAACGACGTAACGCGCGCCGGATTTGGCGAATAAATCAACCCACTCGGTAGCGTTGAACCTTTCAGCCCTGAACATCGGAATAAAGTCCTTGTAACCGAACTTGGATTGCGGCCCATAGGTCGCTATCTGATGATCAAAGGCCTTATTGCCCGGGACATACATGTTGCGGGAATACCATTCGTTGCCAAACGCCGGGACGGAGTAAACGCCCCAATGAATGAAGATTCCGAACTTGGCATCCTGAAACCAGATGGGTGTGCGATATGCAGCCAATGAATTCCAATCGGCTTTGAACGCTCCGCGCTGATCTGCTGCGCGAACCCTTGCCACCTGACGAGCTACTGCTGTCCCAGTTGTTTGGGCAGCTATAGGCACAGTAATTAGTATTGCGACGAGTAGACTTGGCAGGCTGGAATTTCTCACCACGGCTTTGACCTCGCCACTGCAACTCCTCTTATCTCGTTTGGCCACTTACCACTTACAGCGCAATAGAAGTGATACAGGATGCCATCGTGAAAGATGATGGATGGTTTGTGCGCGAAGGTCTCATCGATAGTTCCGGAAGGACCGGTGTCGATCAGGATATCCGGTACCTTTGTAAAGTGGAATGGGTCTTTGCCTAGAGCGACCATCTCACAGGCGCGGCCCGGTCTCTGATATCCAAAGCCGAAATAGTACATGGCGAATTCGGGTCCATTCTTGACGACATAGGGGTTTGATGCGAAGCGGGCGTCGCGAGCGTTGGCTTCTTTGTTCCCGACTGGAAGGATGGGATTTTGGGGATAGCGGGTCCAGATCTTCAAGTCACGGGATGTAGCAACGCCGGACTGTTCGTGCCATCCACCACCTTCTGACTTGGGAAGTGGGTCGGTCTTCGCGTTGTAGTAGAGATAGTAGATTCCGCTATTGAAGAGTAAGTCGGGGCGATAGAGTCCGCCATGCTCCCATGCTGCTCCGTCGTGCGGAAACAAGATGGGTTCGGTCAGATCCCAATGCAGCAGGTCGTGCGACCATGCCAGACCAATCACTGCGGCACCTTCTTCATATCCTGCATTTGGATAGGCGTGCCAGGCCCCGAGATATCGACTACCCACTTTGATTGCTTCGCCTGTGCCGTGCAGGTTCTTATCGCGGAGGATACTACTGATAGCCAGGTTGTATTTTGTATATTTGGACGTTGGATCGCGTGGTCCAACGAGAGCTTTGCGCGTCCACTTCAGGAGGTCTGGAGAGGTTGCTAGGCCTGTCTGATAGCCAGTGCCATCGAATCCGATGTACAGCATGTTGAACTCGCCGTTGGCGCGAAAGACGATGGGGTCGTCGACCGATCTCTCGTCGAAGTCTCCGTGGGTGTTTGTGGCCGTTAGCACGAGTTCCGGATATTTGTGAGGTGTGCGATACGCGGCTATCGTGTCGGATTGCGCACGAAGTTTGGGGAGTGAGACGCCCGCAGCGAGGACTGCAGCAGTGCGGAGAACAGTTCGACGACTTGGATGTGAGAGCGAATCAGTCATGGATAGATAGAGCATATGCCGGATGTCTGGCAGGTCGCGACGATTGCAGTTGAGAGTTGCATTCTGAATTCCGCATTGCGGTAATGCGAGTGCGACCGATTTACTTGTTTCAGTCTCGCGACTCGACATGTAGAGTGCATTGGGTAGAGAAACTGTGCCACTTGACCGAGAGGAACTGCCTTGTCCACCAAGCTTGCTTTGATTCATACCTCTCCTTCCCTCATCCCAATGTTTCAGGCGCTTTGCACGACCTGGTTGCCAGGTGTGGAAGTGTTCAACATCGTAGACGAGAGCCTGATCCGCAACACGATTGCAGCGGGCCATGTTGAGAAAGTGACGGCTCGACGCGTCATTGCGCATGCTGAATCCGCCGGGCAAGCAGGGGCCGATGCAGTCCTGTTTACGTGCTCGTCGATTGGCGAGTGCGTGACGCTTGCTGCGGGCCTGTTCGATTTTCCGGTGATCCGCGTGGATGATGCGATGGCGGAGAAGGCTGTCTCCATGGGTAGCCGCATTGGTGTGCTGGCCACGGTGCGCTCGACGCTCGAACCGACTATTGCACTTGTCCACAAGATGGCGGCCGGGAAGCAGATTACAGTGGTAGATATGCTGTGCGAAGGTGCATTTGAGGCGGTGATGGCAGGCGACGGGCAGACCCATGATGCTTTGGTGAGCGCGGCACTGTTGAAACTCGTGCCGCAAGTGGACGTGGTGGTCCTGGCGCAGGCTTCGATGGTGCGCGTGCTGGCGACGATGGAGCCTAGACTGCTTCCGGTGTCGGTACTGAGTAGCCCGGAGTTAGCGGTTCAGCGCGTTGCGGATGTACTGAAGGCGCGCGGGTGAAGCAACGGAATTGGGTACTGGCGCTGCTGTGTGCAGTCTCGGTGATTACGTTTCTGGATCGTCTTGCGATTGCAGTTTCGGAGCCCGGAATCCGTGGCGACCTGCATCTGAACGAGACGCAGTGGGGCTGGGTATTAAGTGCTTATGTACTGGCAAATGCTCTCTTTGAGATTCCCTCTGGAGCCCTTGGCGACCGGCATGGACGCCGCCGCGAGTTCACTCGGATCGCCATCTGGTGGTCCGCGTTTACTGCGCTTACCGGAGCAACTCGAACGCTGTGGCAGATCGCTTCATCTCGGTTTTTGTTTGGCGCAGGGGCTGCGGGGGCCTATCCAAATGCTGCCGGTGTGATTGCCCGGTGGTTTCCGCAGCGGGAACACGCACGAGCGCAGGGGTTTGTGTGGGGAGCTAGTCGGCTGGGTGGTGCGCTGGCTCCGCTGATCCTCGTCCCGTTGCAGCAGGTTATCGGCTGGCGTGGAGTCTTCGTTGCGCTGGGTTTGCTGGGGATCGTATGGGCTGTGGTGTGGGGTATGTGGTTTCGCGATAATCCTGCAGACATGCCAAATATCCTGCCGGAGGAGTTGGTGGAACTCGACGCTGCGGCAACGCAACAGCCTGTGCCGTGGAGACGTCTGTTTGCATTGCGACAACTCTGGCTCATCACGATCGCGTACTTCTGCTATGCGTGGGGAAGCTGGTTTTATTTCGGCTGGTTTACGACCTGGCTGGTGCGAGGAGCTGGCTTCAGCATCCGGCAGATGGGTGTCGTGGCTGCGCTGCCATTTGTATTGGGACTGCTGGGGAACCTTGCAGGCGGTGTGCTCAGTGAGCGTTTGGTGAAGCGTTACGGACGGCGCGCCGCATATCGAGGAGTTACGGCAATCTGTTTGGTGACGACGGCCAGCTTGCTTGCGGGAATGAGTGTCACGCCCGACAAGATGAAGATTGCAGTTTTGGCATCGCTCGGTCTCGGTGTCATGGACTTGATGCTGCCATCAGCCTGGGCGATGTGTATGAGTCTGGGCGGGGAGTTTGGCGGGACGGCTACAGCGGTGATGAACACGGCTGGCAACCTGGGTGGCTGGGTTGGTGCAATAGCCTTCGGGTACGTGGTTGCTGCGACTGGGAGCTACAACGCTCCGCTTCGACTGGTTGCTGCGATGGTCCTGGTAAGCGCACTGCTGTTTGCGCGTGTGGACTGCACGCTTGGGCTGGCAGAGGCAGCGTGAATGCGGCTGACTAGCCTTTAGCGAAGCCGAAGAAGTCGACTGGGCCAACCTGCCCGCCTTTCAGTACAAGCTGTAAGCCGTGGAACTTTGGCCCGGCCGCATGTGCGGTGCAGAGGGGGGCTCCCGGCGTCATCGGCGCGGCGTAGGTTAGCGCACGAATGGGTAACTGCTGCAGGGCGTGGCTCGAAGTATCGCCTCCGCATAGGACGACACGTCGCAAATTGCTCTTGTCCAATACGGCGAGAAGTAGTTTGCCAATTGCGACTCCAAGCTCTGCCGTGTGAGGTGTTTGAGATTCTTGCAGAGGACCAAGGGCAGTGTAAAGAATCGGGCTGCGCCCAGCGCGGAGGCAACGTAAGACGCTGTCCAATGGCCCGAGCGGGTTGGCGATCAGTTCAGCGGCATCGAGGGGAAAGGCATCGAAGCCATGGGTGATGCCCCAGGCAATCTGTGCCTGGGTTACGGGTGAGCAGGACCCGCTGAAGACTGCGATTTGGTCTACTGCGGCGGCAATTTCCGGTTCGGAGGCCACGGCGACGATGCCGTCGTTCTGCCAGGTTGCGATCAGACTTTGCGTGAGCCCGGAGCTCCCTACGGCGAAGAGCGGCTCCAACTGTGCTGCGTCCCAGAGCAATGCTCCCACGGCCTTAAGCGATGCTGTATCGAAGGTGTCGAAGAGGACTGCGGTTGCGCTGTTACGTTGCGCTGCATCAAGCCCAGCGCGGGTCAGGTCGCGGAGGTCGACCAGCCCGATTGGGAGTGGGGTCTGCAGGGCGAGGTGCTGGCGCAAGTCCGACTCATGCATTGGCGTTACAGGATGCCGGTTCATGGTGGGATGACGGTCGATGCGGTATGTGACATCACCTGCCGCAGCAAAGAGGTTGCCGAAGACCACGTATCGGCCGAGGTGGGGTGCGCCTACGATGATCGGCACAAACTTTGCGTTGAAGGCTTCGATGCCCAACTCGATGGCTCGTCCGATGCTGCCGACATGGGGTGCGCTATCGAAGGTGGAGCAGGTCTTGTAGTGGGTTACCGGAGCGCCGAATGCCTTTAAGGCTTGGAAGGTTCTGGGGAGATGGTCGGACATCCACTGGGGTGAACGGCTTCGGCTATCGCCAGCGATGCCGATGGCCTGCAGGCTAGGAAACTCTGCGAGTTGCTCTGGCGTGGGTGGCGCGAGGAACAGCGCAGTCTTTATGCCTGCGAGTGAGAGCGACTCCAGCACGTCGGTCGAGCCGGTATAGTCGTCGCCGTAGTATGCGTAGAGCATCAGCTTGCGAATGCCTCCAGCGCGGCCTTCAGCTCTGTGTGCGTCTCGGCGTATTTGGTCAGATCGATGCGCTCAACTGCCGCTTGCCAGGCCTGCTGCAGGCTTCTGACGCCAGCGGCTGGCCCCAGGGGATGCGCCATGATTCCGCCACCCGCAGCGAAGATGAGATCGGTTGAGCCGAGTGCGGCGTAGGTCGCTGGAGCCTGCTTCGCCGATTGCCCGGAGGAGAAGACGGGCATCACCTCGCAACCCGGATACGGTGGTGGGAACATAGGCGTGAGACACTCGCGTGCCGACGCGATCACTGAGTCGTCGGGTTCGCAGAATTTGTTGCTGAGTCCGTTGACGTGGGTGTGGTCGATGCCCGCGAGACGCCATAATTTTTGGAACGCAATAAAGGACATTCCGATGGCAGGGGAACGTCCGAGCATGCCCCAGCCATTGCGGTGTCCGTGGATGCAGAGCTGCGAGTGTTTGCGCAGGACCTTCATCGCGGGAAGCCCGATGGAGTTCATGCTGACCATGGCGCAGTTGCCGCCGTGCGCGAGCAGATGGTTGTGGCGGTCGAGCATCTCGTCAATCTCGCCGGTAATGTTTGCGGCGTACATCACGCGCTTGCCAGTTCTTGCTGCGTAGTCGTTGATGACGGCGAGGACGGCAGCGGTGCGGTCGTTGAATAGGCAGTGTGGGCCGTTGGACTGTAGCTCGTCGTCTTTGATGAAGTCGATGCCAGCTTCGACCAGGATTTTTACCTGGGCTGCGGTCGCGGCGGGATCCATGCCCACGGAGGGTTTGATGATCGTGCCGATGATCGGGCGGGAGAAGACCCCGGTCAGAGTGCGGGTTCCGGCGACGCCGAACTGTGGGCCTTGATACCGATCCAGAAAGGCTGGCGGCAGCGTGAGATCGAGTAGCTTCAGGCCGGAGAACTGCTTCAACTCGGAGAGATTGCCGGCGACGGTGGCCAAAAGATTCGGTACCGAGGGGCCTAGGTTTTCAAGCGGCCACGAGAGGGTTACGGCTGCGGTGCGGCGAATGCCATCCCAGTTCTTCGGGGTGCCGCTTCCGGGCAGCGAAGGCGATGCAGCTGGTTCCAACTCGCGGATGGATTCCACACGTGCCGCATGGCGTTCGCGTAGCTCGTCCGTCTCTCCGGGCACGCGGACGAAGGTTCCCGTCGATTGCTCGCCGGCCATGGTGGCGGCAGCCGATTCCAGCGCGAAAGCCGTCTCAATCCAGTACGTCGCGAAGATTCTTTCTGCCATCAAGGTCGACTCATTTCGTTGGTTCGTTGCGGCTACACATCGAAGTATGTGTCGTAGGTCTCCGACTGTACCGTGTAGAGGGGGACGAACGTCTTATCGCTTGAGCTATACGCCTGCGGTGCGACGGGCTTGAGGTCTCCGCGGAGTGTCGGCCTGGCGTCTCCCACGGTGTCAACCTTCGCCCCGGAGGCGTTCAGCGCGACGTACTCCACGGGGCCGCGCATGAGGGCGACGGTTCCGGGGTGTAACTCGTCGATTGGCTCCGTGCGGAACGTCTGCGGCAGAGTGAGTTCGACCTTATCGCCGGCCTTCCAGAGGCGCTTGAGCGAGATAGCCGATCCCGACTTCAACGTCTCGGGCCGCGCGCGGCCGTTGATTGAGATATTGCTATTGGAAGCCCACGCCGGTATGCGGAGTTGCAATGCAAACTCGATTGGAGAGGCTGGTTCCACGCGAATCGTCACATGGTCTGAGGCAGGGAACTCCGTCTGTTGGATGAGGGTGATGGAGACGCCCGCATGGGGCCAGGTCAGCTTGGATGGAGTGTACAGGTTGATGTAGATACCGTCTGCGGACTGGAAGTAAATGTTGAGGACATAGTCTGCAACGGTCTGCACCAGCGTTCCGGAGCAGCAAGGCCACTTCCGCTGGTAGTAGACCTTTGTGGCGCTGGGAGAGTAGGTGGAGTAGTAGGGGTAATCGCCGTCGGAATCCGGATTTCGCGCGGCGAGAATCGTGTTGTAGAGGACGCGCTCCAGGTTGTCGCCGTACTTTGCATCGCCGGTAAATCGGAGGAGATATCGGGCGAGCTTAGTGGCTGCATAGGCTCCGCATGGGGTCTCGAAGTGATCGACCGTGGAACCGAGGGAGGCGTACAACTCGCCGCGTCGGGGCGTGATGAAGGTCTCGTTTGGCCCCCAGCCGCCCGAGGCAAATTGCTGCGTGGTGGTGAGGAGCGTGAAGGCGTTTTCCATCGCGCGCAGGTACTTTGTGTCGCCCAGTGTGAGGTAAGCCTTGGCCGCTGAACTGAGCGCGATGGCATGGGAGTAGGCGTGCTGTCCCGGGAATGGATCGTCGCCGTTGGCCAGTGGATCGACGAGTTCGCGGTCCAGGAGGTAGCGATGTGCGAGATCTGTGAACCCGCGATTGCCGGTGAGTTCGGCGGCGGTGAAGAGGTTCTCCGGCATGACGAAGGTCTCGTCGTAGGGCGGGTCTTTCTTGCCGATGCGGTCGCGTCCCCTGGCCGGGAGCAGAGGCATGGAGCCCGCGAGGACACGATTGAGCAGGTCGGGCCCATCGGCGACCTTGCTTAGGGTTGCGGCGTCAATCAGGCCTGCAAAATGCTTGTCCAGGGTGTAACAGGTCCACAGGTTCGTCCTGGGCCGAAGGATGGATTGATTGTCCGGCCCGAGCGTCGCTGCAAAACCCGAGACCAACTCGCCGACCTTGGTGTGGCAGGCAGGGTCGCCGGTTGCGGCACCGATGCGTGCCAGTCCGGAGATGTATTGCCCGAGGGTATGGCCGGGGACGAAGCCGTCGAGATCGTACCAGCCGCCCATGTCGGCCCCGGGCGCGGGAAGGCCGGCGCGCTGGCGATAGACCTTCAGCAAGCGGTCGTTGGAAAGCGCCAGATAGTGCGCGTGGAGCCGGTCGTACTGCTCTTTGAACGGGCCACCGGTTATCGTGACAGCTCCATAGGGCATCTGCCGCAAATGTTCACGGGGGACTACCGCCGCGTGGAGTCGACCCGATGCCGCAACGGCCGTCGCTGCGGCTGATTTGAGGAAGCTCCGACGGGTTAGGGAGAAAGGATTCATAGCTTCGAGAAATTCTGATACTAACTAAGATCGAGCGATCGAAAGGGCTACGTTCCGGCATGTCGGTACAATTCCGGAATGTGGAATCAGCGGGCCATTCTTTCCCGCTCCGTTGGAAACCCGACCTTGACATCGCTCTTCTCGTCCAGCGGGTAGATGAGGTCGACGTTGCGGGGTGTGATGAGCTGGTGTTTGACGAAGACGGTGGAGGGGAGCGCCTTCTTTTGCAGGATTTGAAGTGCGAGCGGAATGATCTCGTCGCCGTAGCGCTCAGGGAAGTAGGCGACGGTTCCGACGAGGCGGGTTCCGGGGCGGCGTAGTTCGGCGCGGGCGTCGGGGATGGCGTTCTGGCCCATGACGGCGCAGAGGTGGCGGCCACCGACTTCGTCGAAGGCTCTCAGAGCTGCTAGAGCGCAGACATCGTTGACGGTTCCGACGAGGGTGCGTCGTCCGGGAGCGCGACGGAGGTACTGGCGGAGGACATCGAGTACCTGCTCGAAGTCTCCGCGGCCGTTGAGATGGGCTATGGGGACGGAGGCAATTTGCGGCAGTTCCGACCGGAGGCCATCGACGAGGCCCGTGATGCGGAGTTCCAGTAGCGAGCCGGCAATGGGCAGCTCCAGCAGCAGGAGTTGGTCCACTTTGCCGTCCCAGTTCTCACGTGCCCAGCGACCTAGAGCCTTGCCACCTATCAGACCTGCTTTGTAGTTGTTAGCGCCAAAGTATGTAGCTCCTGGATGAGGTATTTCAATGGCGATAACTGGGGTGTTGGCCTCTAGAAACTTCGATGCGATGACGGGCGC
>Ga0075019_10002523_pt1 | contig 10430 bp, 11 predicted proteins | sample ColStrG_CSR_2013_FD_71473 | JGI IMG/M metagenome (GOLD analysis project Ga0075019, IMG submission 71473) | Freshwater sediment microbial communities in response to fracking from Pennsylvania, USA - Cold Stream Run_MetaG_CSR_2013 | ecosystem: Environmental > Aquatic > Freshwater > Creek >...
CAACAGGTTCCGGTCGCGGTCCCCCGGTGGCCCTCGGCGCAAGCCTTCCTTGGTGAATCTCGTTGAGAAACAGTCACACGCGCTCAGGAAACGAGCGTGAAAACCACTTGCTCACGATATCGGCGCTAATCTCCTCGCCGGGCGACCACGATCAGGTAAGGGGCGCCGATGAGAGCGGTCAGGACTCCCAAGGGCGGTGCTTGCGGCATGACCAGTGGCGCGAGGCGGGTGACGATGTCGGCGAACAGCAGCAACACGGCGCCCCCCAGAAAGGATGCGGCCAGCAGCGCGCCTGGGCGTTCGCCCATGAAAGGCCGGAGCAGATGAGGAACGGCGAGGCCCACGAAACCGATGCCTCCCGCAACGGCCGCGGCGGGGCCGGCAACGAGAGCCGTAGCCACGGATGCCCAGCGCAATGTGCGCGCTGGCGGTTGGCCGAGGCTGGCGGCGGTATCCTCGCCAAGACTCAGCGCATCCAGGCTCGGACCAAGCCGCAGCAGGATGGCAACGCCAAACAGGATGGGCGGGGCGGCCAGGGCGACATGGAGGAGGGTGCGGTCCTGCAGGCCGCCCAGCAGCCAAAAGGTGATCTCGGCCAGGGCGAACGGGTTGGGCGCGAGGCTCAATGCGAGCGCGAGGAGGGCCGAGCCGATCGCCGACACCGCCACGCCGGCCAGGATCAGCGACGGGCCAGAGGGTGCCCGGCCGGCGAACCAAAGCAGCAGGGCCGCGCCGGCCCCAGCGCCTGCCAGACCGCCGATCGGGAGGGCGGGCGCGAAGCCGGCGGCGAGTCCCCAGTAGAACACCACCGCCGAACCGAGGCCAGCGCTGCCGGTGATGCCCAGCAGGCTGGGATCCGCGAGCCGGTTGCGCAAGGCGCCCTGGAGGACCGCGCCGCTGAGACCGAGGCCGCCGCCGATCAGCAACGCCAGCAAGGTCCGGGGCAGGCGGATTTCCGTCACAATCATAGCCTCTGGCAGCACCAGCGTGCCGTCGCCGATCAACAGCGATACGGCTGCCAGCATGACGCACAGAACCGCCAGCCCGCGTGTCATCGCGCGAGCAACGCCACGGCCTGGGCAGTGAAGGGACCGGGGCAGAGCGTCAGTGCTGGAGGGATCGGGCGTTGGGGGATGCCAGAGAGAGCCGGTGAACGCAGCATCTCCGTCGCCAAGGAAGGGAAGGCCGGCGTGTCCGGGACGATCAGCAGGTCGGGTTTGCGGTGCAGGAGGGACTCGATCCCCATGCGATCGCCGGTCGCGGCGTTGGTCAGGCCGGCGGCACGAAGGACCGCGCCCATCATGCTGTCCGGGCCGGCTGTGTAACCGCGCGGTTCCCAGGCGATGGCGGATAGGGGGTTGGACGGCTTGCGGGCGGCGGCCAAGACCGCGTCCATCGCCGCGATCGACGGTTCCGCCCGTTCGGGCACGCCCATCGCGGTCGCGACCGCCCGTGTGAGGCGGGCGATACCGGGGAAATCGGCGGGTAGGTCGAAGCGTTCGATGCGGATCGATCGCTGTTCGAGCAGCGTGAGGGTGGTCTGGGCGCCGAAGCGCGCGGCGAGGACCAGGTCTGGGTGCAAAGCGAGCACCGCCTCGGCCGATGCGCGCACCTGGGGGATCATGGCGGCCTGAGGGGCGACGAACGAGAGGGCGGGATCGCGGGCCAACTGCGACAAGGCTGCGACCTTCTCTGGGGCGAGGATGACAGCCAACTGGTCGGTACACAGGTTCAGAGACACCACCCGTTCCGCCGCGCCGGCAGGGGCAATTGCCAGAACGAACAGCGAAACGAGCGCCAAAGCGCGGATCACAACACCGGGACGCCGCGCTGGTGGGCTTTCTCCTCCGGTTCGACGTGGATCGTGACGACGAGATGCTGCATCTCGGCGCACAGCTTTTCCTCGATCCGGTCGCAGATTTCGTGCGAGGCGGCGACGGTCATGGTGCCGGGGACCACGAGATCGAATTGCAGGAAGGTCAGCCGGCCGGCGCTGCGGGTGCGCAGATCATGGGCCTCGATGGCGCCGGCGGCGGCCTCGGCGACGATTTCGCGGATGCGGGCGAGCACCGCGGGTTCGGGCGCGGCATCCATGAGGCCGCCGACCGAGCCGGTGATCATGTGCATGCCGGACCACAGCACGTAAAGTCCGGTCAGCGCGGCGATCGCCGCGTCAAGCACGAGGATGCCCGAGAGGATGGCGACCGCGAGGCCGGCGGCGATACCGAGCGAGGTCACCACATCGGCCATCAGATGCCGGGAGTCCCCTACCAAAGCGGGGGAGCGAATGCGTTTGCCGACCATCCCCAGCACCAGCGACCAGCCGCCATTGATGAGAGTCGCGACCGCGTTGAGGGCGAGACCCTGGACGGGCCAAGCCAGCGGATGGGGCGTGTGCCAGACGTCCCAGGCATGGGCGAAGATCGACAAGGCGGCGACGACGATCATCACGCCCTCGATCACGGCGGCGAAAAATTCCGCCTTGTCGTGGCCGTAAGGATGGTTGGCGTCGGCGGGCATCGCGGCGAAGCGAAGGGCGATGAAGGCGACGACGCTGGCGGCGACGTTAACGGTGCTTTCCAGCGCGTCCGAGTACAGCGCCGCGCTACCGGTGAGCCACCAGGCCGCGCCCTTCAGTCCGAGCACCAGGCAGCCCAAGGCGATGCTGCCGAGCGCGAAGCGTTCGCCGCGACTCATGGGGGGGCGTCTACACCAGGATGCGCGCGGGCAAAAGCGTGCATCCGGTTAAAAGTTGAAACCTTAAGCGCGCATAAGGCGGGCTCGCATCGGTTTCAGCACGAACAGCGCCAGTGCCACCACGACCAGATTCGCCGCGGCGGCGACCAGAAACACCGTTCCCCAGCCGCCGGTGCCGTTCTTGAGCAAATTGGCCAGCGGTACCAGGAACGCCGAGGTGCCCTTGGCGGTGTAGAGCAAGGCAGCGTTGGTGGTCGCGTATTTTGGGCCAAAGGTGTCGGTGCAGGTGGAGGGAAAGAGCGAGAAAATTTCCCCCCAGGTGAAGAAGATCAGGCCGCCCAGTGTCACGAACAGCCAAGGCGAGGCGCCGAATTGCGCCAGCAGCCAGTAGCTGGCCGCCCCGACGCCGAAGGCGATGGCCATCGTGGCCTCCCGCCCGATCTTGTCGGAGACGGCGCCGAAGAAAGGCCGAGCCAGGCCGTTCAGCACGCTGTCGACGATCAGGGCGACGTTCAGCAGGCTGGCGCCGAGGAAGAGCACGGTCTTGTCGATGCCGAAGTCCTTGGCGATCGGGGCGAGCTGCGCGGTGGCCATGAGGCCGCTGGCGGAGATAGCCACAAACATGACGTACATGAGCCAGAAGACCGGCGCGCCGAGAACCTGTCCGGGCGTATAACTGCGGGACGATTGGGCCACGGCGGATGACGGGACCTTTGGCAGCACATCGGTAGGCGTCGGGGCGCGCAGCATTTGCGACACGACCAGCAGAACCACGCCCTGTCCGAGGCCGAACCATAAAAACGCCGACTCGTACCCGTATTTGGCGATCGTCCAGCTGATCGGCAGGATGGTCAGGGCGGCGCCAGCACCGAACCCGCCGGCGGTCAGGCCGACGGCGAGGCCTCGCCGGTCGGGGAACCATTTGACCGCGCTGCCGACGCAGGTGGCGTAAATGGCGCCGCCGCCGGTGCCGGCGATGGCCGATCCGATGTAAAGCCACGTCAGCGAATCGGCATAGGCGTTCAGGGTCCAGCCGATCCCGACCAGAACGCCGCCGAACGCGACGGCGACGCGGGGACCGCGCAGAGGACCGAGCCGGTCGACGAACGCACCGGCGAAGGGCGTCAGCCAGGTCTCGGTCGCGACGAAAATGCTGAACGCGAGCTGTATTCCCGCACGGCCCCAATGGTGGGTCCGATCCATCGGATCGACGAACAGCGTCCAGGCGTATTGCAAATTGGCGATGAGGATCATGCTCAACACACCGAGGCACAACTGGGTCCACCGACCTTTCGGCGGCGGCGTCGACGGATCGGTCAAGATCGAATTCTCCCGGACGTGAATTGCTTTACACGGTCGTGTAACTGAAACTATCCCTCGCCCCAAGCGGCGATTTTTTAGGTTGGAAACCCTTGTGACGGCGCGGCGGTGTGCGCTACGCCTCCGGCCCGTCACCATCCGGAGTGTCCCATGCGCCGTCTTTTTCCGACCCTCGCGATTCTTGGCGCTTTCGCCGCCCAACCCGCTTTGGCGTTGCCGCAATGCACGTTCCCGGCCGATCAGGCGATTTTCGAGGTTCAGGCGTTGCGCAGCCATTTCGTCGTTTTGGCGACCGGTTGCCCCAATGATGCGGCCTATTCGGCGTTCGTGGGAAAATACAAGGCCACGCTTCTGGCGAACGATCAGGCGCTGACGACTTGGTTCAAGAAGCGGTATGGCGCTCGCGGGCAGTTCGAACACGATCAGTTCGTGACCGACCTCACGAATGCGATGTCCAGCGATGCCAACCGTCAGGGCGTCGATTTCTGCGCGCATGACGGTGTGATGTTCGGCGAGGTGATGGCGCTGCCGTCGGGCAACGAACTGGCGCAATACGCGGCGGCGAAAGACCTGATCCCGGCATCGGTTCAGATATGCCCGGGAACCGCACCCAAGGCGGCGCCGAGGCCGGCGGCGCATCACCGATAGCGGTACCGCGGGGCCATTGAACGATGGCCCCGGATGGGCTGTTGGTTGCGCGGCCATCACGGCGATCCACCTCGGTGAAAGCAGCATGCAACTGTAAACCGAAGGCGGCTGTGGCGGTACAGGACGCCGCTTTCGCCCGGCTTCAGGGCGCAGGGAACCTTCGCCTGACATCATCTGTATCGCCGGCCACCGACTGGGATGGTCTATACCGGCGTGGCAATATAAATCCGCGTTACCAGCCGCTGTTGGGTTTGAGCTGCCGAGCCTTCGCGAGGTCGGCATCCGCGCCCGCTATGTCGCCCTTTTTACGCCGAGCCATACTGCGGTCATGGTATGCGGCGGCATAGCGGGGATTGGCTCGGATCGCAGCGTTGAATTCCTCGATAGCACGCGAATAGAGACCGACCGCGTAATAAAGGCTACCCCGGTTTTTGTGCCCCTTGTCGTATTGCGGATTGATCCGCAGCGACGCGTCGTAGCTGTCCAGGGCGTCGTTCCACTGCTCTTTATTGTAAAAGGCATTGCCGAGATTGTTGAACGCCTCATAATTTCTGGGATTGAGGCTGATCGCCTTCCTGAAATCGGGGATCGACAGATCGTACTGCTTCTTTCCGTTGAAGCCGACGCCGCGGTTATCGTAGGCGTCGGATAATTTGACTCCGGTATATTTGCCGGATTCGATCATCGCGGTACAGCCCTGGATGGTCTGATCGTCGGTGGCCGCGGGATCGTAGCACCAATCGTATTCCTGCTTGGTTTCGGCGCGCGCGTGGAGCGCCAACGAACCCAGCACGAGCACAATGGCTCCAGCCTTCCAGCAATTCGGGATACGCATCGGACAATCCTCCCCGCCGTTGGTTACCATCCAGATGGTAACCGCATGACGGGATTGCGCAAGGTCGTCGGGGTGGGGCTAGCAGGCTGCTGAAAAACTGGGTCGGTCGGCCTGCCGGCGCCTTTCCGCGCAGGATTCGTCCAAAGCTCGCCACGATGTCACAACATCGCGTCTTCACTTTGTCCTTTCCCGCACGAAAATTCGCTCGGCATCCCTCAACGACCAGTTTTTCAGCAGCCTGCTAGGTTTTCGTCCCCAATTCATCCCCCGCCATCCGCTCGCACCATTTCGCCATCTCGGTATGATCCGCATCGGGCCCAAACATGGTTTCGGCCGATACCAGTATCTCCCGCACCAGAGCGCTGAGCGGCGTCGCCGTGCCGGTCTCGCGGCCGATCTGCATCGCGATCGACAGGTCCTTGGCCAGCAGGCCCATGGCGAAGCCGGCATCGAATTTCCGGGACAGCACGAACTGGCGGAACTTCTTCTGCGTCGAGTTGTTCATGCCGGTCGCGGCGTTCAGCACGTCGGTCATCACGCCCGCGTCCAGCCCGAAACGTTGTCCGACCAACAGCGCCTCGATCCCGATCAGGAATCCGCCGGTGCTTACCATGTTGTTCAGCGCCTTGACCGCCTGCCCCGCGCCGACTTCGCCGGCCCGCAGGATCGACGTGCCCATCGCGGACAGGATGGGTTTCATCCGCTCGATCGTTGCCTCATCGCCGCCGACCATGATCGCGAGTTGGCCGGTTTTGGCGCGCGGCACGCCGCCGGACACCGGCGCATCGATCATGATGCCGCCCATCGCCGCCACCTGCTCGGCCAGACGCTGGGTGTGCGAGGGCACGCCCGAGCTCATGTCGATCACGACGGTGCCGGGCTTCATGCCGGCGAAGATGTTGTCGTCCCCGCCGGACAGCACCCGTTCGACGATGACGCTGGTCGGCAGCATCGTGACCACGACATCCGACCCGCCGGCCAGTTCCTTCAGCGTATCGGGGGCAAAACCGCCGATCTGCTGGACGAAGTTGTTGGCGACCTCCCGCCGGGCGTCGGCGATGTTGACGGTGAAACCGGCCTTCACGAGGCAGGCCGCCATCGGCCAGCCCATATTGCCGACGCCGACGAAGCCGACGGTGGGTTTATCTGACATTGCACAAGCTCCGGCTGTTTCCCGGTGCTTGTCACGCACGGGTGCGGGCCGCAAGAGGCCGCGGCCCGATCCGGTCAGGCTTCGGTCAACCGCTCCATCGTCGTGTTGCGCATGCTGCACCGGTCGCGCATGCGGCCCAACCATTCCATGAGGTTCGGATGGGCTTCCATCAGGCGACGGCCTTCCGGCGTCATTTCGAAATAGTCGAGATGCGGCGCCAGCATCAGGTCCGCCATCGTGACCGCCTCGCCAGCGAGGTATCGTTGCGCACCCATCAGTCCGGCGAGCGTGTCGATGCAGATTTTCGCCCGCGGCAACGCCTCCGCGATCGAGGCCTCATCGACGGGCAAACCCAGTTTGGGCGCGATCAGGCGGGGGAACGCGATCCTGTTGCTGATATCGGGCATCACGTAGGAATCGCCGATGCCGGCAATCTGGTTCACCCGCGCCTCGGCCTTGGCGTCGGCCGGAATCAGCTCGGGGACCGGCGCGATCCGGTCGATATAACGGATGGCCGCCTGGGTTTCGTAGAAGGCGAAACCATCATGTTCGAAAGCCGGGATTTTGCCGAACGGATGCCTGGCGAGGTAGTCCGGCGATTTGTGCCCGCCGAACGGCATTTTGACGAAATTGTAAGGAAAGGCCTTTTCCTGCAAGGCCAGCAGCACCATCCGGACATAGGGGCTGCCGGGAATACCGAACACGGTAAACGGTTTCGGCACCTCGCCGGGGCCTTCCGCGGCATGGGCAGCGAAACGTTCCAACATCCCTGGCCAGCCGCCGGCGAGCAGACCGGCGACCCGCCCGGCCGCGTCGCCCAACCGTTCCAAAAGGCGATGTTCCAGACGAACCAAGGATTGATCGCCATTGGCGGGTTCGAAGGTGATTTCGACTTCGGTAAATGAGTTCGGATCGAATTTGAATTCGGCGTTCAGATGCCAGTTCAGCAGCAGCCGGTTTGGATATTCCCACGCCGCGACGCGGCCCCAGTCGGTTTCCACCCCGTCGGCGGAACGTTCGAACCAGCGCCCGCCGGGAACCGGCTCGATGACGATATCCTCGTGCGGCTGGGCGCCGATGGACCGGCCCTTCGGCCACCATTTGCCGATCTGTTCGGTAAACAACGCGAATGCCCGCGCGGGCGGTGCCTTCACCAGCAGCGTGCGGCGGATCGGTTCGATGGTCATGGCGTGTCGTCCTCTTTGGTTTCGGATTCAGCGAATGCGGCGAAACTGTCCAACGCATCGGTCCAGAACTGGTCGAGCCACTGACGGATCGCGCCGATCCCGCGGGGATCGATGCGGTAGACACGGCTCGTGCCGTCCGGCGTGTCGGTGACCAACCCAGCCTCCTTCAGCACTTTCAGATGCTGCGACACGGCCGGCCGCGAAACCGGCAGATCGCGTGCGAGCGCCCCGACGGCCGAGGGATGGGCGGCCAACCGCTCGAAGATCGTGCGGCGGGTGGGATCGGCGAGTGCGGTCAGGGCGCGCGATACGTTAGTCATAACTTACCGTAAGCCACGGCTAACCATTCGTCAACTAAAATAGCCCTGCCCCCCCGCCGAAAAGCGGCGGTATGAAACCGGCGAACGCCAATCCAGGGGAAGCACGGCGTGCGGATCGCGCGTTACGGACCCGCGGGGCTGGGCATCCCGCTAGCGACGACCCGGCATTGGGCGCATAAGGGCGCCAGTCCATTGTTTGTCCCCCACCGGCTGCGCGGCGCGATCGGTTGAATAACTCGAAAAGGATTCGCGACCATGACCGAAGCGCCGATGGGAGACGCGCGGTTCTTCGCGCGCAGCGGCCCGAAAACCCTTGCGGATATCGCCACCGCCGCGGCGGGAACGGCACCGGCTATCGCGCGGATGTTTGCCGGTGTCGCCCCGTTGCAGTCGGCCGGCCCGGACGATGTCAGCTTCTTCGACAACAAGCGCTATGCCGAAGCGCTCGACCAGACCATGGCGGGTGCGGTCATCGTGCATCCGGGGATGCGGGAACGGGTTCCGGGTCACACGATACCGATCGTCACGACGTCCACATACGAAGGATGGGCGCGGGTGGCCGCGTTGTTTCATCCCGCCCCACCGCCCCACCCTGGGATCCATCCAACCGCGCTGGTGGACGCGGATGCACAAGTCGATGAAACCGCCGAGATCGGTGCGTTCGCCGTCGTCGAGGCAAGGGCCGAAATCGGTCCGGGGTGCCGGATCGGCTCCTTCGCCTCGATCGGTGCGGGGGTCGCGATGGGCCGCGACTGCCGTATAGGCACCCACGCCAGTGTCAGCCATGCGATGCTTGGTTCCCGGGTGTATATTTATCCCGGCGCCCGCGTCGGACAGGAGGGCTTCAGCTTCGCCACGACGAAGGCGGGTTTTCTCAGCATCCCGCAACTGGGTCGGGTCATCGTCGGGGACGATGTGGAAGTCGGCGCCAACAGCACGATCGACCGGGGGTCGAGCCGCGACACGATCATCGGCGCGGGCACGCGGATCGATAACCTCGTTCAGATCGCCCATAATGTGCGGCTTGGGCGATGCTGCGTGATCGTGGCGCAGGCCGGCATCGCGGGTTCGACGATCCTGGAGGATTTCGTCCAGGTCGGCGGGCAGGCCGCGATTACGGGCCATGTGCACGTCGGTCAGGGTAGCCAGATTGGCGGTCAGGCCGGCGTGATCGCCGACGTTTCCGCCGGATCGATCCTGATGGGCACGCCTGCCCAGCCGCGCAAGGAATTCTACCGGCAGGTGATCACATTGAAGCGTATCGCCCGCCGGCCGGGCAGCGCGAACGACCGTTGATCGGACCGCCGCGCCGTTCGGCTGGGTTGCGTCGAACCGTTCAGCCTTTCGCGGCGTCGACTTCCTTGAAGACCTCGGTGGCGATCTTGAACGCTTCCAAAGCGGCGGGAATGCCGCAGTAGGCGCCGACCTGCACCAGCACTTCCTTGATTTCGTCGCGGGTGACGCCATTGGTCAACGCCGCCCGCAAATGCAGCCGCAGTTCCGCCCCGCGGTTCAGCGCCGACAGCATGCCCAGGTTGATGATGCTGCGCGTCTTGCGATCCAGACCCGGACGCGTCCAGGCCATGCCCCACGCGATCTCGGTCGTCATCTGCTGAAACACCGCGTTGAAGTCGTCCGCGCGCGCCAAAGAGCCATCGACGTAATCGCCGCCCAGCACTTCGCGCCGGACTTCAAGGCCCTTCTTGAATAGTTCGCTCTGATATTCCGGGCGGTTGGGGACGTCGACCATGGGAGCCTCCTATGGGGCGGTGAAAGGTGGCCGGAACCTAAAGATTGCCTCCCGCCCCGACAAGCGGTTCACTGCGGCCAACCGAATGGAGGAAACGACCGATGACCGCCACCTATGAAATCCTCGGGCTGCGCTACGCGGTGATGGAGGAACGCTTCCATTTTCAAAACTTCATCCTGCCGATCGACGATCACGCATCGGTCGACCCGATGGACTTCCTGCTGTTCGCGATCCGCGGCAACGGCCACACGATCGTCATGGACACCGGGTTCAGCCCGGAATCCGGTGCGCGTCGCGGCCGAACGGTGCTGCGCACGCCGGCGCAGGCGCTGCTGGACGGCGGGATCGACCCGGCGGAGGTGACCGACGTCGTGCTGACCCACATGCACTGGGATCACGCCGGCGGCATGCAGTATTTTCCGAAGGCGAAATTCCACATCCAGGCAGCGGAGATGCACTACTGCACCGGCGCCTGCATGTGCGAACCCTTCCTCCGCCGCCCCTACGATGTGGAGGACGT
>Ga0075019_10002526_pt1 | contig 10424 bp, 11 predicted proteins | sample ColStrG_CSR_2013_FD_71473 | JGI IMG/M metagenome (GOLD analysis project Ga0075019, IMG submission 71473) | Freshwater sediment microbial communities in response to fracking from Pennsylvania, USA - Cold Stream Run_MetaG_CSR_2013 | ecosystem: Environmental > Aquatic > Freshwater > Creek >...
ACGTGGGTGATTGACCAGCCGTGTTCGCCAGCCACGTCGAGATAGTGATCGATGTCGAGCGACGGATCGATGACGACGCAGTCGGCCCCGGCGCCGACGACGTACGAGAGGCATCCCTTGCCGCGGCGCCGCAGTTGCACGACGGTGGCGCCACCGAAGTCACGGGCCACGTGGTCGTACGTCGAGGCCCAGGCGGTCATCCCGCCGACCAGCACCTCACTCGAGACTCCGTGTCTTGCGAGGATCTCGGCCCCCTGCTGCGCCCGAGAACCCTTCGCGCAGATGACGACCAGATGTCCGTCGTTCGGGACCTCGGCCAGTCGCGACTCGAGTTCGCCGAGTGGGATGTTGTGCACGCCCGGAATCTGCCAGTCCGCCACCTCATCGGGGTCCCTCACGTCGAGTAGGTACAGCTGCTCATCGCTGTCGAGGAGGGGCACGAGCTCATCGGTCGTGATGCTCGAGATCAATTCACCAAGGGACATGGCAAAAGTCTAGGAGTAGATTCGCTCACAAGGGCGTCCCGGGGCGCCTCGTGGAGGGCGGACACGTGAACGAACTTAAGAATGTCGACGTCCACTCGGCACTGACCGCGATAGAGGCTGGAGCTATTCTCCTCGACGTCAGACAGATCGACGAGTGGGAGGCCGGACACGCCCCCACGGCGATACACGTATCGCTCAACGAGCTGCCTGACCGTCTCGACGATTTGGCGAAGGACAGGCTCATCGTGTGCGTCTGTCGATCCGGCGGCCGGTCGACTCGCGCGACGATGTTCCTGTTGGAACAGGGCTTCGACGCCGTGAACCTGGAGGGCGGCATGCTCGCATGGTCGTCCCTCGGCGCCGACATGGTCGCGGAGACCGGCGAACCGACGGTGGTCTGAGCGATGACCGCGCCCAACCCGGGTCCGATCACGCAGATAGCCCGCGCCGTGCGCGAGGGCCGTCTCAGCGCGACGGCGCTCGTCTTGGCGTCGATCGATCGCATCGGGGCGGCCGAGCCGCTCAACGTGATGGCCGAGCGGGCCTTCGACGACGCGCTGGCGGCGGCCCACGAAGCGGACCGTGAGGATGGCCCGCGAGGCCCGCTCGCCGGGATACCCACCTTGGTCAAGGACCTCGAGGACTGGCGCGGACACCCCACCCGAAAGGGCTCGCTGGCCCTGCGCGACGCCGGACCCGCCAAAGCCAACGGCGTCGTGCCGCAACGTCTCCTCGACGCCGGAGCCATCGTCGTCGGCAAGTCGACCCTGCCGGAGTTCGCCATCGAGGGTTACACGGCCAACCTGCTGACCGGCGTGACCCGAAACCCCTGGAACGCCGACTACTCCCCCGGGGGATCCAGCGGAGGCTCGGCGAGCGCTCTCGCCGCGGGACTCGTCGGAGTGGCGACCGCCACCGACGGCGGCGGTTCCATACGGATCCCCGCCTCACTGTGCGGCCTGGTGGGCATCAAGCCGACGAACGGGATCATCGGTCGCTGGCCCGCTCCCGACTGGATCGACTATTCCACCGATGGCCCGTTCGCGACATCGAGCGACGACCTGCGGCTCCTCTTGCACGTGCTGGTCGGGCCGGTGGCGGGCGATCCCACGTCACCACCGCTCGAGCTGGCGAGGGCACTCGCCTCGCACGGCGCCGCCCCGCGCCGCCTGATCGCGGCGGAGCGGACCTCGCCTCTCGGACCATTACCCGTCGGAGTGCGCAGCGCCTTCCAGGCCGCGACCGAGGCCTTCGCCGACCTCTTGGACCTCGCCATCGAATGGCGTGACCCCGAGGGCTTCTTCGCCGCCGGGGACCCCGACCTCGACTGGTTCACCGTGACGACGGCCGAGCATGTGGCGTCGCTCGGACGTTCCTGGGTAGAGGAGCACATGGACGAGTTCCACATCTCGACCAGAGAGTTCCTCACCACCGGTTTGGGGGTCACCGCGGAGGAGTACCTGGCCGCGCGACGGCGTCGCTTCGACTACGTGCGCACGATGGACGAGATGCTCGGCGACGACGCCGTGCTGGTGACGCCCACGGTCGCCAGTGACGGATGGCTCGCCGACGGACGTCTATCGGTCGAGGCGCCCGTGCACGGTCTGCCGCCCGAGGTCTATTCGACGGCGATGCAGAACGTGACGGGGCATCCCGCGCTGAGCGTGCCCTTCGGGCGACTGCCCACCGGCCTGCCGTTCGGGCTCCAGGTGACGGCGGCGCACTACCACGACTATCGACTCCTCGACCTCGCCGCCCAAGTCGAGGCGGCGTACCCGTGGCCGCGTACGGCCCCCGGCTATCTTCCACTGTCGTCGATCCTCGACTGATAGGCCGCTGGTCGCGTTTCGGCGATGCCGTCCGGCCCTCACCGGTGATGCCATTCGTTCGAACGGGACGTCGAAATGGACCACGTCAGGCGTCGGCGCTCGACATGTGCGTTGACGAGCGGCTTCACTGTCGAACTCATTTCGAGTCCGTCCACGGACCATATCGAACTGCCTGGCGGTCTCGAAGACGTTCTGTCCACCGGTGATACGAGGATCGACCCCACCGGCGACGGCCGACCCGACCGCGCTGGTCGCGCGTGACTATCAGCACGGGTTCAGTCGTTCACGATGACGTGACAGATGACAGTGGCAGTCCCAACGGGATTCGAACCCGTGCCTCCACCTTGAGAGGGTGATGTCCTAGGCCACTAGACGATGGGACCATGAGTCGAACCGACGTCGCGCGACGTCCGCTCAATTCGCTCGGGGGCAAGGACTCGAACCCTGAATAACTGGACCAGAACCAGTTGTGTTGCCAATTACACCACCCCCGAAGGGCTAGGGAATCTTACCCGACGCCACGAACTAACCGCCAAAGGGCACCGAGACGCTGGTGACTCCGGTGGTCCATGAACTGAGCCGTCCGTACCCGACGATGCGCCCGGCGCCGACGGCCAGCGTCTCTTTGAGGTAGTACAGCCACAGCGAATGCCTGATCGTCGGAGAGTTGTGCACCGGTGACGGATAGGGCGTCAACCCCTGGGACGAGCAGATCGCCATGGCGCGGTCTTCGTGGAAGGGATCGGTCACCGTCAACACGGTCACGATGTGATTGGCCCGCATCTGGGCGATGACCGTCGACACGTTCTGCCAGGTGTCGTTGCCGTAGCCCTTGAGGATCCTCGACGAAGGAACCCCGTGGGCCTCCAGGTACTTCGCGGACACGCCCGCCTCGGTGTAGACGTCCTTGGGGAGTTTGCCGCCCGTGACGACGACCCACGGCGCGCGGTGCGCGTGCCACAGGTTGAGCGCCTGGTCGAGCCGGGCCCTGAGCTCGGGCGAAGGTCGGCCGTTGTTCTCGGTGGTGCCGAAGACGAGTATCGCCTGGGCGTTCCTCGCCGAGTGGTGCTGGCCGGTCCACCAGATCTGCAGGAACGTGTAGCCGAAGTAGAGCACCGCGACGGTGACGATCGTCGAGACGATCTTGAAGGCCAGCTTGATCGGCCAGAAGATCATGGACCGATCCGTGACAGTGCCGCGTCGAGGCGACGGAGCGTCTCGTCACGACCGAGTATCTCGAGAGATTCGAACAGAGGGGGGCCCACGGTCGTGCCGGTGACCGCCAAGCGGATCGGCGCCTGGCTCTTGCGCAGGGCGAGTCCGAACGCCTCGCCGAGTTGCTGGACCGACTCGTGAAGCGCCGACGCGGCCCACTCGAGCGAGGCGAACGCCTCGTGCGCCAGGCGCAGGAGCGACTGGGCCGTCTCGTCGGAGCCGATCACCTTCTCGAAGGCCGCCTCGTCCATGGCCACGTCACCGAAGAAGAAGCCGATCATGCCCGGAACCTCGCCCAGCGTCGAGACTCGCTCCTGGACGAGCGGGGCGATGCGCGCGAAGGTCGTCGCGTTGAACCGTTCCTCGGTCCAGGCGACCTCGCGGTCGCTCGGCCGCCACTGACTCGTCCACGGCGCCACCCACGGCGCGCAGGCTTCGACGAAGGCCTCGGTCGACAGGGCGCGGATGTACTCGCCGTTCATGTGGGTCAGCTTCTTCACGTCGAAGAAGGCTGGCGAGTGAGACACGTCCTCCAGTCGGAACTGCTCGACCAGGGTCGCCCGGGGCACGATCTCGACGTCCCCGCGCGGGCTCCATCCGAGCAGCGCCAGGTAGTTCACGAACGCTTCGGGTAGGTAGCCCTGGTCGCGGTAGGACTCGACCGCAACGGGGTCCTTTCGCTTCGAGAGCTTCTTGCGCTGCTCGTTCACGAGCATCGGCAGGTGCGCGTACTTGGGGTGGTCGACGACGTCGACGCCCTCGCAGCGGTTGAGCGCCTCCCACATCATCACCTGCTTGGGCGTCGTCGGCAACAGGTCCTCGCCACGGATCACGTGGGTGATCCCCATCGACCGGTCGTCGACGGCGTTGGCGAGCGGGTAGAGCACCGCGCCGTTGGACTTGACCACGATGAAGTCCTCGTAGCTGTCGTGGGGGAACTCGACGTCGCCACGGATGATGTCGTGCACGACCGTCGTCCCCTCGTCGGGCACGCGGAAGCGCAGCGCCGTGGTGGGCGAACGTTCGACGCCACGGTCGCGGCAGTGTCCGTCGTAGCCGGGCTTGGCGTTGCCTTTGATTCGCTCGTCGATCTCCTCGCGGGTGCAGTCGCACGCGTAGAGGTAGCCGTTCGCGAGCAGCGCCTCCGCCGCGGCGACGTGGTCGGCCAGTAGCTCGCTCTGCAGGAACGGTCCCTCGTCGAAGTCGAGGCCCAGCCACGCCATGGCCGTGACGATTCCCTGGTGCCACTCTTCGCGATTGCGCTCGGTGTCGGTGTCCTCGATGCGCAGGATGAACGTGCCGCCGCTCTGACGGGCGAAGAGCCAATTGAAGAGACTGGTGCGGGCCGAGCCGACGTGGAAGTAGCCGGTGGGTGACGGGGCGAAGCGGACGCGCGGTCCGGTCATCGACTAGTCCTCGAGCGAGATGGCGGAGTTCGGACAGCTGGCGACCGCCTCGCGCAGCCGTGTCTCGAACTCTGGCCCGGGACTCTCGTTCAAGATGTAGAGGTAGCCGTCGTCGCGGACCTCGAAGACCTCCGGGAGGATGCCCATGCAGACCGCGTTGCTGGTGCACAGATCGTAATCGACGCTGACTTTCACATTTGCTCCTAACGATGACTCGAACCACATCGTAGTTGGCGTGATTTCCCCGGGGACCGACTGCGTACACTACGGACAACTAGTTGAGGGGGTCCCCATGGAGAAGCGCGCGATCGGTTCACTGCAGGTCTCGGTCGTCGGGGTGGGCTGCAACAACTTCGGGACCCGGCTCGACCAGGCCGGCACCGACGAGGTCGTCAACGCGGCGATCGAGTCGGGCATCAACTTCTTCGACACCGCCGACATCTACGGCGCCACCCAGTCCGAGGTGCAGCTCGGTCGCGCCCTCGGGACGCGTCGAAAGGACGTCGTCGTCGCCACGAAGTTCGGCATGCCCATCGACGACACCCACTTCGGCGCGAAGCCCGAGTACGTGCGCAGCGCCTGCGAGGACTCGTTGCGACGGCTCGGCACCGACTACATCGACCTCTACCAACTCCACTTCCCCGACGACACCGTGCCGGTCGCCGACACCATCGCGGCGATGCAGGGTCTGGTCGCCGCGGGCAAGGTGCGCGAGATCGGCTGCTCGAATCTGACGGCCGCGCAGTTGAAGGAGGCGAAGTCGGCCGCCGGTGACGGACCGTCGTTCGTATCGGTGCAGAACCAGTACTCGCTGCTCTACCGTGAGCCTGAGGACGACGGCGTGCTCGACGCTTGTGAGAAACTGGACATCGGCTTCCTGCCGTTCTACCCACTGGCCAACGGACTGCTGACCGGCAAGGTCCGCCCAGGCGCCGCGCTGCCCGAAGGTTCGCGGCTCGCCAAGATGCCCGCCGAGCGCAGCGCGCACTGGCTCAGCCCGGAGTTCCAGGGACGGGTCGGCGCCCTGCTCAACTACGGCGACGAGGTCGAGATCCCGCTGCTCACGATGGCGTTCTCATGGCTGTTGAGCCACCCGCAGGTGTCGAGCGTCATCGCGGGTGCGTCCAACGCCGAGCAGGTGATGGCCAACGCTTCGTCGGTGGTGAAACTCACCACCGACGTCATAGCGATGCTGAACGTCCTGACCGACTGATCAACCGGCCTTGACGGCCGCGACCATCTTGGTGAGGGTGTCCTTCGCGTCGCCGAAGACCAGCGTGGTCTTGGGGTTGTAGAGCAACTCGTTCTCGATGCCGGCGAAACCCGGGCGCATCGAACGCTTGAGGAACACCACGTTCTCCGCGAGGTCCGCGTGGATGATCGGCATGCCGTAGATCGGCGAGGTCTTGTCGTCGGTCGCCGCGGGGTTGACGGTGTCGTTCGCGCCCACCACCAACGCCACGTCGGCCGTCTGGAGTTCGGAGTTCGCCTCGTCCATCTCGACCAGCTGCTCGTAGGGCACGTTGGCCTCGGCGAGCAGGACGTTCATGTGGCCGGGCATGCGCCCGGCGACGGGGTGGATGGCGTAGAAGACCTCGATGCCCTTCTTCTCGAGCTCCTCGGCCAGTTCGCGCAGCACGTGCTGGCCCTGGGAGACGGCGAGTCCGTAACCCGGGATGAACACGACGCGACTCGCGAAGCCGAGCAGGATCGCGATGTCCTGGGGCGTGCCCGAACGCACGCTGCGCCCGTCGGCGCGCTCGGTGGCGCCACTGGCGGTGACGTTCGAGCCGAAGGCCGAGAACAACACGTTGGACAGGCTGCGGCCCATGGCCTTGCTCATGAGACGCGTGAGCAAGATACCCGAAGCGCCGACCAGGGTGCCCGCGACGATGAGCAGGTTGGATCCGAGGGTGAAGCCCGACGCCGCGACCGCCAAGCCGGTGAAGGCGTTCAGCAGTGAGATCAACACCGGCACGTCGGCGCCGCCGATCGGCAGCACGAAGATCACGCCGAGCACGAAGGAGAGCGCGAGCAGGACCCACAGCAGCGGGGTCGACGAGGTCACGAGGATGGTGACGATGACCGCCAGCGACGCGAGGCCCACGATGCCGTTGATGACCTGCTGGCCCGGGTAGGTGACCGGCCGACCGGTCATCAACTCCTGGAGCTTGGCGAAGGCGATGGCCGATCCCGAGAACGAGACCGTACCGATGAGCACGCCGAGCAGGACCTCCAAGGTGACGTAGGTCGCGGGGTGGGTGGACTTGATGTGGACGAACTCGGTGATCGACACGAGCGAGGCGGCCCCGCCGCCGACGCCGTTGAAGATCGCCACCAGCTGGGGCATGGCCGTCATCTTGACGAAGCGCGCGACCGGGACCGCGACGATGAGTCCGATGAACATCGCGAGCAGGATGAGCCAAACGTGGTGCAGCGGGTGGCCGTCGACGTACTTGAAGAACGTCGCGACGATCGCGACCAGCATGCCGAACGCCGCGGTCATGTTGCCCATGCGCGCACGCTTGGGGCTCCCGAGGCCCTTCAGGGCCAGCACGAAGGTCGTCGCCGAGAACAGGTAGAGCAGGTCGATGAGTGTTTCGCGACTCACTGAGCCACCTCTTCCTTCGCGGCGGCCTTGGGCTGGGCCGACTTGGGCTTGAACATCTCGAGCATGCGGTCGGTCACCACGAATCCGCCGACCACGTTGAGCGTGGCGAGGATGACGGCGAGGAATCCGAGGATCTCCTGGAGGTTCGTGTTGGCCTCACCGAGGATCAGCATCGAACCGACCAGGATCACGCCGTGGATGGCGTTGGATCCGCTCATCAGCGGGGTGTGCAAGATGCTGGGCACCTTGGCGATGATCTCGATGCCGACGAAGATCGTCAGCATCAGAACCGTCGCGTACTGCAGCAAGACGTTGCCCATCAGGCGTTCTCCTTAACTTCGGCGATGACGGCGACCTCGGGGACGATGGCGACGTGGGTGACACCCAGCGCCTCGGCGGTCGGCGCGTGGTTGACCTGGCCGTTGCGCGCGACGGTGACCCCGATGACGACCTCGTCGTTCCAGTCGGGGTTCAACTGGCCCTTCGCACCGAAGAGCGCCAGGAGCTTCAAGACGTTGTTGGCGAACATGAAACTGGCCGAGGCCCCCATCTGGGCGGGCGGGTTGGCGAGTCCGACGACGCGCACCCCGTGGTGATCGACGACCTCGCCGACCTTGGTCAGCTCGCAGTTGCCGCCGCCGTCGGCGGCCATGTCGATCACGATCGAACCCTCACCCATGGCCTCGACCATGGCGGCCGTTAGCAGGATCGGTGACTTGCGACCCGGGACCGCGGCGGTGGTGATCACGATGTCGGCGTTGGCGACCTCGCCCAGCAGGGCCGCCTGCTGCTGCTCACGCTCTTCGGCGGTGAGTTCACGGGCGTATCCGCCGGCGGCGTCGGCGGTGACGCCGAGTTTGACGAAGACCGCACCGGCCGACTCGGCCTCCTCCTTCGCCGCCGAACGCACGTCGTAGGCGCGGACCTTGGCGCCGAGACGCTTGGCGGTGGCGATCGCCTGGAGTCCGGCGACGCCCACACCCATGACGAGGACCTTGGCGGGGCGGATGGTGCCCGCGGCCGTCGTGAGCAGCGGGAAGAAACGGTCGAAGTACGAAGCCCCGGCGAGGGCGGCGCGGTAGCCCGAGACGGTCGCCTGGGACGAGAGCGCGTCCATGTACTGGGCTCGCGAGATACGTGGCAGGAGGTCGAAGGAGAGAACGGTGACCTTGCGGTCGTTGAGGACCCTCACGACATCCTGGGCCAACAGGGGCGAGAGGAACGAGAGGTGCAGCGATCCCTCGGGCAACTGGGCCGCCTCCTCCAACGTCGGCGGGTTGACCCGCAGGTTCACTTCACCCGTCGGCGAGTCGGCGATCGATGCACCGGCGGCCTCGTAGGTCGCGTCGACGAAGTGGGCCCGCTCGCCGGCACCACGTTGGACGACTACGTCCCAACCGTCGGCCACTAGGACCTTGACCGCGTCGGGGGTCAACGCGACACGTGTCTCACCGGTGCGTGACTCTTTCAAGAGCGCAATTTTCATTACCCTTTTCTAGCAGCCGCGCCCGAACGTCCTAGTGTGACTTTCGACCTAAAAAGTCGATTATCGACCGCGCGATCACCGCCGGAGCCTCGAGCGGGAGCCAGTGGCCGTAACCCTCGAGACGCAGGAATTCGAATCCGTTGGCGCAGTACTGACCCGAGTTGGCCATCTGGCGTTCGCTCAAGGCGCGGTCCCCGCTCGACCAGATCCCGAGCGTCGGGGCGAGGATCGGGGGCAGGATCGGGGGGTCGGCCACGAAGGCCTCGGGTGGGATGTTGGCGCGGTACCACAGGAGGTGGGTCGACATCTGGCCGTCGCGCTCGAGCTCTTGGATCACCGATTCGACCCGTGGGTGGCCGAGCCACTGGCGCATCGCCTCGTAGTCGTTCTTGCGCAGGAAGGCCTCCCCCAGCCCCTCGTGGGCGAACAACAGCGTGTACCAGCTCTTGATCTGCTGCTCCAGTCCGGCCGAGCGAAACGACGTCGGATGGCCCACCGAAAGCGCGACCAGTCGCTCGACGCGCTCGGGCAGGAACGCCGCGCTCGCCCAGGCGAGGTTCGCGCCCCAGTCGTGCCCGACGAGGCTCACCCGTTCGACCCCCAGGGCGTCGATCATGGCGGAAACGTCGCCCACGAGGTGGCGCATGGAGTACTGCGAGGTCGTGGTCGGCTTGGAACTCCGGCCGCACCCGCGCAGGTCGGGAACCGCGACCCGCAGTCCGGCCGCGACCAGTGTGGGGACCACCTCCTCCCACATCGCCGAGGTGTCCGGCCAGCCGTGCAGCAGCATCACCGTCGGTCCTTCACCCTCGACCGTGAGGGCCAGACGCACGTCGCCGTTGGGCACAGTCAATCGCTCCATCCAGCGACCGTACACCGAGTAGAAATGGGCGATGGAGCCATTCATAATCAACGTGTCATCACCCGTCGGCACCTGGGGTGTCGAGGGGACCGAGCGGGGCGTCCTCCGCATCCACATGCCCAACGAGCGACCGAGGGCCTCGCGAGGAACCGCGCCCAAGGCCGTCGCGGACGCAGCGATACAGTTGGGTGAGTACTTCGCGGGCACCCGAAAGCGTTTCAAAGTGCGCCTCGGCGACACCGACGCAACTGCGTTCCAGCGAGACGTGTGGGATGCGCTGGTCGACATCCCCTTCGGTCAGGTGCGCACCTACGCCCAAGTGGCCTCGGCCGTGCAGCGACCACGCGCGTCGCGCGCGGTCGGCAACGCCAACCACGCCAACCCCTGGCCGGTCATCGTGCCGTGCCACCGCGTCGTCGCCTCGAGCGGTCTCGGCGGATACGGCGGCGGTGAGAAGGTGAAGCGCTACCTGCTCGAACTCGAGGGCGTCGTCTTCCCCTAGGCGAGGGGCTACCCGACCGGCACCGGAC
>Ga0075019_10002527_pt1 | contig 10424 bp, 13 predicted proteins | sample ColStrG_CSR_2013_FD_71473 | JGI IMG/M metagenome (GOLD analysis project Ga0075019, IMG submission 71473) | Freshwater sediment microbial communities in response to fracking from Pennsylvania, USA - Cold Stream Run_MetaG_CSR_2013 | ecosystem: Environmental > Aquatic > Freshwater > Creek >...
GGCGTGAGCCGGATGCACTCGGGAACATAGGCATGCCGATGCCGGTAGTCACTGCACCGCGCCGAATGCCGGTCGAGCATTTTACAAGCAACATTGGTGGGAAACAGCTCTCCGGTTTCCTCGTCCTCCAGCTTGTGCAAACAGCATTTTCCACAGCCATCGCAAAGCGCCTCCCATTGCGCGCGATCGAGCTTATCGAGCGGAAGCTCCTCCCAAAAGCGCTCTGTCATCGCACCCAGGTCGCGAATTCGCGCGCGATCTTCTCTGCCGAACCATCTTGGCTCATGATCATAATCGGCTCGCCATGCGGCCCAAACAGAATCGCCGTCCGGCTATGGTCAACAAGATACTGCCCGTTGGCTGCGGGAACGCCCTTTTGATAAACCGCCGCATATTGCCGTGCCATCGCGGCAATGGCCGCGTCACTTCCCGTCAGGCCCAACAGGCGCGGATGAAATGCGGCGGTGAAGGTCTTCAAGCGTTGCGGCGTATCACGCGCGGGATCCACACTGATAAAAAGCGGCTGCAGTTTTGCAGCAGCGGTCGGGTCATCATGCTCGAATTGCGCGAATCCGGCCATCAAATGTTGCAAATCGGTGGGACAGGCATCGGGACAAGAAGTGTAACCAAAATAGGTCATCACGAATTTTCCATTGAAGTCCCGCTGGGTTACGCTTCGTCCGTTTTGATCGGTCAGCGTAAATGCGCCACCGATATGCGCTCCTGCAAGCGGCGCAGTGGTGAGATCGGCAGGCGCGCGGTGGCAACCAGACAGCGCCAGAAACGCCGCCGCAATAAGGCTCAATATACCCGTCAGATTTTTGTTCATCATGTGAGCAGCCTTGCTTTGCTAGCGTTCTCGACGCAAGACAATATACGGAAATTCTGAGGACGACGCTATGCGACATCGACTTTATGCTATGACACTCGCCTTTGCCCTTGCGGTACCGAGTATCGCCAGCGCACAATTTTCGGACAGTTATAATTTTCTCAAGGCAGTCAAGGATCGTGACGGCAACGAGGCCACGAAATATGTCTCCAAGCCAGGCTCGGTGATCATTGACACGCATGATCAATCAAACGGCGAGACCGCGCTCCACATCGTGACGCGCGACCGTGACACCACGTGGCTTCACTTCCTTCTCTCGAAAGGCGCCAAGCCAGATACGCGCGATAAATCGGGTGAAACGCCGCTCCTTATCGCCGTCAGACTCAATTACGAGGAAGGCGCCGAGCTGTTGCTCGCATTCCACGCCACCGTCGATCTAACCAATAATGCTGGCGAAACCGCGCTTATTCGTGCCGTGGAGAACGGCAACATCGTGCTCGCCAAGCTGTTGTTGGCAGAAGGCGCCGATCCTGACAAACCTGACCATATCGCTGGGCTGTCGGCACGGGATTATGCGAAGCGTGACTCGCGAAACCCCAGCATGATTAAATTGCTGGCGGAGAGTCCGGCAGCCAAGCCCAAGCCGAAACAAGGGCCTAGCCTTTAGACTGCGGTATTAACGGTAGAAAATATGGTTGCCGAGCGCAGCCACTTGAACCGCATGCCAATGCGGTGAAACGCGTTTCGCATGAAAGAACATCGCACGACCGACAACCGGCTGCCACAGTTTGTCACGCGCAATCTGGCTGATGGCCAATGCAGTACGCCAAGCGCGGCTCGACTCTGCGATTGGCGGAAATTGGCCATGATGAACGAACGAAAACTGACCGGGCTGACGAATAACGCCGCAAACGGTCTCTGGGAAGCGTCCCGATTGGGTACGGTTAAGCATCACCTGGGCGACAGCAAGCTGACCTGCCAAAGGCTCGCCCTTTGACTCGAAATAAACCGCAACAGCGAGGCAATTACCCTCTTCGTCACTCATATCTGTATTGAGATGGTCAGCCACTAGGCCACTCAGCGACGACGTTGATTGCGCTGGCACATCCGAAACGACGCTTGCAGGATCGGCGTCAACAGGCGCTACCACAGGACCGGCAACAGCTTCATTTTTGGCGGGGGTTGCGGCGGTTACCGCAGGTAGTGTGAGCGTTTGTGCTACGCTAGGAGCAGCATAAAATGCCGCGTTCAATAAAAATAATCCGGCAGCGGCTAAAGTCGCCGCGCTTAACATTAATCGCATTATTACCCTATGTCTGTGCGGTGAACCGCTTTTCCGTTCGACGTTAAACCACTTGTCGCCGGAATGCTGTTCCCCGTCTGCGTCTCCGATGAAGCCTTGCTTAACGAAGTTGCGTTCTCAATGGATCAGCGCTGCGGCACTGCAGCATAAACGTCAAGCGTTGGCGGCGAAATCAGCGGCGAAGCGTTCTGCCGCTGGGATATCCAGTTCAACGCACCACAAATCGGGGTCGGTCCGCCGACGATCGGCGACGTATTTATCAACTTTCTGTTGTTCGTCAGTGAGTTGAGCCAGGCATGGTCGCCAGGTCATCTTTCCCGTATAATCATAGGCCAACTCAAATAGGCCAGAAATATGCCCTTTTTCAGCGCAAATAAGGATCAGACCACCTGCACTCATATCACCGCGCGCGATAATGGTGCAGCTGCCACCCGCCTGCTCAGCACGTTTACGAAGTGCGGAAACAACGATGTGAGTGGTCAGCCGATGCTCCACCCGCGCTCACCCGCACCGGTACACGTCGATCAAGCGCTCACCGCTTGGTCATAGCTGGTCAACAACGCCAATAACGCATCGTCGTTCGCGGCACCACGGAGTTTCGCGACGAACTCCTGATCGCGCATCATCCGACTCACGGTCGCGAGCGCTTTAAGATGGTCTGGCCCACCATCGACAGGGGACAAAAGCATAAAAACGAGATCAACGGGCAAGTCATCAATCGCCTCGAAATCGATCGGCGCTGGCAGTCGGACAGCAACGCCGATCACTGATGTGAGACCGTCGATCTTCCCGTGCGGGATAGCGATGCCACCGCCAAAACCGGTCGACCCAAGCCGTTCGCGCTCGGTCAAGCGATCGAGCACGAGTTGCGCATCAACGCCATGTGCCTGAGCGGCAAGCTGCGAGAGTTGCTGAAACAGACTTTTTTTATTCGGCACGCTGACATTGGCGCGCACGGATTTTGGCGTCAAACATTGATGGAGGTGAAACATGTTGATCCTAACTGTATCGCAACTAACCAGCGTGCGGTGGTTCCACCCAGCCGATCGTTCCGTCGTGGCGGCGGTAAACCATATTGTAAACGCCGGTGCTGCTGTGTTTGAACAGCAATGCGTTTGTATTGCGAAGATCGAGCATCATCACAGCATCGGAAACCGAAGAGTCGGGAATGTCGACCTTGGTTTCGGCGATGATCAGCGGCGCGTCGCCGGGCTCAAACTCCTCTGGGCCGGCGTCAAATACGATATAACGCGCATCGGCGGTCATTTGGCCAGACTGTTTTTCCTCAGAATGGCTCGCGGTTACATGCCGATCTTTCAACCGTCGCATATAGCGGCGCAACTGCTTTTCAATTTTTAGTGCGGCATCCTCAAACGCCAAATGCGCGTCCATCGCGCGGCCAGAGCCCTTTAAAATCAGGCCCTGCATCACATGCGCGACGATATCGCACACAAAGCCAACGTCGTGCGGGCCGCGACTTAAGGTCACATGAGCAGATATTGTGCGCGAAAAATATTTTTCCGCAATTGCCTCAAGCCGCTCGCGGACGTGCGCATTTAATGCAGCACCCGTGTCTACTTGGTGACCTGATACTCGAATGTCCATTTGCCGTCTCCTGTAATCGAGAGCGCCGAGCCCTTAGGCGCGTCGGAATTTGCGGTCAATGCGCGCTGACTGCGCGCATCAAGGTGACTGATGCCATATTGGCGCGTTGAGTTTTGCCAATAGGAGCGCGTGGCGTTCAAGCTCTTCTGGACTGGGAAGCGGAACCCGGCGCACGCGCTGCGTGGCACCGTCGTGTATCGGGGACGAAATCGGTGCGATTACCTCGCTCGTTGTCTCCACAGCGCCGAGCGACAAACCAATTTGTCGCCCGCCAGTGAGCTCAACATAAATTTGCGCGAGCAATTGCGCGTCGAGCAGTGCACCATGCTTGACACGATGACTGCGATCGATGCCGAACCGGGTGCAGAGCGCATCTAGGCTATGTTTCGCTCCAGGGTGCCGCGTTCGCGCAATCGCCAAGGTATCAACAATCCGCGTGGGCGACAGTTTGAGCCGACCACAGGCCGAGAGCTCATGATTGAGAAACCCAAAATCAAACATGGCGTTGTGCGCGACGAGCGGCGAATCCTCGATGAAATCGAGCAGCTCTTCCACGCGATCACCAAAAAGCGGCTTATCCGCAAGAAAGGCATCTGAAAGTCCGTGTACCGCCTGAGCTGCGGGATCCATTGGCCGCTCTGGGTTAAAATAGGCATGAAAGGTTCGCCCGGTTTCAACCCGGTCGATTAATTCAAGACCACCGAATTCCACCACTCGGTCACCATTTGCAGGGCTGAGGCCGGTCGTCTCGGTGTCGAATACAATCTCACGCATCATCCTAATATCGGGTGCGTTGGGCGTTTATGCAAGCGACAAGGTGGCGGACCGTCGCGCGTGTCGCATTGAGCGACCGCGCTGTCTCAATTACAACGTCTGCCGCACGCCGTTTAACATGATCTGGCGTCTGTAGTCGCTTGATTGCCCTGAATTTGGACGCTGTCATGTGGTGCCGCGACAATACCCGCCGACGTTGCAGCCAAGCGGGCGCGGAGACAACAACCACGATATCGACGCTCCGCCAGCCCTTCTTTTCAAATAGGAGCGGAATATCGAGCACGACCAATTGCCGTGCACGATTGCGGCGCAGAAAGGCCTGCCGCTGTTTGGCGACTGCGGGGTGAATGATGCGCTCGAGTGTGGCTAGGGCCTCGGGTTGTCCCAGCACGGCCGCTCCGAGCTTTTGACGGTTTACGCCCTCGGGACCAGTCGTTCCCGGAAAATGTGCTTCAATCACCGGTCGCAACACTCCTTTCGGGCCCTGCAAATCATGAACTGCGGCGTCCGCGTCAAAAACCGGGATGCCTAACGCGCGAAACATTGCGCTGACAGTGGACTTACCCATGCCGATTGAACCCGTGAGCCCGACGACAATCATGACAATAATTTTTGCCGCAGTTCCGCGTCAAAGGCGCGTGGCGCAGCTTGTCCAAAAAACAGCTCGAACGCTGTTGCCGCTTGTCCGACCAACATTTCGAGGCCATCGATTGTTTCCAGCCCATAATCTTCGGCAGCGGCGATGAGCGGTGTCGTCAATGGCGCGTACACAATGTCATAGACAATGGCGCCCGCTGAAAGCCGCGAAACGTCCCACTTAGGCGAGGGGTAGCCATCCATCCCCAAGGGGCTGGTATTCACCACTAACTGCGCAGGCGGTAATGCGGCTGAAATCAGGCTAACCTTACCTTTTAGCCCGAACCGGGCGAGTAGAGCGGCAGCCTTGAGTGCGTTTCGCGCCATTAACGTTACCGAACGAACGTCGCATCGTGATAACGCGAATAAAACCGCGTGAGCTGCACCACCTGAACCAATGACCACCACATCTGCGCCGACAAGATCAATATCGGCCAACGGCGCATAAAATCCAGCGGCGTCGGTGTTCGTGCCGATTAACCCGTTGTTGGTTTTGAGAACGGTGTTCATCGCGCCGATCGACTCACGGACTTTGCCCGGATCGTCGACCAAATCCATGATGGCAACCTTGTGCGGAATTGTGACGTTGCACCCCCGCCAGGCCTCATCCTTTCGCCGGTCCGCAATGAATTGTGGCAGCTCAGCGATGACGACCTTGGTCTTGCGATAATCAGCGACGATTGACAGTTTTTCGATCCAGAAATTGTGGATCAATGGCGATTTTGAGTGGTTAATCGGGTCCCCGATAACTTCGGCATAGGGTCTCGTCATTGAGCAATTATCCCACGATCGCGGAGGGCGCTCAAGAGGGGTAACAGCGGTAGGCCGAGAATTGCATGATAGCTCCCTTCAATCGCCGTAAATAATTGAAGGCCGACCCCCTCTATTTGATAACCACCGACACAACCCAAGAGGTCTGGGGTGGCGGCGGCAACATAATTATCAACGAATTCGTCTGACAGTGAACGCATCGTCATCATCACTGTTTCCACCGCTTGCCACACCACGACACCATCCAGGACAAGCGCGGCCGCGCTATGCAGAGCGTGCGTTGTTCCGGCCAGCTGTAAGAGCTGATTTTTCAGGGTGGCAGACGATAAGGGTTTGTCGAACATCGCCCCGTCATTCAAACTCAGTGTTTGGTCGCTGCCAAGCACGCACGAGCTGGGATAGCGGCCCGCCACGTCTTGCGCTTTCAGTATCGCGAGCGCCAGCGCAACATCGGCGGGCGACGTGGCTGCCGCCTGCAACCTTATTTTCTCGGCGGCCTCGTCAATATCGGCAGGAGCAACGGCAAAGGGTACACCAGCGGCGGTCAACATCGTCCGGCGCGCACGACTCTGGGAGGCCAAAACTAATTTCACAATGCTGAACTGCGCTCTTTGTGGAGAGTTACGATGGCAGCCGCAGCCTCCTCGATGGAGCGCCGCGTCATGTCGATCACTGGCCAGTTATTATCGGCGAAGATGCGCCGAGCAAACGCCAGTTCTTTTGCCACTACGGCATGGTCAACATACGCCGTTTCAGGCGATTGGTTGAGTGAGAGTAATCGATTACGGCGGATTTGAATGAGCCGGTCGGCGTTGGTGATGAGGCCAACGACAAGCGGGGCCTTGAGATGATATAAATGTGCGGGGGGAGGTGATTCGGGTACGATTGGAATATTTGCGGTCTTATAGCCACGATTTGCGAGGTAAATCGACGTCGGTGTTTTTGATGTTCGGGATACGCCGGCGAGCACGATATCTGCTTGTTCCCAATCATCAGCGCCGAGGCCGTCATCATGTGCGATGGTAAAGTGAATCGCGTCGACACGCGCAAAATAGGCATCATCTAGAATATGCTGGCTGCCAGGTCTGGCTTTTGCTTTTTGGCCCAGCAGATTCGACAGCGCGGTGGTGATCGGATCGAGCGCTGCAACCATCGGCAGGTTTAGGGCGCGGCAATGCGTCTCGAGTCGTGCACGATGATCAGCGTTAACGAGAGTGTAAACAACCAGACCGGGATTCTGGGCAATATCAGTGATAACGCGGTCCATATGCGTTTCCGACCGAACCATCGGCCAAAAATGCCGCACGGTTTGCACCCCATCAAATTGTGCTAATGCGGCTTTCGCGATATTCTCCAGCGTTTCGCCGGTGGAATCCGACAGCAAATGCAGATGGAGGGTTGTCATATGAGCCGTCAAATCTGTGGAAAAAAGGTGTAGGAGATCGCTCTAAACTCATTTGAAACGGTAGCGCTAGAAAATTCCACACTTTCTGATTTTTGTGCACAGCCTTACCCAGAGGCGAAAATCCTTATCCCCATGATGTGGAAAACGGGGAGTTAACCAAGCGACTCGCGGTACGTTTGCGAGTCATTGATTCTCGGGACGCTGGAAAACTTGCGCGTAAGTTTGAATACCCAACAAAACCTATCTATCTACCACTTCAGATTCTTATATATTCTTATCTTTATGAAAGTGACCTCGTGAATTCCAAACGCCCGTTGAAAGCCGTTCTCAGCGGTCAAAGAAACACCGAGGTTCCGCTCTGGCTCATGCGGCAGGCAGGGCGTTATCTTCCAGAATATCGCGCGTTGCGGTCTAAAAAAGGCGGCTTTCTGGAGTTAGTTTATGACTCTGAAGCAGCCGTTACCGTCACTCGGCAACCCATCGAACGATTTGGGTTTGATGGTGCTATCCTCTTTTCCGATATTCTGGTGATCGCGCACGCACTTGGGCTAGAATTATGGTTCGAGGAAGGCGAGGGGCCGAGGCTCGCTCCTCGTTTGATCGACGGTGGTTTTGAGGGGCTGATCGCCCAACCGCAGCGCCTCGATCCGATTTACGCGACAGTTGCGCAGTTACGGCGTGAATTGCCTGATGCAACGACGCTGCTCGGCTTTGCTGGCAGTCCGTGGACGGTGGCGAGCTATATGCTCAACGGACGCGGCAGCAAGGATCAGAATGAAGCACGGCGTTATGCTTACGCGCACCCGGCGGCGCTCGGAGCGGTGATTGCCGCGGTTGAAGCGTTAACGATTACCTATTTGCTGGGGCAGATCGCGGCTGGGGCTGACGTTATCCAATTGTTTGAAAGCTGGTCAGGCAATCTTTCACCGGCACAATTTGAAAAATGGGTGGTTAGTCCGAATGCAAGGATCGTGGCGGCGCTGCGCACAAAACACCCTGATGTTCCGGTCATCTGCTTTCCAAAGGGCGCCGGTGGTAAGCTTGCGCATTTCGTCGCAGCGGTAAAACCATCGGCAATTGGACTTGATGAGACCGTCGATCCAATATGGGCTGCAGCAGTGTTGCCCAAAGACTTACCGGTTCAGGGTAACCTTGATCCGTTGGCATTGCTGGCTGGCGGTGACAGTATGAGTGAGGCGGTCGCAACAATCTTGCAAGCATTCGCCGATCGACCACATGTTTTTAATCTTGGTCATGGGATACTTCCCGAGACACCGATCAGTCATGTTGAGCAATTGGTTAAGATGGTGCGAGCATTTCGATGTTGATTGGTTGGCTGGGCGGTTTTGAGCCTTGGGTAAAGGCACTGCATATCATATTCGTTGTGTTTTGGATGGCCGGCTTGTTTATGTTGCCGCGGTTCTTGGTTTATCACCAAGAGGCTGAACTCGGAAGCGTTGAAGCCCAACAATGGGTTATCCGAGAAAAGCGGCTCATCACGATCATCATGGACCCTTCGATGGTTTTGGTCTGGATCTTTGGGCTGATGCTGATGATCAATTTGGGTGCTTATGCGGAAGGTTGGTTCCGCGCCAAACTGCTGCTGATAATCTTGCTGTCCGCTTATCATATGTGGATGGGGCATTATGCCAAGCTGCTGGCGGTTGATCAGCGAAAATTGAGTGGGCGCCAATTGCGGTTGTTGAATGAGGTTCCGGGCGTTGTTGCCATCGCGGTGATTATCCTCGTCGTTGTCAAGCCGTTCTGAGCCGCTTGACTTTCAGTATTCCACTGCATACCATCTCGCTGCTGCCGTTCGTGCAGCTCGCGAATTAAGTACCGTCGCATCCGTGACCGTCCTGCGCGTCTGATCTCCATCCGGAACTGTGATAAATGCATCTCAAAGATTTAAAAAAGAAAACTCCCGCTCAACTTGTTGAAATGGCGGAGGCGTTGGGTGTAGAAGGCGCGTCAACGCTCAGAAAACAAGATATTATGTTTGCCATCCTCAAGGTTGAGGCCGAAAATGGTGAGCAGATCATGGGCCTGGGGACTATTGAAGTTCTTACGGATGGTTTTGGATTTCTCCGCTCGCCGGAATCAAATTATCTGGCAGGACCCGATGATATTTATGTCTCACCGAACCAAGTGCGTAAATTTGGATTGCGCACGGGGGACACTGTTGAAGGCGAAATCCGCGGACCAAAAGATGGCGAACGCTATTTCGCATTAAACAAGGTGACGTCGATCAATTTCGACGATCCGGACGCTGTTCGCCATCGTGTCAATTTTGATAATCTGACACCCCTCTACCCCGACGAAAAGCTGAGGCTCGACACGCTCGACCCAACGATTAAAGATAAATCGGCGCGTGTGATCGACATTATTTCGCCGCAGGGCAAGGGGCAGCGCGCCCTGATCGTGGCGCCGCCACGCACCGGAAAGACCGTGTTGCTGCAGAATATCGCAAAAGCGATCACCGATAACCATCCCGAAGTGTTTCTGCTCGTTCTACTCGTCGATGAACGACCGGAGGAAGTCACTGACATGCAGCGCTCGGTGAAAGGCGAGGTTATCTCATCAACGTTTGATGAACCCGCCAGTCGCCATGTTCAGGTCGCTGAAATGGTCATTGAAAAGGCGAAGCGTCTTGTTGAGCATAAGAAAGACGTTGTGATCTTGCTCGATTCAATCACGCGGCTCGGGCGCGCTTACAATACTGTGGTGCCTAGTTCGGGCAAGGTTTTGACCGGCGGTGTCGACGCCAACGCGCTGCAACGGCCGAAGCGGTTCTTTGGTGCCGCGCGCAACATCGAGGAGGGTGGCTCGCTCTCGATCATCGCGACTGCATTGATCGACACGGGCAGTCGCATGGACGAAGTGATTTTTGAGGAGTTCAAAGGCACCGGTAACTCTGAAATTGTTCTTGATCGCAAAGTGGCCGATAAGCGGATTTTCCCAGCGCTTGATGTTGGCAAATCGGGCACGCGTAAGGAAGAGCTGCTCGTGGAAAAGAGCAAACTCAGCAAAATGTGGGTGCTGCGACGCATCCTCATGCAGATGGGCACGATCGACGCGATGGAATTCCTGCTCGATAAAAT
>Ga0075019_10002530_pt1 | contig 10418 bp, 6 predicted proteins | sample ColStrG_CSR_2013_FD_71473 | JGI IMG/M metagenome (GOLD analysis project Ga0075019, IMG submission 71473) | Freshwater sediment microbial communities in response to fracking from Pennsylvania, USA - Cold Stream Run_MetaG_CSR_2013 | ecosystem: Environmental > Aquatic > Freshwater > Creek >...
GGCCTCTAGAAATTTCCGCCTGAAGTTGTTGGTTTTCAACAAAATTTTCAGCAATTTCAGTAGTAACCCTCTCAAAGCAAATTCGACTACGAAGCATGATTCCCCGTCGGAATTAGCACGGTCGTACTTTTTTCGGGCAGGTCAATTCAATCATGGAGAATTTGGATGAAAACTTCTTACAAAGCGTGGGCCGCGATTGGCGCCTCGCTTCTTCTGGCAGCGTGCGGTGGAGGCGGAGGTGCTGGTAGTGCCAGCACCTCTAACAATGCGCCCGGACGCGGGCAACTGGTGCAATCGCCACCCGTGCGCGTGACTTCGCTTTCCTCTGCAGACTACACAACGCTGCTGAGCGCCAATTCAACAACCCAGGGCTTGCTGCAGCTGTCCACGGGTTCTTTAACAGGCCCACTGCCATGCGGCGTTGACATCCAGTATTTGCAATATGGCACGGTGGGTGCCTATGGTGAGGCAACCACCGCTTCTGCGGCCCTGATGGTGCCAACCGGCAGCAACCCCGCGTGTACCGGCCCCCGCCCGATTGTTTTGCACGCGCACGGCACGGCGGTGGAGCACCGCTACAACCTGGCTGATTTCTCCGACAGCACCAACCCGGCATATGCGGAAGCCAATGTTCTCGCTTCCATTTATGCAGCAAACGGCTACATCGTGGTGGCGCCGAACTATGCGGGCTACGACAGTTCCAACCTGGGCTACCACCCGTTCCTGGTGGCAAGTCAGCAGAGCAAAGATATGCTGGACGCGCTGGTGGCAGCCAAAACGGCGTTGCCCACATTGATCGCCGGCACCACCACCAACGGCAAGGTGTACCTGTCTGGATACTCGCAAGGCGGCCACGTAGCCCTTGCCACCCACAGCGCGATGATTACCGACCCCGCGTCGGTGGCGACCCTGGCCAGCCTGAATTTGGTCGTCAGAGGATCTGCCCCGATGTCCGGCCCCTATGCGATGCTTAATTATGGTGACACGATTGTTGGTGGCGGAGTGCCCGCTGGAAGCACTACCCTGATGCCCATGTTGCTGACGGGCTACCAGAAGTCCTATAACAACACGATGTATTCATCGGCGAGTGCCTTGTATGAGAGCACTTACGCCACCGGAATCGAGTCTCTATTTCCAGGCGCGCTTTCCTATACCAACCTGGTCGCTGAGGGAAAAGTACCGCAGTTGGCACTGTTCCCGGCATCATCATCGCCGGGCGCCATCCAAGGACAGCCACTGACCCCGCTTTGGGACCTTGGTTTCGGAACACCCGATCTCATCAAGGATTCTTTCCGTCAAACGTACCTCTACGACTACACGGTTAACCATGCGAGCCCACAATTTCCCTTGCGCGCCAAGCTTCTCGCCAACGACCTGACGCATAACGTTCCGCAGCCTGTTGGCGCTACGATGCTTTGCGGTGGTGGTAACGATCCGACGGTTTACTACAGTGTCAACACCAGTGCGCTCTTGGCTACCGGTGGCTGGCCGACAGGCGTGACCAACCATGCAGTTACCGAAGTCAACATGGACCTCAACGGTGGCGGCGTGACCAGCGGTGCTGACCCGTTCCAGACTCTGAAACTGTCGTTTACCGCTACAAACCCGACGTCCGCAGCGAACTACGCGTCAACCTACCATACCAACCTGGTGCCTTACTGTGTTCGCGCAGCGCTTGGCTTCTTTGAGTTGGTCAATTGATTACACGGAGCCAATAACATGAAAAAATCAATTCTTCCAGCCGCTCTGGTCACCGCGGCCAGCTTGTTCGCCTGCAACGCCGCAATGGCCCAGTACACCGTCAAGGTGGGCTACGCCAATGTTGACCCGGGCGCTGCTGCGGGTGCGACGACCGGACCATTCGTTCCGCCTAATTCACTCAGCCTGAACGTGGCCACCCAGCAAACCCTGTTTTTCAGTATCTCCCGGGAAATAACCGACAAGTGGGACATTGAGCTGGCACTGGGTATTCCACCAACGCACGATGTCACGCTGCGTGTGGTAAACCCCGCCAGCCTGCCCCCAAGCGTGGCCGCGCAAAACGGAAAATTGGTGGGTACCGTTCGTCAAATCGCGCCGACCTTGTTTGCCAATTACAAGTTCGGCGACAAAGCGGATAACTTCCGGCCCTTTATCGGCTTCGGCCTGAACTACACCACGTTTGACCAGGCGAACTCCACGGCATTGTTCAACCAGCTGGAAGGCGGGACGACCAACAACTCCTTGACAGACTCGTTTGGCTTTGCCGCGCAGCTGGGTGCCACCTACAAGCTCAGTGGCCCCTGGTCAGTCACCGGGTCGTGGTCCACGGCTGACGTGCACTCCACGCTCACCAACAACACCTACGGAACGCTGCGGAAAACCCAGATCAATTTCAGCCCGTCCGTACTGGTTCTGGCTGTTGGGTACAGCTTCTAGACCCGTTGGGCGAGCCGGTCTGGCTCGCCTGTGAAACGCAAAGGCCGCAGCCCCAAGGGGTTGCGGCCTTTGATGTTTCGGGGGCCCGGCTTCAGGTTGTCAGCCGCGCCAGCGCTTCCTGGTATTTCGCAGCAGTTTTTGCAATGATCTCGTTGGGAACGCGCGGAGCGGGTGGGGTTTTGCTCCAGGACTTGCCGTCGATCTGCACCTGCTCCAACCAGTCGCGCACAAACTGTTTGTCGTAGCTCGGCGGGTTGGTGCCTTCGACATAACTTTCCTGCGGCCAGAAACGCGAGGAGTCGGGGGTCAGCACTTCATCCATGAGCGTCAGCGTGCCGTCTTTGTCGAGGCCGAACTCGAATTTGGTGTCGGCAATGATGATGCCTTTTTTAAGCGCAATCTCAAAAGCAGTCTGGTAGATACGGATGCTGATGTCGCGAATGCGGGTTGCGAGATCCAGGCCGATCATTTCAACCGTTTTCTCGAACGTGATGTTCTCATCATGGTCGCCCGCGGCGGCTTTCGCGGCGGGCGTGTAAATGGGCTCCGGCAGCCGCGATGCGTTCTTAAACCCGGCCGGCAATTTCACGCCGCACACCGAACCACTCTCCTGATATTCCTTCCAGCCGCTACCCGCCAGATAACCGCGCACGACAGCTTCTACCGGCAAGGGTTTGAGGCGTTTTACCAGCATGGACCGACCCGCGATTTGAGGGACCTCGTCCACCATGACCACGCTCTCAGGCGCCTCGCCGGTGAGGTGGTTGGGACAAATGTTCGCGCCATCGGGACCGAGCTTGTCAAACCAGAACAAGGCCATTTGTGTCAACAACGCGCCTTTTCCGGGAATCGGCTCGCCCATGATCACGTCGAAAGCCGAAAGGCGATCGCTAGCGACCATCAGGATGCGGTCGTCGCCCACGGCGTAGTTGTCACGGACCTTGCCTCGGGCGAGCAGCGGCAGGGAAAGGGCGGATGTGTGCAATGCAGAGGTCATGGCGCGAATTATCGCAAGCTTGCCGATCGGCTCTGCAAGCCGCAGGGCTTACTGAACCTGTTGCGCGAGTTCGCCGCGGCTGTATTTGGCAGCGATTACAGACAGGCTTTCACCCTTGATCTTGGGCGCCTGGCCTTCGCAGCCAAACTCGATGAAGCGCTGCTTGCAAATTTGCTTGGCCGCTTCGCGGGCGGGCTTGAGCCACTCCCGGGCGTCAAACTTGTCAGGGTTTTCCCACAGGAACTTGCGGCAGGCAGCGGTCATGGCCAGACGGATGTCGGTGTCGATATTGATTTTGCGCACGCCGAATTGAATCGCCTTTTGGATCTCTTCCACTGGCACGCCGTACGTCTCTTTGATCTTGCCGCCGTACTGGTTGATAGTTGCCAGCAAATCTTGCGGCACGCTGCTCGAACCATGCATGACCAGATGCGTGTTGGGCAGGCGGCGATGGATTTCCTTGATGCGTCCGATCGCCAGAATGTCTCCGGTGGGCTTGCGGGTAAATTTGTAAGCTCCGTGGCTGGTGCCGATGGCAATCGCCAAGGCATCAAGTTGGGTTTGCTTGACGAAATCCGCAGCCTGCTCGGGGTCGGTGAGCAACTGGTCCATGGTCATTGTGGCGTCGGTACCGTGGCCGTCTTCTTTGTCACCTTGCATGGTTTCAAGAGAGCCCAGACATCCGAGTTCGCCCTCGACTGTGACGCCGGTGGCATGGGCCATGGCCACCACTTTTTTGGTGACTTCCACGTTGTATTCGTAGCTGGCAATGGACTTGCCATCGGCTTCCAGACTTCCGTCCATCATGACCGAGCTGAATCCCAGATTGATGGCGCCCTGGCAAACATCGGGGCTTTGGCCGTGGTCCTGGTGCATGACCAGAGGAATCTGGGGATAGGTTTCGATGGCCGCTGCGATCAAATGCTTGATGAAGGCCTCACCCGCATATTTGCGGGCACCGGCGCTGGCCTGCAGGATGACCGGCGCACCGACTTCCCTGGCAGCCTCCATCACGGCCTGCACCTGCTCGAGGTTGTTCACGTTAAAGGCTGGAATGCCGTAGCCGTTGGCTGCCGCGTGGTCCAGAAGTTCGCGCATCGAAACAAGTGCCATTTTTAATCCCGGGAAATTTGAAAAATCAAGCCTGGTTACTCCTGCAATAAACAGTTGGTAACCGCTTGGTAACTTTTTACCAAAACCGGATTTTAGCCGTGCAAGGCTTCAGTTGACCTGGCAAATCTTGAGCATGTTGGTGCCACCTGGCGCACCCATGGGTTCCCCGCAGGTGATCGCGTAGACATCGCCGGTTGCCACAATGCCGCGCTTTTTGAGATGGTTTTCAGCGTCCAGCAAGGCGGTGTCACGGTCTGTACTGGTGTCCATCAGGAGCGGGCGCACATTACGGTACAGGGTCATACGTCGCTGCGTCGCAACCCGGGGCGTGAGCGCGTAAATCGGAACCTGAATCAGATGCCGGCTCATCCACAGCGCCGTGGAGCCGCTGTCGGTCATGGCCACAATCGCTTTTGCACCCAAGTGGTGTGCAGTGAACAGCGCGCCCATGGCGATGGACTGGTCGATGCGGGTGAAGGTTTTGCCTGTGAAGTCAGCATCAAGCTTGGGCAACTCGGCGCCTTCGGCAGCCCAGCAGATTTTTGCCATTTCGATCACCGTCTCCAGCGGATATTTGCCCGCTGCGGTTTCCGCCGACAGCATGACGGCATCGGTGCCGTCGAGCACTGCGTTGGCAACGTCGCTGACTTCGGCGCGGGTCGGTACCGGGTTGGTAATCATGGATTCCATCATTTGCGTCGCCGTGATGACCACTTTGTCGTGCTCGCGCGCGAGTTTGATCATGCGCTTTTGCAGCGCGGGAACCGCCGCATTGCCAACTTCGACTGCCAGATCGCCGCGCGCCACCATGATGCCGTCGCTGGCGAGCAAAATTTCTTCCAGCTTGGGGATTGCCTCAGCACGTTCGATCTTGGCGATCAGCCCCGGCTTGTGATTGAACTCAGCGGCTGCCACATTGCAAAGCTGGCGCGCCATCTCCATGTCGGTGGCGTTTTTCGGAAAACTCACCGCGACATAGTCGGCCTGAAAACTCATGGCGGTGCGAATGTCCTCCATGTCTTTGCCGGTCAGGGCAGGTGCGGTCAGACCGCCGCCCTGCTTGTTAATGCCCTTGTTGTTGGAGAGCTCGCCGCCCAGGTTCACTGTGGTGTGCACCGCGTCGCCGCGCACCGCGTCCACCGTTATGACGATCAGGCCGTCATTGAGCAACAGCACGTCGCCGGCTTTGACTTCCTGCGGCAAAGCCTTGTAGTCCAGCCCGACAGCGTCGATATCGCCCAGTTCGGTGCGACGCGCATCAAGCACGAATTTTTGCCCCTGCTGCAATAAAACCTTGCCTTCGGCAAACTTGCCAACGCGGATTTTCGGACCCTGCAGGTCAGCCATGATGGCGACTTCGCGCCCTGCACGCTGCGCCGCTTCACGCACCAGACGGGCGCGGTCGATGTGGTCCTGCGCCTTGCCGTGGCTGAAGTTCAGGCGCACAACGTTGACTCCCGCTCGGATCATTTGCTCGAGCAGCGCCGGATCGCTGGAAGCGGGTCCAAGGGTGGCAACAATTTTCGTGGCGCGGCGGGGCATGGGTTTGTCTCCGGATAGTTATCGGACCATTTTCACACGGATACGCGCCTTAAACAGTTACAAACGAGCGTCAACCGTTACGATGTGCCCTTGGCAGCCTTGGCGAAGCTCCCTAGTCGAAGCTCACATCGAAAACCTGTTTTCATCCACTGTTTCATGCCGCAAACCGACCCATCAGCAGCGCAACCGTTTCCACTCGGAGACGTGAACGACAAACAGTCGATCCTCGATGCCATGGAAGAACACACCATGGTGTCGATCACCGACCTTTCGGGAACCATACGCTACGCGAACACGCTGTTCGCGCGCACCAGTGGTTATTCCATCGAAGAACTTGTGGGCCGCAACCACCGCATCGTTCAATCGGACCAGCAAGACGCTGGCTTCTGGGAGACGGTTTGGCAAACCATTGCATCGGGCAACACCTGGCGCGGCACCCTGTGCAACCGCGCCAAAGATGGCCGCCCGTACTGGGTTGATGCGGTGATTACACCGGCGTTTGACAGCGCGGGAAACATCGAAAAATATCTGTCAATGCAGACCGATGTCACAGCGCGGCATCAGGCGCAATTGCAGCTAAACAATGAATTGGCAGACCTCAAAGCCATCCTGCAAGGCACCCACGCCGGCACCTGGGAATGGGAGGTACCAACCGGGGTAACCATTATCAATGCGCGCTGGGCAGACATCATCGGCTACAGCCAGGCCCAACTGGGTCCGGTAACCGTTGAAACATGGCGCCGAATGTGCCACCCCGATGACCTGGAAGCGACAAACGCCCTGATGGCACGCCACTTTGCCGGGGAAATCGACTACTTTGAACGCGAGTTCCGCATGCGCCACCGGGCCGGACATTGGGTCTGGGTGCAATCGCGTGGCAAGGTCAGTTCCTGGGTCGCGCCCGGCCAGCCGCGCTGGGTTTCAGGCATTCATCTCGATGTCTCGGCGCAAAAGTTGCTGCAAAACGAACTGGCCCAGAACAACCGCCTGCTGGAGAGCATCTTGGCCCATATTCCGGTGGGCTTAAGCGTGTTCGGGCGCGACCTCAAACTGGTGTCTAAAAACGAAAAATTCAACGAATTGCTCGATCTGCCCGATTGGCTGTTCGAGCGCCCGGATCTCACGTTCGAGAGCCTGCTTCAATTCAACGCGGCGCGCGGCGAGTACGGCACCGGCGAAGACGTGCAGGCAAAAGTTCACAACATGCTGCGCCAAATCAGCCAAGGAACCCAGCATCAATCCGAACAGGTCCGGCCCAACGGCATGGTGCTCGAGGTGCGAAGCGCACCGATGCCGGGCGGGGGCTTCATCACTACCCACGCAGACATCTCCGAACGCCGTCAGGCCGAGGCAGAAATTGCCGCGACCAAAAATATGCTGCAGTCCGTGCTCGATTCAGCGTCGGAGGTCGGCGTGATCACCATTGACATGAGCGGAACCATCACGCTGTTCAACAAAGGTGCCGAGCGCTTGCTGGGTTATGACGCAGCGCAAGTGATCGGGCGCTGCACACCCGAAATATTTTTTGATGCGGCCGAAATTGAGGCGCGGAATTCCTCCATGTCGGCGCTTCTGGGAAGACCGTTCAGCGGGCTGCAATGCCTGGTGGACGAACACGTTTTGGGCAAACGCAACGAGTGGACGTATGTGCACCGTGATGGCCACCGCTTTGCCGCCGCGCTGGTGGTGACCACGCTGACCGATGTCAGCGGCGTGCGCACTGGTTACCTGGGCGTGAGCCACGACATCACGCAGGAAAAAGAGCACGCAGCGCGCCTGCAGGTAGCAATGGAAATGGCCGAGCAGGCGTCCAACGCCAAAGGCCAGTTTCTGGCCAATATGAGCCACGAAATCCGCACCCCCATGAACGCGATTCTGGGCATGCTCAAACTGATGCACAGCACGCAGCTCGATGCGCGTCAGCTTGATTACGCCAGCAAGACCGAGAGCGCCGCAAAGTCGCTGCTCGGCCTGCTCAACGACATCCTCGATTTTTCGAAAACCGAAGCCGGCAAAATGGTGCTGGACCTGCAACCCTTCAGCCTCGATGCCCTGCTGTCTGACCTCTCGGTCATTTTGTCGGCCAACGTTGGAACCAAGTGCATAGAGGTGATGTTCGACCTCGACCCCGCTTTGCCAGATGCCCTAGTGGGTGATTCCATGCGGCTGCAACAGATTCTGATCAATCTCGGCGGCAATGCCATCAAATTTACGGAAAGCGGCGATGTGGTGATTTCCGTCCAGTGCCTGAAACGCAACACCCTTGACGCCACGCTGCGCATCGCCGTGCGCGACAGTGGCATCGGCATAGATCCAAAACACCAGCAACACATCTTTACCGGTTTTTCGCAGGCAGAAGCGTCCACGACCCGCAGGTTCGGAGGAACCGGGCTTGGCCTGTCGATCTGTCGCAGGCTCATCGCCATGATGGGAGGTGAGCTCAAGCTGCAAAGCGCTTTGGGCCGGGGCAGCACGTTTTATTTTGACCTGACGCTGGCGCTGGGCGCCGCGCCAGACACTTTTGCGCCGGCCGACAAACCGAATTTGCACGTACTCCTCATCGACGACAACGCCACGGCCCGCCGCATTTTCGGCACGCTGGCAACAGCGCTGGGGTGGCAGCTTGATCTTGCCGATAGCGCCGCCAAAGGGCTGGAATATCTGGGTCACAGCAGCCCGCTCAAAAAGGTGGCCTACAGCGCGGTTTTTATGGATTGGTACATGGCCGACAAAAGCGCGGCCGAGCTGGCGAAAAGGATACGCGCCAACGCCCCCCGGGTTGCGCTGATTGCCATGGCCAGCGCCATCGAGCGCGAGTCTTTGGCGGCAGAAATGGCTGAAGGCGGGTTGCCCATTGATGGGTTCCTGGTCAAGCCGGCCACCGCTTCCATGCTGCGCAAGTCACTGACGCAGGCACTGGATGCCGGACGCGACGGTGCTTTTCCCAAAGCCAGAAATGCCGGGAAAGAAAAGCGTTTGTCGGGTCTTCGGATTCTGGTGGTTGAGGACAACCCCATCAACCAGCAGGTGGCCAGGGAGCTGCTGACCATGGAGGGTGCGCAGATCGACATCGCTGACAATGGGCAGCTCGGGGTCAATGCCGTTGCGCAGGCGAAAGAGGCGTACGACGCGGTGCTCATGGACCTGCAAATGCCGGTCATGGATGGGCTCACCGCTGCTGTCACCATTCGCCACGAGCTCGGCCTGCATCAGCTGCCGATCATTGCCATGACTGCCAACGCCATGGCGTCCGACCGCGAGTCCTGTTTGGCCGCAGGCATGAACGACCACATCGGAAAACCATTTGAACTGAATGCGCTCGTTGCCATGCTGCTGGGCTACGCCCGCGGCACCACGCACGCTGATGCGAGCGCCGCGCCGGTAGCGGCGTCGACCATCTGGACAAACCCTGGCGAGCCGCTTTCCACGGCAGATGAAGTACTTGACGTCGGGGTCGCTGTTGAACGGCTGGGCGGCAACACGGAATTGTTTGCGCAAATCGCAGGCTCGTTTCTCGAAGAGATATCCACGCTGCCGGAGCGCCTGGAGGCCATGTTCGGCTTGGCAGATCTGAGCGCGGCAACGCGCACCCTGCACACGATCAAGGGCCTATCCTCAACCGTCGGCGCCAACCGCTTGGCTGCCATTTGCCGACGGGCTGAATCGGCCCTCAAGACCGCCACCCGCGAAGCCAGCGTGCCTGACGCACAAGCAATTGCCGCGCTGCAGAAGGATTTGCTGCAAGGCGTGTATCGGACGACGCAAGCTCTGGAGCAGGCGATTCTCGAATTGACCTCCGACCAAACGAACCCGGCCCTTTGCGCAGTGCACGGCGACGCGGCAAGCCACGCACCGGACGTCGAAGCCATTTTGGCTGGTCTGAAGTCGCTCCAGACGCTGCTGATCGAAAGCGACATGGGGGCGATTGACGCGCATCGCCAGCTATTGCGTGACCACGCAAGGGCGATCGGACCGCGGCTCGACAATCTGAATGCCGCGATGGCCGCTTTTGATTTTCAGCAAGGTGTGGTTCAATGTGACGTTCTGATTCGCGAATTTGCTGCCTCTAACCAACAATGATCGACCTCGAGACACCAGTCAGCCAGCTACTGGAAGGCACCCGTGGCAAACCCAAGCTTCTGGTGGTGGACGACCAGCCGATCAACATTCAGGTGATGTACCAAGCATTTGGTAGTGACTACCAGGTGTTTATGGCAACCAGTGGCGCACAGGCACTGACGATCTGCAAAAACAACCCGCCCGACCTGATATTGCTGGATGTCGTGATGCCCGGCATGGATGGCCATCCATGCCGGGCATCACGACATCCAGCAATATCAGGTCGGGC
>Ga0075019_10002532_pt1 | contig 10417 bp, 7 predicted proteins | sample ColStrG_CSR_2013_FD_71473 | JGI IMG/M metagenome (GOLD analysis project Ga0075019, IMG submission 71473) | Freshwater sediment microbial communities in response to fracking from Pennsylvania, USA - Cold Stream Run_MetaG_CSR_2013 | ecosystem: Environmental > Aquatic > Freshwater > Creek >...
TCGTCGAACTGCAGCGCCAGGCGCTCGCGCTGCTGCCGGAACGTCAACGACAGACCGCAACGCTGTACGTCGTGAAGGCGCGCGACACGCGCTGCGCACTGGTGGCTGTGCCGGCCGGCAGCGCGTACGACGCGACGGTGATGAGCACCGCAGGCGAGCGGCTGCATCTGCCACTCTTCAGCAACCGCACACATCAGTCGTTCATGCTGTTCAACAACTCAGTTGGCGATATTGAGTGAAAGCAAAGCGTTTGCATAGTAACTATTCATTTGTGCATCAGGTCGCCCAGGTCGTAGTTTGCAATTCTGTTCAGGCTCTGCGTCATCAGTGACGACACAACTGCGCCGGTTCGACTTCTCTCTGGGCCGGCTGCATCGCTGGTGTTCTCCTTGGCGGCGAACTCCTTGTCGCGCAACTCCTTGCAAATGGTGTAGGCGCGACGCGCCCAGGTCTTTGTGAACTCGATGTGCATTTCCTGAAACGGCGTCGCACACGCGTGCTCGAGTCCGACAAAGTCGAGAAAGCGATTGATCTGCGCCAACTTCTCAGTGTAGCCGTTGGCGTAGTACGCCGTCACCGAGGCACCCTTCTTCGAGAGGCGCATTTCGGCGATGTAGAACGACTCGAGGCAGTCGCGCAACAACTTGCCCACATCGTCAACCACGTTCACCTCACGACCTGTGCTATTGGTATACACAACACTGATATCTTGTAGTGTACTGTCATCGACAGCAGCCGCAGCTGGCGTTGTAGATTTCTCGCTCTGTTTGCGCTTTTTTGTTGTTGATGCCGTCTTCGTCGCTCATTTGTCTAAGATGTTTCGTTCGACGGAGGGCGAGGTATTTTATTTTTACTAGTGTGTTGCCTGTTGCCTATTCTTGCGTTTCTCGGCGTGCTGCGCGCTCGCCGCCATGTACTGTGCCGGACGCTGAATGTCGATATCGACCTCGTCAAACGCAACGTCAATATGGCGTCGCGTCTCGGTGAACTCCTGTCTGCATGCAGCGCGCGGCCACGCGCCGCCCGACGCGGCAGCAACAACGCGCTCCAGCGCAGCGGCGTCGTTGCGCAACACCAGGTTGACACGCGCCAGCAGTGTGCGCAGTGCGGCAGCGTCAAATGCCGTTGCCGATGCATTGCCGCCGCCACCGCCAGCAGCCGACGCGAACGGACAGAAGCCGGCTTTTGCCTGCGTTGAGCAGTTGCCAAGACACGACGCCGCAGCCGACGCGTCAGCCTCGCTGGCGCCGCTCGCCACGCGATTCCGCACCTGCCGCTCGAGCATCTTCTCGCTGAACTTACGCAGATCGACGCAGTGCTTCCTGTGCTTGGTGCGCTTGTCCTCGCTCGGCGTGCGCGAGTTCATCGTAATGAACGCCGTTATCTCGTCGTGCGTCAGGTCGGGCAGGTTGAGTGAACGCAGGAAGCGGTAGAGGAAGTCACGCTCGCGGTACCCGACGTGCGTGCGTTCGTCGACGAACTTCGCCGTCAACCGTCGCGCACACAGCGGCAACGCGTAGCGTTGATGCAGCAGCACGACGAGGTTGCTCGGCTCACGACCCGACACTGAACGCGTGCGCATTTGCGACGTCGGCGCTGACGGTACTGCATCTTCAATATCAACTGTTGTTGCGGTGACCTCCGTTGCTGGTTGACTGCAAATATCGTGCAGTGCTGACTGGCTGACGACGAGGAACTGACGCGAGTGACGCAACGGGATGGACATGCTGTGCGTCAGACGATGCGAGAGTGCGTCGTCGTCGGCGCCAAGCACCATGTGCGCCGCAACTGGCAGTCCTGCCTGCAGCATTGCGAGCACTTCGGGGTCCAATAGGAAGTCCGATTGTTTGAGCGCGGCTGCGCGTGCGTCAAGCAGCACGCTGCCGAGCGGCACGTCGTCGAAGCGCGTGGTGCGCGGCGTGCGGTAGAGATCGCGACCGTTGACGGGCAGCACAGTGTCGTCGACGAGGTGCTCGCGGTCGACTCGCGTTCCCGACACAGTGTCGGGCGCGCTCGCGAGATGCTCGAGCGCCGCCGCGAACACGTACGAGTAGAGATGGCACGCCACCGACAACGGCAGCACGTCGCAGCCGTCGGCCAGCGTTGGCGGCGGTTCGCCGCGCAGTGGCGGATGCGCTTTGAAGAGGCGCTCGAAGTCGACGTTGAGCGGCGAGTTGGCCACCGAGTAGAAGTCGACGCCGACGCACGCTGCGCCGCGGCGTGTCGCGCGATACTGCGGCACAAAGAACGCCAGCGCCGGCAGCAGACACTCGTCGCAGAACACCTGCATTGCCGTCTCGCCGCGCTCAATAACGGCAACGCGCACCAGCGTCTGCACGGCGTCGCTCAACTGCCGCGCCATCCAGCGCCGCGCCGGTGGCGCGAGTGCGGCGTCGACCCAGAGCGCGTGCAAATTAAACAGCGTCGCCGGATGCGCGAATATCGCTTCGCTCGCTGGCGTGGTGTAGCGTCGCGTAGCGTTGAACAACTGCCGCTCGAGTTCAGCGCGCACACCACCGCTCGACGCTGCCGCCGACGCCATGACAGTCTGAAACAATGAAGCGTTGCTCGACGCTGCCGCCGTCGCTGCCGGAGAGTGCCGAGCGACGTGCCAGCGAACGCAGAAACTGAGCAATCGCTCAGCCATACACTCGACGCGTTCATTCGCTCCAAACGTACGCAGGTTGACGCGCGGTAACTGACAGCGCTCATACAGCGCACGCTGCGCCGTCGACATGCCGTCAAAACGCGTGTTCAGAAGCACATCGGAGAGTTCGATGCCGCCGGCAGTGTTATTCACGAACCAGGGAACGAGACCGAGCACAACAAACTCGTTAAACACCTCGCCCTGGTGTGCCGGCGACGCGAAGCGCTGCTGCAGCACAACGACGGTGCTGGTGTACGTGCGTTCGGTTTTGTTGTTGTCGCCGCCGCCGCCGCAGACCATCGGCAGGCGAACATTGCGCGCTGCGTTCATGCTACGCACGGCGCCTCGCGCCTCACGCTCGTGCGTGAAAAGGTTCGTGTGCGCGTTGTTGACGAGTAGCGCGTAGCGCGTGCGTTGCGCTGCAAAAGGATTGTCGCGCGTCCAGCGGTGCAGAACGGTTTCCACCGCGCAGCGCTCGAGCAGCGAGGCGAACATGGCGCGCGCGCACTCGGTCTCGATCTGCGCCTGCGTCGGATCGACCAACTCGATAAGCGCGTCGTGTGTGAGGTCGATCGAGTAGACCTGCACGCCGTTGACCAGTCGGTAGCACCAGCAGGCGCCTTTCTTCGTCGCTTGCGGATAAAAGGTGCTCATAAGTCTCTTTTTTTTGTTGCGCGTTTGTGCGAGGGGGGCTGCGGGCGCGCGAATTTACTTCTTCTTTTTCGCAGCCGGCAGCCCGCCGCCGCCACCACCATCGAGCGCCACCTTGTTGGGGTCGAGTTGCGGCGTCGGTTGCTGTGAGTCGACCTCCTCCTTGTTCTGCTCGAGGCGCCGCTTGCGGTTGCGCTCGAACGACTGCTCGTCAATTGGAGGGAGGCCCATTTTGGCGAGTTTCATGTTGGCAGCCTCGAGGTCGGTGCGCGCACCGATCTGCACGAGCATGTCGATCTCGGCGTTGTCGACGAACAACTCCTTGAGGAAGCGCAGCTGGAAGCGATGGTTCATCGTCGACACCTTCATCGCAGCGTCGGTGATCTGCTGGTACTGCGAGATGAGCGCCGTCTTGATGCGCGCGCTGTCCTTCGCCGCCGTCTGCAGCAGCTGGCGCGCCGCGTCGGTGAGCAGATGGAAGTGCTCCTGCAGCGTCGCCAGCAGCACGTCGTGCCCGCGCGCCACCTTCTCGCTCTCGCGCACGCTCAGCTTGAGCACACGCGCCAACTCGGTGTTGCTCATGTCGCGGAAGAGGATCTCGAGCGACTCCTCGAGGAACATCGCCAGGTCGGTGCGATCCTTCGTGATGATCGGTCGCAGCACGCCGCCGCTCAGCGACGCCGAACCGCCCGTCACCGCCGCCTTGCCGCCGCCTTTCGCCGACGTCGACGCCGTCGCCGAGCCCGACGACGCCGACTGCGAGTTGCCCATGCCGCCGAGCAGCTGAATCAACGGTATGCCGCACATGCCGGCGATGCTCTCCTGGTAGGTCGCCTTGCGCGACTCGACGTCGTCGAGACTCTTGCCGCTCGCCACCGTCGACACCGACCAGCCGAACGGCAGCGGGCGCATGTCGAAGCGCGGGTTGTTGAGCATGAGGCGGTAGAGCGCCTTGCGATCGACGTCCTCGCCGTTGGGCGCGAGGCTGCCTTCGGCGATCGCCTCCGTCACCTCGTTCTGCCGCCGGCGGTTGGCCATGTTGATCATCGCCGTCATGCGCATCTCGCCGGCGATGCGCGCTCGCGTCGCGTGGTCGTCGGCACGCGTCGGCTTCGCGCCGAGTTCGAGCAACTCCTGTTCGGTCATGTCGCGCGTGCTGCCAGTGGCGGTCGGCGTGTTGGTTAGCCACACCGTCGGCCGCACGTTCGACTCGTCGGCCTCGACCAGGCGCCTATCGGCGTCCATCCACGCCCAGAGGTTGTGCATCACTTTCACCATCGGGCCGCGCAGTGTGCCGTCGTCGCGCGGCAGCAGACCCGGCCACGAGTAGATGCGCACCGTGTCGTCGACCAGGCACGTTTTCGGCAACCGCTGCTCGTCGAGCGCCTTCTTCTCCTCGACGGCGCGGTCGCCCACCGTCATGTCCTTCGTGTCGGCGCGCTCGCGCACAAACACGAGGTCGCGCTCGTTCTGCAGCGAGTTGATGCGCAAGTAGATGCGTCCGTCGTTCCACATCACCGGCTTCACGTAGCGCAGGCGTGTGAAGAGGAAGTCGAACGAGGCACGCGTCTTCGAACGCTGCAACCTCTCAGAGTCGACGTTCGCCACAGCGCTCTCCGACGGCAGAGAGGGCGTCTGCGGCACACCACCGCCGATGGTGGCCGGCGTTGGCAGCGCCGGTCCGTTGCTCGCCGTCACTGGGCCGCGATAGTTTGTCGCGGCGCTGACCGATGCTGCGAACTCGCCGAGCACGCGCGTGTTGACGAGCAACTCGCGCCTCACGTCGGGCAGTCCGAGCGACTTGGACGCGCGAAAGATGTACTTCGACGCCATCTCGGTCAGCCGCTGCTCGACGTCGGCGATCGGCGTCGCGCCGTTGATGGCGCTCTGCGTCACGTTCTGATGCTCGCGTGTGTACAGTTCGGCGTCCGGGTCGTCCTCGTCGAACGTCGGCAGGCCCAGTATGTCGCGCACCTCGCTCTCGAGTCGCGCCGACGCGTCCTGCAGCAGCACGAAGCCGAACATGTCCTTGTAGCGTCGCGCGTGCTCGAGCAGCGCGTTGACCGCTTCGAGGTGATGATAGCGCTCGTCGTCGAGCACCGTTTTGCCGGCGAACGACACCTCGAAGCCGCCGACGCCCAGGTTGTGGTCGCTCTTGATGGCGTTGGCCGTCGCGATGAGGTGCTCGGCCTCGTAGCACTGCTCGACGCGCGCCATCGTCGCGGCGTCGAGCAGCACGTAACGCGGGTAGAAGTCGGCTGCGGCGCCGCCCGGCACGCTGCCGACACCCATATCGCCGCCCAGCTGAGTCGCCACTTCAGCCGTGTTGAGGTTGGCAATGTTGTAGAACATCGACATCTTTTTTTTTTGACTACGTGCGTGGCGGTGGAGAGGAGAAAAAAAGAGAGTCTCTGTATTTTACTTTGAGCGCGCGACAACGAGGAATGACTGACGTCAAATTTCTAGTGAACTTGTTCGACGGACGTTGCAGAATGTGGTTCATGCTCGACAACCTGTGGCAGCAACACACGCGTACGCAAAATCACCTGTTTATGCGAAAAATCATGCGCCGTGCATGCGATCGGCACCCGGCGTTTCGCGAGATGCTCACTGCGGAGCACGTGCGTGCGAGAGCAGCGAACTACGCTCGCGACGTAATCGAGTTTCACTTCGCTTCGTTGGAGACGGCGTACGAGTTTTGCGACACTGTCAACGCCTACTTCAAAAGGGCCTCACTCTTAAAGAAAACGCATCAACCGGGTGCGAATTGCCTCATTGTGAAGCCGCTCGATCCGCGGAGAACAAAAAAATGAATTCATTACGTGCTCTCTGTTTCTTAAACTGCACTGGTTTTAATTGAATCGCTCGGCGGCTCTCTAAAACGCTCCCAGGCGCCGGCGGCGTTGCGGCAAATGGGACAACTCGAAGTCGACGAGCCGACGTAGTGCTTCAAGACGCACTTCGCGCACAGCACGCCGTGCTTGCACACCGTGTTGACGTACTCGGGCGGCCGCTCGAGGCAGATGACACACGTCGACTCGGTGACGAGCGCGCTGAGTGGCGTAGTTTCGCGCAGACCGACGAGAAACTTCAGCGAAACTTCGACGTTGTGCTCGACGAGCGCGTCGGCCTCCGAGAGGCAGCGCAGTATGTCGACAACCGCGTGTTCGTGTAGTTCGACTGCAAAAAGTGGCGTCACACCGTAGCGCACTTTGAACGTCGACCTGTCGTCGATGCGCATCACTTCAAACGTCACGTCGATCGGCAGCCGTGTGCCCGGCAGGAGGTCGATCGATAGCGACGTGGCGACGCGCAGCGCGGGATACACGTCGCCCGTCGTTAGGAAGCGCGCGCGACCCTTCAACGCGACGACTGGTCCGCTCAGCGCCTCGAACGCGATCGTCGGCGTTAGCACGGCGTCACGCGTCACGCCGCTCATTTTCAGCACCTGCAGGTTGCCCGACACAGACTTCAACGACAATGGCAACGCCGGTGGCCACGCGGCTGCAAACTCCTCCTCCGTCAACTTACAACTCGACGCCGTCATTTATTTTTTTGTGTGTGAGGGGACGCGCGCGCGCGTACGAAGAAAGATTTATTTCCGCTTTATCGTCTCCAATTCCTGTGCGCATGTGAGTTAAACTCCACACGCGCGCGCTCGCGCCTCACCTCACGAAACTCGGGCAGCCCGACGAGATCGTCGAGTCGACGAAGCACCTCGTTCAACCTCGACACCGCCTCTTCGGCGAGAAACGCCGCCTCGGACGGCTCGCCCTCGTGGAGGCACTCGATGACGGCGCGCACCTTTCGCAGCGCCGTCTCTGCCGCGCCGGCTGCTGGCTGACACAGTGCCAGCCGACGCTCCATGCGCAGCGTGAGTGCGTCGTTCGTGCGCTGAATCTGCTGCAACTCGGCGTCGCTCTGCGCTCTCTTTTTGCTTCGTTTTGCGCCGCCGCCACCGCCGCCGCCGCTGGAACTCATTGCTGCGCGTACTTGTTCGGCGTGGGGAGTTGTTAATACTGAAGAACACCACGTTCGAACTGCTTGCGTTCGGTGGTGACTTCCTTCGGAAAGAGGCGTGCCATCGGGTCCCACGTGCGCTTGCGTTGCTCGACGTCGCGGCGCAGCGCGGCAACGTGCTCGGCGCGGCGCGGGAAGAGGCTGGCGTAGAGCGGCAGCAGCGAGTAGTCGGTGTGCAGTTCGCCGCCGATCTGCGGGTCCTCGCACATCGTGGCGAGCCAGACGAGGAACGCCTCGCTGAAGTTGGCGCAGAGGTGCATACGACCGCTGTAGAGCACGCAGAACGACGCCAGCGTGCGCAGTATGAGCGGATGCTCGTAGTGCATCTCGGCGTCGGGCGCGTGCTGGCCGACGCGCCGCTGGTGCTTGTAGCGCCACGCGAGCGTGCCCGTCGTGTGCAGCGGCGTGTGGAACTCGGCCAGCGTGCGCCGCTGCCGCAGCAGGCGCTCGGCCTGGTAGGTGTGCGGCGCGTTGTTGGCGTGGCAGTCGATGAGGTAGCGCGCGAACTGCGCGCCGTTCGACTGCGCGTCGAGGTAGAAGCCGAGCGTCTGGCGCGTCAGCATGGCGCACGACGGCTCGCTGCGCTGCGTGTAGTCGACGAGCAGCGCGTCGCGCTCGGCGTCGCGCTCGTCGCGCGTCGCGAACTCGGCCCACACCAGGCTCACCGCGCGCTCGCAGAAGCGCCGCGAGATCACCTTGCCGTCGTCGGGTCGGCCGCGCGAGATGATGCTCTGCGGCGTCTCGTTGTCGAGCGGCCGGTAGGCGCGGAACACCTCGGCCTCGCCGGGCTGCACGTACGCCGCCCACACGTGCGTGCGGAACTCCATCTGCACGTAGTCGCGGAAGTTGCCCGTTATCTCGCGCGTCACCATCGTGTCGAGCGCGCGCTTCGCCGCGTCCAACTCGGCGCGCTTCGCCGCGTCGCGCGACACCAGTTCGGCGCACGCGAAGCAGTCGCACTCGCTCTCGTCGGGCCGCTCGTGCCACTCGAAGCCGGCGCACTTGCGCAGTTCGATCAGCATCGCGTTCAGCGTGCGCTCGGTCTCCTCTATGAAGTCGTCGTTCACGCACGAGAAGCGCTGCGCGCCGGCACCGACGCCAACCGTACGCATCATTTTCGCGTAGTTCAGCAGCGCCTCGTTGCGCCGGTGCGCCACCGGTTCGCTCGCGCTACGGCGCGCATCGTAGCGCGAGCCGTGCACCCACAGCGGGTCGGCGGCGCGCCACGCCGAGCGCGAGAGACCGATAATCTTCACCGAGTTCAGTTGATTGTTGCGCTCGTACGACTCGTCAAACGGCTCGCGGTAGCCGAGGAAGAACGCCACGCGCACGCGCAGTCGCTCGAGCAGCGCGTAGAGGAACGGCGACAGCTGCAGGAAGCACCACCGACTGCGGAACGACTTGATGAGCGCCCACAACGACGCCAGACCGCACTTGTCGATGGCGTGCTCCCATCGCTCGGCGCCGCCGCCGCCGCCGTTGTCCGGTACGCGACGCACCACGCTTTCGTTGCCAATCTTGTTGTCGCTCATCCAACGCGCCAGCATCTCGTCGGTGATGTCGCGCGCCGCCATGCGCATCGGATCCGACGCGCCCACCGCGTTCGCCGTCGACGACGACGACGCAGAGGAAGCGACTTCGGCGCCGCCGTCGCCACCGGCTGCTGCAGCTGCGTGACGCATGGCAACGCGCAGCGCGGTCAGTTTACAGCGCGCCACCCAGAGGCGTGTGCGATGCCGCACGTCGGTCTCGTCGCGCGCACGCAGCACGAAGTCGTCGGCGCGCCGCTCGACACGCTCAACGTCGCGCTCCGACGTCGCACCGTCGCCGGCGCCCGTCGCGCGGTACAGTTCGATCAGTCGTTCGCACTCGCGTACGACGACGAACGCGAACAGGCTCTGCTCGAGCGGCTCCTCGCCAAGCACCTTGCCCGACAGTTCGCGCAACAGTCCAGGTCGACTGCTCTTGAGAATCGGATCGACGTAGCGCGCGTTGCAGAGGTCGGCGTTCGCCGGATCCTCGGCCAGCCTACGCAGATAGTTCGTCACGAGGTCGCTCGGCGCCGCGTCCAGCACGACAACGGCGTCGTCGTCGTCGGCGGCGGCGGCGCGCCTCTTCTTTCCAGTGTGTCGGCGACGCTTGCCGCGCTCTCGGTCGGCACCGCCGCCGCCGCCTGTATTATCGTGCGCCTCTTGCATTGAAAATTATAATTTGTTTCGAGGCGACTTTTACTTGTGGCGGCGCGATTCAAAGTTGCAAACGCATGGACGAAACCTACCGCTCGACGTTCAACACGCGGCAGCAGGCCGAGCACGAGGCGTTGTTCGAGGCCGGCATCGCCGAGCCGTCGCTTATTCGCACGCCAGCCGCCTCCAAGCGCCGGCCCGACGCCGCCGCAGCCGCCGGCAAAGCAATTACACCGTTTCGACCACCGTTCGCGGCGCAGCGCGAGCGGTCTGCTGGCGCGTTTCCTGGCTTCGTGCCGATGGGCTCGTTCTCGTTCACGTTCGAACGCACCGTGCCGCCACGACGCAAGCGTCCCGTGCCACCGTCGTTAGCCAACCAGTACAAACAAAAAGCCGCCGAGGCGACTGCGTCGAACGAAGGCGACGAACTGGCCGAAGGCTTGCGCGGTTTGCGCTCAGCCAAGCGCAAGCAAGCCGAGCATGCTCGCGCTGCCGGTGGCGGCGACATCGATGTAGCGAGTAAGGAGGTGATAGAGGACGGTGGCACCAACGCGGCGACAGTGCCGCTCGAGTACTTCTCGGCGGTCAAGGCGAATCGCGTGCATGCGTCGCGCGAGTTGCTCGAGGCAATGTACGACTGCGACGAACTGTACAACTCGAGTTGCGACGAACTCGAGCGCAAGTTAGAAGAGCGCGAGGAGGCCGCCGCACGTCCGTCGCGACGTTTCAACGCCACCGCCGCGCCACCGCCGGCGGCGGCACTGGCAGCGTCACTCGATGCAATGTCTCGCGACGACGACGAGGACGACGACGAGGAACTCTATTACAGCAACACCGAGACTGTTGCATCCAAACGCAGTGCTGGTGCAAAAAGGAAGCGTAAGGACGCACCTTCCGAAGCCACCGCAGCAGC
>Ga0075019_10002533_pt1 | contig 10416 bp, 6 predicted proteins | sample ColStrG_CSR_2013_FD_71473 | JGI IMG/M metagenome (GOLD analysis project Ga0075019, IMG submission 71473) | Freshwater sediment microbial communities in response to fracking from Pennsylvania, USA - Cold Stream Run_MetaG_CSR_2013 | ecosystem: Environmental > Aquatic > Freshwater > Creek >...
CCATTGGCGAAGACCGCCTGGTCATGTCGCTGCAAGAAAAAACGCCAGCCGAATCCATTCTCCGCAAGCCCGACGTCTACATCGCTCCCATGGCCACCATGAACGCCGAAGCCGCCCGCCTCGCCCGCGACCTTCGCCGCAATAATAAAGACCTGGTAGTCGATCTGGGCGACGAGACCTTCCGCCTCAAGAAATCCTTCGAAGCCGCCACCAAAGCCGGAGCCAAATACATCCTTATCGTAGGTGAGAACGAAGTAAAAGCCGAAGCCTTCGCCCTGAAAAATCTATCCACCGGAGAACAAGTGCAAGTACCGCGAGCGGAGTTGGCACAGAGAATAAAAGAAGGTTGAAGAAGCGCGCCGGGTGCCCCATTCTAAACGTCGCGTTTTGTGCGACGTTTAGAACCTGCCCTGAGCGGAGCCGAAGGGGTGGGGATTTTGACTCTAGGTTTTTGGGTGGCGCAGCGCTTCAGCGCTGCCATCAACCATCGATAGTAGAACCGCGGCTTTAGCCGCTGAAGGAGGCAACATGCCAAACCGTTCCATCACGTTCTCCATATTCTTATTCCAAGCTTTAATTCTCACGGCTCTGAGCCAAACGCCCCAACCCACCGAACTCGACAAGACCCTGATGTCCGCCGAAACCGACTTCATCGCCGCCGTAAAAAAAGGCGATCCCGACTTCCTCAAGCACACTCTCACCGAAGACTTCCAATTCGTCGGCTTCGACGGCCAACTCGGCAGCCGCCAGGAAATCCTCGACCAACTCTCCGAAGGCGGCCTCGACCTTCTCGCTTACGACATGAAAGTCATCCCCATCAACGACGCCGCGGCCATCGTCACCTACGATGTAGTCCTCCGCGTTCCCCCGGCGGAAGATCAAGGTCCGCCTCCCCGCTACCAGCACTTCAGTACCACCTGGGTCAAGCAAGGCAGCGCCTGGAAGATGAAATTCCTCCAGATGACCGTCTCCCACTGGGGCGACTGGTAGAAATTAGTTTCCAGGAGTAGATTCCCAATCGACCGCTGCTTCGTCGAAGGAGTTGAACATGCGAATGACGCTCGCCGCACTCTCGGCAGTTCTCTTTCTCAGCTTCCTTCCAACCACTCAGGAAAAAATCGTCCCCATCCGCTCGCGTGCCGAGATGGCTCAGACCATGGACCAGGCCCAATCCGACCTCGCCGCCCTCAACCAGCATCATGAGAGCTACCGCCAGGCTGCCGAGAAGCTGAGCGCCCTCTATTCCAACCTCAGCAAGAAAGTCGAAGAAGTAGGCAAGGCCGCCAGTGGGGTAAACTCTAGCCGCGGAAGCTCCAGCTCCGTAAGCCAGCTTCTGCAGGCCACCCAGCAAATGCAGGAGACGCAGATGAGCTTCAATCTGCAATACCTCCAGCTACAGCAGCAAATGCAACAGGAGAACCGGCAATATACCGAGGTCAGCAACATCATGAAGTCGAGGCACGACACGGTGAAGAACGCGATCGGCAACCTCAAATAAATTCAGCTCAGGAGAGCACCACTCAGGAGAAAACCATGAAAACAGCAGCAATGATTTTCGCAGCGTGGATCGTACTCGCGGCGGCGGCCCTCGCCCAAATGGAAATGCCCAAGGTCGGTCCCGAACTCAAGAAACTCGACGTCCTCGCCGGTTCCTGGACGCTCGACTTCGACATGAAACCCGGCCCCATGGGCCCCGGCGGCAAAATCACCGAAACTCAAAAGTGCGCGTGGATGGAAGGCGGCTTCTACCTCGTCTGCAACAGCGACTTCAGCGGTTCCATGGGCACGGGCAAGGAACTCTCGGTCATGGGTTATTCCACGGATGCCAAGGCGTACACCTACCACTCATTCAACAGCTGGGGAGAATTCGGAGACTCCAAGGGCCAGAACGACGGCGACACCTGGACCTGGACGAGCGACGAAAAAATGGGTGGCATGACCATGAAGGGCCGCTTCACCATGAAAAACGTCACCGCCACCTCCTACAACTGCATGTACGAAATGTCGCAAGACGGTACCAAGTGGACTATGGTAATGGACGGCAAAGCCACCAAAGCAAAATAGTTCTTGAGCGAGGGTCCCCATTCTAACGTCGCGCCTTTTGCGACGTTAGAATTGGGATTCTTTCACTTGAAGATTCCGAGTCGAGTGGAAGAGCGGCGCTTTAGCGCCGCCTAAGCCATATTCAGTAGTTGAGAATTAGCCCTAACCCTACTGCCCTGCCTTCGCCGAATTGTTCCCACCACTTCGCAACATCGCCAAATGCTGTTGTGCAATGACGTAGGACGTACCCGGATAGTCCACCTTGGGTTTCTCCACGCGGGAGTACATCTTCTCGGCCGCATCAACAACACCGTACCGCTCCGCGATCAGGGCGAAGCCGAACCACACTTCCGAGTTGGGCTCTTCCAGGTGCGACACATCCATCGCCTTCAGCAATAGATCGCGCGCCTGGCTGGTCTTTCCTGCCTGGGCATCGACGCAGGCAAGGGTATGGAGAATCGAAAAATTGGCGCTCTTGCTCAGTTCGTTGGCGCGCTGCGCTACCTCAATCGTCTTTTCTTCGATCGGGTCAGGGAGAAGCAGCGCATACCATGCATACAGATTATTGTCATTTTCCGTTGCCTGTCCCTTGTCAATGATTCCCTTAATAATCTCCCTTGCCTTGCTGAACTGGCCTCGATAGGCAGTGAGCCTCGCCCACGAACGCACATAGGCCAATTCATCAGGAGATTCTTGCATCCGGGCTTGATTAACTTTCTCCCATTCATCAAACTGCTTCAGTCCAGCAAAGGCGGTCGCAGAAAGTTCGAATGCTCGCACAGAAGTCGGCGCCGCCTTGATCAGTTCATGTGTCAGTAGCAGCATGTCAGGCCATTTCTCCTGGGCTGCATACGCGTACGCCATCACCATCGTCAGTCGGTTGCGATCGAGATCCGTCTTCGCAGCCTGCCGCGCTTGCTCCAGGGCCGACAAATACGGTCCTTTGATTGCCTGGGATCGCAGCAGCACCAGAGCGGCGGTGCGCATCGCGGAAACGTCAGCGTCTTGTCCCTTCGTCCAAAAGTAAGGGAAGGGATTGCCCGCGAGTGGATCGTCGCCGCCGGAGACGTGTATCTTGTCGCGGGCGCGATCCAGCCACTTCTTGGCCGCTGCCAGATTATTTTTCTCAATCGCCTGCAACGCAAGGGGAGCAAGATCTTCGAGGTTTGAGCCGGACACGGCAAACGCGGCTACTTTGTAATGGCTTCCATCCTTTATGACGTAAACATCCTGTGCAGCCGCTCCCGGACTCTCGATGATGATCTTGTATCCCAGCGCGTCGTCGCCGTCCACCGTATAGTGCATGTTCGACACCGCCAAATCGGCGATAGTGACCAGCGGGAGTCCGGTGGCAGCCATTTGCAACTTGAGCCCCGACATCGTGTCGTGAAATTGCCTTTCCTCCTGCGTCGCATCGGATTCGTTCGCGTCCATGTAGACCATCGACTTGAACTCTGCAAACGTCAATTGACCACTCAACATCCGTCCAAATAACTGCTGGACCACGCTACGTGGATCAGCTTGATTGACGGCCAAGGTATCGTAAGGTTTCGTTGTGGCAAAGATAGCCGCACTTCGCGTGATCTGACTCTCGTTTTCTTGTCCCCGCGCTCCTTCGCCCATCAACGCGGCTGCTTCCGGATATTTCCTGGCTCGCACCAGCACGGCTCCCGCGTTCGCCAGCACTTTGCTGCGCCCTCGATCATCGGTTGTGATCTCCACCGATTTTTTCAAAGCTGCCTCGGAGCCTTGCTGAACGGCAATCGCCGCCACTACCAGACCTTTGCGGACGTCGCTCGTTGGTAGCGTGGCCGCGTAATCGAGAACCCCTTTGTACTCGTGCGCGTACCAAAGGTCATAGAGAATATTGTCGTCGTAATCGCGACCGTATTCTTCGTCGACCTTCTTCAATTCGCGCAAGACTTCTACCGCTTCCTTGAGCCGCGCTTTCTCGCTGTACCGGGTTCCGTCTGCGTCGTACTCCAGTAAGAGGGCGAGGTTTGCTCGCGTATCTTTATCCTTCGGATCCAGGGTGATGGCCTTTCGATACGCAGCGATGGCCCCCTCGTAGTCCATCCCCTTCTTCTCCAGGCGGCCGATTAGATCATGTTTCAAAACCATCCCGAGTGTACTTTGTGCCAATGACGAGTTGGGCTCGAGGGCGATACTCTCCGCAGCCACGCGGCGGGCCTGCTCCCCCAGTCCGGCAGCGAGCAACGCCTGAGCCAGTTGGACCTTGTGCAATGCCTCCTTGGGGTGCTGGGCCGCGACCTCACCGTACGCCGCCAGTCCTTCTTTGATCTTGCCCGAGGCAATCAGCGAGTGCCCGACGTTGTCGAATGTGATGAAGATTGGATCCGCGCCGCGCGCTTTCAGCACTGCCTCGCGCAGATCCTTGGCCTGCTGCACTGTCATTCTAGTGGTCGTATTCTCGACTCGGAGCACAGCTTCTACAACGCTACCGTTGGAGTTGGCTGAATATTTTTGAACGAAGCTCAGAATACCTACCCTGTCGTCCTTATCCGATGGAAGCGCCCGCAGCTTGAATCCAATCGGTGCCGTCACTTTGTAGCGCCATTCGGTCGCGAAAGGCGTGATCAACCAATCGGTCGTCCTCGGCTTCGGCTTCTCCGCGTCCTGCTCGTCAGGCCGATTGTCGCTCTCCTTAGTCCTGAAGTACTTGGGAAGTCGGTCGAAGAGAGACTCCACGCGAATGGCAACCAAAGCAGTGTTTAGGTCCGTATTCCCGCGCCTACCCTTGGTGATAAACCGAATCGACGCCGGTTTGTCCAAGTCCGCCAAATCGCCATGCTCCAGGGAAGTGAGCGTGTCCGCCAGATACATGTCCTTTACATAGCTTTCACTGGCTTCTCTGACTTCCTTGCTATCTCCGCTGTAGTATTCGCGATAGTCCGCTTCGTCCGGGCCTACCTCGTCATCCGTTTCAGTAAACGTTGCCACTCCGTACTCGGCGAGAGTCACTTCCCGCGATTCCCGGTGCACATTCTCTGCGGATGAAATGTCCGGGGTCTTCTGCAGCGATTCAGTCTTTTCATCAACGATCAGTGCCCAACGCCCGTAGTCCATCCAAGGCAGCATTCCAACTTGCGAGTACGGCGCGGTGGCGTCAACCCAAAGATCTGAGTCGGAGCCAGACGCGGGAACAAATACGATGGCGTGGTCAAACATCCCCATGCCGGGTAGGCCAGTATTCAGCTCCCGCCCCGGCCCGGTATTTAGAAGAGCTAGACTTGCCGGAATCCCAGCGCTTCGCAGCATAGTCACCAGAAGCGTGGCCTTGTCCTTGCAATCACCGTATCCTCGCTTCAGAGTCTCGGACGGAAATTGCGGAACCAAGCTGGACTCTCCAAATTCCACTCCTGTGTAACGAACGTTCTTGTGCAGAGTGCCGACAATGCTGCGTATCATTTCGTTGCGAGTTCCACTCCTCAAGTTGCTCTTGGCAATCAGCGTCTGCACGTCCGCTGCTCGCAGTTTGTCATTGGACAGCCGCGCATACTCGGCCGCGATCTGATGCCATGAGGTTCCGGTCGAAAACTCGATTTCGGGATACAAAACCACATCGGACGGGGCATGGGGTACCTCCTCCGTGTAGGCAGGCACAGGTCCTTGCTGAACCGTGATCGTCTCCAGCCCGCCGTCAGTCAACTTCCCGACCGTTGCCTCCGGCAGCAGATGTACCTCGTAGTTAAGGGAAAGCGAGACGGGGTGTATGAGAACGATACGCGTCTTATTGACCGGAACGCTCCAACCCAGCACCCACCGATGAACCGTTCCCCCCTCAAAAAGCGGAGCCTTATCGCGGACCGTTATTTCTTCCTCGACAATTGCGCCTGGAGCGACCGCCGGCAGCGGTCCGCCATACTTCCGCTCGTCGCTGTAAACATCTGGCGCGTCCTCGTGAACGGGAAAGTCATTCAGCGTCTTCGAATCGAGCCAGTGCACCGCTCCTTCCGCTGTGATAACGCGAGCTTTAATCTCCGGCTTATCCTGATGCCACGCCTGCCATGTTCCGCTGGTCTCAGCCCAATCTTTTACTCCATCTTGATTTTCGATCCGGTAAATCAAGTGACGCGTCTCTAACATCTTGCTGTCTTCGTCGAACTTGAAATGCACTTCATTCAACAGCACGGTAGCTTCACTATGCTTTCCAGCCGGAACGGCCTGCGCCGCTTGCCGCAGGATCGCCGGGTCCGCGGCAAAAGCTGGACTATCCCAGGTATCTGCAGCACTCACCCGGGCGCAGTTGGAAAGAACAACAATGAGCAAGAATGTCTGAACAAGCCGCTTCGAATCCACGGTTGGAACCTCAAAGGCCAGATTGAACTTTTTGTTTTACGCCAATACCGCCATGAAATAAAGAAAAATGCCGGACCTCCGACGCCCATGACAAATGTCACCGCCCACCGTTGACCAATTGCACTGGCAAGCAATCCGCCCACCCGTTACTCTGACCCTTAAGTAGCAGAAGACCGAAGGCCAACGACCAACGACCAAACACAAAGGAGCACCTATGACTCGCAAAACCATCCTCGCCGCAACTCTAGTCCTCGCAGCCATCTCCGCCGTAGCCCAGATGTCGCCTCAGCAGCCCGGCCCCGAAGTCAAGAAGCTCGACTACTTCGCCGGCACCTGGACCTTCGATGCCACCATCGGCCAAGGCCCGTGGGGAGCCGGAGGAAAATTCACCTCCACCATCACCAACGACTGGCTGCCCGGCAACTTCTTCCTCCACACCCAATCCGATTTCAAGATGCCCACCGAAGTCGGAGGCGACGGCAAGTCCACCGCCCTTACCGGCTACGACCCACAACAGAACGCCTACACTCGCGACGAGTTCAACAGCCACGGCGATCACGTCTCCTCCAAAGGCACTCTCGCCACCGACACCTGGACCTGGAACAGCTCGCGAAACTACGGCGGCACCGAAGTCCAGATCCGCACCACGGTCAAACAACTCTCCCCCGGCAGCTACACCCTGAAAGTAGAATCCTCCATAGACGGCACCACCTGGATGACCTTCATGGAAGGCAAAGCCACCAAAAAATAAAGGAACTATACGGGGGCCCATTTTCTCGCGCGTATTTTGCGCGAGAAGTGGGAACTTCCGAACCATCCGCCAATCGAAACGGATCGGGATCTGCGTACCGCTTGAGTGCTGCGATTCAATCCGGCGAGGTGAAGCTGCTTTAGCCGCTGAGGTGGCGCCCAAAAACAAAAGCGGCCGGGGCCAGCCACCCCAGCCGCTTTGTTACGTGGATTCCTAACCTGCCGTCGTCACCGCGAGGCGGCGCAATGATCGCTTCAGCCCGTCAGCGCTCCCCACCCTTACGAGTGCGGAGCGCCACCTTTGCCAAAGCCCGGCTGCAAATCGGTGATCTTCCAATCGCACAACTCGCAACCTTTACGACTGCCAGTGGCCCGTCCAGCTCTAGGAGCCGGATGTGGGAGAAGGCCGCAACGCCCGGGCAACCAGTTCGCGCACGCGCGCTAATCTGAGTGTCCCCCGATGATTCACCCTCGAGAATCACCGTCTGCCACCGGCTTCAGCCGCAATCATTCAGCAAGCAGAAACTCTCACGTTTTCGCTGAACCCACTTTCCACCGGATTGTTGCGTCTCGCAATACAAAACCCGCACCCGTTTGTGCAGAATCTGTGGACGACGCGACTTCCCTGTGGAAGTTTGAGGAAAACTTAGCAAGGTCATCCAGGGACAACCACTTCTGCCGTGACAATAGAACTCATGCGGGGACAGAACCATGTTCGCTTGCGCCGTCTATCCCTGGGGCGCCCCACGTCTCGCCTCTGTTGCGAGACGTGGGCAGCGGTGCTGTCGATGCCCCGCTTTTCCCCAACTCTCATCCACTAATCCCCCTTTCCCACAGCTTCTCCACAACAATCGCCTTCCGCTATATTCAACTGAGCCCCTTTTTACCTCACAATTCCTACGGAGATTCCCGCCCGAAAATGGCCAACCCTGGAGATTTCGCCTACACGGTCAAGCAGCAGGCCGACATCGTCCGCATCATCGGCGACTACGTCAAGCTGAAGAAGGCCGGATCGCAGAACTACTCCGGGCTCTGCCCCTTCCACGGCGAAAAGACCGCATCGTTCTCCGTCCACGCCACGCGCCAGTTCTATCACTGCTTCGGTTGCGGCGTCTCCGGAGACGTCTTCAGCTTCATTCAAAAAATCGAAGACATCACCTTTCCCGAATCCGTCCGCTTCGTCGCCCAAAAGCTAGGCATCCCCATCCCCAAGGCGACGTACGCGACCGAAGGCGAAGCCAAAGACGCCCGCATACGTGGGCAACTGATCGATGTCCACGAGCGCGCCGTAGCCTTCTTCCAGGAATGTCTGCGCCGCCCCGAAGGCGCCAAAGCCCGCGAATACCTCGCAGGCCGCGGCCTCAACGAAGAAATGATCGCCAAATTCCGCATCGGCTACGCCCCCGACTCCGGATTCTTGCTGCGCGATCGCCTCAAGTCCGAATTCACAGAAGAAGTCCTGCGCGAAAGCGGCCTCTTCTCGTGGAAAGACGCGAGTCCCGAGTCGCGGGCCCCGAGTCCCGAGGCTGAGCCAACGACCGACGACCAACGACCAACGACCCGCTCGGGACTCGGGACTCGGGACTCGCAACTCGCCATGTACTCCAAATTCCGCAACCGCGTCATGTTCCCCATCGCCAGCGAAGCGGGCAAAGTCATCGCCTTCACCGGACGCACTCTCTCGACCGACGAAAAAGCCGGGCCCAAATATCTCAACTCCCCCGAGACCGCGATCTACTCGAAGGGCAAGGTGCTCTTCAATCTCGACCTGGCCAAAGAGTGGATCAAGAAAGAATATGCGATTCTCGTCGAAGGCCAGATGGATTGCATTTCCGTCTACGCCGCCGGATTTCACAACGTCATCGCCAGCTCCGGCACCGCCTTCACCGAACTGCAGGCCAAGCTGCTGGGACGTTTCACCAAGAACGTGATCGTGAACTTCGATCCGGACACCGCCGGAGCCAAGGCTACGGAGCGCACCCTGGGCCTTCTCGTGGAAGAAGAATTCAACATCAGAGTCCTCACCCTCGAACAGGGATTCGATCCCGACCTCTTCATCCGCCGCAAAGGCAAAGAAGCCTACGGAGAGGTTCTCCGCCACTCGCAAAAGTATTTCGATTACCTCATCGAACGTGCGCGCGGACAATTCGCCGTCCACGGCGCCGATGGCAAAGTGAAGGCGGTAAACTATCTTCTTCCCCACGTGCAGCGCATTCCCAGCCGCATCGTGCGCGATGAACTCGCCCACGAAATCGCGCAGAAGCTGGGCATCGATTCCGCAGTGCTGCGCCAGGAATTGCGCCACGTTGCCTCGACGCGCTCGGCAGCCGCGGTGAAAGCTCCTGCCGAGGCCCAGGTCACCGACGCTGAGAAAATCCTGATTCGCGCCCTGGCCTCGGCCCGCCAGATGCAACCCGGTCAGGAACACATCTCCATGCGCGATGGAGCGGAAGAAGAATTCGACCCCGCCCGCCAGGCCGCCTTCGTGCTGCAGAACGAAGGTTTGCATCGCGGCTTGGCCACCGAGTCGCTGGTCGAATCGCTGCTCAATGCCAGCGCCGATGTCGCTGATGTACTGGAAGTTCCTTCGTCCCCGAGCGACCGCCGGATGCTGGCATCGATCCTCTTGAAGGAAGAAGAAGAACTCACCGCAGAGTTCATCGAGGGCGCGGTCAGGGCCTTGCGCAAGATTCACATCAGCCGCCGGTTGGAGCAGGTCCAGCGGGAATTAAAAGCGATGAGTGCGGGTGCCGATCTAAAACAGAAGGTGGCTCTGAGTGAAGAGGCCAGACGACTCGCGCTGGCACTACGCGACCCCAGTTTGGCCGACGAGGCGTCCCGGAGAACGGCGTGACCGTGGGGCTGGCTCATGGGTGCGGAGGGGCTCCCGAAATGGGAAAATGAATATGACGCGAAATTTTTTTTGATACCTGTCCGTAAAATATTGATGCGAAAGAGTTTGCCGGTTGCGGATATGGGCAAATCTGGGCAAAATCTTGAGCCGTAAGGACTTGCGGGCAAAATATTGCGGCATAAGGGGTTACGTTCTGACCTGCTGACGGTGGCTGAGGGTGGTTGCGACCGGCGATGGAGTGTACACGGGACACGCCATCATTGTGGACAAACGAGGCTGTGGAGGGCAAGGTCAGACGTCACAATGAGGCTGTGGAAAAGGAAAAAAAGTGGCGCTTACGACTCCCCCCGCCAAATTTCGAGTTGCCGTCTCACCACTGCGGCGTCAGGGTCTTCGATCTGCTCGCAGATCTCGAGCGCGGCCTCGGCGTGGGCGATAGCCTGCCCGCG
>Ga0075019_10002535_pt1 | contig 10412 bp, 8 predicted proteins | sample ColStrG_CSR_2013_FD_71473 | JGI IMG/M metagenome (GOLD analysis project Ga0075019, IMG submission 71473) | Freshwater sediment microbial communities in response to fracking from Pennsylvania, USA - Cold Stream Run_MetaG_CSR_2013 | ecosystem: Environmental > Aquatic > Freshwater > Creek >...
CCAAAAATTGAAACCCATATTTTTGGATTGTCTGAAGACCTTTACGGAATCACACTGACCGTTTCGCTCTTGGACTTTCTTCGTCCAGAACGAAAATTTTCAGGACTGGAAGAGCTTCGCCAGGCGATCGCTGCTGATTGTGAGTTGGCGCAGAAGTGGGGTCTATGAGTTTGCCGACGAGTTTTCTGTCGCTGACCTTGGATTCAAGCCCAGCTGAGACGAGGCTTGAGTTTTGGCACGCCTCAAGTGCCCAGCTTCAGCTTCCCGCAGAGATTCAGATTCGCACTCTGGGTGAAGTTCTTGGCGAAAAATTGAATGTTGCTGAGTTGCAGACGGACTCCGAGCTTTTGAAGCAAACTTTGAAGGAGAATTGGCTGAGTCTGACGCGATCCCAAGATTGCATTTTGGTCGGGGACGACCTTTCGCCCGTGCTGATGGAAATCTTACCCAGTGTGCCGAAGCGAATCTTGGATGTCGGCAAAATGGACATTTTGAACCGCGATCCCAGTCGCAAATGGTTGGCGCACTGCCGACTGCGTGAGTCCCTTCATGACAGTGTGATTGGAGCCGCGCCCCGGTTGGACACCACTCAAGTGGCTTATGTCACAGGTCTGGGTGCTGACATGAGGGTCGGGGTGGATGTTGCAGTTCAATTGGGCTTCCCTGTGATCAAATTGGTCGTGCCCAAGCGTGCGGAAGGAGAATTTGCGGTCACGCAGCTGCGACGCAATTATTTTTCAATTGATTTTCAGGTCTTGGAGTACGCCGATCTGACGATGCAAAAGAACAACGGGACACTCTTGGTGAACACAGTCAATTTCAAGATCGAAGCGGATCTCCGGCAGGATCTCAGTTATCTGAATTTCATCTTGGATGAAGGTCTGATTTGTGATCTCAATTTACTGCCCCTGCAAAATCAGATGATCGAAGAAGCTCGGAATGTTGGTTTGCCAACCCTGGCAGGTTGGCAAATCTTGGGTCATCAAGATTGGCTTCTTTTGCGAACGATGTTTCCAGACTGGAGCGTCTTGCGAACCGATTACCTCCGCCATTGGCAGGAGCACCTGGCAAGCTCACCGACCAAGGTCTAGAGACTCAAAGTCCCTTTGAGGGCAGAGCTCACCCGAGTACAATAGGGGCCATGGCAGTTAAAATTGGTGAAATACTGGCAAAACAAGGGATTGTGCGTCCCGAAATCGTCACACGTGCTCTTGAAGAGCAGCGCCGCTCAGGGCAAAAGCTGACTCAAATTCTCATCACCATGGGCGCTGTCAAGGAGTCGCAGATCCTGAAAGCACTTGAGGCCCACTTTCAAGTTCCAAGTATTGATCTGAACACTTTCAATATTCAACCCGCGGTCGTGCAGCTGGTTCCCCGCGAGATCTGCGAGAAGCATGAAATCATCCCGGTGCAAAAAGCCGGAGCGACTCTCGTGGTCGCTTTTGCCGATCCTGCCAATATTTTTATTCGTGATGACCTTCGATTTATAACTCGCCTCAAAATTCAGGTGGTGGCTGCGACCGAAACAGCGGTGGCGTCGGCAATTGAAAAGCACTACGCGGCCAACGTGAATTACATCGTCAACGACAACGAGGACGACGACAATCAGCAGGCCGGCGCTGGTGGCGCCGGAGGCGGGGCGGCCACCGATGTCATTGATATGGATTCGACTGAGGACGGACCCATCGCGAAATTCGTCAATGTCATCCTCATGGAAGCCATTCGGAAAAGGGCCTCTGATATCCATTTCGAACCCTACGAAAAAAAGTTTCGAGTGCGGTTCCGTCAAGATGGATTGATGATCGAAGCCAGCAGTCAGCCGGCGACGTCGGCGGCGGCGATCTCATCGCGTATCAAAATTATGGCGAAGCTTGACATCGCCGAAAAGCGCCGTCCCCAAGATGGTCGGATGAAAATCAAATTGAAGTCCGGACGTGATATGGATTTCCGGGTTTCTGTTTTGCCAACGATTTGGGGCGAGAAGATTGTCATGCGTCTTTTGGACAAATCGAATTTGCAGCTGGACATGACAAAGCTCGGAATGGAGCAAGAGGATCTTGGTATCTTCAAAGACGCCATCCATATGCCGCAAGGTCTTGTGCTGATCACCGGTCCCACGGGATCTGGAAAGACAACAACAATCTACTCTGCGCTGGCGGATCTCAATCAACCTGATGTGAATATTTCCACTGCGGAAGATCCCGTCGAGTTCAATTTCGAAGGAATCAATCAGGTGCAAATGAATGCGGACATCGATCTGAATTTTGCTGCCGCCCTGCGAAGTTTTTTGCGGCAAGACCCTGATATCATCATGGTCGGAGAGATTCGCGATCTTGAAACCGCTGAGATTGCTATGAAGGCGGCCTCCACGGGTCACTTGGTTGTTTCGACCTTGCACACCAATGATGCACCACAAACAATTTCGCGTTTAACAGAAATGGGAATTGCGCCTTATGTCGTCACGTCGACTTTAACACTTATTGTTGCACAACGTCTTCTGGGGCGAGTTTGCGAAAACTGCAAAGTGCGTATGGACGTCAACGCCAAAGCGCTGATTGATATTGGTGTGCCTGAAAATGAAGTGGGTGAGTATCAGATCTTCAAAGGCCGAGGTTGTAACAACTGCAATGGGACCGGAATCAAGGGGCGCCAGGCGATCTTTGAAATTATGACGATGTCAGAAGAGATTAAGGCACTTGTTTTGGCAGGGGCAACGACAGCCGACATTCGCAATCGCGCACGTGAAGTGGGCATGCGAACTTTACGCCGATCGGGACTCTTAAAACTCAAGCGGGGTGAGACGACAATCGAAGAAGTCGTCAACACCTCAGTAAAGGACACCGAGTGAAAACTCTTGCACAATGGATTGAGCAAGCTCACCAGTTGGGTGCGACCCAGTTGCGAATGGTCAGTCAGAAATTGCCCGAAATCAGACTCAACAAAGGTTGGCAGACTTTCGGAGAATCTCCTGTCGCACCACAGTGGCTGCGAGAGCAGGTGCGCACATTGGCAGATTCAGCGATGGCTGGTTCAGCGGCAAGTGACCTGTCGCAGGGCGGAGTTCTTCGTGGAGAGCTGCGAGGGATTGACGGTGCCAACTATGTTGCGACTCTTTGTGATCAAGGGTACTATCTTTTGATTCATCTGGAGCAAAATCTGCTGCAGCCCTTGCAGATTGCTGATTACAATTTGCCGCCACTTTATCTGCAAAGCTTGCAGAAAAATCCAGGCCTCTACGTGATCTGTGGAGCGCAGAGATCTGGAAAATCTCGTCTTGCCGCCGCGCTGGCGGATGATCTTTGTCAAAAGGGTCTGGGCGTCGCGGCGTTTGCCGACACTCCGTTGTCACTCAAAGAGCTCAGTGCCGTCAATTTTCACAGTTCTCGTTTGGTGCAGGCAGAGGCACTCACGAGCGGTTTTGATGTCATTGTCATTGACTCGTTGTTGCCGGGATCTTGGCGCCAGGGGTTGTTGCTGGCCGAACAGGGTCTCAGGGTCATTATGACCTCGCCGCAGGCTGAGTTGCGCACCGCTTGTTTGCGGTTGGGCGAAAAAGTGTCGTCTGAAAACGGCTTGGCTCGATTGACAGCTTCTCTGCAGTCTGTGATTCAATTGCGGCTGGTTGATGGCCTTGAAGAGAAAAAGCAGATGGCCTACGCGCTGCTGAGCTTGACCGATTCCTTGCGGGGCTTGATCAACAACCACAGTTGGTCCGAGTTGCAAAAAGCCATGTTTGAAAGCAGCGACAATTTGGGCAGTCGGACACTCAATCAGTGCCTGATGAATTTGATGTTGAAGCGCAAAATTGACTTTAAGGTGGGTTTCGCGGAGAGCCCGAATCCAGAGGAGTTGGACCATATGCTGGAGCGGGTAGGAGTCTAGATGGCAAAGTTTGCCTTTCAAGCCCGTAGCAACAGCGGTCAAATCACCAATGGTTCAATTGAAGCGTTGGATGAGGGCGAAGCTCGAGTTAAAATTCGTGCAAAAAATATGGTTCCTCTGCGGGTTGTGTTCACGAGCGGTACAATACAAAAGAAAAGCGTGGCTCTTAAAGTTGCCAGTAAAGATTTGCAAATTTTCACCCGCCAGTTTGCGACGCTTGTCAACGCAGGTATTCCCATTGTGGATTCTTTGAAGATGTTGGGTGAAGGGCGACGCAATCCGCATCTCAAAGAAGTTGCCAATAAAGTTCGGCTCTCGATCGAAGGCGGTAAGCGACTGGCCGATGCGATGTCGGTTTTTCCTGGTGTCTTCGACCGCTTGTACTGCAATCTGGTCCATGCGGGGGAAGAAGCTGGTATCTTGGATGGCATCTTGAATCGACTGGCCGTGTATCTTGAGACCTCTGAAAAAATTAAAAAACAGGTCAAGGGGGCGTTGTTTTACCCTGGCGCCATTATCGGCGTATCAGTGATAGTGATTACGGGGATTTTGGTTTTCATCATCCCAAAATTTCAAGATCTCTATTCGAGCACCGGTCGTCCTCTTCCAGGTCTGACCCAAATGGTCGTGAACGTCAGTCAATTTTTAATTCACAAATGGTATGTCATGATCGGTGGTGTGCTTGGTGGCGGTTTTTTAATCAAAGAGATTTTAACCTCACCTGCTGGACAGGATGAGTTGGATCGCTTCCTGATTCGTGCGCCCTTAGTTGGAGACTTGGTGCAAAAAGCATCTGTGGCAAGGATGTGCCGGACTCTGTCGACTCTGCTGTCGTCAGGAGTCGCCGTGGTTGAAGCTTTGGAGATCGCGTCAAGGACCTCGGGAAATCGGGTCATCGAAGAGGCGCTTTTGCGTTCAAAAGAGGCTGTGATTGCGGGTCGTCCTTTGGCAACTCCTTTGACTCGTGAGCCCGCAATTCCAGAAATGGTTGCGCAGATGATCGCAATTGGCGAAAAGTCTGGGACGATGGATATCATGTTTGGTAAAATTGCCGACTTTTATGAAGACGACGTTGAGAATGCGGTCAAGGGCTTGACCAGTATGATCGAGCCCCTGCTGATGGTGTTTCTGGGCGGAGCGATCGCTGTTCTTGTTCTTGCGATGTATTTGCCAATTTTCGGAATGGCTGCTGGCGCCGGATGATGAGGATCTTGAATCTCGCGACAGATCGATTTCGCAATCAAAAGCTGATTGTCCAGTCTCTGCGCACCGGAATTTTTGCTCTGATTCTGCTCTTCGCTTTGTCGCTTCATTTGAGTCAATCCCAGTTCTTCAATTGGAATCTTTTTTGGTATTTCTATACGATTGGAGGGCTGGGGGTTTTCGCAAATGGCCTCGCACTTCTCGCGCGACGGCAGTTTTATCAGCGACCTCTCCTGGTCTGGGCGTCCTTTTTTGGGGATGTTTTCCTCATCTCGGTACTTCTGTTCAAAACAGAATTGAATATTTCGATTTTTTTATTTTCCTATTTGCTTGAAATTATTATGATGGCGCTGATTTTCCAAACTCGCGGAGCCTTGCTGTTGGCTGCGTTTGCGTCATTTTGTTTCAGTGCCAGTTCAATTTTGGGTCCTGATATCAAGGCCATGACATTCTTTTACTCTCTTATTCTTTACAATGTTGCATTTTTTGCGATGGCCTGGGTTTCGGGAATGATGGGCGAGCAGCTCGAACTGCAGGGAGTTTCATTGAACACTTTGCGGGCTCTCACAGAGTCCATTGTCGAGACGATACCGTCTGGTCTTTTGACCGTCGACAGTCAAGAAGTGATCGTAACCTCAAATCCCGGTGCAGAACTGCTTTTTAAACAGACCCTTCTTGGTTTTCCAATCGCAGAGGTTTTTCCGGCCTTGTCACCGATCTTGCGAAATGTTCGGGAAAAAAAATTGCCGCAAAAACTCGAAGTTCCTTTGGTGCGTGAAGGTGACAACTTGATTTTTTCGACGCAAGTTCTCCCCCAACAAGCAGATGACAATATTCTGGTGATTATTGATGATGTCACTGAAGTTCGCAGGCTTGAGCTCACTCTTCTGCATCAACAAAAATTAGCTGCCATCGGTGGTCTTGCTTCTGGAATTGCCCACGAGCTTGGCAATCCACTGGCAGCAGTCAGTGCTAACATTCAGTATCTGGAACCGAAAATTCGCATCGATGATGAAACCGACACCAAGCTCATTCGCAACACACATCGTGAAATCGCGCGCCTTGGACGCCTCATTGGCGAATTCAAGGATTTTGCCAAGCCCGAGCGAGTGCCAATTGATCGAATTCAATTGGCACGAATCGTCCATGAGGTTCTTGATCTCCTCAAGAAAGATCCGGCATTTCGTCCTGAGATCATCGTGCAGTTGGATGTTTTGGAAACGCCCGAAATTCGCGGATCAGCGGACAAGCTTTTGCAGGCTTTGCTCAACGTGGTGCTCAATGCCGTGCACGCGCTTGTGGGGGTTGCCAATCCTCGTTTGCAAATCAGTCTGCGGGTGGTTGGCATGCAAGTCGTTCTGCGAATTCGCGACAATGGAATCGGTATGTCCGATGAAACCAAGTCGCGACTTTTTGAACCTTTTTTCACGACCAAGGGGAAGCAGGGGACTGGTCTGGGTCTGGCTATCACCTACAAGATTTTGCAATCTCATCAAGCTCAGGTTGCGGTAGACTCGACGAAGGGACAAGGGACTGAATTTGTTTTTCGCTTTCCCATCGCGCCGGCTGTTTGAAATCAAAGCCCACATGGCTTCCAATTTTTTGCACTTTTGACCAACAGTTGACCACCAGAGGACCAGCTGAATATCTGTTGATAAGCTGAGCAATGAAATTCACAATAGAACCAGGACAACATAGAGGAGCGCCAATGAAGCCCAGAATTCTTATCGTCGACGATGAAGAATCAATACGTGAATTTCTTGAAATCATGTTGAAAAAGGAAGGCTACGAGGTCACCGCCGCTGAAGATGGCGCGAAAGCCAAAGAGATTTTGAGTAAAAAAGCATTTGATATGGTGATCTCTGATTTGCAAATGCCCCACGTCTCGGGTCTTGAGCTTTTGAAATACGTGAAAGACAGCTATCCCAGCGTCGTCTTTATGATGATCACGGCCTTTGGCACCACTGAGAATGCGGTCGAGGCTATGAAAATGGGCGCCTACGATTACCTGACGAAACCATTTAAGATTGATGAAGTTCGTTTGAATGTTGCCAACGCGGTTCGGGCACAAAACTTAGAAGTTGAAAATCGCGTTCTCAAGCGGGAATTGCAAAAGGAATACAATTTTCAAAGCATGGTCGGAAATTCCGATGCCATGCACAGAATCTTTGACCTGATCCGCCGGGTGTCGCAGGCCCCAACGAACGTTCTCATCACCGGAGAAAGTGGTACGGGGAAAGAAGTCGTTGCGAAAGCCATTCACTACAACGGTCCCTTGAAGGACAAACCTTTTGTGACGATCAACTGTGGTGCAATTCCAGAGCAGCTGATGGAATCCGAAATGTTTGGGCACAAAAAAGGATCTTTCACCAGTGCGGTTGCCGATAAACCCGGTCTTTTTGAAGTGGCAGATGGCGGGACTTTGTTTTTGGATGAGGTCGGTGAGCTGCCTGTTTCGATTCAGGTGAAATTGCTCAGAGCCCTTCAGGAGCGAGTGATTCGCCGGGTGGGTGCGACTGAGGATATTAAAGTTGAGGTTCGAATTATTGCGGCGACCAATCGTGAGCTCGAAGCCATGGTCAAACAGGGTACTTTTCGCCAGGATCTCTATTACCGTTTGAACGTGATCAATATTCACACTCCGGCTCTTCGTGACCGCAAAGACGACATTCCAATGTTGGCCAATCACTTCTTGAAGAAGTACAACGAGAGGTTGAATAAGAACGTTGGTGCGATCAGTGCTGAGGTCATGGATATTTTGCAAAAATACGATTATCCAGGAAACGTCCGTGAATTGGAAAATGTCATCGAGCGAACGGTGGCGCTGGAATCTGGTGCAACGATTTTACCTGAGAGTCTTCCACCGTTTGTGAACACCATCAATGGACGGAAGTTGGCTTCCAGTCAGGAGATCGAAATCGGTCCTGAAGGTGTGGAGCTCGACAAAATTGTTGGGCAGATTGAAAAAGAGTTGATTATCAAAGCCATCCATCTTTCGGGCGGCATCAAGAAAAAAGCGGCCAAGCTTTTGCACATCACCTTTCGATCGATGCGCTACCGTGTTGAAAAGTACAATCTGGGCGTCGTCGGCGACGACGAGCTGGACGAAGAGTAAAATCCAAGGTGGCATCCGCGTTTGGGCATCTGATCGCAGCGGTCGCCATCGTCAAAGTCACCACTCGGTCTCCACAGTCTGCCAATCTTTGGGTGTGGGCGCTTATTTCCAGTGTGGTGGCAGACGCTGACGTCATCGGATTTCAGTATGGCATCGAATATGGCTCATCCCTTGGCCATCGCGGCTTGAGCCATTCAATTTTGTTCGCGGCGGTGTGGTCATTGGTGTTGGTTCTCGCTTTTTTTCGCAAACAAGAAAGTCGAGTTTGGACCTGGGTGACGCTGTTTTTGGCGACGCTGTCGCATGGAATTCTCGACGCAATGACAGATGGCGGGCTTGGAGTCGGATTCTTTCTCCCGTTTTCGCCTCAACGCTATTTTTTTTCATTTCGTCCAATTTCGGTTTCACCCATCGGAGTCAGAGGATTTTGGCAATCCGGAGGTCCCGTTCTTCTCAATGAATTTTACTGGATTGGCCTTCCCAGTATGCTTGTCATAGCATTCGTCATGGCTCGAGAGTCTCGCCGCAGAAGATGAATTGAACCCGGAAAAACACTTTGCTCGGCATCGAAGCAATCCGTCACATGCTTTTTCAGGCGCAGCCTGAAAACAACTGACGAGATCTGCATCAAAGCAGTCCCCGCATGCTTTTTCAGGCGCAGCCTGAAAACAAACGACGAGATCCGCATCAAAGAGAGCCGAAGGCCGGCGAAGCGGCGGAGCCGATTCGACTTTTCAGGCGCAGCCTGAAAACAAAAAAACAGCACCACTTCCAAAGGGACCTGCGGTCCCTTTGGAAGTGGTGTCTTCACCCCGACTTGAACGGGGATCGATCGTTTAGGAAACGATTGCTCTATCCAGTTGAGCTATGAAGACGTGGGCTCCGACCAGGCCATGGAAAATTTTACTCACGACCAGTGGACAAGTTCCCAGTCTTAAACGGCTGGCCGGGTTTAGGCAAGAGTTCCGATGGCGCCTGGCTTGACACCGCACTGAGTTCCGGCTTGAATCGGCCAAATTTTGGAAAGGATCCTCTATGAAGGTTCTCAGTTTCATTTTGATTTGTGGATTTGCGAAATTGGCGCTGGCACAAAACTCACCTGTTCCCCCGAATCCGGGTCCTGTCTCGGAGCCCATCATTGCGACCGGTACTGCCAGTGGAACTTGTGATGGCGGCCCCTTCGCAAGTTCCTGCCTGGGGCGCATTGGGATGCAAGCTGAGCAGCAGGCGAATATGAGTTTGGTCAATGAGTGTTTCGAGCGGGGTGGTTCGGCGACACTGGGAAATTTCTGCAGTCACAACTGCAACCCAGCATTCATTTTTGAAAACCAAAAGTTTGTTTTTGTCAATTGCAGTGCGAATTGCGAAGGCGACTGTCGTCTGCATTGATTCAGACGACAGTCTCTTTAGAAACAAAATTGTGACTGAGCAGCCTGTGCATATTGGGCGTCTGAGTAACCGTTGCTCGCCTGGTTGGCGAAAGGGTGCAGAGCCAAGAGTTGTGAATTCTGGTGAGCTTGATTGTAAACGTTGGGGTTGGCGTAGATCGCAGGCACCAAGTTTTCAATCTGATGCTGAATCGCTCCACCCGCTGACTTGGCGATAACAACATTCATCACGTTGGAGCTGGGATTTGTCATTTGCACGACAAAGTCCAGAGACGAGGGTGAGCCCGACATTGTGTAGCTCGTTTGCGACGCTCCCGAAATCGAAGAGAAGGATCCGACACCGTTGTACTGTTCGATGGTGAACGGATTTGAAACTTCATTGAGAATGTTGCCCGACGAATCCAGATCGTAGGTCCAAAAAGACAATGTTGCAGAGCCAAAACTCACATCACTGGGCAGCCCTGTGATGCGCACACGGACCCAGGCGCTATTCAAGCCCGAGGAGCCCGAGTAGGACTCCAATTGCACCGAGAAGACTCCTGCGCTGGTTGTAAATGAATTGCCAGTGCACGCAGTAACGGAATAGCCGTTTTGAGACGTGATGTAAGAGGAAGTTTGGGCTAAAGTGGTGGTGCTGGAAGACGTGCCGCTGCTTCCACCAGAGGAGCTTGAGCCGCATCCGACCATGCCGAGCAGTGAAATCACAGCCAGAGTCAGAATCATTGCATTTGTTGTCAGAGAGTTCTTTGCGGTGTCCATTTGGTCCCCCAAGTTTGTTTGTATACAGAGGGAATGTGCAATGTCGGGGCCATGTCTCATGTCGA
>Ga0075019_10002536_pt1 | contig 10412 bp, 7 predicted proteins | sample ColStrG_CSR_2013_FD_71473 | JGI IMG/M metagenome (GOLD analysis project Ga0075019, IMG submission 71473) | Freshwater sediment microbial communities in response to fracking from Pennsylvania, USA - Cold Stream Run_MetaG_CSR_2013 | ecosystem: Environmental > Aquatic > Freshwater > Creek >...
CTGCAAAACATTCACAATAATCTGACGGGTGATTCTTGGATCGGTGTCGGGAGCAATCAACGCCTCACGCACTGCCGTCCAGATCGCGTCGTTTTCATCACTCAGGAGGACTGCACTGTCCAAACCAAGCTGCAGCGGCCGCATGGCAAGCGTGCTGTCATATTCTGCTACCAAACCAATCAGATCCGATGGGAACAGGGACAAGGCTTGATCCAACACCGATCTGCGTTCGCCGTTAACGACCCTTTCTGTCGATCGGTCTGCTGATGAAGTGGCATTCCAATGCGAAAAAGATGCGATCGGTGGCAACATGGCAGGCTCCTTCAGTTTGGAAATCAGCTTATTGAGCAATACTCACGGAACCAGAAGGAGTCTGATCGCAACGTTATGGGTTGCAACTGAAGGTGCGATTTTTGGGTTGTATGCACCCCTTTAAGCCATAAATCGGATTCGAGCTGGACTGCGATGTAATGCAATTCACTGTCGTCGGTCACGAGGTCATCGGCCTGACAATAATTAAAATTGGTTTTGTCGATTTGGGCACCGACCAGATCGGTTTTGGTCATGATGGAATCAACGAACGTGGTGCCGGTCAAATTCGAATTTCTTAACTGCGCACCGGAGAAATTGACGTACACCAGTGTCGACTCACTCAAATCCAGATTAAGCGCGCTGGCGCCACCAAAATAAAGACCGTACATCTTCAGGTAACTCAGGTCCGTGTTGTCAAAATTGACGGCTAAATGCTGTTGTTGCAGCTCCTCGATCAGGAAGCGAAATTCCCGCTGATATTTGTACTGGATCACGTTCAGTATGATCTGGCGTTTTATTCTCGGATCGGTTTGGTTCGAGATCAACGCTTCCTGAATCGCCTTGCGGATATCACGGTTTTCCTCATTCTTGATCATCACTCTGAGTGCATCGACCTGCAGGGGGCATAGTGCCAAAGTCCGGTCATATTCCGAAATCAGGCCATTGATCTGATCTGGAAATAATGGCAATGCCGCAGTGATTGCGTCGCGTCGATCACTGTCAACGGTGGTCACTGGACTGGCTACAGGAAGGAGGATTCGCGCCATCGAGGCGGCTGGTGACGCTGGCAACATGGGAACTCCAGGAATAAGTCTTGGTTACTGCGCAAACCAGACGCAGACAATTTGTTGTGAGTTGAAAAACCCCCAATTGTCTTGCGTGTATCCGGGTTGAGATATGCGTAAAATTACCCATTGCCAGTCTCGGCGCGCACGGCGTAGGGATTGCGCGGATCCTGTAGCCAGTTCATGGTCGGTTTGCCGTTATTTTGTGGAACCATGCTGATGCAGCCCTCGACCGGACAGGCGATCTCGCACAGATTGCAGCCCACGCATTCCGATGCGATGATCTGATACTGACGCCGACCGTTTTCAAGCAGAATGCTCGCCACCGCCTGATGTGCCGTATCTTCGCAGGCGATATGGCAGCGACCGCAGCCTATGCATTGATCCTGGTTGATCTGCGCAATCACCTGGTAATTCATATCCAGATTTTGCCAGTCGGTCGTGTGTTCAACGGCCCGCCCGGCAAAGTCACTGATGCGCCGGTAGCCCTTTGTATCCATCCAGTTCGACAACCCGGCTGTGAGTTGTTCAATGATACGAAATCCGTTCAGCATGGCCGCCGTGCAGACCTGCACAGAGCCGGCCCCCAGCGCAATAAATTCTGCCGCATCGCGCCAGGTTGCAATGCCACCGATGCCGGATATCGGAAAGCCTTTCGTTGCGGGATCGCGCGCTATTTCTGCAACCATATTCAGCGCTATCGGTTTGACCGCGGTACCACAGTAACCGCCGTGGGTACTCTGATTACCGACGACAGGGCGTGCTACCATGCGCTCCAGATCAACCGAGGTGATGGAGTTGAGCGTATTGATCAGCGAAACCGCATCCGCATTACCGGCCAACGCTGCTCTGGCCGGCAGGCGAATATCGGTGATGTTGGGCGTGAGCTTGACCATGACCGGCAGGTCGGTATGGTTCTTGCACCAGCGGGTGACCATTTCCACGTACTCGGGCACCTGTCCGACTGCAGATCCCATGCCGCGTTCCGACATGCCATGCGGACAGCCAAAATTCAGTTCGACGCCGTCGGCGCCAGTGCGTTCGACCTGCGCCAGAATATTCTGCCAGCTCAGCTCCTGACACGGCACCATCAACGAAACAATCAGCGCGCGGTCCGGCCAGTCCTTTTTCACCTGGGTGATTTCATCCAGATTAATTTGCAGGCTGCGATCGGTAATGAGTTCAATATTGTTGAAACCGATGACATCGCGATTCTTGCCGTAGTGCGCCGAATAGCGCGACGAAACATTCACGGCAACCGGATCTTCACCGAGCGTTTTCCAGACTACTCCGCCCCAGCCGGCTTCAAATGCGCGATCCACGTTGTAGGCCTTGTCCGTGGGCGGCCCGGAAGCCAGCCAGAACGGATTGGGTGAGTGAATACCCATGAAACTGATATTGAGTTCAGCCATGATGTGCCCCGCGCAAGTTCATGGCACGGTGCATGGCACGTGCTGCCAGCTTACCGTGCTGCACCGCGTACACGGTCAGATCCGGATCTTTCATTATGCAGTCACCACCGGCATACACGCGCGGGATCGAAGTCTGAAAATCATCATCGACCCAGATTTTGTCGCCGTCCCATTGCAGCGCATTCGTTGGGTAAGTTGCCAGATCGAGTTGCTGTCCGGTGGCTTTGAAAATCATGTCAGCCGCCAGATCAAATTTGTAGCCGGTGCCGCGCAACTGATTTTTGAATATCGCGGTCTTTTCAAACTTCATGCCGCGTACCTTTTTGTTTTGATCGAGCAGAATTTTTACCGGCTGTGCCCACGAGATAAACTGCACCTGATGACGCAATGCCAGTTGCCGTTCCGGCGCGGTCGCTGACATTTCCTGTTCACCACGCCGGTAGACCAGCATCACCTGCCGCGCACCAAGCAGACGGATTTGCACTGCCATATCAATGGCGGTATTGCCGCCACCAAGAATGATGCAGGTTTCGGGTACCGGCAGCTGCGTCAGATCGTTCGACTGTCTCAGATCTTTGATGTAATCAGTTGCGGCGCGAAGGCCAGGGTTTTGCTCCTCTTCAAGGCACAGGGGACGGGTGGCACCGAGACCGTTTGCCAAAAAAACTGCGTCAAACTGCTCTGTGAGTTGCCCCAGCTGGAAGTGTCGGCCCAGTCGTTGCTCATTGTGAATCTCGATGCCACCGATCTGCAGCAGGAAGGCGATTTCATGCTGCGCATAGTTATCGGTAAGCTTGTAGCGTGCCACACCGTATTCATTTAATCCGCCCGGCTTGGGTCCGGCTTCAAAAATGGTGACCTCATTGCCCAGCAGTGAGAGCTGGTGAGCGCAGGACAGTCCGGCCGGGCCGGCACCGACGATGGCAACCTTGCGGCCGGTTGCCGGTGCACGTTGAAAAGGGTGAGTTACAAAGTGCGCATGGTCGAGCGCATGTCGCTGCAGCAGTCCAATCCGTATTGGTTGGTTAACGTTTGCGTTCGGTTGGTCTGCTTGGTTATGTACGCAGGCCTGCTCGCACAGAATTTCAGTCGGGCAGACGCGTGCGCAGCTGCCGCCAAGAATATTCTGACTGAGGATGGTGCGCGCGGCGCCTTGCGGATTTTCCTGCGCAATGCAGGCGATAAAGGCAGGCACATCAATCCCGGTTGGGCAGGCGTTGGTGCAGGGCGCGTCATAGCAATACAGACAGCGTTGGCTTTCGATCAAGGCCTGACGGTCATTCAGTGGTGGATGCAGATCGGCAAACCGACTGGCGAGCTCTTCCCTGTTACCCCCACCTGTATTCAGGTGTTGAATTTTACTGAGCATGAGCAAACCCTTCCCTGGGGCGTGATGCTGGTTTTTTTGCTAATTCTACCTGCCCGGTTGATCGTCGACCACTACCGGTCATTTGAATAAATTAATCATCGTTGTGTTCGTCATGCATTGGATTAATTACAGATACCGTGCAGTGACGGAGAAGAAGATGAATCAGATTTCTGCAGGATCCACTTCGAGATTCCATTTCACCCGATTTTTGCTGTCTCGCAACTGCTGCAGCCATTCTTTCAAGAATGCCTGCAAGGCAGGACGCGAACTGGATTCAACCAGCAATTGAGCCCGCTCTGAATTGGCCAGCTTCATCAGGCTCATCGGGATCGGGGAGTGAATAATTATGTGCTCGGGCGCGGGGAGCTGCGCCGCATAATTCAAAAATTCCAACGCCTTTTGCAGCTCATTCGCTTCGGCCCTGAGCATCGCCTGAAAAACAAAGGGCGGCAATCCGGCCTGCTGGCGTTCCTGCAAACAGTCCTTCGCAAATTTGGGATAGTCGTGCATTTTTAAGGACTTGTACAGCGGATGTTGTGGGTACCGGGTCTGAATCAGCACCTTGCTGGCATTACCACCTTCTTTTTGCGCGGCGCGACCGGCCCGACCGGCCACCTGCATCAATTGCGAGAACAGGCGCTCACCGGCGCGATAATCCTGTGAAAACAGCGCGGTGTCGGGATTAATTGCCGCCACCAGCGTCAGATTTTTAAAATCATGACCTTTGGCTACCATCTGGGTTCCGATCAGAATATCGACTTCTCCCCGATGCACGGTATCGAATGCGTCCTGAGCACTGCCTTTCAGTCTGGTGGAGTCGGCATCGATGCGCCGAATTCTGGCTTGCGGAAACAGGAGCTGCAGATGCTCCTCGACGCGCTGCGTGCCACGACCTAACGGCTGAATATCCGCATTTCCGCAGGTCGGACAGGACTTGGGAATGCGCACCTCCAGACTGCAGTGATGGCAACGTAATTTGTACTCCTGCTTGTGCAAAACCAAAAACGCACTGCAGCGGGTACAACTGCTCATCCAGCCGCAGGCGTCGCAGGCGATCACCGGTGCATAACCGCGCCGGTTCAGGTAGATCAACGATTGCTCGCCCTTTTCCATACGCAATTTCAGCGCGGCGATCAGAGAACTGGTCAGGCCGTCTTGTGGCTTGTCCTTGGACAGATCAATTAACTGCACCGCCGGCAGTACCGCGCTGTCGACCGCACGGTTGGGCAGTGAGAGTTTCGTATATCTGCCGGTATTGGCGTGCTGCCAGCTTTCCAGAGAGGGTGTGGCCGATCCCAGTACGACCGGGATATCCAGTTGTCTGGCGCGCCAGATTGCCAGATCACGGGCGGAATAGCGCAATCCTTCCTGCTGCTTATAGGAAGCATCATGCTCTTCATCGATGATGATCATTTTCAAATTCGGCACCGAAGCCAGTATTGCCAGGCGGGTTCCCAAAATGATGCGCGCTTTTCCCAGATGTGCAGCCAGCCAGTTCACGGTTCGTTCGCCTTCCGCCATGCCACTGTGCAGCGTCGCAACAAAGACTTCCGGAAACCGGTTTTGCAGGTGGTCAAATAACTGTGGTGTCAGATTGATTTCAGGAACCAGCACCAGAATCTGCGCCAAACTGTCGCGCGCCAGAATCTCTGATGCGGCTTGCAGATAGACTTCTGTTTTCCCGCTCCCCGTCACGCCATACAGCAAATTTGCGGCGTATCCTTTTGCCTGCACAATTTTATGGACTGCGGTCTGCTGCGCGTCGTTCAAGCGGGGTGGGGTGCTGGGCACAATCGGTTTTAATGGCTGCGCGAGTTTTTTCAGCGCTTTGTCCAGCGCCGTTGTCTTTGATGCGCGGCAATTTTTGGGAATCGCCGGCAGCGCAACTTCGCCTAATGGCCTTTGATAATAGTCCGCGGCAAACTGGCACAGTTCTATCCAATGTCGCGAAACGGGATTTAGCTGTTCTCTGACCGCGATCACGGGCTTCAGTTTTTCTACTGGGACATCCGATTCATACTTGACTGCAACGATCAAGCCGACCATTTCACGCCGGCCAAAATTCAGCAATGTAAACTGCCCAGGCTTGGGTAATGTTTCTCCTGACCACTTGTAGTCAAAAATACGCTCCAGCGGCGTATCCAGCACAATTTCTAAAATCCGTTCGCTCTGCAACTTATTGTTCTTCCTGAGAAAAATTGGATTTCATATGTATTCTGCCTAGGTTTTTGACAGTCCGGCTTCTGTGGATAACTTTGTGGAGAAAGTGACTGTGGGTTTCGTGATTCAGTAGGGCAATATAAATTTCATCTGGTAAAATTTTGACCAATTTTATATTAATCTCTGTTAAATCAATGACTTATAAAATTTTTTAAATTTTCCTAAAAAACTATTGACAGGGAAATTAAATTAATTTTTTTGTGTATAACTAAACCCGTTTTTTAAATATAGCGGCTCGTCAGGGTTTTAATTGACCAGCTTTTTGACCCGATTTCGGCCTGCAAGCCGCGCCAATCCTAGCTGTTGCACCGCACAAACCTTGTAAGGGTTCATCCTACAAGGTTTGCCGGCATATTTTTCCTTTTTACTTTTTCCGTATTTCTTTACTGAACTCATGCACGGCATCGACCAGCGTTGTCACTGCTTCCGGATTGGTAAATTGGGAGATCCCGTGGCCGAGGTTAAATACATGGCCACTGTTTTCGGTGGGTTTGCCAAAGCTGTTAATGGCATTCTGAACCTGTGCTCGGATCTGTTCCGGCTTGGCAAACAGCGCCATCGGATCGAGATTTCCCTGCAATGCGACTTTGTTGCCGACCAAGGCTCTGGCTTTACCCAGATTGACTGTCCAGTCCAAACCCACTGCATCCGCACCAATATTGGCGATCTGATCCAGCCACAGGCCGCCGCCTTTGGTAAATACGATCGAGGGAATGGCGACGCCATCCTTTTCCTTTTTCAGTTGCGAAACAACCTGCTGCATATAGTCGAGTGAAAATGTCTTATAAACATCGTCCGCCAGTACCCCGCCCCAGGAATCAAAGATCATGACAGCCTGCGCGCCGGCATCGATCTGGGCATTTAAATACTGGGCTACGGCATGCGCATTCACCTGCAAAATGTGATGCATCAGATCAGGGCGGTTGTAAAGCATGGTTTTTACGGTTTTGTAATCCTTGGATCCGCCGCCTTTGACCATATAGCAGGCCAGCGTCCACGGGCTGCCTGAAAAGCCAATTAATGGAACCCGACCGTTCAGGGTGGTCCGGATTTGTGAGACTGCGTCAAAAACGTACTTCAACGAGTTCATGTCGGGAACCTGCAATTTCATCACGTCGGCTTCGTCCCGCAGGCTGCGTTCAAATTTTGGGCCTTCACCGTCTTCAAAATACAGCCCCAGACCCATCGCATCGGGCACAGTCAAAATGTCCGAAAACAGGATCGCAGCGTCGAGCTTGAATCGATCTAATGGCTGAATGGTGACCTCGGTGGCATAGTCGGGATTTTTTGCCAGTCCCATAAATGAACCGGCCTTTTTTCTGGTTTCTCTGTATTCAGGCAAATAACGTCCGGCCTGGCGCATCAACCAGACTGGGGTGTATTCGGTTTGCTGGCGTTTCAACGCCCGCAGAAAAGTATCGTTTTGTAATGGGATGTTATTGAATGACATAAAAACTTTCGAATACGATTAATCCAAGACAATATTATCGCCTAGTTTGCTGTTTTTCTGACTGCAATTGCAGTTGGACTGATTTTCATCATGGTTTTATTCAATCCACGGTGATTCTGTGGATAACTTTGTGAATAGATTTGATGTCGACGAATTTAACAGTGTCAATTAACCGTTGCTTATTTTATAATTTTCATTGAAAAATATTGAATTACATTATAAAAATCAATTGGTTAAATGATTTTATTAATCTAATTGTTTATATTTTTCGCTGGTTATAGACAGCAGGTAATTTTGTGTATAACAATCGCGTCAAGAAGATTTCACAATCCATATTTTATGCTGCCAGCGGCCGATTTTGGGTCTGAAACACTGATGTGTTCTGGATGTGACAGTTTGGTTACAAGGAAGTTCTGGCTTCCGTTCGCTTTTACATGCTGTTTCACTTGCTTTTGCATTTCGAATATAAAACGATGTTTTGTTCCAGGTTAAGGTCATAAGAAATTTTTTACGTTATATGCCAAAAAAGTCTTATATCATTTCTGAATAACTGGCTTTTTAATGAATGAGGCAATAATGAATTTTTTGACGCTGGATTTAAATTTGTTACGTATTTTCAATACGGTAATGATTGAGCAGAATTTGACACGTGCGGCAGATAAACTCGCCATGACGCAACCAGCCGTTTCCAACGCATTAAAACGCTTGCGCCACGCATTTAACGATGAATTACTGATACGCACCGCCTATGGCGTCAAACCGACGCCGAGGGCTGAAAGCGTCTGGCCGGCAATCAGAGAGGCACTCGGCAAGCTCGAATCAGCCATTGCCCCGGCCACGGTTGATCCAGCCAGTTTCAATGCCTCATTTCGTATGGCGATGGCAGATTCAACTGCCGCGTATTGGATGCCGCATCTGATTCGCGAAATTGAAAAAAATGCGCAGGGAATTAATGCGCGGATGGTCCCACTGGTTACACGCGATCCGCGTCCGATGCTGTTACACGGTGATATTGATATTGCAGTGGGATTTTTCCCGGGGGTTGTCTCGTTATTGGCCGGAGGACAAAATGCCTCAAGCAGCACAATCCGACATAACAGTCTTTACAGCGGTCGTTATGTTTGCGTCATGCGAAAAGATCATCCGCTGGCGCAACAACCTCTCACGTTAAAAACCTATTGTGATGCGCATCATTTGCTGGTCAGTTTTTCAGGTCGGCCACATGGGCTGATTGATGAGATTCTCTCTCCGCTCAATCTTCAACGCAGAATTCTTTTGACAGTAAATCAGTTTTTTACCGCCGGACGCGTCGTTGCCAACTCCGATTTGATTACGGTGTTGCCTCAACATTTACTGTCATCAACCGGCGTAGAAAGCCAATTGATCTGGAAAGAGTTGCCGTTTGAAACGCCTCCGGTCAATGTGGATATGTTATGGCACGAACGCGATGTTAAAAATCCGGCCCACAAATGGCTGCGCAACAATTTGATTGAGCTGGTTGAAAAAACGCTGAATTCAGAAAATCCACAGATTGAGCATCAAAATGCGCTGTTGTGATTATTTAATCGGCAGGTGGGAGGTGTTTTTGACTTCTTCCATTACCGCATACGTGTGGGTCTCGCGTACACCACCGAGCTGCAATAATGATTTGCCCAAAAAATCGCGATAGGCATTCATGTCTTTTACCCGGGCTTTGACCAGATAATCAAAACCACCGGCAACCATATGGCATTCCAATACTTCCGGAATTGCCTGGACACCGCGTTTGAACGCATCGAATACGTCCGGTGTGGTCCGATCCAAAACCACTTCAATAAAAACCAGCAGCGCTACATCGAGCAATTGGGGGTTCAGTTGTGCGGTATAACCGAGGATATATCCGGATTCCTGTAATTTACGTACACGTTCCAGACAGGCTGCCGGAGATAGATTAACCCGGGTCGCCAATTCTACATTGCTGATACGGCCGTCATTCTGTAATTCGGCCAGGATTCTTTTACTGATTTTGTCGAGCATAAGAATTTCTCATGTGTAAATTTAATTTGGCGCAATTCTCGCACAAAATACTTTATTTTGCTAATACCGGTAATTTCCAGAATTAATCATTAGCAAACCTCTATAAAATCAATAAATCGTTGATTATTAAAAATAATTCTAAATCGAAAATTTTTACTACACTTTACAACACCCATCCGCGATGAACTGAAACATTTTCAGCATGGCCGTTTGTTGCTCACCTCTATGACTATCCATTTATGAATCAGCCATTTTCTTATTTTTATACCGAGATACTGCCGAATCCCTCCGCATTAAGATTGGCCATTACGGAGGCATATCGACGCGATGAAACGCAATCGGTTCAGTATTTGCTGAAGCAATTGTCTCCATTCGATCATGCACCGATTCAGGAACTGGCTAGAAATCTGGTCAAAGAAGTGCGCGAACAACGTACCCGGGCTTCGGGAGTTGACGCTTTAATGCACGAATTTTCACTTTCCTCGGAAGAGGGCGTCGCGCTGATGTGTCTGGCTGAAGCATTGTTGCGTATTCCCGATCATCAAACCGTAGACCGTCTCATTGCCGACAAAATAAGTAAAGGTGACTGGCGCAAACACCTCGGTGAATCGCCATCGCTGTTTGTTAACGCCGCTACCTGGGGCTTGCTGGTAACCGGAAAATTGGTTTCCACAAATAGTGAGCAAGGACTAACTTCAGCCATAAGCAAGTTAATATCAAAGGGTGGTGAGCCACTTATCCGTAAGGGTGTCGATTTGGCGATGCGTATGTTGGGTAATCAATTTGTTACCGGACAGACAATTCAGGAAGCGATCAAGAACAGCAAGGAAAATGAAAAGCGCGGTTAT
>Ga0075019_10002538_pt1 | contig 10409 bp, 6 predicted proteins | sample ColStrG_CSR_2013_FD_71473 | JGI IMG/M metagenome (GOLD analysis project Ga0075019, IMG submission 71473) | Freshwater sediment microbial communities in response to fracking from Pennsylvania, USA - Cold Stream Run_MetaG_CSR_2013 | ecosystem: Environmental > Aquatic > Freshwater > Creek >...
TCATCCTGCGTCTTGCGCCGCGGCCTGACGTCGCATTCTTGCTGGACGCGGATCCCGAGAAGGCGTTTGCCCGCAAACCGGAGTACCCGTTGGAGTTTTTACATCTCAATCGGAGTTCCTACCTAAGGCTCGCCGAAACGGCAGGACTTGTCGTCATAGCCCCAGCGTCCGTGGAAGTCGCACACGCACAGGTGGTTGGGCGAATGCACCAAAGTGAAAATGCCCTGCTCGCCAATGTCTAGGCAGCAGGGCATTTTGTTTGGGCAACGCTATTCTTTGTCTGATAGATCCTCTACCTACCAGTAGGTGAAGTTCGTCTTGTCAAGATAGGTCGTATTGCTATGCATCGCGTAATCGCCATCCATCTGGTAGTTGACGGTCATACCCCACCAACCGCTCGGAACCGCGAACGGTGCAACGGTAATATTGATCGGATGGACTACACCATTCACCGTCACGGACTGATACAGCAGATCGTTATTGGATTCGCGTTGAACCTGTAGCGTCACGTGATTCCACGCGGCATTATTCAACTGGCAAGGAATTGTAGTTGGAACCCAGGTGGCCAGGACGTTGTTCCAGATGTCCCATACGCCGTCTGCCAGATGGTTGCACTCGGTTCCCCATTCCATCCCGACACCATTCGCAAACATATTGATGTCGAATTCAAGATTCTGCGTTACGGCCAAGTTGGTCACAAAAACGTCCGTGTCCAGCTGGAAGTTGTGCAGTGTGGGCAGAAGAGTGTGCGCCGAATCGGTAAGCCCCTGCAGATTACCTTGGCCAATGACCGGATTGGACCACAGAACGTCGGAATAGGGCGTCGTGCCACCGATTGTGAACGCCGTCGCATTTCCGCTAGTAGATACAGCAGACTGATGGGGCGACATCGACCAGTTGACTCCACTGCACGGCGAGTTGCAGATGTCGTACACCGGCGGCAGCTCTCCCCACTGGTTCCATCCCGGCGCGGCCTGCAAGTTATTGATGGTAGTACCCGTTACCGTAAGATTTACCGGAGTGGTCGTGGCCCCACCACACTGGTCCCAGGCCTGAACGACAGCATATTGCGGACCAACACCCAGGGTGATGGGCGCATTCAGCGTGGAACCTGAAGTCTTGTAAACCAAGGCGTTATTGACATACACCCCCGTTGCCGCAATCCCCGCGGGACAACTGGTGGTTGCGCTTGCCACGAAGGGAACCTGAGCCGTCACTACACTTCCATTTGCAGGAGACACCACGCTAATGCCCGACGTTGTAGCAACCGTCAGACTTAATGGAGCGTTCGAAGCCTGACCACAGTAATCCCATTCCTGCACAACGACCCAATGCTTACCCGCAGAGAGAGATATTGTTGTGTTGACGACATTGGAAGCAACCACATACTTCAACACGTTATCGACGTAAATGCCGCTGGAAGCGACGCCAAGGGAACAGGTTGTGCTGGAACTTGCGACCACCGCGACCGAAGAACCAACAGTTGAGTTGTTGCTGGGGGAAGATATAGCAACCGTGGCAAATGCAGGCATCGCAAAAGCCATGGAAATCATCAGAGATACAAGGGATTTTAGTCGCATTGGGAGGGCGCCTCGACGGGTCAATCGTCGCTTTAGGGAGGATGCCAAGGAGTTCTCGCCTTAGTAACCGAAGTATAGCGTCTGCGTAGGTGCGGCACAACCTGAATCGAAAAAGGTTGTACGTGAGGTGTTTTCAATTCCGGATCACCCATAAACCTATGATTCTAATGGACTGTAGGTCGAGACCTGCTTTTCCACCGAGAAAACCCTGAAAAGTTACCCACAGTTTTTCCACTCCGCCGATGTGACGATGCAATTACTACTGAGTGCGACAGTCTTCAAGTTCTGGTTACCTTATGCACCAATAATGTCGCATTTTAAGGTTACCTTTGAGTGCCCTTCCGCGGCAAAGTAACAGGCCGGTTCACAGAAAAGTGGGCGTCGGGCAGTCAGGAGCTATTCTCCGAATATGCGAGGCCCGGAGTGAAATTGCAAAACGACGGCTCGACTGGAACGGGGGCCAACTGTGGCGGTTGCCATATCCGAATGACCTACATCGTCGCCTTATGGCTCGTGAGTTCAGCCGCTATCGCGCAGACCCCACAGCACAGTCGCGTCAAGCATCGACCAGCAACAGACACAGGTTCAGCATCCTCAACCGTTAGGCCTGGGAAGCAAACCAAGGACAAACTGGCCGGCTCGGTTCACACGCAACAGACTGATCCAGAGTCGACGGATGTCACCTTAGAGAGCGGCATGCTCACGATTGTGGCGCGCAACGCAAGTCTGACGAAGATTCTGGAATACGTGTCGCAAAGAAGCGGCATGGTCATCGAGGGAGACATCCGTGAGTCACGCGTCTATGGCAGCTATGGCCCCGAGGATGTGCCGTCCGTCCTGTCCGATCTCCTGCTTGGCCTGGGCTACAACATCGAGATGGTGGGTAACCTGGAACAGGGAGTACCGCGCAAACTCATCCTGACCAGTCGCGGCGGGGCTGCCTCGCCTCCCCAGCCCGACAGACAACCGCAATCAACTCCGTTGCCCAGTCCGGCCCGGCTGGACGAACCGACGCTTGGCCCTGGAGCCATTGCGCACCCGCCCCCTGCCACGGAGCAAGATGAGCAGATGCGCACTCAGCGCAACCTGCAGCGGCTGCAGCAGATGCACCAATCGCAAAGCCAACAAGGTATTCCTCCATAAACGTCGACTTGCAGCAACGCAGGGGCGACCCGCGAACATCAAAGCCTCAGTGCATTGCAATTTAGGAACACTTTGAAGTGACGTTCTACTTCAGAGCCAATCATCCCACTGCACCAGGGGGCATATGCACCGTCGCTTTACATCTCTCATCTGCCTTGGCTTAGGACCGCTCTTTACCAACGCCCTGCACGCCCAGACGCCGGTGGTACACCAATCCCGTCCGCTGACTGTGGACCGCGACCCTGCGCCGTCAATCGATCCGGATAGCACTCCCCCGAGCCAGACCAACAATGCAGTTCCGACGCCCGGCGCCCCTGTAGGTCAGGTGGAAAAGGATGAATCCGGACGATACACCGTTAAAGCCGACGCATACGAGGTGCAGTTGCATGTCACTGTCCTTGATGCCTCCGGACGTCCGGCGAAGAATCTGCAGAAGAGTTCATTCCGCCTTTTTGAAGATGGAGTTCCTCAAACGATCTCTGGATTTCGGCATGAAGATCTTGCCGTGTCAATCGGACTCCTGATAGACAGCTCAGCCTCGATGTACGACAAACGCGAGGCCGTGGAAAAGGCCTCACTCGATCTGGTCCGTCTTTCCAATCCAAAAGACGAAGAGTTCCTGGTCGATTTCAGTTCCAAGGCGTATATCGATCAGGACTTTACATCTTCGGTGGAGAAGCTCCAGCAGGGACTCCGCTATGTAAAATCCACAGGCGGAACGGCTGCTTACGATGCCGTGATGGCATCTGCCGACTATCTCTCGAAACACAGCCGTAACAGCAAGCAGGTTCTGGTGCTGATTACGGACGGCGAAGACAACGCCTCCAAGACGTCTATGATCGACATGATCCGGCGAGTACAAGGTCTCGAAGGACCAGTGATCTACTGTGTCGGTCTGCTCTTCGGTCCGGATACCGACAAATCTGAAGCCCGGCGAACAAGGGTATTGCTGGAGCAGATCGCCAACCAAACAGGTGGAGTCGCTTTCTTCCCCAAATCCTTGAAGGAAGTCGACACAATCGCATCGATTGTCGCGGAAGATATTCGGACCCAATACACCATCGGCTACCGATCCACCAATCCACCCAGCAACGGCGGGTATCGCGCGGTACATGTGGATGCCTTTGGCGCCAACGACGAGAAGCTAAACGTGAGGACCAGAAACGGATACCGTCCCGCGACACCTGCGCCCAGCGCGCCAGGTGCGGCCCTCAAGTAGGAATCAGTGCTGTGCAGCATGGCCCACCCCGATCCGCGCAGGGGCGGCATTAACTTCTGGCGTCGAGTGCGTCTTACTTGATGCATCTCTGAAGCTAGACCGTGTTCCTGCTTCAATCCCCCCAGCCGCAGTCCTGATCAAACGAAGCATCCTGCCAGTCGCTGGTGCAACAATCACTGCGCCACGAACAACGTCATAGCCAAGTTGTAACTCTCCTCAGCGCCTGCCAACCCCGCACTCCACCGTGGCCGCAGACATTGACGACACCCATCCAGCGGCAACGGCTCCCCTTACTTCTCTGACCCGACGACACATACTTGCGCCGAGATTTTCCTGCATCGCCCAAATAAATCGGGCCAATCTCCGCGCGAGGAGATTGACCCGATATAACTTCCCGTCTCAACTATGGAAGGCGATATGCCTTCAACAGTTAATTCGAGATATTCCCTTCTAACCCGGTTACATCGAAGTCGGGGTGCAGGTGCTATACCCCAGGATCTGGTCAGTAACAGGAACCGGAGGAGTGGGCGGTGCGGCCCACGGGATACCTGTGAAGTCGAAGAACTCCAGCAGATTGGGTTGTGCGGCATCCCGTGAAGTCAAGTGAGCAGAGGGGCCAATAAAGCGGTTCTCAACAAACTTGATGATGGCCGTATGATCCATCGGCGTATGCGAAACGTAGTGACGCCGCGTGAAAGGAGAAATAATCATGTTAGGCAAGCGGAACCCGAGTTGCGCGGCAAATCCTTTTTGTGCAGCCGCATCGCTGGGATTAGCTCCAGGAACATTGCTGTTGAGATCGCAATGCAAGGTCGCCACTCCACCAACGGGTTGGCATGGATTGTAACTGTCGGCATTGACCGCGATCTGGGAGATGTCCGGGATGGACCCCAGAGACGCATCGGTATTTATGTTTGAGAAGCCTGGGACCGGCGGTACGTGGTCGTAAGGTCCGCCCCCCTCATCGTAACTCATAAAGAAGACCGAACTACTCCACGCTGGGCTCGCCATCAGTGAATTCACCAGATGTGCTACCTGCGCCTGACCAGTCAAAATCGACTGACCGGACCCCGGATGCTCATCGTTATTGCCATCACCGGATTCAATAAACGAGAAACTAGGCAAGGTATTATTCGTTAGATCCGTAAAGTAGGTCGATAGTGGGGCAATGTGGTTGGGATCGATACAGAACGAATTTGTTGAATCGCCAACAATACTCGAAGGTTGCGTAGTACCGGTGCAGGCTGCACCGCCACTGTTCCCATATAAATACCTGTAAGAGTAGGCTAGTGACGCGAAGTCGGTTGCAGGATAAGGAGATCCGGCACAAGGTGCGCCAACCAGGCAATTACCCTGAGTAGCCGTGTAGTAGATCTTCCACGATACCGAAGACTGATCAAGCTCCTGGAAGATCGTGGGTAGGCTCAGTTGCGGTAAGTGATCCTGGCTTCCAGGGTCAAAGACCAGTCCTTGCGTTGTACCACCCGTGAAAGTCGCAATACGGTTGCTGATGCTCTTGCCCGATACTGGCGAGAACCAGCGATCCGACACGGCAAACTGCGAAGCCATGTAGTAGTAGTAATTCAGGAAGCCCTCGTCGTAGTACCCCATGGCACGTTTGCCAACAATATCCGTAAAGTTTCCGGAACAGGTTCCAGAACCAAGGCAACTCTTCGCGAAACCCTCCGCAGTATGAACAAATCCGTCCATATTAATTCCGCGGCTTAGGCTGAAGTCATAACGGCTTACATCGCCGTAACTCTCAAGCCACGCAGAGCTCTCATCGTCGACACAGGTAGTCTTGAACTTGAATGGGGGGAAAGAAGCGCCTTCGTCGTCCTGATTCACGATGGTGGTCAACTTATCGTCGATCCCGTCCACACTGTAGATCTTTCCATCGTCGCCAACGTTCCAACCATTTACCTGCCGATACGGGTTTAGCATTCCGAAGTAATTGTCGAACGAATGATTCTCCTGCAGCATAAAGATCACATGACCGATCTGCTGCAAACTACTCTGCGGTAATACTGTGACTGTTACGCTGGCAGAAGTTTTCCCGAATTGTCCACTAGCCTGTGCGGTATAGATGGTCGTAGCCGCGGGGTTGACAGGTTGTGATCCCCCTGTGCCGGCTAAGGTATAAGTCGATCCGTCTGATCCGGTCAAGATGACCTGCGTTGCGTTGGAGGCACTCACGTTCAGCGTGGAAGTACCACCAGCAGTGATCGATAAAGGTGCGGCGACAAAAGAGACCGTTGGCGGAGTCGGAGACTGAACCGTGAATGCAACTGGAGTAGAAAGCGCTCCACCACAGTTGTCCCACTCGGTAACAACTGTATTCTCGGCACCAGGAGCCAAGGTAACTTGCGTGTTTAGCGTCGAGCCGTTTACGGAATAGATCAGGCTGTTGTTCACATAGACGCCCATCGCGGCTACACCTTTAGGGCAAGTCGTCGTTCCAGCTGTAGCGGTATAGCTGACAGGCGAAACCACAGTGCTGTTGTTGGCAGGCGAACTGACGACAACGCCGTTCTGTGTGGACCCACCCGGTATGGTGATGACAGTAGGGGTAGCCGTAGATCCTCCGCAGCCATCCCACTCTTGAACTACGGTGTAATAGCTTCCGGGACTCAACGTCAATTTCGTATTGAGACTGCCGCCCTGTACTGAATAGGCGAGGCTATTGTTCACATAAATTCCCATTGCGGCCACGCCGGCAGTACAACTACCACTACTCGCCGTCGCAATATAGTTCACCGGGGAGGTTACGGTACTACTGTTGGCCGGAGAATTGATCGTGACACCAGCGGGTGTCGTCGACACTGCACCCGGAATTGTAATCGTCGTTGGAGTCGCGGTTGACCCGCCGCAGCCATCCCATTCCTGCACCACAGTGTAGTAAGTTCCAGGGGCCAATGTCACATTCGTGTTAAGACTGCTGGCCTGGACCTGATACACAAGAGTGTTGCTAACGTAAATCCCCATCGCGGACACACCCTGAGTACAGGTTGTGCTGCCGCTTGCTACATAATGCACCGGAGAGGAAACTGTTACACCATTCGCAGGACTGCTTACAACAACGCTCGCAGAGGCTGGCACAGCGGCAAGCAGCATAAGCATTTCGATTGGGATTGACGACAAACTCTTCATGGGTGGCCTTTTGAAATATAGGTTCAAAACTACGTTTGACGCTCAGGACGAGCCGAGAAACAGCATCCAAGAATGCATGATGCGGCTGCGGGCGATGGCGCCAAATCGGGCTTTGCTGATGGTGTGATGCAGAGATTGACAAATACATCGCCTGTCCCCCCATACATTGATCGAAGATGTGACGCGCTTCTGAATGGCGCGACCACAACGGGGTGCGGATAACCGCTGACAGTGCTGCTCATGTCGCTATACGCCTTCACCGCTATGTGAACCAAAATGCGGCGCTTGCAGTATTTCCTAATGCCCGCAACCTTCTGGCCGCAGTCTGCAAGCTGAAATGATCCAGTACCGCCGTTCAAATGAATCCCGTAAGCATTCGGTCAGATCGACAGACCGCTTCACCATTTACCCTTAACATCATGTCCCTAGTCATAGCCGCCATCCGCACCGGCCACGACCCCGTCGGCAGGCTTCCCGAGGCCGCCTTCCATCGCACCCTTGAGCAGCAGATCAACTGCCCCAAGTGCGACGCCACCTACAACCTCGTTCTCGACTACAACCAGTCCATCGGCAGATTCTTCGAAGAGGAATCCCGTCGCCCCATCATGATGCTTCGCAAAGCCATCATGCTCGGCCATTCCAATAACCACCGCGTCGTCCACTTTGAAACGGCCGGCGTCGTTGTAACCAGCTTCACCGTGCCGCCAAAAGTTGAGCCCGCAGTGAATGGCTCAACCCAAACGGTCAAACCAAAGTAACGTTCCTACTCTGGTTCATTTTTTTCCCAGAGCGGACCTTCACAGCCCGCATCCCATAGGCTGGAGTGCAGCACATGGCAAAGAAGAAACAAAAGAAGTTACGTATCGGCGTCCTCTTCGGCGGACGCTCCGGCGAGCATGAAGTTTCGCTGCTCTCCGCCGCGTCGATCCTCAAGGCGATCGATCGCAAAAAATACGACATCGTCTCCATCGGCATATCCAAGCAGGGCCAGTGGTTGATGGATGGTGATGCCAAGCGTCTGCTTCTGGGTGACGCCGCCCCGAGCAGTCCTGTTTGCGAGGACGACCCCGAGTTCGCCATCTCTGCAGCCGTTTTGCGCTCCGGCGAGGAGCTGCAAATTCCCGCGCCACCGGCCTCCCTGCCCCAAACCGTCGATCTGCAAAGCAGCACCGAGCTTGCCGAGCCCAGGAGTTCCTTCGCCAACGCCCTCGACGTCGTCTTCCCTGTCCTGCACGGAACCTTCGGCGAAGACGGCACCATCCAGGGTCTGCTTGAACTCGCAGACATAGCTTACGTCGGCTCCGGAGTGCTCGGCTCGGCCGTCGCCATGGATAAAGACGCGATGAAGCGCATCTTCGCCGCTGCCGCCCTGCCGCAAACGCCGTACTGCACCATCCTGCGTTCAGACTGGCGCGCCGACTCGACACGTTGCCGTAAACAGCTCGAAAGATCCCTCGCCTACCCGTTCTTCGTCAAACCTGCCAACCTCGGGTCGTCCGTCGGCATCTCGAAGGTCCACAACCGCTCAGAACTAGCAGCGGCGATGGACCTTGCCGCCAGGTTCGACCGCAAGATCGTGGTCGAAGAAGGCGTGGGCGGCCCCGGCGTGAAACCTCGCGAGCTCGAAGTCGCCGTCCTCGGCAACGACCACCCCGAGGCCTCTGTCGTCGGCGAGATCGTCCCCGCCAAGGAGTTTTACGACTACGAGGCCAAATATCAGCTCTCAGGACCGGACGAAAGCCGCGCCATCATCCCGGCCAAACTTACGACTGCGCAGCAGAAGCACATCCGCTCGATGGCCATAGCGGCCTTCAAGGCGTGCGACTGCGCCGGCCTCGCCCGAGTCGACTTCCTGATGGCTCCAACCACGAAGGCGAATCCAAAGCCGCAGATTATGTTGAATGAAATCAACACCATGCCGGGGTTTACCTCGATTTCGATGTACCCGAAACTCTGGCAGGCATCCGGGGTTTCGTACAAAAAGCTGATCGACCGACTGATTGAGTTGGCGGTAGCCCGCAAAGCGGAAAAGCAAGAAACAGCGTTCCTCCTCAAGTAGCAGGCGAAGGTGCGGGGTCCACTCCCCGCAAACGACCTGCGGAAGCGCGATGGCGGAACCGTACTATCCTTCCGGCCCATCTTCCGGATCGAAAGTGGTACAGAAAAACAGACTTCGGGCCCCATAGAATTCAATCGCATAGGCAAAAGACGGGAGCGGCTAGCATCGGATAAGCCTGCAGCCCGCGCCAGAGGGATCAACAATTGGACCACTCTCTGCTCCCAGAGATTTTCGCTCTGTCTGTATTCATCGTGGGCTTCCGCCCACTGGCTAGTCGCGTCGGTGCACATTCCAATCTCTGGTTTCTAGGCTGGACGCTCCTCGCCGCGTGTCTCATCGCCAATCTCTTTGGCGCCGCCCACTTTCGCCCTACCAGCATGCTGGCAGAATGGCTGCTGGACGGCGTAGGCCTCGTCTTTATCCTTGCGGCCGCCAACGTCCCCAAGCGGCGCATCAGCAACAAGCTGATGGTCGCCATATCGCTCCCATTTCTCCTGACTACAGCGATCGATACCTATCAGATCCACCGGCTGATCGCCGGCCTCGCAGACTGCGCCCTCTTCGTGCTGCCTGGCATCTTTCTTTGGTTGCGGCCGCGTCAGCGCACTTTGCCCATGGTCTACGTGTGTATGGGTCTGGCCGTCCTTGGCATGCTGATGATCCCTGGCATCCTCTACGCTACCCATCTCGCCGACCGGACGGCGCTCGCGGTCATCTTCCTGGTTGCCGCCTACCTCTACTTCATCTCGGCCCCGCGCAACACCCGCGGCGTCTTCGCGGCCACAGTTGGATTTGCCGCGTGGGGAATCAGCTATCCCTTCGCTATTGTTTGGGCCCACCTGTTTCCAGCCGTCAAGCTAGACCGCACGATTCTTGACCTGCCGATCTACTTTGCCGTCGTCGGGATTATGCTGACCCTGCTGGAAGAGCACGTCGAGCAAACCGAGCGTCTGGCCATGCACGACCCGCTGACAGACCTGCCCAATCGCCGCATGTTCGAAGCCCGCCTGATCGCCACCATGGAGGAGGCCCGCATCAATCGCACCACGGTCGCCTGCCTCGTCATCGACGTCGATAATTTCAAGATGATCAACGACACCTTGGGCCACAGCGCCGGCGACCAACTTCTCCGTGCACTAGCCGTCCGCCTCTCCTGGCACATGACGCCCCGCGACATCCTGGCCCGCACCGGTGGCGACGAGTTCACCGCCCTCCTCGCCGGCGTCAGCGACGAGCATCATCTGCGCTTCATCGCCGG
>Ga0075019_10002539_pt1 | contig 10409 bp, 7 predicted proteins | sample ColStrG_CSR_2013_FD_71473 | JGI IMG/M metagenome (GOLD analysis project Ga0075019, IMG submission 71473) | Freshwater sediment microbial communities in response to fracking from Pennsylvania, USA - Cold Stream Run_MetaG_CSR_2013 | ecosystem: Environmental > Aquatic > Freshwater > Creek >...
CTGCTGAAACCGTTTCCTAAGGCTGTCCGATCTGATATTTTGGCGGGAAGCTGGTCGCCTCCACATTCCAACGGTAGCGGTTATGACCGCGATGCAGCGCAGTCGGCGCTGAAACTGCTCAGTGAGGCCGGATATCATCTTCAAGACGGTCAGTTGATGACGCCAAATGGCGAGCCACTGACTTTCGAGATCATGGTTGAAAGTCGACAAAAAGAGCGTTTAGCGCTTGTTTACGCTGAGAACTTGCGGCGCATCGGCGTCTCGATGCGCGTTCATTACGTGGACGAAGTGCAATATCAGCGACGGCGGCAGAAATTCGATTTCGATATGATGATCGGCTCCTGGACTGCCACGCCCTCCCCGGGCAACGAGCAACGCGGGCGCTGGAGCTCAAATGCCGCGCGGCAGGAGGGCAGTTTCAACCTCACCGGCGCAGCATCACCCGCGATAGACGCGCTGATCGAGGATATTGTCAACGCGAGGAACGACGACGACTTTATCGACGCTGTGCGCGCCTACGACAGGGTATTGCTGTCCGGATTTTACATCGTGCCATTATATTACAAGCCGAACCAATGGTTTGCCTATTCCTCACGCATTGCCAAACCGGATTATGTGCCAATGTTCGGCATATCGCCGGATCCTTTGCAATCCCTCGCCACTTGGTGGAGCACGAAGCCATGAACATCACGGTTGATATTGTTTCGGATGTGGTTTGTCCGTGGTGCTATGTCGGCAAACGGCATATGGAAGCCGCGCTGGCGCAGCGACCTGATTTGACAGCCGAATTGCGCTTCAGGCCATTTCAGCTTGACCCCACCGTGCCGGCTGGCGGGCTTGATCGCACGCAATACATGGTGAAAAAATTCGGCTCGCTTGAGCGTATTAACGAGGCACATAAACGGCTGGAGGACATTGGCGCAAAGGTCGGGATTGCGTTCGCCTTTGACAAGATAAAGCGTGCGCCCAACACATTGGATTCTCATCGCATCATTCGCTGGGCTTATGAGGTGGGCACGCAAGCCGCGGTGAAGGAGCGCTTGATGTCGCTGTATTTCGAGCATGGTGCCGATATTGGCGACCGGACCATGCTTTTGGACATTGCGGGTCAACATGGGCTGGACGTGACTATTGTGGCGGAATTATTGGCCAGCGATGCTGATATTGACGCTGTGCAGGCCGAAATCCGCCAGGTGCAAGAGCTTGGGATAAATGGCGTGCCGTTTTTCATTCTGGCGGGCCAATTGGGCATGTCGGGTGCCCAACCGGTTGAGGTGATGCTGCAAGCTATTAATCAGGCTGGCAAGACTACCGCCTAAGCGCCTTTTTTCTGCGCCAATCCGACCAGCGCCCGCAATATCAGACGCGTACCTTCAAGCCGTTGATCGGCCTCGTCAAAGTCACGGATGAACACAATCCGCATGTCGGGGCGCACCTTGGCCGACACGCCTTGTTGGCCAATATAGCGCACAAGTCCAGCCGGATTGGCGAAAGAATTGGCCCGGAACGAAATGATGACGCCCTTAGGGCCGGCGTCAACCTTTTCGATATTTGCTCTTCTGCACAGCGACTTGATCGAGATAAGTTTCAGTAATTGTTGAACTTCCGGCGGCATCGGGCCGAACCGGTCAATAAATTCGGCTCCGATGGTCTCCAATTCTTCATCAGAATCGATGGCTGAAAGACGACGGTAAAGACTCAGGCGTAAGGTGAGGTCTTGAACATAATCCTCTGGAATCGTTACTGGAATACCAATAGTTATGGCGGGCGACCACGTTTCCTCGACCGGCTCCTGAACTCCGGCCTTCAATGCCGCCACGGCATCCTCCAGCATTTGCTGGTATAGCTCGAAGCCAACTTCCTTGATATGGCCGGATTGTTCGTCGCCGAGCAAATTGCCCGCGCCGCGAATATCAAGGTCGTGTGTGGCAAGCTGGAAGCCTGCGCCCAGTGTGTCTAGCGATTGCAGCACCTTGAGGCGCTTTTCTGCCTGCGCCGTGAGGCGCTTTTCCGGCAAAGTGAACAAAGCGTAGGCGCGCGTTTTTGACCGGCCGACGCGGCCTCGTAACTGATACAACTGGCCGAGGCCAAACATATCGGCGCGATGGACAATCAACGTATTGGCGCGCGGAATGTCGAGGCCGGATTCGATAATGGTCGTTGAAAGCAGAATGTCATATTGGCCCTCGTAGAAGGCCGACATTTTATCTTCAAGTTCGGTCGGCGACATTTGCCCGTGCGCCACGACGAATTTGGCTTCCGGCACGTTTTTACGCAAGAAAGCGGCGGCCTCGTCGAGATCATCAATGCGCGGGCAGACATAGAAACTCTGACCACCGCGATAACGCTCGCGCAGCAGGGCCTCACGCACGATCAGCGTGTCAAAAGGAGTCACGAAGCTGCGGACGGCCATGCGATCCACCGGAGGCGTCGCAATGATCGAGAGTTCGCGCACGCCGGTCAAGGCCAGTTGCAAAGTGCGCGGAATAGGCGTGGCGGAAAGCGTCAACACATGCACTTCGGCGCGCATGTCTTTGAGGCGTTCCTTATGGCTCACACCAAAATGCTGTTCCTCATCAACAATGACCAGACCAAGGTCTTTAAAACTAATGCTTTTACCGAGCAGGGCGTGAGTGCCCACCACGATATCTACCTGACCGTCGGCGATGCCCGCTTTTGTTGCTCTGAGTTCGGCGGCACTCACCATACGCGAGGCTTGCGCCACACGGATGGGCAGCCCGGAGAATCTTTCGCTGAAATTCTTGAAATGCTGACGCGCCAGCAAGGTGGTGGGCACAATTACCGCAACTTGTTTGCCATTTATTGCTGCGGCAAAAGCGGCGCGCAGCGCGACCTCGGTTTTGCCGAATCCCACGTCGCCGCAAATCAGCCGATCCATTGGACGCCCGACCGCCATATCGTAGAGCACCGCATCAATAGCACCTTGCTGATCTTCGGTTTCGTCATAGGCAAATTTGGCGCAAAACTCGTCGTAGGCGCCTTCGGGCGGAATCAGGCGCGGAGCCTGTTTAAGCATGCGCTCGGCAGCAATCTTGATCAGCCCATGCGCGATTTCGCGGATGCGCTTTTTCATCCGCGCTTTGCGGGTTTGCCAGCCTGTAGTGCCTAAGCGGTCAAGCTGGGCTTCGGCATCTTCATTGCCGTAGCGCGACAGCAGTTCGAGATTTTCGACCGGCAGGAACAGTTTGGTCTCAGCGGCGTAATGAATTTCGAGACAATCATGCGGCACACCGCCCGCCTCGATATTCCGCAATCCGACAAACCGACCGATGCCATGATCAACATGGACCACCAGATCACCGGCTGATAGCGACGCCACTTCTTTGAGGAAATTGGCCGGACGCTTTTGTTTTTTGCGCTGGCGGACCAGCCGGTCGCCAAGAATATCCTGTTCGCCGATCAGGATAAGTTCCTCGGTCTCAAAGCCCGCCTCGACCCCCAATACGGCAAGTGAGGTTTCGTTGCGCGGATAAGTAAAAGCATGCGCCAATGTCGAGATCGGATTGATCTTTTTCAGTCCGTGATCGGCCAGCACTGTGCCAAGGCGCTCGCGTGAACCATCCGACCAGCCTGCGACAATGACCCGCTTGCCCGCCTGCTGGCAGGCACCGATGTGCCGGATCGCGGCTTCAAAGACATTGGCTTCGGGATTGTTGCGCTCAGCCGCGAAAGAATGTCCAACGCGCGCGCCGCAATCAACAAAATGGCCCTGTGCCTCCATTGCTTGCATATTCTCGACAATGGAGAGCTTGGCCGTATCGAGTTCCGGACGCGCATAGGATAGCACCCGAGCCGCCGAGGCGATCTGCAACCTGTCCCGCCACTCCGGCGGCGACAGGTAGAGGCGACCAGGCGGAAGCGGCTTATAAGTCGTGCCTGGATCGGATTCCAACTGCTTATGGCGATTGTCGTAATGATCCTGAATCGTTACCAGACGTTCGGTCGCAATCTCTTCAACATGGTTGTCGAGAATGAAGGGTGACGACCCCACAAAGTCGAACAGACTGTCCAGCCGCTCGTGGAACAGCGGCAACCAATGTTCCACACCCGGATACCGGCGTCCTTCCGACACCGCCTCATAAAGTTGATCACCCCGGGTAACCCCGCCAAAGGTAGTGAGATAGGCTTGGCGGAAGCGGCGCATTGACTCGCTGGTCAGTTGCACCTCGCTCATTGGGACGAGATCGAGACTGGCGATTTGATTGGTCGAGCGCTGAGTCTCTATATCAAAGGCGCGGATAACCTCAAGCGTATCGCCGAAAAAATCCAGGCGAACCGGCTGCGGCATTCCTGCCGGAAACAGATCAAGAATGCCCCCGCGCACAGCATATTCGCCAGGCTCGCTCACGGTGCTGGCCCGTTGAAAGCCGTTGGTTTCTAGCCAGTTGACGAGCGCATCCAAATCAACTGCATTGCCGGCTGCCGCTGAAAAACTCTCGCGGGAAACCCAGCCTAGTGGCGGCACGCGTTGCAAAAGGGCGTTGATGGTGGTGGAGAGAATGCGCGGGCGCTCAACGGACGAGCGCGTGCGGGCAAGGCGCGACAGCACCGTCATCCGTTTGGCCGCGACAGCCACATTCGGCGAAACCCGATCATAGGGCTGGCAGTCCCAAGCGGGAAATTCCAGCACCTCGATCTGGGGGTTGGCAAAATTCACAGCTTCGATAAAGCTCTGGGCGCGCTGACTGTCACGCGCCACATGCACAAGCACAACAGGGCGGTTCTCGGCTTTTGCCGCCAGTTTTTTAACCAGATCAGCTACGACAAAGGCATCGTAACCTTCCGGCAGACTCGAAAGGGTGAGAGAGCCGCCCTGTTGCAATATTTGAGCGGCGCGCGTTATGGCAGACATGTAAATTTCCGGATTGGCCTAGACGTTGATCGGCCCAAGGTGCGTGTGGAAGGTTTTTACGGCGCGATAGACCGACGTATCAAAATGATCCGGCACGCTCGCCTCTCCGGTCAGCCACATGAAAATGTCGCGATCCTGTTCTTCCATCAAAACTTCGAGTGCATCGAGGTCAGATTCACTGAGTGTAGTGATGTTTTCGTCGACGAATTTGCCGAAGATCAGATCCATTTCACGCATGCCGCGATGCCAGGCGCGATACTGCACCTTGCGACGTCTTGTATCGAGCGGATGAGGAACGGATTGAGACATATGGTGGCCACCTTGCTGTGAGATAAGGCGCTTATAACCTGCTTCGCACAAACTGTCAGGGCCACTTGCGCGAATAGGCGTTTATAAGCCAAAAAGACGTTATGCGCCCGCCCATCCTTAATCCACTTTTTTCCGAGGTTAATTCGCTGCCCGGCATTGGCCCGAAGCTGGCACCGCTGTTCGACCGTTTGTTAAGCGGGGCTCACCGCCCGGCGCGGCTGGTGGATTTGCTGTTCCACCTGCCCTACTCCTGTGTTGATCGCCGTTCCCGCCCCAAAATTGCAGAGGCGTTGCCCGATCAGGTGGTCACACTCGAGGTTGTGGCCACAGAGCACCGGCCACCCGCCACGAAATATGGCAAGGGCCCTTATCGTGTGATTGTTGAAGATGACACCGGCGATGTGATGCTGGTGTTCTTCATGAACAACCCGGCATGGATCGAAAAAGCGCTGCCGATTGGTCAGACGCGTTGGGTTTCCGGCAAGCTCGAACTCTGGGACGGATATTTGCAGATGGTGCATCCCGACCGCATACTTGACGCGGCGGGCCTGGCAAAACTGCCACCGATTGAGGCTGTTTACGGACTGACCGATGGGCTTTATCCACGCGTCTTGAGTAAGGCTGTGGATTCGGCGCTGCAAAGATTGCCAAAAATGACGGAATGGCTTGATCCGGCGATGTTGGCGCAACGGCAGTGGCCGGGGTTTTCGCAGGCGCTAGAGAGCATTCACCATCCGCAATCGCCGGAAAATATCGACCCGGTGTCGCCCGCCGTTTCCCGGCTAGCCTATGACGAATTGCTGGCCAGCCAATTGGCGCTGCGGCTGGTGCGCGGCCGGACTCAACGGGTCAAGGGCCGTGCCATTCAAGCCAATGGCGAGATGAGTCAAAAAATTCTGCAGGCCCTGCCCTATCAACTTACCGAGGCGCAGCGGATTGCAGTGGCGGAAATTCATCGAGACCTGTCACGGCCAGAACGGATGTTGCGGCTGCTGCAAGGCGATGTCGGCTCTGGCAAGACCATTGTAGCCCTACTTGCGATGGTGGCTGTGGTGGAAAGCGGTCACCAAGCTGTGTTGATGGCACCGACCGAAATTTTGGCTCGGCAACATTTTGCGAGGCTGGGCCCGCTCGCTGAAGTGGCTGGCATTTCGATGACCATGCTTACCGGTCGTGATAAAGGCGTGGAGCGTGTGGGCAAACTGAAGGCATTGGCGAGAGGAACGGCTCAAATCATTATCGGCACACACGCCTTGTTTCAGGACAGCGTGAATTTTGCCGATCTGGCTTTGGTTGTGGTGGATGAGCAGCACCGTTTTGGTGTGCATCAACGGCTGGCCCTGAGTGAAAAGGGCGAAGCCGTCGACATATTGGTGATGACGGCGACGCCCATTCCACGCACGCTGGCACTGACATTTTTTGGTGATATGGAAGTGTCCAATTTGCGCGAAAAGCCAGCGGGGCGGCAACCCATTCTGACGCGGGCCATGCCATTGGAGCGTTTGGATGAAGTGGTTTCCAGCCTGCGCCGGGCGCTTGACGGCGGCGCGCGCATCTATTGGGTTTGTCCGCTGGTCAGCGAAAGCGAGACACTTGACGTGGCGGCGGCGGAATATCGGTTTGCCGCATTGCAAGGGCGCTTCGGCAAGATCGTTGCGCTGGTGCACGGCAAAATGCCGCCGCGCGCCAAGGACGAGGCAATGGCCGCCTTTCAACGGGGGGACGCGAGAATTTTGGTGGCGACAACGGTGATCGAAGTTGGTGTTGATGTGCCGGAAGCGACGATCATGGTAATCGAACATGCCGAGCGCTTTGGCCTCGCTCAATTGCATCAATTGCGCGGGCGGGTTGGGCGCGGCAGTGGCCAGTCAACCTGTCTGCTGCTCTACAAAGCGCCTTTAGGCGAAACCGCCACAGCGCGCCTTGATATTTTGCGGCAGAGCGAAGACGGATTCAGGATCGCCGAAGAAGATCTAAAACTGCGCGGCGAAGGTGAATTACTTGGAACTCGTCAATCGGGCACACCGGGATTCCGGCTTGCACGTCTCGATGTTCACGCGGATTTGTTGCAAATGGCGCGCGACGATGCGGCGCTTTGCTTAACCCGCGACCCTGAACTGGCCAGTCCGCGCGGGCAATCCCTGCGTAACCTCTTGTATATTTTCGAGCGTGAAGAAGCCCTTCGCCTTCTGCGCGCTGGCTAGCGGATTTTTCGCGCGGCCCGCCAAATCGCCCATTGTTTGCGCCATTGTGGCACTTCGATGCGGTGCCGGCCGCAAAAATCGTTTCTTTCCATACCACTCAAATTGAGCGGGACAGTGGCCAATGGCAAAAACGCCAGTTGAATTTCTCGTGGCAGCAATTTGACAGCTTTTTGCGCTTCTTGCAGATGGTGGTCGGCCGTCATTCGCATTTCGCGCAAAACGGAAATTGACTCGGCGCGGCCGAGTTGATCACGCGTCAGTCCTGAGCCTGCCAGCTCCGCCAGAGGGATATAGCATTGCCCGCGTTGGGAGTGCAGCGGCAGAGCCAGCATCAGTCCCGTCATCGCATAGGCGACCCCGGCGTGGCCTGCCGCCTCTGCGGTGGTGTTCAGAGGCGCGCCCAGAATCGCGGCAACCAGTTGAAACAGGACCGAACATGTCTCGCCGCAATAGCCCTCAAGATCGTTTTGTGTGGGCATTGCATCGTCATAGAGATCGAACACGCGGGCATCGACCAAATTGATCAATGCGGCCCGTGGCAAAGCAAATGTCTCAACAGTGTCCAGCAGCGCGGCGGCTATTGGGTGGGCCTGCGCCTCGCCCGTGCGCTCACCGGCCAGCACGTCCCGCCACCATTGTAGGCGGATTTCTCCGCTCAAAGGTTCGCGCACAATTTCGCGAATTCGGGCGATTTCGACATTGAAGGCATAGAGCGCCGCAATACGGGCGCGGCTGGCGTCGGGCAAGAATAGACCAGCCAGCCAGCGATCACGGTCTTGCGCGCGAAACAGCGCGTCACAGGCAACATAGGCGGCGGCGAGATCGGCCATTAGTCCACCGCGATCAGGGCAACGGCCACTTTCCGGTTTTCGCCAACAAGAATGTTGTAGGTCCGCGCGGCGGCACCGGTCTGCATAAGTTCAAGGCGAATACCGGCTTCCCGCAGACGGGATTTTAACAGCTCGGAAACAACACCCATTTCAGTGCCGGTGCCGATCAGCAGAAGTTCGACCTGGCCCTTGGGTTCTGCAAACAGCAGTTTGAGACTCGGAGGAGTAACCCCCGCCAGGCTCACAGCAGGCCAGGCCGAGACACCCGACGGCAGCAACAAGATCGAGCCTTTGTGAGACATGTCGGCAAAACGAAAACCACCGCCGCCATAGGCGTCAATCAAATGACGGCCTGGAACATAGCCGTCATATTTGGTCGGGAGGCTCAAGCCGGTGCCTTTGAAGCCCTGGCTTCCGTACCAAAAGCATCGGTGCGAACGCCCAGATAAATCAGAATCGGGGTGCAGATGAAGATAGACGAATAGGTGCCTACAAAGATGCCCCACATCATCGCCAGCGAGAACGAGCGGATGACTTCGCCGCCAAACAGCACCAGCGCCAGCAGCGCGAGAAACACCGTTGTGGCGGTCATGATCGTGCGCGGCAAAACTGCATTGATCGAGAGATCAATCATGTCGGCGATGCCCATCTTCTTGTATTTACGCATCATTTCACGAATACGGTCGAGCACGACCACCGCTTCATTGAGCGAATAGCCGACAATGGTCAAAATGGCGGCAATCGAAGTTGTGTTGAATTCAAGCTGTGTCACCGAGAAAAAGCCTACTGTGAGCAACAGATCGTGCATCGTGGCGATAACGGCACCGACAGCAAATTGCCACTCAAACCGGAACCAGAGATACATCAGAACCGCGAGGATCGAAATGACCACCCCCAGCGTGCCGGACTGCACCAGTTCTCCAGACACGCGCGGGCCGACTGTTTCTACGCGGCGGAAATCATAACCGTCCCCCACAGCGGCTTTGAGCTTACTGACGGTCGATTGTAAGGCCTGATCGCCACCGGCCAAGGCACCAAGGCGCATGGAGACGTCGCCTTCCGTGCCAAAGCCTTGAACTTCGATGGCACCGATGTTGAGCTTTTCACCCAAACCGCGCAGGAGGCTGAGGTCTGCTTGGCCGGACTTGGCACGCATTTCAATCAGAATGCCGCCGGAAAAGTCGATGCCGAAATTCATGCCGACGCCGAGGAACATCACAATCGACAGAATAGAGAGGATGGCCGAAAACGGATAGGAAAAGCGCCGGAAGCGCATAAACCCGAATTTCGTATTCTCTGGAGCGAGGCGAAGCAGCTTCATAGCGGACCTTAAATCGGCAATTTGGTGGGACGACGATATCTAAACCAGAGCGCAATCATCATGCGCGTCATGGTCACGGCCGTTATAATCGAGGTCAGGATGCCGAGTCCCAGCGACACCGCAAAGCCGCGAACCGATCCGGAGCCAAACAGGTAGAGTATGAGCGCGGCGACAAACATTGTCACATTGGAATCGACGATAGTGCCAAAAGCGCGGGTGAAACCGGCATCCAGTGAGGCTATGATCGAACGTCCGGCGTGATTTTCTTCGCGGATACGCTCGTAAATCAGCACGTTGGCGTCAACCGCCATGCCGATGGTCAGAACGATACCGGCGATGCCGGGCAAGGTGAGCGTCGCGCCCAACAATACCATCGACGCGAAGATCAGCAAAATATGCACGGCAAGCGCAACATTGGCAAAAACACCGAAAGTGCCATATGTGATGAGCATATAAGACAAAACCAGCGCTGCACCGACATAGGCTGCCCGTTTGCCCGCATCAATCGAGTCCTGTCCAAGGCCCGGACCAACAGTGCGCTCTTCGGCGATCGTCAGTTTGGCCGGAAGAGCGCCAGCGCGCAGCAAAACCGCGAGGTTGTTGGCGGTTTCGATGGTGTAATTGCCGGTGATCTGGCCTTTGCCGCCCGGAATCGGACTTTGAATGACCGGATCAGAAATGACTTTATTGTCAAGAACGATTGCGAACTGGCGGCCAATATTTTCTGCTGTGGCCTGCCCGAAACGTTGGCCGCCACGAATGTTGAAGGTGAAGTTAATGTCGGGGCGTCCAGAATTCGTGTCAACACCCGCTTGCGCGTCGGTCAAGTCCTCGCCTTGGACAATGACGCGTTTTTCGATGGGGATAAGGCC
>Ga0075019_10002544_pt1 | contig 10401 bp, 6 predicted proteins | sample ColStrG_CSR_2013_FD_71473 | JGI IMG/M metagenome (GOLD analysis project Ga0075019, IMG submission 71473) | Freshwater sediment microbial communities in response to fracking from Pennsylvania, USA - Cold Stream Run_MetaG_CSR_2013 | ecosystem: Environmental > Aquatic > Freshwater > Creek >...
GGTGAGTGTATCGGTTGGTCCGGCGCTCGACCGACGTCATACGGGTCTGACCGAAGACGAGGAACTTAGGAAGCAAGCCGAATATTACCTGGCTAACTACGTCTGGATGGCGGAGAAACCGGGGATAGGAAGCAGCTTCACCAGCGCGACCCTCGACGGATATCCCGGGCTGATTACTGATTTCAGCGCCACGCAGCGAGACTTGGCCAACATTCACGGAGTGCTCGGCCTGATGCTCACGCCGTGGGCTAAGACCGTGCCGGTGAGCTGCAGTTCAGACCACCCCTCGGCGGAGTTGCAGGCACTATGCGAAAAGGTGATCACTTCGGTGAGCTTGCGGCGGTAGGAAACGAGCAGCCCCTTTTCACAAAAATGGGGTATGTTCCGTCTGTCCCCAGTTTCTGTCCCCAGTTTCTCGTCCCCAGTTTCTCAGGTTTCCCTAGGTTTCCAGGTTTCCCCCCCAGGTTTCCCCATGGCTTTGCTGGGCTAGGGTTGCCGTGCCCGGTGGAGGGTGGCTGACCGGCGCGTTGATTCCTGGGACGCAGGCCGCGCGATAGAGCATGACGACGAAGCCGTCGTGAGGCAGTAGCCGGAGCCCGCTAGCCCGCGCGCTTCACCTTCGCCCCACCTAGCCCGCTGCGCCGCCGCAATCCGCTTCCTGCCTGCCGCTGAGATCATGCGCTGGTTTGCCTTTCACTGGAGACAGTCAGCCTTCCTTGACATGGCCGGAGCTGGCTATTTACTCACACGGCCCGGAGTGGAACAATCCTCGCATGAAACTCTGGCTGCTCGTTGTATTACTTTCCACCCCATTATTTGCCCAGATCATGACCAAGACCGAACATCAGGACTATATGAACAAATTCGCTGCTGCTGCAGCAAACTGGCGTGCGGAGGTCAATGCCATAGACGTTCAGGCGATGGACTTCAAGAGTTACAGCGAGGGAAAGACGGTCGAGAAGTCCAAAGACCAAATAATGGAAGAAATTAAACTCCTATCGAGATTCCTTGCCAAGAACCGCGCCAATCACCGATTGTCAACTGACATTTTGATTGAAGAATCTCTCGGAGACATTGCCGATTCAATGTGGGCGTTGTCTTCTAACATCAACATGTTTGCCAGCAATAATTCTGAAGAGTCTGTAAAACTCGCCGATCTGGCCTACGAGGCTGCTCACCTCCAGGGAGACTTTCGCAAGCACATTGACGCTTACGCTGACATGCTCGAAGACAAGGTGTTGTTGGAGTCGGCCCGTAAGGCTCTGAAAAAGTAAGAATGATCTCTTTTCAATGGCATGGCGCGCGGAATCGAGGATGGCTGTCAGGCGGACTACAGTAACTTATTCGTGACCGGTACGCCCAGGTTGTAGCCGTTATTGATAGTCTGCTGCCCCATCCGCAAGCCACACTCCAGCGCTTCGCTTTCAGTTAGAAACAACGCGCCAGACTCGAAATGTGTTACGTCCCTAACCTCCCCATATCTTTCAAGAGCGAAATGCACTGTGTAGCCGTTAAGGGATGGGATTGAATCGACCTGAATGATGTGACCGTGTTTATATTGCGTCCTTGTTCTGCTCATACCCTGTAGATGCAAATTGATGACATCAAGTCGCAGACCCGCAGGCCCTGTTGCCCTTCTAGGAATCGCTGTCACCCTCCTCCATTATCATCCGCGCCCACTGCACACTCGGGGGCTGGCCCACCCTTCCATCAAACCGACTGAGGCTGCCCCACCCTCTGCGAATTTCAGAGGGTGGGAGGCGATGCTCTCAAACTCTTGAGACTTTGACTCTATCCTTGGTGCGTCCAGTGCAACGCAAACGGATAGAAAACCTGCGCGATGCAGGCCGCATAGCTCCCACCCTCTGAAAACCGCAGAGGGTGGGGCAGCCTCTTTGAATTTAGGTCGAGAAAAGTCAAAAGCAAGGGTGGGCCAGCCCCCTGGCCTTGATCAACGGCGCTTTCGCCCAGAGCACCCCCAGCCAGGACGGGGGGCCGGCCCACCCTTCCATCAAACCAACTGAGGCTGCCCCACCCTCTGCGAATTTCAGAGGGTGGGAGACGATGCTTCTCAACCTCTTGCGATTTTGACTTTATCCTTGGCGCGTCCAGTGCAACGCAAACGGATAGAAAACCTGCGGGATGCAGGCCGCATAGCTCCCACCCTCTGAAAACCGCAGAGGGTGGGGCAGCCTCTTTTAGAATTTAGGTCGAGAGAAGGTCAAAAGCAAGGGTGGGCCAGCCCCCGAGGCCGAAGGGATGCCGGTGCTACTTAAAGCTAAAGGGCGGCCGGATCGGCCGCCCTGCCTTCCTCAAGAATCAAAGTTCGTCTACTTGTGCGTGCCACCGCCAGACGCGTGTCCTGCCGGGGCGCCCGCAGCGCTATGTCCCGCTGACGGAGCAGCCATGGAGCTGTGCTGCGGAGCGCTGTAACCGGACGTTCTACCCGAGCTGGCACCGAACTGAGGCGCCGAACGCACCACAGCGGATCCAGACTTCGCGACCTCGTGGTTCAAATGGCCAAGGTTTCCGAGCGAACCGCGCGGAATTCCCATGCCCGCTGATCCCGAGTGCACAGTCAGGCGTGACGGAGCCAGTGTTGAGATCGGGCCTCCCTTGCCTACGACGACCGTTTTCACACCGCCGGTAGGCGCGACCAGGGGATGCACCGTGACCAGGTTCGTAGCCGTATAGCGCGGCACGGTAAGCATGGTGTTCCATCCGCCGGGCTGCCACATCCAGCCGAAGCCGGGGACAAACATCCAGTTGCCGTAACGGTAGGGCAGCCATCCCCAGGGATAAGCTGACGCAAACATGTAGCCCATGCCGGGATAGAAACCCCACGCGCCGTCCATGAAGGGATCCCAGCCCGCGCCGGTGAAGTAGGGCTGCCACATCATTCCGTAGCCCGGGACGTTGTTGTAGGCGCCGTAGTAATTCAAATCGCTCAGACCGTATCCATAGGGCGAGGAACTGCTGTTGTTCCGCGCGTACTGGTCGTGGTAGGTGATGGCCTCTTTATCCCAGGCATCCAGTGCGGCGTTGGGAATGTTGTTGGCCAGCGTGTACTTATCGTTGTCCGTCGCATCGAAGGTCGCTGTTTTCTTCTTCGCAACCATGACCTTGCCGGCTGGACCTTCTACTTCGACATCGCCCTTGAAAACCGACAGGTTGGCGGCCTGGGTCGAGGTATCGACGCGGAAGTGTGCGGCGTGGTCGAGCGCGATTTTTTCGTTAGAAAAATTCAGGCTGAAATCGTCTTTGCCCAGCCAGTTGACATAGGCCATGCCCGCGACCAAGTTGATCACAGAGATGCGCTTGCCGGAGTCGCTCAGGCCGAGGGTACTGAACTCGATGCTCGAATTAGGGGTGAGGCGCAGGGTGCTGCCGTCCTCGAATTCGACTTCGGCGCGGCCATTGGCAGCCGTCTTCAGCTGCGTTCCCTGGGTGACGGGGAGGTTGAGGAACGCGTTCTCAAATCCCAGACCCGTGTTCTTATCGATCTGAACCGTGCCCTGTACGTCGCTGAGTCGAACGATGCGAGCTTGCGAGTCGGCCGTAGCAGGCAGCGCCAAGAACGCGCAGGCTAAAGCCATAAGGAAAGAACGGAACAAGGAACGTGTGGACATGGCAGCCCCCAATCTCTTGCTTGTGTATTAGAACACGGTTCGCGGCAAGAAGTTGTAAAAGTTAGGTCTACAGGTTTAAAGGGGGTACGACGGATTGGATCATACTTCCGGGGGGGCGACTGTTGAACCAAGGCTTTTTGGATCGGGAAAGCGGGAGGCGGGTGGGTGAGAACCGTGCCGTCCCTGCGGGACTCGCATAACTTTCCCATTCTTACCCCGCACTTCCGTGCCGGGCTTTCCAATGCCGCCGCTGCGCGGCTGGATACTGGAAGGGTTTGGGCCACGACGCTCCCCGGAGTTTAGTTTTGCGCTGGCTCTAGGGCCCCGCCTTGGCGCCATTGCCCATCTCCATGATACGCATGGCGCGTGAGCGGACGACGTTCATGACGGAAGAATCGTCGTAAATCTGCTGCAATATGGGCTTTACGGCCTGCAGTTCAACTATTTCTCCCCTCCGGGCTTGCTCCTCCATCGACTTCAACTCCTCGTCGAGGGCGAGCTTCTGGTAGCGATGGAGGTGAAGCAGGCGCCGGCCGAAGTCCAGAGTAGCGGCGGCGCCCTGGAAAATGGCGGTCAACTGTTGGACGTGAAGCGAAGGAGAATAGTTGAACTCCGCCGTGTTGCTGCGCTTGCCGTCAGTGTAGACCAGCTTTTTGGAGCCGGTAAAGGCCAGTTTCCGATTGCCGGAGTCGACCTTGCCGGAGAAATACTGGGTCTGAGCGGCAAGGTCGAAGATGCGGGCACGGGTGGCGTCGGAGAAGGCGAATTCAGACTGATAGGTCTCGCGCTCGTCCGAGTCGGCAGAGATCTTGGCGGAGCACTCGTAGATCGCGTGTCCGTCGGACGCGACGGAAATTGAATAGTGTTCGGGATCGGAGCCGGCAAAGTCGAGAGAGAACTTGACCGTAGCGGGATCGGAGGCGCGGGATGGCAGGATGCCTAACAAAACCACGAGTGCGGCGCTAGGAATCAAGGAGGCTCGGCGAACCCACCCCGCCACCGGTGCTGCTGTACCCGCAGAGCCGTCAAGCTTCTTCATACCTTTCTGCCCCTCACAAACTGCTGCGGAGATTATGCCAAAAAAAAGATAGTTGCTTCGCGAGCTTTGACTATCGGGCTGCAACACGCTGCCGGAGAAGGGTTCCCATGGTGTGCAAATGGCAGATGGCGATCGCCAACGCGTCGGAAGCGTCCATCGGTTCGGGCGGCGCGGGAAGTTCCAGAAGCCGCGTCACCATATGCTGGACCTGCTGCTTCTCGGCCCGCCCATACCCCACGACCGACGACTTGATGGTGAGTGGAGAGTATTCGGCGACCTCGAGCCCCGCAACGGCGGCGGCCAGCATGGCGACACCGCGGACTTGTCCAAGTTTGAGAGCGGACTTCACGTTCAGCGCGTAAAAGACATCTTCAATAGCGACTTCATCGGGCTGGTGCTCGAAGATGATTGCGCCGAGTTGCGTGTAGATGCGGGACAGGCGGCGGGGCAGCGCTTCCCGCGGAGAAAGCTTGATGGCGCCGCAGGTCAGGCAGTGCAGCTTTCCGGTGGAGTGCAGTTCGACCACACCGTAGCCGGTGTATTCTCCGCCACAGTCAATGCCTAAGACTCGCATGTGAGTGCAGTGTATCGCGGAATCCAGGTGGAGCCTAGCCGGAGGTTGTATTCCTCAGGGAAGGGACTTCATTTTTTCGCGGACGTCCGGGGCGCTCTTGGAGTTCGGAGACAAGGAGAGGAATTTTTCAAAGGCGTCCTTGGCTTCAGCCTTTTTTTGCAGATTGATGTAAGAGTCTCCGAGATTAAGATAGGCGACCGCGCGTTTGGGATCGAGGGCAATGGTCTGCAGGAACCATTTCACGGCGTCGTCGTAATGTCCCATGCGATAGAAAGCGAAACCGGTGTTGTTGGCGAACAGAGCGCTGGCCGGCTGCAAATTGGAAGCCTCGGTGAATTTCGCGGCGGCCTCCGCATAGCGTTTCTCCTTGTAGAGGCGCATGCCCTCGTCGTTGGCGGCTGCGGCGGGGTCTGGGGGTGGCGCGACCGGAGCACTTTGGACAGGATTGGAGGTGGTCGCCGTGCCGCTGGGCGTAGAACCGGCGGATAGAGCGGCGGCGCCGGGCTGAGTATTTTGCTTCAGCTGGAGCTCGGCAGTTTCCAACTGTTTGCGCAGCTCTTCGTTTTTGCGCTGTTCTTCCCGCATCTGGCCGCGGAGTTTTTCCAGCTCGGCGTTGACCTTAATCGCGTCATCGCCGAGTTGGGCGGAATCTCCGTTCAGGAATTCGGTTTCATGCTTCAGATCGAAGATGAAGTCGCCACCTTCGGTGCCGGGCAGGTTGCCGAAGGCCGGCGTTTGGTGAGACAGAGCCGAGACGGCGGGGGCCACATAGGCAGCGAGTTCCGTTGCAGTAATGACGCCGTCGCCATTCAAATCGGCGCGGCCCTCGAGCCCCTGAAGCAGTGTCCAGGTGAAGACGGAATGTCCGTTGGGGCCGTTGTCGGCAACTTGCTGGTCGGCGCCACCCGCGGTGAACATCTGGCGGGCTTCGCGGCGGGAAATTTCGTTGAGGTAGTTTTGCGAAGGCGCCATGCCGCCGCCGCGCGTGAGGGCCAATCCGCTGTAGCAGGAATCCATGACGAAAAGCAAATGCTTGGCGGGGATGGCTTCGGAGATGTCCTGGAAATTCGTCATGGAGATGGCGCTGCCTTCGTAGTTCGTAAGGCCGGCGTCAACCGGAATGATGTAGCCCAGTTCGCGGCCGGAGGCGAGCTTGCGAGTAGCGCCATGACCGGCATAGAAGACGAGGACGCGGTCCTCGTGCTGGACCATTTTAGGGTCGGCAAACTTATCGCCGAGGAGAGAAAGGATGTTCTGGCGCGTGGCTTCGCCGTTCAGGAGCGTGATGATGTGGTCCGGCTTGAAGCTGTATTTCTGAATGAGGAGATCCTTGACGCCGAGAGCGTCGTGGGCGGCGTATTGCAGCTTCTGCCAGTTGACGTAGTCATCGATACCGATGATGGCCGCCCAACTATCGTGATAAGGCTGAATCGCAGGTGGAGCCGCAGTGACTTCGGTCTGCCCGCCGCGAGTGTTGGGCGGGGCGAAGGCTGTACCATTCCACGAAACGAAGTGGTATCCATCGGCCTGCAAAGTCTCGATGACGATTGGAAGCGCGTCGAGGCCAACCTTGTGAATATCGTGAAAGAGAACGATGCCGCGCTGTTGCTTCTCGACCTGGGTGATGACCCGCTGCGCCACGGAATTCGGCACGGGATCGGCCCAGTCTTCCGAATCGACATTCCAGATGACGGTTTTCATATTGTCCGCCTGTATCTTGGCCAGGATGTCTGCGTTTGCGGCGCCGTAAGGCGGGCGGAAGAGAACCGGCGGGGACTTCAAGATGTAAGTCAGAAGCGCGCTGGTGGAATCGATTTCCCTGGTGAGAGCAGCTTCGTCCAGCTTGGGAAGGACGGGGTGGCTATAGCTGTGATTGCCGAGGGTCGAGCCTGATTCGAGAATCCGGTAGCTGGCGGGGGCTATGGGGCCGAGGGTGACTTCCTTCGTGTCGCTAGTCGTTCCGAGGTTCTTGCCGACTTCAAAGAAAACGGCATGGAGCCCGTACTTCTTGAGGATGGCCAGAACTTGGTCGGTGTAACGGGGGTGAGGGCCGTCGTCGAAGGTCAGCGCGATGGTCTTGGGAGGAAGTTCGGTGCCAAATATCTCCAGCTTGCTCTTGGGCGCAGCGCCGCCGCGCGATTCGGCGGGAGGGAGTTGGGATTGGGATTCCTTAAGGATTTGCTCGCGGTTGTATTTTGTTTTCAGGAAGGCGACGTAATGATCCCAGGCCTCGCGGTGGACGGTCATGCCGCGTGTCTGAAGTCCAGCGAAGATCTGAGAAATCTCCTTCTGGTAAAGAGTCTGGATTTGTTCGAGAGCGGCCACATCATCTGCGAGGCGCTTGCGCAAGGCAGCGCTGGGCGCTTCCTGCGGAGGAACGGAGGCGAGACCGTCAAGAACATCGCGGAAGGCCAACTTGTCGGCATCCCGGAAATCGGCACTGGTTTCGAGACGAGTAAGAAAAGCTGCGAGGAGCGTGGAGTCTTTCGTGGAAAGATCTGCACTGAGGTCTTGTTCCAATTTTTCGAGGCGGTCACGGTTCTTTTCGAAAAGAATCCAGGCGGCGGTGCGCACCCGCTCGCGGTTGCCCTCGTCAAGAGCGGCGACATCGTCCACAAGCACTATGATTTTGCGGTAGGCGGCGACGGTGTCGTCCATGGTCGGAGCGACTGCGGCAGGGACGCCGGCGGCAGGAGTGGGATGCTCGATCGCCGGGCGGGCCGACGCCGAAGAAGATGCGCCGAGCGCGATAACGGCCAGAGCGGCTAAGATTCGTGGACAATGTGTGCGCATTCGAGCATCAGAAACTTCAGGTATGAGGGTACTCCAAAAAGATGCGAGGAGTCGGTCGTGATTGTGTCACGGGCCATTCCGAAGTAATCCTCATATGAGGATTCGTGGGGGACGTAGAGGGGGTTAACAGCACCTTGGCCGTGGCTTTTGGCTCGACTCTCGCTCGCGCCAGAAGGCGGCATATGCCGCCGGCGACGACGCCATTCGGGTGCGGCTGAGGAAGCGCGCGTAGGCGGACTCGTCGAAAATCTCGCGAAGAGCGGCGAGCAGGATTCGGGCGGCTTTCGCAAACCAGTTCATGCCTCTTCCTCCGCCAAGCGGGTCATTACGAACGGAGACTCTTTCACGCGCGCCTCTTCCCTTCCCGACAGGACACCGATCCACTTGCGCGCGGACTCGATCAGTACCATGGCTACCATCACCACCAAGACGGCGGTGACGGCGGCGTCGAGGCGATTGTTGAAAATCAGCCGGACGGTTGCGGCAGTCGCGGGACTGGAGGCCAGCGCGCGCGCCTGAGCCAGAAAACCTATGGTCGGGTTGGGATCGAACACTTTGTGCCAGGATGCGGTAAACGTCACTGTAACGAGCCACATTAGCGGAACGAATGTAACTGCGGCATATCTCGCTCGGTGCAACTTGATGATGATGGTTGTAGCCACGCATAAAGCCACCGTGGCCAGCAATTGATTGGCGATGCCGAACAGCGGCCACAGCGAATTGATTCCACCCAGCGGATCTTTCACGCCTTGCCATAGGAAGTATCCCCAGGCGGCGACGATCAGGGCGCTGGTGGCGAGGATCGAGGGATACCAACTGGTGCGGCCGAGGGGCTTATAGATGTGGCCCAGGGCGTCCTGAATCATGAAACGTGCCACACGGGTTCCGGCGTCGAGAATCGTCAGGATGAAGAGAGCCTCAAACATGACGGCGAAGTGGTACCACAGGGCCATCACCCTCTCGCCGCCCAGGCTCTGGGAGAAGATGTGCGCCATGCCTACGGCGAACGCAGGGGCGCCTCCCGTGCGGTTGAAAAGAGTCTGCTCGCCGACGGCGTGAGCGAGGGCCTGCATGTCGGCGGCGGTCACGGGGAATCCCCAACTGGAGATGGTCGCCGTGGCGGCGGCAGCGGTTTGGCCGACCACGCCAGCGGGGCTGTTGATGGCAAAGTAAACGCCGGGTTGCAGAACGCAGGCGGCGATGATCGCCATGACAGCAACAGCGGATTCGGCCATCATGGACCCGTAACCGACGATGCGAGTCTCGGTCTCGCGGGCGATGAGCTTGGGCGTGGTTCCGCTGGAGATGAGGGCGTGGAATCCGCTGATCGCGCCGCAGGCGATAGTGATGAAGGCGAAGGGAAAGACCTTGCCGCCGAACACGGGGCCGGTGCCATCGACAAAGCGGGTCAGCGCGGGCATGTGCAGCGTGGGATGCATGACCACGATCCCGATCGCGAGGAGTCCGATGGTACCGAGTTTCACGAAGGTGCTGAGGTAATCGCGTGGTGCGAGCAGTAACCACACGGGCATGGCAGAAGCCGCGAAGGCGTATACGATGATCAGGACCGCGAGAGTCGGCGCCCGCAGCGTGAACACGCGCGCCATTTCGGGATTCTGCGCAGCCCATTGTCCGCCCCAGATCGCCAGCAGAACGAGGATGAAACCGAGGACCGAGACTTCCAGCACTTTGCCGGGGCGAATGCGCCGCAGGTAAAGGCCCATGAGCAACGCGATGGGGATGGTCATGGCAATCGTGAATGTGCCCCACGGGCTGCCCTTCAGCGCATTCACGACGACTAGGGCGACCACGGCCAGCAGGATGATGAGAATCGCGATGACGGCGGCGTAGGCCACGAAACCTCCGACGGGGCCGGTCTCTTCCTTAGCCATCTCGGTTAACGACTTGCCGTCGCGACGCACGGAAAACAGCAGGATGACGAAGTCCTGGACGCAGCCGGCGAAGACAGCTCCCGCCAGTACCCAGAGCGTTCCGGGCAGATAGCCGAACTGCGCGGCCAGCACGGGGCCGACCAGCGGACCCGGCCCGGCAATGGCAGCGAAGTGATGCCCGAAGACCACCCACTTATTTGTAACCAAGAAGTCGCGTCCATTTTCCAGGCGCTCGGCGGGAGTGGCGCGCAGGGCATCGAGGGCGAGAATTTTGGCCGCGATGAACTTGCAATAGAAACGGTATCCCAGAGCGTAACAGCAAGTCGCCGCTGTCACCAGCCACAGAGCATTGATGGGTTCGCCGCGGTGGAGTGCGACCACTGCGACGGCAGCCAATCCGAGCGCGGCGACGGCTCCCCAGGCAAGAATTGAAAGGGGCTTGTTCATGTCCAGTCGAGCATTGTGGCGAATTCG
>Ga0075019_10002545_pt1 | contig 10396 bp, 11 predicted proteins | sample ColStrG_CSR_2013_FD_71473 | JGI IMG/M metagenome (GOLD analysis project Ga0075019, IMG submission 71473) | Freshwater sediment microbial communities in response to fracking from Pennsylvania, USA - Cold Stream Run_MetaG_CSR_2013 | ecosystem: Environmental > Aquatic > Freshwater > Creek >...
TCACCAAGCTGTTTTCATAACAAGCGGAATCTGCGCGCGGCGTCACACGCCACTACCCAGACCCGCGGGGAGTTCGAGTCTTGAGCAAGAAGGTAGGCACGCTGGCGCTCGTTCGTCACGGACAGAGCACGTGGAATCTCGAGAACCTGTTCACGGGCTGGACGGACGTGGATCTCACGAATCAGGGCCGCGGCGAGGCCGCAGAGGCCGGCAGACTGCTCGCGGCCGAGGGTATCGCGTTCGACGTTGCGCACACCTCGGTTCTGAAGCGCGCTATCCGCACGCTTTGGATCGTACTCGACACCATGGACCGAATGTGGGTGCCGGTACGCAACGACTGGAGGCTTAACGAGCGCCACTACGGCGCACTGCAGGGTCTCGACAAGGCGCAGACGGTCGCGTTGCATGGCGCCGACCAGGTCAAGATCTGGCGCCGCAGCTACGATATTCCACCTCCGCCGCTGGCGCTCGACGACCCGCGGCATCCGCGGTTTGACCTGCGCTACGCGGCGCTCGCCGACTCCGACCTGCCCGCAACCGAATCTCTGAAGGACACGCTGGCGAGAGTGGAACCCTTCTGGGAGAGCATCGTTGCGCCCCAACTTCGCTCCGGGCAGAACGTTCTGATCGTTGCTCACGGCAACAGCCTGAGAGCGCTCGTCAAGATGCTGGACGGCATGGGCGAGGCGGATATCGTCGAGTTCAACATCCCAACCGGCGTTCCGATCGTGTACGACCTCGATTCGACACTGGCTTCGCGGGGCCGCCGCTTTCTGGGCGATCCCGCAGCCGTTGCTGCGGCCGCCGAGGCGGTGCGGCGGCAGACCGAAAGGAGGTAGGTCTGGCCCGCCACGGGTAGCGTTGAACGGTCGACGGACCGCACGATACGGCTTTCGCGAGCGCGGCTAGGAAACCAGCGCCTAATGCAGCTTCACCGCCGGTGTAGGACGATCCTTGGCGCGGAACAGCAGGCTGCGCCAGAACGTCGCGGCTCGTCCGTGCAAGGCTGCCTCGTGCATTTTGTACAACGAGCGGTAGACGAACCTGGCGAACAAGCCTTCGATGAATAGGTTCCCGCCAATCAGGGAACCCATCAGGCTGCCCACGGTGCTGTACTTTCCGAGAGAGACGAGCGACCCAAAGTCCCGGTAGTTGAATTTCTCGAGAGGCCGCCCCGCGAGGCGCGCCTGAATCTGCCGGAATACATGCGCCGCCATCTGGTGTGCCGCCTGAGCCCGGGGCGGAATTGCAGCAGAACCATCGGCCTGCATACAGTAAGCACAGTCGCCGATGGCAAAGATATCCGGATCTCGCGTCGCCTGCAGTGTCGGCAGGACCGCGAGCTGATTGATCCGGTTCACTTCGAGGCCGCCGAAATGCTTCAGGAAGTCCGGCGCCTTAACCCCCGCGGACCAGACGACCAGCTCCGCCGGAATCATCTGTCCATCGGCAAGATGGACTCCGTCTGTACTGACGCGGGAGACACGAGCGCGTGTCCGCACTTCAACTCCGAGTGATTCGAGCAGCGCTTGCGCGGAGTTGGAAAGTCGTTGCGAAAGTGCCGGAAGAATCCGGTCGGCAGCCTCGATCACAACGATGTGCGCATCGCGGATAGGATCGATTCGCTCCAGCCCGTATGAAATGACCGTACGAATGGTGTTGTGGAGCTCAGCAGCGAGCTCGGTACCAGTAGCACCCGCACCGATGATCGCGATGTGCAGTTGCCCCGGTCGCACGGGTTCCGCCTGAGTGTTTGCGCGCAGGAACGCATTGACCAGCCGTCGATTGAAGCGGCTCGCCTGCTCCGGCGTCTCCATCGGGATGGCGAATTCACCAACACCCGGTGTTCCGAAGTCGTTCGTAATGCTGCCGACCGCCATGACGAGTGTGTCGTACTGGACGCGACATTCGGGCGTGATAATCCGCCCCTCATCGTCGCGCATCTCCGCGATCACCAGCATCTTTTCGGCGCGCTCCAGTCCGATCACCTCGCCGTAACGATAGGTGAATTGATGCCAGTGCGCCTGCGCGAGATAATTCAGTTCGTGCTGCGAGCGCCGTACGGCGCCTGCCGCCACGACGTGCAACAGGGGCTTCCACAAATGAGTGCGCGCACGATCAATGAGCGTGATCCGTGCACGGCCGCGTTTGCCGAGTGTATCGCCAAGCTTGGTGGCGAGTTCCAAGCCGCCGGCCCCGCCGCCGACGACGACGATGTGAGGCACCGAAACGCTCGTCCCGCTTGACACAGTTGCCTCGCCTCTACGGACAATCCACCCCTCATTCTAGCGACCTAACCGGCGCAACGCGACTCGACCAACGTCGGCGGAATCCCTGCCAACGACCGGACGAATTCGCTCACGGCCGTCCGCACGAAGGGTCGACCAGCTCAACCCCAACACGGAATCACGGGTCGCGGGTGCTGCTGGTGGGCCGTAAAGGTCGTCGTCCGGGCAGGACCGCGGCGGTGGACCATTGCTCAAAGACGCACTTGCCGCCCGCGTCTCCTGCCTGGACCACGCGAGGCTTCGGGTACGCGCGCTCATGGATATTCCGCGTACCGTGCGGCGGCGCCCTGACGCGTCGGTCAAGACACCGCTCACAGGTTTCGCTCTGATCGGGGCTGATGGTCTCCTGATAACATTCCGGTTCTACCGATCGCGCGGGCACCGGAGCATACTCGGGGAGGGTTTCGCGCAGGGCACCATCGTCGTGGCGGGACTCGTATTCGGCCATTCGAAAGACAATTCAGTGGAGCAACATTTATGAAAACGCTTTTTCGATCGTTGACGATTGGCGCGATGCTGGCCTTCGCACTTACGTCAGTCGCGCACGCCGCAGATGCACCTGATGCGATCATCGGCACCTGGAAACTGAATCTAGAAAAATCCAAGTACGCCGCGGGAAATGCGCCCAAGTCCATGACCAGAACTTACTCGGCAGCTGCCGGTGGCACTGCGATGACGATTACCGGTATCGCCGCGGACGGCTCTGCGATCAACCAGTCGGCGACACTGACCTACGACGGCAAAGATGTTGCCTGGACAGGGTCTCCGGTGTTCGATACGGCATCATTGAAGAAGGTAAATGGCACGACCGTTAAGGCGGAGCTCAAGAAGGACGGGAAGGTCGTCGGCCATTCAACGCGCACGATCACCGGCAAGGGGAAAGTTCTAACCCTTTCCTCGGCGATCAAGACCGCCAAGGGCGGCACGACCCACGAAACCGCGGTATTCGACAAACAGTAATACGCGCGCGGCGGAGCCAGCGCGCCGGCGCTCGCTCCGCCTTTCGATGCGCTTAAGTGCATTGCGGGTTTGCGTGGCCGACGGCGACAAGTCGGCTAGACCCGCCGCCCGCTCTCCGACGAGGCACGGAAGCGCCCAGACCTAAGTGGGCGCTGGCCGTAATCGAGGGCTCCTTCGATAGGCATTTGGCCGTTTGAAGACGCGTACGAGGCGTGGATTTGGAAGCGCCTTGAATGCATTTCCGTACCAGTCGTCAGCCCAGTCCGGACGAAGCAGGCCGGCAAATGCGGGACATGACTCCTAGCTGGGTACCGCCCGACACTGCGGTCGAAATTTCGTGACGCGCCAGCTTCGAGCGCCTTATCGGCGTCTCGCGTTATCAGATAAATTCTCTGAGGCCATTTGCAATCAGCCAGCTCGACGGCCAAACCTCACCTGCAAGTGAGGAGAACCGGAATTGACAGAGACTTGCTTCTCGGCGAACGCGACAGTGCAGGCCAGCGCGAAGGGCCAAGGCTGACGACAAGACGACATTGCGATGACGGAGTATATTAATGACGGTCAGGGACCGATCCCGCCTTGGCAACGACAGGATTTAGATGACAGGCAAAGCGGTTGACGCCCCGTTCCATGCGCACATCTACTACTCGCCGGATGAGCGACCTCTGGCCGCGGCACTCCGGGAGAAGCTGCATGGAGCGCGCTCAGGGGATCCGCTTTCCCGATTGCTATTCGTCGGGGTACTGCGGGATCACAAGGCCGGACCGCACATCACGTCTCAGTTCGAAATTCACTTCGACGAGTCGTTACTTCCCGACGTGGAATTCGAATTGAAGCGATCGGGACTTCGCGCTCTAGTACACCCGCTCACGCTCGACGATCTGGGGGATCACACGTATCTGGGGCGATGGATCGGTGATCCGGTCGAACTGGACCTCTCCGTCCTCGATCCTCCCGGCGTGAACCAGGGGCTGGCCCGGTTCGGCAAGACTGATTTCTGAGCGCGGTTGCCTACCTAGAATTCAGACGCCTGACGTTGCCATGACTTCGGCAATCGTCGCATCAACTTTGAATCGCCCATGACCCGCCGCCGTTCATGCGAGCGGCAGGCGCCTGACGGCCTCGTCTAACGAGGTGGAGCGGCGCCCGCGGTTTCGGGGCGTACGATAACCCACCCAAGGAAGTCGTCAGCGCCAGAGCGCCTTACGCTTTTCGAGAAATGCGGTCACGCCCTCACGCCCCTCGCGGCCATCGCCTGCCCGGGAAATCGATCGGCCTTCCTTGGCAAGCTGCGCCTCGAGGCCTGGCTCGGAATCCGCCATCAGCCGCTTTACCTGACCGAAGGCCGCGAGCGGCCCGGCGGCGAGCCGGGTCGCGAGCTTGAGGGCAGCCGCATCGAGTTCCTCGTCCGGAACGACCTGATTGACGAGACCCCACGACAGGGCTTCGTCCGCGGACAGCACGCGATTGGTCAGGAACATCTCCATCGCGCGCTTGTAGCCGACCGCGCGCGGCAGCAGAAAGGTCGTGCTGCCGTCGGGTGTCAGGCCGACGCCCGTATACGCTGGGGCAAACTTGGCGCCGACACCGGCGATCGCGAGATCGGCCATCAACACGAGGCCGAGTCCCGCGCCCGCCGCCGTGCCGTTGACCGCGGCAATGATCGGCGCGTTCATGCGCGTGAAGTGGATGATCGCCGTGTGCAGGTAGGTCGTGAGTTCCGTGAGGTAACCGGCGACTCCGGCGGCGCTCGATGCCATGCCGCGCAGGTCTCCGCCAAAGCAGAAGTTCTTGCCGGAACCCGTCAGGACCACCGCACGAACCGACGGATCGGCCTCGCACTGAAGCGCAGCCTTCAAGAGGTCATGGCCGAACTGAAGGTTCATGGAATTGGCCGCGTCGGGGCGGGCAAGCGTCACGTGCGCGATCGCATCCCGGATGTCGACCGTGACGGTCGCAGTGGATTCGGTCATGACTTGGATCCGTTGGCGCCCATGAGTTCTCTCAGTTTTTCTTCCAGATAACGGAGCAGGCGCTTATCGCGCTCGGTCTCCTTGTGCGTCAGGAAGCTGACGGCCATGCCTTCCATGACGTAACGCGACAGGTCGAAGCCGAGATCGAACTTGTCGGCGCGACCTTCCCATTCGGGAAAGAGCTCGACCGCGGTGCGGTACCACTCGGCCTCGAACGCTTCCTGAGCCGGCAGCAGGATTGCGGCAAGCTCGCGGTCGGTGCGCGCGGCGACGGAGAGCTCGAAGAAGGCGACGAACATCGGATGGCGCACGTGCGACCAGTACGCCTCGACCGCCTGGCGGACGCGATCGCCATCGCCCGGTGTCGCGCGCTGAACGGACTTCCGGAAGGCCTTCAGTCGCTTGCCGTGCAGGTAGTCGACCGCCGCGCGCACGATGTCGATCTTGGAAGGGAAGTGATGCAGCATCGCCCCCCGCGACAACCCGGCCTTCTCGGCGATCGCAGTGGTCGTGGTCTGTGCGTAGCCGAGATCGACGAAACAGCGGATGGCGGCTTCGACAATCAGATTCCGGGTGGCGGCACTTTTCTGTGCCTGCCAGCCGCCAGGTCCTTGAGCGGACTGGGTTTCCGACGTTTCGATGCTCATTCGGACAAGGATGGCTTCGGGGCGAAAAAAAGTCAAAGATGATTGAAACCAACAGACCTGACTGGTACGGTCCGGCCTCCATTCACCGGTTAACTCGGGCGCGGAGGATCTATGGGCAGAGTGTCAGGGAAGGTCGCGATTGTGACGGGCGCGGGCGGCGGTCTTGGCCGCGCGGATGCTCAGGCCCTGGCCCGCGAAGGCGCCAAGGTCGTGGTCACGGACGTCAACGAGGCGGCCGCAAAGGAAACGGCGGAGCTGATCAATGCGGAACTTCCGGGTGCCGCCCACGCGCTCAAGCAGGACGTGCGCAGCGAGGCCGAGTGGACCGCCGTGATCGCCGAGACGCAGCGCCTCTACGGCGGGCTGCACATTCTGGTCAACAACGCCGGCGTCGTTCGGATCGTGACCCCGGAAAGCTGTTCGCTGGAAGAGTTCCGCTTCCAGAACTCCGTGATGAGCGAAGGCACGTTCCTCGGCTGCAAGGCGGCGATCCCGGCGATGAAGGCGAGCGGCGGCGGCTCGATCATCAACATGTGCTCGACCGCAACTCACCTCGGCTACCCGGTGTACTTCGCCTACTCGGCGGCCAAGGGCGCGATCCGCGCGATGAGCAAGTCCATCGCGGTGCACTGTCAGACGCAGAAGTACAACATCCGCTGCAATACCGTACACCCGGGCGCGATCGAGACCGCGATGGTCGAGAATTCGACCAAGGACCTCGGCCTCGACATGCAGATGTGGCGCGACACGCCGTGGGGCCTCGGCAAGCCGACGGACGTCGCGAACGTCGTCCTGTTCCTCGCGTCCGACGAATCGCGCTTCGTCAATGGCGCCGAAATCCTCGTGGATAACGGCGTCTCGATCCAGTAAGCGTCACTCGTCTGGCGCGATCGCGAGCTTCAGGCCGGACAGTTCTGCAGTGAACTGAACCTGACAGGAGAGCCGGGACGTCGGCTTGAAGCTCGTGAGTTCCTGCAGCAGTTCCTGCTCGTCGCCCTGACGCGCCGGGAGCTTCGCGACCCACGCCTCGTCGATCCAGACGTGGCAGGTTGCGCAGGAACACATGCCGCCGCAGATCGCGGCGACGCCGTAGTCGAGTTCCCGCAGGGATTCCATGACCGAGACGCCGACCCGTCCCTGGACGGTGTGTTCCTTGCCATCCCGATCGACGATCACCAGATCAGCCATTGGTTGCGACTCCCATCGTCTGCGCGTTAAAGCGCGCGATCTTGCGTCGCAGCAGCCCCTTCGCGCAACCCCGTAATGACCGAATCGCTTACACCGAAAACAAACAGTCCAGACTGTTTTTTTATTTTCGGCTGCCGTATACTTCTCCTTCTCGCGACCGAACTGGATCGGCGGCGTTCAATTACATCTGGAGCACACGATGGATCTCGGACTGCGCGGCAAGAAAGCAATCGTCACCGGCGCCACCAAGGGCATCGGCCGAGCCATCGTTGAGCTCCTCGCTGCCGAAGGTGCCGACGTCGGCTTCTGCGCGCGCAGCGAAGACGAAGTGAACGAGGCCCGTGCGTCGCTCGAAAAGAAGGGCGTGACGGTCGTCGGTGGCGCGGTCAACGTGCGCGACGGCGATGCCTACAAGGCCTGGCTGGAAGCCACCGCCGCGACGCTCGGCGGCTGCGACATTTTCGTCCCGAACGTCAGTGCCGGTGGGGGCATGGACTCCGAGAAGAACTGGTGGAAGAACTTCGAGATCGACGTGCTGCACACCGTGCGCGGCTGCGAGACGCTGATGGACCACCTCAAGCAGTCCGGAAACGGATCGATCGTCATCATCTCATCGACGAATGCGATCGAAACCTTCGCTGCGCCGATGGCCTATAACGCCATGAAGGCGGCCCTGATCACGTACTCGAAGCAGCTGTCGCAATTCGTCGGCAAGCAGAACGTGCGCGTGAACAGCCTCTGCCCGGGTCCGATCTACTTCGAAGGCGGCGCCTGGGAAATGATCAAGGGCACTAACCAGAAGTTCTATGACTCGACGCTGCGCGCAATCCCGGCCGGCCGGATGGGCACGCCGGAGGAAGTCGCGCGCGTCGTCGCCTTCCTCGCAAGCCCGGCCGCGAGCCTCGTAACAGGCGCAAACCTGGTGGCGGATCTGGGCTTCACCAAGGGCGTGCGCTTCTAACACCATGGCAGGAAAGCGCATCCAGGCCTGGTTCGTCTGCGGCGGTAAGTACCATGACATCGACTTCGCGCGTCAGGAAATCCTGACGCTGCTGGGCGAGCAGGACCGGATTCGCACGCGGATCACTGAAGACTATTCGGCGCCGGGCGCGCTCGCCGCCGCCGACCTGCTGATCACCTACACGGTCGATGTATTGCCGGACGAGGCGACGGCCGCGACCATCCGCGACTGGGTGGCCTCGGGCAAGCGCTGGTTCGCGCTGCACGGCACGAATTCCACGCTGAAGTACGTCAAAGGCAGGGGCTGGGACGCGCCGCGATCGGCGCCATTGTTCATGCAGACGCTGGGCAGCCAGTTCGTCGCGCATCCACCGATCGCCCCGTATCGGGTGGCAGTCAGCGCGCCCGAGCATCCGCTGGTGCGCGGCATCGAAGCCTTTGATGCGGACGACGAGCTGTACCTGTCCGAGCTGCACGGCCCGATCGAAACCCTGCTGCATACCCGCTGGAGCGGCGAGGCGAAGGGATTCATCGAGAAGGACTGGCTCGCAGACGAACCGCGACCCGTGATGTACCTGAAGCCGGTGGGCAGCGGCGAAGTTCTCTACCTCACGCTCGGTCATGCGCGCGGTCGATACGACATGCAGCCCCTGATGGAGGAATATCCTTCTGTCGAGCGCGGCAGCTGGAAGACACCCGCCTTTTACGAACTCCTGAGACGCGGCATCCGCTGGGCCGCCCGGCTCGACTGAATCCCCGAGGTATCCGTCGATGGCCACCGACCCTAAAGATCTAAGCGACGCCGATCGGCTGCAGCGGCTGTTGGAAGCGTCCAAGACACCGACCTTCCGCAAGGTGCGGCGCATCAAGCCAGAAGAGAGCCCAGTGACGCCGGCAGGCAAGGAACCGGATCCGGACCTTGGCTGGGAGATGATTCCGAAGGAGCGCTACACCTCCGCCGAGTTCATGAAGCTCGAATGGGACCGGATCTGGACGAAGGTCTGGCTGCTCGGCGGTCGCGAGAGCGACATACCCGAGGCTGGCGACTACATTGCGACCGAAATCGGCAAGGAATCGGTCATCCTGATCCGCCAGCACGACGGCCGCGTCAGAGGCTTCTACAATGTCTGTCTGCACCGCGGGAATCGCATGCGCCCGGAGGGCGTCAGTTCCGCCGAGTCGCTGAAGTGCCAGTACCACCACTGGGAATACGACATCGACGGCTCGTTCAAGCGCATTCCGGACCTCGACACCTTCCCGCAGGGCGCCCCGCCCTGCCGCGGCCTGAAGGAGGTCCACTGCGACACCTGGGGAAGCTTCGTCTGGTTCAGTCTCAATCCCGACCCCGAGCCACTCGCGGATTTCCTCGCGCCGGTCGACAAGCACCTCGAACCGTACAATTTCCGCAAGATGGCGCTGACGCGCGACATCACCGTTGAGTGGGACTGCAACTGGAAGACATCGGTCGACGCCTTCAATGAGAGCTACCACGTCCAGGGCATCCACCCGCAGCTGATGTGGTACCTCAACGACATCGATCTGCAGATCGACTGCCTCGGCAAGCACAACCGCTACCTGATTCCCTTCGGCACGGTTTCCCCGCGGGTACGCAAGCCACCGGCGATACCGGACCCGATCAAGGTGATCATGAAGGCCGCGGGCATGGACCCCGCGGACTACGATGAGCCGATCGAGAACATCCGCCGCGACGTTCAGCTGCACATGCGCAAGCACGGCGCGTCCAAGGGCAAGGACTATTCGCGCCTCAATGACGACCAGCTGACCGACGACTACCACTACCTGATCTTCCCGAACGTCACGCTGAATACGCATGCCGATGACCTGATGCTGTTCCGGCAACGCCCTCACGCGACGGATCCGGACAAGATGTACTACGACATCTGGACCTTCGAACTCGTGCCGGACGGGCAGGAATGGCCGGCGCGTCCGCGTCACCAGCGCTTCAAGTACGGCGAGAAGTCGATCGGCCTTGTGCTCGACCAGGATGCGCAGAACCTGCCCAATGTGCAGGCCGGCATGCACTCCGCGGGTTTCGACGGCCTGTGGCTCGGCAAGCAGGAACTGCGGATTCGCCACTTCCACAAGGTGATCGACGACTATCTCTTCGGGTCGGACGGCAAACCACCGGGCTGGTGATCGCCGAGCGCTTCAGCGCTTAAAGCAGATCCTCAAGACACCGCCGCTCAAAGGGCTTCAGCGCGTGCGCGCGCCCTGCTTGCGAACCCGGATTGGGTACGGATCGTCGCGGAAGGGCGCGCGCACGCGCTGAAGCCCTTTGAGCGGCGGTGTCTTGAGGATCTGCTTTAAGCGCTGAAGCGCTCGGCGATCACCAGCCCGGTGGTTTGCCGTCCGACCCGAA
>Ga0075019_10002549_pt1 | contig 10387 bp, 9 predicted proteins | sample ColStrG_CSR_2013_FD_71473 | JGI IMG/M metagenome (GOLD analysis project Ga0075019, IMG submission 71473) | Freshwater sediment microbial communities in response to fracking from Pennsylvania, USA - Cold Stream Run_MetaG_CSR_2013 | ecosystem: Environmental > Aquatic > Freshwater > Creek >...
TAATCTTGAGTTTGTTCATTGGATTGTTCTTGTCAATATCCGGAAGTTTAATTTTTGAGCATGTCTTTACGGAGTCAAAACTTTTATTCTATCCTTATGGCCTGATCGCTGTTGCTACCGGGATATTCCAAGCCATTGTAAAAGTGAATAGTAGCTTGCTGCAGACCCAAGAGAAGGCCAGCTCTTTCTTGTGGATCAACCTTCTTTCTTTTTTCCTTATCGCTTTGTCTACCGTAGCGGGACTTTATTTTTACCCGGATGAATTGATTGGTCCGGTTGGTGGCAGGTTTGTGGCGGTGGCCATCACGGGGATATGGGTGCTGTTCACTATTTATCGCCAGTTCGGCTTTCACTTCGATTTTACTTTTCTCAGAAACACACTCGGTTTCAATCATCCTTCTTTTCTTTATCAACTCATGCAATGGTTCAATGGGTACTACGATCGGGTTCTAATGGCTTCATATTTACCGATGGCACAAGTCGGCATTTATGATTTGACAGTTAAGGTTGTAACGGCTATTGATTTTGCTTTATCCGGATTTTACAATTCGTTCTTCCCGAAAGTATTGGGTATCGTAGCACTGCAAACCGAAAAGAAAACAACCCTTGAGATTAACCGGTATTACAATGGATTGACGGCCGTCACCATTTTATTAGTGGGCCTTGGCATTTTCTTCTTCCCAATAATCATTGAATGGCTTATTACTAAGCCGGGCTATTTGGAGGCAATTCCATGGATTCCGTTTGTGGCAGTCACTTACCTTTTGCGCACCATACGGTTTTATGTGACCATGCCCTATGCCGCCATCCGCTATCAGAAGCCATTACCTTTTTTTTATTTGCTCATTGTTGCTATCAAAATAGGCGCCATGCTCTTCCTCCTACCTCTTTATGGCATCATGGGCGTGCTTATTTCAACATGGATAGGATATGGTGTAGAGGTAATTGTTCTCTACCTTGGAATAAGAAATAAATTCCTATTCAAGGTAAATAGGTTTAAAACAATCGCAGCGCCGATGTTGATGGCTCTGGTGATTGTCGCATTGGAACCTTGGTTTGGCTTGCAGTACCCTTTCTTAGTGCACAGCTCGTATTTGGTTTTTGGTATAGGGTTGTTAACCTGGGCCTATCGGAATGAATTGAACGTATTTCAACTCTCAAAGATTATTAAGTAGATGGATGGTATTACAGCTTGGGTTTTTCGTAGTTTAAATGCTCACATTATCACCACTCGCTATGGATGGGTGAGAAGGCCTCTTAAGGTTCTCTTTCTCGTGTCTAGCAAAGTGAAGTCGTGGTCATTAAGGAAGTCGGATGGGAAACCACGCTGGGAGATTATTCAGAATTTTGATCGCGATTTAAAATTAAAAGTTGATCGGTCACGCGCTATGGGCGCATCCCTTTATTGGACCGGCTTTCATGAACTGCGAGAGTTTATTTTTCTGCATCAGTTTTTGAAACCGGACATGGTGGCACTCGATGTGGGCGCCAACTTGGGGGAATACACTTTGTTCATGGCAAAGCGACTCACTCAAGGTCGGGTGCTTTCATTCGAGCCGATGGCGTTTGCGCGATTGCAACTTCAGGAAAATGTGAGTTTGAATAATTTTAAACAGGTTGATGTTTTTGAGTACGGCTTATCCAACAAGGGCCAGAAACTCCAGCTCCATGAGGTGGACGATGGCAACGAAGGGCTGGGAACACTCTTCTTAGGAAACAAAAAAAGTAAGGGAGCCATAGAAATAACGCTTGAACCGTTAGATGAGAAATGGGATTCATTTCATCTCCCGCGTCTCGATTTTATTAAAATAGATGTAGAGGGCAGCGAGCTTTTTGTGCTCCAAGGAGCAATAAAAGCGATTGCCAAATTCAAACCCCTGATTCTAGTGGAGGTGAGTGAAGAAAACTTTAAAGCCGCCGGTTACCGGGCGGCGGATGTTGAGGTGTTTTTTAAAGGAATTCACTACCAGGCAAAAAGAGTCAGCAAAGAAGGTCGCTTAGAGGCCTGCGTTTCAATGCCTTCGTTTGGTAATGTCATGTTTGTGCCACAATGAAAATCCTTTTTCTTACGCCCTGGTATCCGGATGAGGACAACCTGAATCATGGCATTTTTGTCAGGGAACAAGCGGTCGCTTTATCGTCACACCATGAAGTAGTCGTTATCTCCTCGAAGGTTAACTATGAAAAATTTGGATTATGGACTTTTGAATTGAAAGAATCTACTTTTAAAAATTTGAAAGAATTTCGATTGGTCATAAATCGCTCCTTACCGATCTATAACCAAATGAATTATTTTTTAATCAGCGCCCGAATCGCTGCTAAAATTGCGCAAGAGTTCAAGCCCGACGTAATTCATGGCAATATTGGTTATCCCGGAGGATTTTGGTCTTGGCTGGTGAGCAAAAAAATTAGCAGGCCATTCATCATCACCGAGCATACTTTTATCTATAATAATTTCCGGAGTCTTGTCCATAGGAGGCTGACGGTTTTTTCATTGCGGAGAGCAGACACCGTTATTACCGTCAGCACAAGCGCAGCTAACGAAATAAAAAAATATGTCAATCGCTATGTTGCCGTTGTTCCAAATATTGTTGATGTCGGAAGTTACTCCATTGTGCCTTATCCAGAGGAGCCCGTGGTGATTGGCTTTTTGGGAAGCTTTTCATCCGCAAAAAAGGGTTTGGATACCCTGCTAAATGTCTTGTCAGGGATGAGGAAAGATTTTGTTTTGCAAATAGGCGGTGCCGGCGCGATGCTGGACGGCTACAAGAACTTGGCGAAGGAACTTGGGATTTCTGTAAAATGCAGATTCGTCGGCTTTGTTCAGCCCGATGAGGTTCCAGCCTTTATGAATCAACTTCATTTTTTTGTTAATACAAGTCGTTTTGAAAGTTTTGGTATTGCGATAGCGGAAGCCATGGCATCCGGTCTCCCTGCCGTTTGCTTTGATAATGGCGGCCCTTCTGATTTTGTTAATCAAACCAACGGAATGTTGGTGGAAAATCATCAAGAGGAGAAATTAAGACAGGCCCTTCAATGGATGATGGAGAATTATCGAACGTTTGACCGGGAAAAGATTCGCGCATCGGTTATTAATCGGTTTTCAAAAGAAACCTTTATCACGGCGATGGACAGCCTTTATCAGGACCTTATAAAGTAGGTTAGCGTTTAGAAACGTCATTCACTAATTTTCTAAAGGTAATTTCATTCTTCTCCGCGTTCAATTCTTGTGCCGCCTTCGCCGTATTTCGCTTAAAGTGGTCGATGTTTTCTACGGTAAGCTGGTTTATTTTTTGAGCCAATGCGCCTGCCGTAAAATCGGCCGATACAACACCAATATCAAATCTTTCTGTGATCTTTTTCATCTCCGGAATTGGTCCGATGGCCACTGCCATTCTCGCCTGTATGCACTCAAAGAATTTGTTAGGAAGTGTATTTTGGTAATTGAAATTAATCGGCGGGATTACGATAATTCCAACGTCGTACTGATGGAGTGTCGGAATTAGCTTGTCGGTGGGAACCGGAGGTACAAATTGAATGCGCGGATTATTCTTAGCGAGCTCCTTTAACTTTTTCATATAGGCAATATTTGACTTATGAACCGGCTCCATCAGCATTAAGTCTAGGGTAAATCGTTCGTCTAATTGCCTGATCATGTCAAACATCAGTTCGAGTTTTCGTGACGGATTGGCAATACCTTGGTGCACTAGCCTTATTTTATTTGGGTTCGTGGGTCTAGGTTGAATATCCAAAAAGGCGGGAGCATTGGTAATGATCACTGGTTTTACGCCGTAGTGTTTCTCGTACTCGTTGGCGATACCTTCACCAATAGTCATCATTCCGTCAACTTGAGGAATGTATTTGGTGCAAAAGAATTTATTGAGGCCCTGAAAAAAAATCCGCCAGCTTAGTTTGTCTTCAAAATGGCGCGGCGCATATTCGTGGGCATCAAATAGTATTTTTGCGTTGCCTCGGTATTGGAAGGCCAGGGGCAAGGCTTCAATATCATTGGCGATGACTAAATGGAAAGATTCCTTTACGTTTAGTTGTTGTCCGTAAAGAAGTTGGTAGGCCTTTGAATACCGTTTCGTAAGGAGGAGGGTGCCGGACAAAGCCTTTCTTATCAGGGAAAGTTGTGGGGGGATAATCTTGATGAATTTTAACTCTGGGTCTTCCGAGTGGTAACAAGCAACGGTAATTTCAAATCCCATTTTTTTCAAGAAACGGATTTGCCGTTTTACACGTGCATCGGATTTTAAATTACTGTAGGAAATAACAAGGGCTTTCATGCTCAAAGGCTTAACTTTAGAATGCAATTTTAAAGAAACCCGATTAAGTATTTGCCTGTCGGCTTAAACTTCTTTCAAGTAATGGTCTTGCGGGCGTTGAGGAGTTTACGAAATTGGCAAAATAATTTTAACGTTTCAGAAGTTTTTGGGGGTTGTCTTTTAAGAAACCTTCCCAGGATTTCAGTTTACTCTTTGCTGTTCCATTCTGATAATGGTGGCAAACGGCAACAGCCAACGCATCGGTAGCGTCAAGCAATTTGGGGAGTTCTTTGATCGAAAAGATCTGCATTAGCATTTTTGCAACTTGCTCTTTGCTTGCATTTCCGTTTCCGGTAACGGATTGCTTTACTTTTTTGGGTGCATATTCCGTGATCGGCACCTCGCGGTATAAGGCCGCTGACATGGCCACTCCCTGCGCCCGCCCCAACTTGAGCATGGACTGAATATTTTTTCCGTAGAACGGGGCTTCCAAGGCCACTTCATCCGGTTTGTATTCGTCCACCAAAGCCAGGACGCGCTCGAATATTTTTTTTAGCTTCAACGCATGGTCGCCATACTTGCCCATATTAATGACTCCGAATTGGATGACAGTCATGCGGCTTCCAGTAATGAGGATCAGACCGTAGCCCATGATATTGGTGCCCGGATCCAGCCCCAAAATAATCTTTTCCTTAACGGGTTTTTTCTCAACTTTGCCCACAGCCCAAACTTACATAATAAGAGGCAATGACGATTTATCTTTTGATTCTCTTCGGACTTTATTTTGTGTCGCTTTGCATTCTACGAATTGGCTGGTCGAAAGCGGGAGCTAAAATGAAGACTGACCGGCTCAATACTTGCCGTTTTATCACGGTGGTTATTCCTATCCGAAATGAGGAAAGGAGCCTGGGCCCATTATTAAGAAGTTTAGCGAATCAGAATTACCTCAAAAAAAACTTTGAAGTGATCATCGTTGATGATCACTCAACGGATGGTTCGATTGAAATATGTAATGGATCATTACAAAACTTAACAGTACATCCCCTGGGTCAGCTTGAAAAAGGAAAAAAAGCGGCATTAGCTCATGGGATTTATTTTGCCAAAGGAGAAATCATAGCGACGACCGATGCCGATTGTGTATTGCCCCCGGATTGGTTGATGAATGTCAATGCCGCTTTTCAAAACGAGCGCATTACCATGGCTGCTGGAATGGTGGTCATAGAAGATACAAACACTTTTTTTTCTTGTTGGCAAGCGATGGAATTTGCCAGCGTGATGGGTACCGGTGTCGCGGCCTTTGGTTTGAATCGACCGCTGATGTGTAATGGCGCTAATCTGTCTTATAGAAAGAAAGTTTTTGATGAGGTGAAAGGGTATGAAGGCAATAACACTATGGCTTCAGGCGATGATGAATTTCTAATGAGAAAGATTTTGAAACGCTTCCCCAACTCAATTCAATTGATAAATTCGGTGGTGGTCACCCAGCCTCAAGCTTCGATCAGGAATTTTCTACAGCAACGTATCCGCTGGGCAAGTAAGTGGAAAGGCAATCCTTCTTTAGGTGCGAAAATGGTAGCGGTCTTTATTTTTTTCATGCAAGTTTCTTGGATTTTATTCTTTTCCACTTTTTACCGATTTAATCCCAAAATAGTTTTTACGTTGCTCATGCTGAAGATCATGGCGGACTTACTTTTTCTATGGCCCGTGTTTCGATTCCTGGACGTTAGATTTAAGTTAATGCCGTTTTTAGGTTTACAATTATTTTACCCATTCTACGTTATTTTAGTTGGCCTATTGGCGCCCTGGACGAGCTACCATTGGAAGGGTCGAAAGATACTTCATTGAATTAAAAATTACTTGATTGAATTTGATAATTTTGACCTAAACTCTTGATAAATAACCGGACCATTTTTTCTGACCAATAAAAAGACACGTACAGATGAAAGTCGAAGCGGAAACAGATTTTAAGAAGCAAATTGAAAGAAAAGAACTCGAGCTGAGCGCTTTACTTGAGATTACGCAAGCTATCAATAGTAATTTGCCGGAGGAATCGCTCTACAAGATCTTCAACTTCACGTTGCGCTCTAATCTTCACATTAAGAAATTAGCCCTCTTTGTTTTTGATAAAATCTGGTCTTGCAAAGTGAGTTTTGGAACCCTAAATAATTATTTGAAATCAAAACTTGATGAACGAGTAAAATTGATCAAAAACATTCATCGAATGAGCGAGTTTGAAAATTGCGAGTTCGATGAGTTTGATCTGGTTATTCCCGTTGCCCATAAGTCAGAAACTTTGGCCCTAGTTTTTGTTGGCGGGTTTGACCATTCAGCCAATCATAATGATGAAAACCTGCGATTCATACAGGCCCTCAGCAACATCATCGTAGTTGCCATTGAGAATAAGAAATTGGTACGACAACAGTTGGAACAGGAGGCATTTCGGAAAGAACTTGAAATAGCCAGCGATGTACAGCGGTTCTTGTTTCCTGATAAACTGCCAAACACCGAACGATTGAAAGTGGAAGCGAGCTATTTGCCACATGATAGAGTCGGCGGCGATTATTATGATTTTATTCCAATCAATGCTAATCAATTTCTGATTTGTGTGGCAGATGTGAGCGGGAAGGGGATACCCGCCGCGTTGATGATGAGCAATTTTCAGGCCTCATTGCACACCTTGCTAAGGCAAACGCCTAACCTAACAGAGATTGTCGAAGCATTAAATTACCAGGTTCTGGACAGCGCGAAAGGAGAGAAGTTCATTACTTTTTTCGGCGCTATCTACGATTTGCGCTTAAAGACCATGGTGTATGTCAACGCCGGGCATAATCCACCAGTCCTTTGCGACCACACGGGCATGCGCTTGTTGGAAGAAGGGTCTACCGTTTTAGGTGCCATGCATCCACTGCCGTTTATTAACGAAGGCTTTATCACTGACATCGACAACTTCACACTTTTTGCCTACACGGATGGACTTACGGAAACCGTGAGTGAAAACAATGAAGAGTTTGGTATTCAGTCACTGCTCGACTATTTGAAAGACAATTACCAGAAGGATTTGAAGACCATCCATAACGACATCATCATTAATCTTGACGGGTTCAAAGGCCGTAATGCCTATCGAGATGATATCACTTTGCTCTCCTGCCGAGTGGAGTAAATTAATAATTGGACATCGGAAGATTGAAAAATTAGAAGATAAGAGTGTAGCATCTTAAATTTACTGTATAATCTTCGAATCTTGAATTTCTTTCGGACCCCGTTTTTTCTTCCTAAACTCTTCCCCTCTTTGCTTTGGCGTGTGGCTGGAGAAGGCAAAGTGCTTTATCTAACCTTCGATGATGGTCCAGTTCCTGGCCCGACGGAATTTGTATTGGACGAGCTTAAAAAGTATAAGGCGAAAGCGACTTTTTTTTGTATTGGTGACAATGTGAGAAAGCATCCTGCCATTTTTGAAAAAGTCGTGATGGAAGGTCATGCGATCGGTAATCACACCTTCAATCATTTAAAAGGGTGGAGCACGTCGCTTCAAGTCTATTTAGAAAACATTAAACTATGCAATTCCCAACTGGCAACTCATCACCCACAAAGGGCAACACTCTTCCGTCCGCCTTATGGTCGGATTACAAATTCTCAAATCAGTGCGCTTAGAAATGAATACCAGATTGTGATGTGGGATGTACTGACCCATGATTATTCTAGCACGATTTCCTCCCATCGATGTTTAACAGGAAGTATCAACGCTACTCGCCCCGGTTCAATTATTGTTTTTCATGATAGCCTTAAGGCAGAAAAAAATTTGACCTATGTGCTTCCGGAATTTCTAGCTTATTTCTCTTCACAAGGGTTTGAGTTTCGGACCTTGTTGGAAATTTGAACACTTGAAACCCTCATTTTCATCCAAGAAAATTCTAATGACTCCACTGGATTGGGGGCTGGGCCACGCCACCCGATGCATTCCAATTATAAATGAATTACTATCTCGGGGATGTGAAGTGCAAATTGCAACCAGCGGACGTGCGCTGATTTTATTGAAACAAGAATTCCCTCGGCTCAAGTTCCATGAACTCGTTTCTTACAACGCCCATTACTCCAACGTATTTCCGCTAACCATCAGTCTTCTTTTTCAGGTTCCTAAAATTTTGAGCCGGATAAAAAAGGAGCATCGTCAAACGGAGGAGATCGTTCGTGCTGAAAAAATCCATTTTGTCATTTCGGATAACCGTTACGGTTGCTGGTCCGAACGGGCACCTTCAATATTTGTCACCCATCAGATAAATATTTTGATGCCATGGGCATGGAGGGGGCTGACGCCTCTTATCAACCATTTCAATCATCGGCTGATCGAGAAATTTAAATTGTGTTGGGTCCCCGATGGGTTACGCGATCGGATCACGGGAAAATTAACTGAATCCAAAGAACTCAAAGTGAGTTACATTGGAATGATTTCTCGCTTCGAAAAGATTAAATCGGTCGAAATAAAATATGATTTACTCGTTTTGCTTTCCGGCCCAGAACCTCAGCGTACGCTGATGGAAAGGCAAGTATTAAAAAAACTAAAAGACTCTCCACTGAAAGTGATACTGGTCCGGGGTATTCCCGGTGAAGAAATTTCAAAGGCGGCATATGAAAACATCATTCTAACAAACCACCTGAACGCGAAAGATTTGAATGAGGTCATCGAAGAATCTAGAATCGTTGTTTCGCGCTCCGGCTATAGTACTATTATGGATTTGGCTAAGCTGAATAAAAAAGCAATCTTGATTCCCACACCCGGTCAGACAGAACAAGTGTATCTTGCTAACCAATTGAGTGAAAGGAAAATAGCATATAGCTCGGAATTGACTGAACTTAATATCGATAAGGCAATTGCATCATCATCCAGGTATTCTGGCTTCACGGAGGAGTATAAAGATGATCTGTTGGTTAAGGCAATTGACGAGTTGTTGGAGTGAATTGACCACCTTGGTTGCTCGGTCGGCGTATCATTGCTATGTCGAACTCAAAGAATGTCCAAAAATAAAATAGTGGCAGATGAAGTTTCTTGAAAATTTCGGTTATGCATGGAAAGGCCTTAAGGTGGCCGTTAAGGAGGAAACTCACCTGAGGATACATTTGGCGGCCACGGTGATCGTCATTTTCATGGGCTTTTATTTTCGCGTCAGCCCAGGGGAATGGTTAATTTTATTGACGATGATCGGATTAACAATAGGATTTGAGCTGCTCAATACGGCGATTGAAAACCTGACGGACTTAGTAACGAAGGAAAAACTTCCGTTAGCTGGAAAAGTAAAAGACATTAGCGCGGCAGCGGTCGCTGTCGTTTCTGTTGTCGCCCTTATGGTTGGATTGATCATCTTTACAAAATATATTATCGAATAGGACTATGCCCAACTTCTGGATTGACACGCACGCCCATATTTATTTGGAGGAATTTAAATCGGATGCGCGTGACATGCTCTTGCGTTGTGAAGAGAACGGTGTAAAAAAAATATTTATGCCTAACATCGATCATACTTCAATGGATGCAATGATGGAGGTCGAGGTAAGAAACCCAGACCGATGTTATTCCATGATGGGGCTTCATCCCTGTTCGGTAAAAAAGGACTTTCAAAAAGAGCTTTACGCCGTGGAAGATTGGCTCAACAAGAGAAAATTTGCTGCTGTGGGGGAAATGGGCACGGATTTACATTGGGATAAAACATATTGGCGAGAACAACAGGAAGCATTTAAGGTTCAGGCACAGTTAGCTAAAAAGCATCGCCTTCCAATGGTGATCCATTGCCGCGAGTCGATCAATGAGACCATTGAGTTATTAAAACCCTTTGTTGACGACAAACTCACCGGAATTTTTCATTGCTTTTCAGGGTCCCTGGAGCAAGCAAAAAAAATTATTGAGATGAACTTTTATTTGGGGATGGGAGGGGTAGTTACTTTTAAAAACAGTGGCCTGGATAAAATACTTCCTGATCTTGACGTGCACCGGATTGTGCTGGAAACGGACAGCCCTTATTTGGCTCCTGTTCCCCATCGCGGAAAAAGAAATGAGCCTTCTTATTTAACCTTGGTGGCGCAAAAGATATGCGAGCTAAAGAAGATGAAGTTGTCGGAACTCCAAA
>Ga0075019_10002550_pt1 | contig 10385 bp, 8 predicted proteins | sample ColStrG_CSR_2013_FD_71473 | JGI IMG/M metagenome (GOLD analysis project Ga0075019, IMG submission 71473) | Freshwater sediment microbial communities in response to fracking from Pennsylvania, USA - Cold Stream Run_MetaG_CSR_2013 | ecosystem: Environmental > Aquatic > Freshwater > Creek >...
CGCCCATGTTGCCCACGCCGATAAACCCGACCTTCATCTCTCGTTGCTCCATCCAAAGCCGGACGCTCCGGCCCGCGGCGCAGTGTGCCGTAATCGTCCCTGGGTGTCAGGTCTCTCGCCGGCCGGCGCAAAGAAGCTGGCATATTGCGGCGACGCGCATGGGACATGTAAGAACAGTGCCGCGATCCCGCCTGCCAATCGCACTCCAGATTGGAAACCTCGAGATGGCTCACGCAGCACAACTGGAATTTGTCGCTCGGGTCAAGGAAGCGTTTCCCGATTTCTTCTCGGACGCCCGCGTTTTAGACATCGGCAGCCTCGATATCAACGGATCAACCCGGCAATTCTTTCAGGGCGGTGTCTATACCGGGATCGATGTCGCCGCCGGTCCGGGCGTGGACATCGTCTGCCAGGGGCAGGATTTCGATGCGCCCGATGGCAGTTTCGATACGGTGATATCGTGCGAGGCGATGGAGCATAATCCGTTTTGGAAGGAAACGTTCGCGAACATGATCCGGTTCTGTCGGCCGGGCGGCCTCGTGGTCGCGACCTGCGCCACGACCGGACGGATGGAACACGGTACCACCCGTACGACCGCCGATGCCTCGCCGCTTTCGGTCGGCTTAGGGTGGGAATACTACCGCAACCTGACAGCGGCGGATTTCACCCGAGCACTCGATTTGGGAGCATCGCTCGAGCCGTTCGCGTTCTTCTCGAACTGGGTCGCGCGGGATTTGTATTTCGTGGGGATCAGGCGTGCCGCCGCCGCCCCGCCGAACACGGCCAGGGCATTGGCGGCCATGCGGCGCCGTTATCGCTTCCAGAACCTTCGGCACGCCGTCCGATCCGATTACCTGCTCGCTCGGCTGCTCATCGCGCTGCTGGGCGAGGAGCGTTATTCGTTCGGCCGGATCGTTCCCTGGTAAGGAATTACGCCCCTGCGCCGCCCCGCCCCGCGCACCTACGTATGCATGACGGACACACTGGCGGGGGGCCTGGCCAGGGTATGCGTGGCCGTTTGACCACTCTCCCGCAACTCGATCCTGGCGGCGCCGATCAACATCGCGGCAATACGCATATCCCGAAGCCAAGCGATTGCCTCCAGTTCGGCAAGCGAGGCCGCGAGAGTGTCGATCGTATCGATCGCATCGACGGCGACGATTGTATCTTCCTCGCAAAACGGGGATCGTTCTGTCGTAAACATGTTGGTCCAATCCATGGTGCGAAATTCTTGGCGGTCGGCGGCGACTGCCCCAAGGGGATACGCCTGATTGGGACCAGGTCTATGGCCCCGGCCGGGCGAAGCTTTCCGTTCCAACATACGGACGCGCCGCTCACGTTTTCGTGTGCCGTATCGACAGATTGAATCCCATTGAAATAATGGTCAGTCGGATACAGGACCTATACCAACCGGCCAATGGCATAGGACGTACAGCATAGAACAGGTCGCCGACCGGCCACCCGGCCGACTGGCGAGACTTGCCATACTTGCTAGTCTGGCCATCGTGGGAGGGCCCGATCATGGACAGGCCAATCGTTTTGCTGGTGACCGATGACTCGCGGATCGCTAGCGCCATGGGCATGTTGCTGCTCGATTGGGGCTACGACGGGCGAGGATCGTCCTCCCCGTGGGAGGTCGATCGTGCGGTCCCCGTGGCCGCCATCCTGGTCGATCTTCTGTCGGCGCGAACCGAACAGGCACTCGACCGGGCGATCATGGTGCGGGAACGTCTCGGGCATCCGGTGCCGATCCTCATCCAGTCCAATTGCGGCCCCAATGCCGCGCGAGGCAAAGCAATCGCCGAAGCCCAGGCATGCGTTACCATCCTCGATAAACCGGTCGATCCCGCCCGCATCCGCGCCTGGTTATCGGCGGATGGCCACCTCTGACGTGCGGAGCGCGTCAAAGCGTCCGGAAGCCCCGCGAACCTGGTTCTGTCTGCCGGTCGCGATCGTCGGACTGATCGCCTCGGCCACGCTCGGCATCGCCACCCGTCTCGATGAGGAGACGCAAATACGCGCGGGTATCGAAACCCAGGCCGCCGCGATCGCAAAGGGGGCTGCGATACGGTTGGATCAGCAGATCAAGCCATTATCCGTCCTCGCCTCGACGCTGGAGGCGCTGCCTACGCCGTCGGCGAACAACTTCGCCATCATCGCCCGTAACATCCAGGCGTTGGGCGTGCCTTTCGCCCGACTGGGCTGGGAGCCGCGGGTGACCGCCGCACGCAAGGATGTCTTCGAGGCCGAGGCACGCATGGCTGGCTACCCAGGCTACCGCATAACGCAGTTCCCATCGGGCGCCGCAGCCGAACCGGTTGACCCGAGTGGAGAATATTTCCCAGTCCGGCTCGAAGCGACCAGGGACGGAGTCCCTTCGATACTGGGCTACGACATCGCATCGGACCCAGAACGTCGGACGGCCATCGAACTGGCGCGGGACCGGGGCGAACCCGTCGCGATGCGTCCGCGCGCAGGGCGTATCGTACGACCGCAACGCTCGGCCTACGTCATATATTGGCCACTCTATCAGGGCGGGTCCCGGCCCGTCACGCAAGCCGAACGCCGCGCCCGGCTGACCGGCTACGTGACCGTGTTCGTCTATCTCGACGACCTGCTGAACCACGCCATGCGGGATATGCCGCCGCTTCCGGAAACCATCCTGTTTCGCGCCCGCAATCCCGGCGAGACCGGGCCGCTCGAACTGATCGGTTGGTACAATCGGTATTCAGGTCTCACGGTTGCCGCGCCCGACACCTCGGAACCAGTGTCCTCCGCTTGGTCGTGCGACCAGGTTTTCACCCTGCTGCATCAGACTTGGCAGTTGACGATGTCGTTCCCCGACACCGTCGTCGCCGCGCGCCGAAGTGCGACGCCCGCGCTTGTGACCGGACTGGGCACGGTCATGACCCTCGGTCTGACCGCCATCGTCTTCGCCATGGCGCGCGCGGCGGAAGCCGATCGCGCGGATCGGCGCGACACGGAAATCCTGATCGACGAACTGGCCGAAGCAAACCGCGCCCTGACCGTCGCCAATGCCCAGCTTAGCGATCGGGAGCGCGCCAGCACCAGTCTGGCGCACGCGCGCACCCGTTTTCTCGCCTCGGCCAGTCACGATCTGCGCCAGCCGCTGCACGCACTAGCCTTGTTCACCACCGCGCTCGGCCGCAGGGTGACCGATCCCACCGCGATCGAACTGGTCGACAGTATCCACCAGCTCGGTCTCTCCATGCAGGGCATGTTCAACAGCCTCCTGGACCTCTCTCGCCTCGATACCGGCGCGATCGAACCGCGGATGCGGCCCTGCGACCTCGGCGGCTTGATCGCCAGATTGGTCGCCGAATACGCGCCAAGCGCCAAGGCAAAGGGCTTGACGCTGCGCGGTGCCGGTCGCTTTCCCGCGATCGAGAGCGATCCGGGTCTGCTTGAATCCGTGTTGCGCAACCTGATCGACAATGCGGTGAAGTTCACCGATCGCGGCGGTGTCCTGATCGCCGGCCGGCCCCGGAGCACGGCGTGGGTCGTAGAGATATGGGATACCGGTCCTGGCATCGGACCCGATGAAACCGACCGTATCTTCGAGGAGTTCGAGCGTCTGGAAGGTTCGGTAAAAAAGCCCGGATTCGGGCTCGGACTGCCGATCGTGCGCAAGCTCTGCGCCCTGATCGGCGCAAGCGTAACGCTGTGCTCCAAACCCGGCCGCGGGAGCCGCTTTACCGTCGTGCTGCCGCATCCGCTATCGGCGCCTTCCACATCCAGCGACGAAGCACCTGTCTTACCCGCGACCGAGGGCGCCAAGACGATCCTGCTGGTCGATGACGATCCCGCGGTGCTGCGCGCTCTGTCACTGGAACTGTCCGACCGCGGTCACCGGGTCTTCGCGGCGGACAATACCGGCAGTGCGATCCGTTTCATGGAATCGGACACCGATTATGACTTGGCCATCCTGGATATTCGCCTCGGCGGGCGATACGATGGTTGGCTGCTGGCGGGTAAGTCGCAGGTGCGCCATCCGAACGTGCCGGTCATTCTGATGACCGGCAGCACCGATGCGCTGACCTTGCGGAAGGTTCGCGACTCCGGCCTGCCGGCGCTGTTCAAGCCGGTCGCGCCCGACCTGCTGCACCGGGTTATCGCGGATCCCGGGGCCTGGGCGCGAAACCCATCCCCAACGCCTTGGTCACCGCCTCCACCCGGTTGCGGGCATCGAGCAGGCGGAAAATCGCAGCCAGATAAATCTTGACCGTCCCTTCGGCGATCGCCAGCGAACGCGCGATTTCCTTGGTCGAGCAGCCACTCATCATCAAGGCGAACACATCCCGCTGCCGCGGCGTCAGGGCGGTCGGGTCGAATTCGCGCGACCCCGCCGGGGCTGGCAGCATCATGCCCTTCGGCTCGAAGTTGTCCGATTCGATCGCGGTGATCAGGGAGGGAACGAAAATACGACCGGTCATGACTTCCATGATCGCCGCGACAATCTCCCCGGCGGGAAGACTTTTGGGAATGAAACCGGATACGCCGGCGGCCAGCGATTCCAGAATCGTTTGTCTGCTTTCATGTCCCGATAAAACGACGATCGGCAGCCGTGGAAACAGGCGGCGGATTTCCCGCAATGCCTGTCCTTCGCGCATGCCCGGCATCGTCAGGTCGAAGCTGCCGAGGGAAACGTTCGTGCACGTACTGAGTTTCCCGAGCGCGTCGTCCAGTGTACCTGCTTCCGAAACGGTCACGCCAGGCAGGACGTCCGACAACGCATAGCGCAGTCCCTTGCGAAAGAGATCGTGGTCATCGGCGATTAGAATGTGCGGCCCGTCTTGCACGGCGATCACAGCCATTCCGGTTTTTCAATAAACCAACGCGATTTTCAAAACATTAAAGCAATGCCCATGTCGTGACAAGCCCGGATTGGGCCGAATACGGTAAAGACTGGCCGGAACCGCGCGTTTATGCCATGAAGACAACGCATTGCGAAGGAGAATCCCATGAACGGTCGGGCGCCCATCGGAACGCTCGCGAACCGCGTCGCCTTGGTGACCGGGGCATCGCGCGGGATCGGACGCGCCATCGCGATCGCGCTGGCGACGTCGGAAGCCGCCGTGGCGGTGAACTACCGGGAACGCGCCACCGAGGCGATCGATACAGTCGCCGAAATTCAGGCCGCGGGCGGCCGCGCCATCGCCGTAGGGGCAGACGTGTCCGACAGCGACGCCGTCTCCGCGATGGTGGATCGTGTCGCCGCCGAACTCGGACCGGTCGATGTGCTGGTAAACAACGCTGGGATCGCAATCATCCGCGGCATCGACGACCTGACCGAGGACGAATTCGACACCACCATCGCGGTGAATCTCAAATCCGCGTTCCTCTGCACCAAAGCAGTGCTGCCGCATATGCGGGCACAAAAATGGGGGCGGATCGTCAACATCTCCTCCGGCGCGGCCCGAGGCGCCGGCGGGGTAGGGCTGCACTACAACGCATCCAAGGCCGGTATGGAGGGGCTGACCCGCGGTTACGCCGCCCGTCTCGTGAAAGAAGGCATCACCGTCAACGCGGTCGCGCCGTCGCTGATCGAAACCGATATGGTCCGCTCCGGCGTCGCATCGTCCCCCGCACGCATCCCCATGGGCCGCTTTGGCACATCGGAGGAAGTCGCGCAGGCCGTGCTGATGGTCATGGGCAACGCTTACATGACCGGACAAACCGTTCAGTTGAACGGCGGCATGAGCTTCATGTAGCCGGAGCCGCGACGCCCTCTTAAAGCGCCAGCAACGCCTGGGCGCACGCGTCCAGGATCGCGTCGCGATCCAGACCGTATTCCCGGTAGAGGTCGATCAGATCGCCCGTCTGCCCGAACCGGTCCGGCCCAAGCGGCACCACACGCTGCCCGCGTACCGACCCCATCCACGCATGCGATGCCGGGTGCCCATCTAGCACCGTCACCAGCGCTGCTCCCGGCGCCAGCGGTGCCAGCAGCGTTTCGATATGCGACCGCGCCGCGGGATTCCCGCCCCGCCGCGCCCGCATCGCCGCCAACCACCCGGCATGCAGCCGGTCGGGCGAGGTGATCGCCAGCAGCCCAGCGCCCGGTTCCTCGGCCACCACTTCGGCGAAGGCATCCTCCACTTCCGGCGCGATCGGCCCCTGGTAGCCCAGCGCGATCCGAGCACCCGCGGCCGGCGGCACGACCCAATGCGCCCCGGCGATCACCGCCGCCGGATCCAGCACCCGGTCCTTCTGATCCAGCGCCCGTGTCGACAGCCGTAGCCACACCGCCGATCCATCCGGACGCTGCATGTGATCGAACGCATGACGCAGCAGGATCGCGAGTTCGTCCACATAGGCCGGCTCGAAACTCGCCAACCGGTCGGCCGACATCCCGATCAGCGGCGTGTTGATCGACTGATGTTGCCCGCCCTCCGGAGAAAGCGTGATGCCCGACGGGGTCGAAACCAGCAGAAAACGCGCGTCCTGATAACAGGCGTATAACAGCGCATCGAGGCCCCGATTCACGAACGGATCGTAGACCGTGCCGATCGGCAGAACACGGGCCCCGGTCATCGCCGGCGCAAGTCCCGCCGCCCCCAATAACAGGAACAGATTCTGCTCAGCGATCCCAAGCTCGATATGCTGCCCTTCGGGCGACATGCCCCAACGCTGGGCGGAGGCGAGCTTGGCGTCGCGGAACACATCGTTGCGCGTGTGCCGGTCGAAAATCCCACGCCGGTTCACCCAGGGGCCAAGATTGGTCGAAACCGTCACGTCGGGGCTGGTCGTCACAATGTGCGCGGCAAGGTCCTTCAGCTCCCCCTGTCCCCGCCCGATCTCGGCCAGGATATCGCCGAACCCGCCTTGCGTGGACATTTTCCGCCCCGCCAGCTTCGCCACCGGCAGCGTCGGCGGTACGTGCACCAGCGGCGCGGACAGCGCCCGCCCCTCCAGCGTCAGCGGCGTCGCGAACGGCACGTTGTCTAGGAAGCCGCGCATCTCGTGTTCCGGGACGTCCAGCCCCTCGAACAGATCCCATTCATGGCCCGGCCGGATGTTCATGTCGTGCCGGAACTGCTCCATCTGTTCCTTCGACATCAGCCCGGCATGGTTGTCCTTGTGTCCGGCGAAGGGCAGACCCATCCCCTTGATCGTATAGGCGATGAAGCAGGTCGGATGATCCCCGTCGTTCTCCGCCTGACGCATCGCCTCGATCATTGCCTCGATGTCGTGGCCGCCCAGGTTCGTCATCAGATCGGCCAGCGCCTCGTCGCTCAGCGAATCGATGATGCCCCGAGCGGGCGAACGACCGAGGTCCGAAAGCAGCGTCTGCCGCCACGCTGCCCCGCCCTGGAACGTCAGCGCCGAGTAAAGGCTGTTCGGGCAATCGTCGATCCAGGACCGCAGGTCCGCCCCGCCCGGCAGCGCGAAAGCGGCCTGCTGCTTGCGTCCGTGCTTGATGGTGATGCAGTTCCAGCCCATGTCGCGGAACAGACCCTCGATCCGCCCAAACAGCCGGTCGGGGACCACCGAATCAAGACTCTGGCGGTTGTAGTCCACCACCCACCAGACGTTGCGCACGTCGTGCTTCCAGCCCTCCAGCAGGGCCTCGTAGATATTGCCCTCGTCCAGCTCCGCGTCCCCGGCGATGGCGATGTGCCGCCCCGCCGGCAGGTCTGAACGCCCCAACCCGTGGAGCCGCACATAATCGGCCATCAGCGCCGAGAAGCTGGTCATCGCTACCCCCAGCCCGACCGACCCGGTGGAAAAATCGACCTCCGCCCCGTCCTTCACCCGCGACGGATAGGGCTGGATGCCCCCCATCTGCCGCAGGCCTTTCAACTTCTCGGCGGTCTGCCGCCCGAACAGATAGTTGATGGCATGGAACACCGGCCCCGCATGCGGCTTCACCGCGATCCGGTCCTGCGGTCGGGCGATATGCATATACAGCGCCGTCAGGATCGAGATCGAAGACGCGCAGGACGCCTGATGCCCGCCAACCTTCAACCCGTCCCGGTTGGGCCGGATATGGTTGGCGTTATGGATCGTCCATGCCGACAGCCACAGCAGCTTCTTCTCGATCTGCTTGAGGATATGGACATCCCGGTCGCGCAAAACCGGCAAGGTCGGGCTGGTGGGCATGTCCATGACTGAGCATCCGTCGGAAGTGAACCGTCCCGCCTCATACCGGCAACACCAAGCTTTTGTCATCACCGCCCGGTGCGCACCCAGACCTCCACCCGCCGGTTCAGCGCGGCGGTCGATGAATCGGTAAGGCAGGCAATCGGTTCGGCGGCACCCATCCCGGTCGCGGTCACGTTCTTCCCCCCCGCCTTCAGCAAGCGCGCCTGCACCGCCCGCGCTCGGTCGAGCGCGAGCGAACCCGCCTCCGCCGTGTCGGCGTGACCGATCAGGGCGATGTGCGCCTTCCCCAAAGATGGTTGCCGTGCCCACGCGATCAGCCGCGGCAGGTCGCCCTCCGACGTTTCGTCCAACGCCGCGCTCCCGTCGGGAAATCGAAACGTCAGCGAAAGCCGCTGCCCGTCGGCTGTCGTTTCGTCATCCAGCACCGGTGTCGTGTCCACCAGTCCGTGCGCGGACAAGGCCGCCTGTCCGCCGGGGCCAAACGCGAAATCCAAAAATGCCTTGACCGGACTTCTCGTCGCCCTCCCGGGCACGGTGTAGAGATAAAGCCGCTGTGTCGCGGGATAGTCGCCGGCTTTGATGCGGAACACCGTCGGTGCGATCGGATGCCCGCAGTCGGTCCCGAACGCGATTGCCTTGGCGACGCCCCGATCCGCGAATTCAGCGTAGCCGATCACGGACGGACTTTCGGCCACCTTCTCGATCAGCGGCGCCGTCCCGTCCATCGGCGGCTCGATCGTCAAACCGACCGACCGCAGGCACCGGCCCGTATCGGCCTGTCCCAAATAGAACGCGCAAAACCAACCGGTTTCCTCCCGCTCCGCCGCCAGCACGACCCGCCCGACCGGCATGTTCGACCGGCCCCCCAGTTGTGCCCAGGCCGTGAATTGCCCGGTAAACAGCTTGCTCGCCTGCACCGGCGACAGGGCGGAGACCGGATTGTCGCGATTGGCAAGCAGCACCAGCGCGGCGGTCCCGATCTGGTATTCCGAACCTGGACGCCGCCATTGCGCCAATGGCGGCACTTTCGCGAACCCCGCGCCTCGCGCCGCTTCGATATCGGCTTCCTCTGCGGGCCCCGCGGTTATCCATAAGTCCGCGTCGGCACGCAGCAGGGCGATCAGGCCCGACGCCCGCGAAACCGTTTGCGTCTCCACTCGAATGCCGTGCGGCTTCGGCGATGCCGCCCACGCCGTGGCCAGTACCGGAACGACCTTCGAGGCGACGAAGCCGGAACCTGCCAGCCGAACGACCGGTCCACTTGGGGGAACCGGCGGAAGTGGCAATGGCTCCTGATCCGGCCGCCCATCTGCCGAAACAGCGAGCGCGATCATAGTGCCGGCACTGCCCAAGATCCCGATGGCGGCAACCAGCGCCAAGACCAGACGTTTGGGCAACCGGTACCGAGACGGTGCGAGTTTTACACTTTCACGAAACGCATGCGGAAGCCTGCGCGGCTCCACCTCGGTCCGATCCCACGTCGAACCGCGTTTCGAGGTCGGCCAACCGTGATGCGGCCCTCGCCATTGCATGATCGTTCAAGTATAAAGGTGGCGGGTCCGGCGCCGAATCACGATTTCTTGTGCGGTCTACAGCGGCTGCAAATATAACCTGCCACGCCTCCGGCCCGGGGCGGGCGCCAGCTCCCGCACGACGGTGGAGGCATTCCGCTTCCCATCCCCATCAAGGGCTGCGAGGATGTTCAACCCTTCACGCGGCGTCGATCGCATCGAAAACGTTCGGGAGAGATGCGCCCTCCAGCCTATCTGTATCGATCGGCGATTCAGTCCTTGCCTGCGCAGCGGCGGCGGACATCGTCGAGGAAATGAAAGTCCAGCGCTTGGCCCAAATATTTACCCGACCCGCGGAGCTGTTCCCGGAAACAGGCGTTGTGCTGTTCGCTGATCGTCAGGTGCGTAAATCTGTTCGCGCACGACTGGCGGATGCCCGCGAGGTACTGAGGGTCGATCTTCGCCCGCAGTGAACCATACCCTTCCAAAATGCGCTCCTTGAAGCACTCGTCTTCCATTTCCTCTGTCGTGAGGTAAGTGCCGCGGTCGCGGGGATCACCGCCCATAGCCTGAGCGTGCATGCGCGACAGCGGTGCGATCACGATCGCGGCGACGCATCCAAGCGCGGTGACAATGCGAGTGCCGATCCGATTGTTCATCAAAAATCGTTCCTGTCCTTACTTCCCGATAAGGCAGGCTTATTCGCTCCATTGAAGGCCAATACCACATTTGCGTGATGGATTGAAC